>Ga0070679_100001179_pt1 | contig 22914 bp, 21 predicted proteins | sample KBSC63BmetaG_FD_65652 | JGI IMG/M metagenome (GOLD analysis project Ga0070679, IMG submission 65652) | Corn rhizosphere microbial communities from Kellogg Biological Station, Michigan, USA - KBS C6-3B metaG | ecosystem: Host-associated > Plants > Roots > Rhizosphere | place: USA: Michigan... | reverse complement strand
TGGTCACCGAGAACTTCTCCTCCCACAGGTCGTAACTCACCAGGAAACGCGCCGGGACTTCTCGCAGGAGGTGGCTGCGAGTGCCCGACCACAGCGTGATCTTGAAGACAAAAGGCACTTCGGAGGCGTTGCGCAGGCGCTCCAGAGGCTTCCCGACCAGGAAATGGACTCGCGGCGCGGAAAACTCCAGACGGCTTTCCTGGGTGCTGAGGACCAGTTCCTCCGCCCACATTGCGAAAGCCATGCCGGAGAGAAACGCCGCAATGACCCACCACGGTTTGATGGTGCGCAAGCGCATTATTTGTTTTTTTAACAGTCCGTCTTAGAAATTCATCCCCGCGTAAAACACTGGACTGACCACCCCGGTTCTAACCGGGAAAGCCACCGCCAATTGAAACCCGGATTTCCTGCAGCCGAGGCCGAGCGATTGTTTCTGCTCGCGCTCTTCCGGCCGGTCCCACACCGCTCCTGTATCGTAGAACGCCAGGAACCCGCGATAAACATAGTCGATCGATCCGTGCGCCACGTGGGAAGCTCCCAGCGGGTCCAGATCGAACTTGTTCCACCCGCGCAGAGTCTCGGCATTGCCCAGCACGAACCGTTCGAATAGGGGAGCTAGTCCGGAGATCTTTCCGGCTAGGAATCCGATCGAGAGATCCTGATGGCCGCGTCGAAAACGATAGCGCGCTTCGGCCTCATGCCGCGCGAAGACCGGATCGCTTTCAAGGAAATGCGTGCCCGCGCGCACGGAATAGGAGGCGCGGACATCGTGCTCGCCCCGGTCTCCCGCCGAACCCCAACGCTGGTGGTAGCGCAGAGTTGATACCACCGCGTTGGACGATTCGGTTTTCGCTACCGGCAGACTCAGCCGATATCGCGCGAAATCGACGCCGAAGCTCACCGTCAGCGGCTCCAGTATGACGATGGTAGCCGTGGGAGCAAATTGCGTCCGTGTCCGGTAGATGTCATCGGGAGCAGCCTCGATCAGGGTGGCCTGGTTCCACTGTTCGTGATAGCTCGAGAAGTCGAAGCGAAGCTGAAGCCGGTCGGTGCCAACGTGCTTCCGTTCAAAACCGGCCTCGATGCCGGCGTAGCGCTCGTTGAGCCGGTCCCCGTCGCTGACCATGCCGAAGCTGAAAGCGTTCTCATGGATGTTTACGGTCGCATGGCCCTGCCCGGACCACCCTTGCTTGGAGTGATAGAGGAAGCGTGCAAGATCGAGATCGAAGCGCTTCTCACGTTCCGCGCCGATCTCGAAGTTTACGATCACATGATCCGGCACGTCCCCTTTGACGACATGCATTCGAACCTCGGGAGCGTGAAGTTCACGCTTGATGCGATCGGCCAGACGGTCGAGCAGCGTCTGATCGAAATTCTGACCGGCGACGCTGCGCAGGTCGGAACGAAGGGGATCGCTCAGCTTGACGTTCCCTCGCCCTAGAACCTGGACGCTTTCGACGATCAGCCTCGTGTTGACGTTGGTCGAACCGGCTTCGTCTTCGGAAGGGCCGTCCGGGAACGGCGCGCAACCGATTGGAAGCACCGCCACGAAGATCCCTGTCAGCAACAGCGTGCGCATACGTAAAAAGCTTAGACGCACGTGGCAGGCCGAACGGTTGCATCTTTATTTCTAATGGTTTAGCGGGAAGAAAGGTGTGCCTGCCCTTCACAGTGGGCATCGCTGGGGACTTTGGGCTATCACTTGCCGCGCAGGGCGCGGGCGGAGTCGGCGGCGCTTGAGAAAAGTGACTCGACCTGCGAATCCCGAAGTTGGAGGCGAACTTCTTCCAGGCGCGCGATGAAGGCGCCGAGTGCGGCATCAATCGGCTCGCCATTAGTGGCGAAAATGTCGCGCCAGATATCGTACGGGCTCAGCGCGAGGCGGGTCAGATCCGCAGCGGCGGGTCCAGCTACCTGTTCTTTCCCGGCGAGCACCGACGCCAGCGTGGTCGACAGCAATTGCGGCAAATGGGATACGAATGCGACTTGGCGATCATGCTCCGCGGGATCGAGCCGTACCAAACGCGCTCCGATGCCTTCGATCCAGGCCTCCAGTTGGGGATCGCGCGACGTCAGCACGTACGGTCGTCCGCGAAACAGATCCGCGTCGGCATGCTCCACGCCGCGCGATTCCTTGCCGGCCATTGGATGGCCCCCGACGAACCGCTTGAGTTTCCGGGCACGATCGCAAATGACCACTTTGGTGCTGCCGGCGTCCGTAACCAATGCGTCCGTTTCGAGTATATCGAGCGTGGCAAGAATCTGGCTGATCGGCTGCGACAGATAGACCAGGTCTGCCGCCGCGGCGGCTTCAGCCAGCGGCAGGGCTTCGTCGATTGCGCCGAGAGACAGAGCTTTCTGAACGGTGGACGGAGAGCTGACGCCGATGATTTTCCCGCTAAATCCGGCCTTGCGCATGGCGAGCGCAAAAGAACCGCCAATGAGCCCGACGCCGGCAATCGCTATCGTTTTCACGGGGCGACCGTCTTCACGAGCGTCCGGTTTTGAGGCGGGCCACCTGATGGTCGCTCATTTTATCGATAATGCGCTCGAAGATGCTGGTCAGTTCCTCATTCGACAGGGGGCCGGCATTTTGCGCGCGGGCATGAGCGAGGACTTGCTCCCGGCGCCCCGGGTCGTCGACTTCCTTGTTGAGGACGCGTTTGGCGGCCGCAACATCCTCGACCACGCCGGCGCGTCGATTCAGCAAGTCGACCAGTGTGACGTCGATATCGTCGATCCTTTTCCGGCTGTTTTGCAGCAGTTGCTTCGCTTCCTCGGGCGTCATTTTTTCATTCTCTCCGCTAGCGACCGCGCCAGGGCTTCCAGACCCGCTGGATCTTTCTCAATCTGGCGGACGATCGCGCTTCCCACCACCACTCCGTCGGCCATTTTTGCCACGGCACCGGCTTGCTCGGGCGTCGAGATGCCGAATCCCGCCGCCAGCGGCAACCTGGTTTGAGCACGCATCTTATCGAGCAGGGGCGCAAGATCCTGTGATAGCGCGACCTGTTCACCAGTGACTCCGGTCCTCGAAACAAGATACACGAAACCCGTGGAATACTGTGCGACCAGCTTCAGGCGGCGGTCGGTGGACGTAGGGGCGGCCAGGAAAACAGTATCCAGCTCAGCTGCGCGCATGGCGGCCACGTAGGGTTCCGCTTCCTCGACGCTTACGTCGGTGAGCAGGCAGCCGTCGATCCCCGCCGCTTTCGCATCGCGCGCGAGCTTATCGAGCCCGTAGCGCAGCACGGGATTCAGATAGGTGAACAAGAGCAACGGTATTTCGGACGTCTTCCGGATCGCGCGCGCCATGTCCAGGACTTTGAGAACCGTGGTGCCCGCCTTGAGCGCGCGAGCGGCGGCACGCTGGATCACCGGGCCGTCGGCAATTGGATCGGAAAACGGCACGCCCAGTTCGATCAGGTCGACGCCTCCGCGCTCCAATGCCGCGACGATTTCGGGAGTGCGGTCCGGCGTGGGATCGCCCGCAGTTACGTAAGCGATGAAGACGGCGCGGCCTGCTTTGTGAGTGCGATCAAACAGCTTTTGGATTCGGGTCTGCTGCATCGAGCTCCGGAAAGTTTTCGCGATAAATGTCGGTATCTTTGTCGCCGCGGCCCGAGAGATTAACCACGAACAACTTGCCTGGTTCGGCGGGTGCGCGGCGGATGGTCTCGTGCACGGCATGCGCGGATTCGAGGGCCGGTATGATTCCCTCGGTGCGGGCCAGCTTCTTGGCGGCGGCGAGCGCATCGGCATCGCTGCAGGAGGTGTATTCGGCGCGGTTCCGGTCATGCAGCCAGGCGTGTTCAGGTCCGATCAGCACGTAATCGAGACCGGCCGAGACTGAGTGCGTCAGCGCAGCCTGGCCGTCGGCATCCTGCAGGAGATAACTTTTCGCTCCATGCAGCACGCCCAAAGCGCCGCCCGCAAAACGCGCAGCATGTTCACCGAGTTGGAGGCTGCGCCCGCCCGCTTCAATGCCGATCAGCTTCACGTTTTCGTCGCCGATGAACGCGTGGAACATGCCGATGGCGTTCGAGCCTCCGCCCACGCAGGCGAAAATCGAATCCGGCAGGCGGCCTTCGCGCTTGAGGATTTCGGCGCGGGTCTCATCGCCGATCACGCGATGAAAATCGCGGACCATCAACGGATACGGATGTGCACCGAGCGCCGAGCCGAGCAGATAGTGCGTGGTGTGGACGTTGGTGACCCAGTCGCGCATAGCCTCGCTGATGGCGTCCTTGAGCGTGCGGCTGCCGTTCGCGACGCCGACCACGGTAGCGCCCATCAGCCGCATGCGGAAGACGTTCAGGCGCTGGCGGCGCATGTCTTCTTCACCCATGTAGACAACGCAGTCTAGGCCAAACAACGCGCAGGCACTAGCGGTGGCGACTCCGTGCTGCCCCGCGCCAGTCTCTGCGATGATGCGCTTCTTGCCCATGCGGCGAGCGAGCAGCGCCTGGCCCAGACAATTGTTGATCTTGTGCGCGCCGGTGTGGAGCAGATCTTCACGCTTGATATATATTTTCGCGCCACCCAGAGTTTCGCTGAGCCGGCGGGCGTAGTAGAGCGGCGTCGGACGGCCGGCGTAATGTGTTAGAAGATCGGTAAGCTCGGCTTGAAAACTCGGATCGGCGCTGGCGGCCCTGTAAGCTTGCTCCAGTTCCTCGAGCGGAGCCATCAGCACTTCGGGCACGAAGCGGCCGCCGTAGGGACCGAAATGCCCGGACGCGTCAGGTTGCGAAGTCATCATGCTGCTTGCCGGGCCGCCTTTACAAATTCGCGTACTTTATCGTGATCCTTTATGCCCGGTGATGATTCGAGACCCGAGCTCGCGTCGACGCCCCAAGGCTGCGCGATACGAATCGCTTCGGCGACGTTGGAGGCGTTGAGGCCACCGGCGAGAATTACCTTTTCCGAAATGCCGCGCGCCTGTTTCCAGTCGAAAGCGATGCCGTTGGCGGGGCCATCGAGGAGAATTGCCTCGACCGATTCATCCGGCCGCGCAGCCGATTGCGGCCGAAACGCCCGCCAGATGCGGGTGACATCCGGGAGATCGCCGCCGTAGATTTGCGCGATATCGAGCTGTGCGTCTCGCACCGTGTTCTCAATAACGCTCGGCAATTCATCCTGGAACACGCCGACCTTCCAGATGTCCAGCCCGGCCCCCAATTCTTTGGCTACCTCAGGCGTAACGTACCGCGGACTCTTGGGATAAAAGATGAAACCGATGGCCGTAGCTCCCGCAGCAACCGCTGCTTCCGCATCCTCGCGCCGCGTGATTCCGCAGACTTTTACCATCACGAACGCAGCTCCCGGAGCGACGCCGCAGGATCGGCCGATTTCATCAGGTGTTCGCCGACCAGGAAGGCGTGAAAACCGCCCGCTGCCAGCTTGGCCACGTCTGCCTGCGAATGTATACCGCTCTCGCTGACTTTCACGACGCTCGCGGGAATTTTCCCGGCGAGTTGCAGGGAGGTTTCGAGCGTGACCTCGAACGTGTGCAAATTCCGGTTGTTGACGCCTATAATGGCAGCTCCAGAATCGAGCGCTGTCTCCAGTTCGGAGGCATCGTGCACTTCCACCAGCGCCGCCATCTGGTACCGGGCCGCCAGCTCACGCAGACGGCGCATTTCTTTCTCTTCGAGCAGCGCGGCGATCAAAAGGATGGCATCGGCGCCACGCGCGGCAGCTTCGATTACATGGAACTCATCGAGCGTAAAATCCTTGCGTAACACCGGCAGAGTCACAGCCGCGCGCGCGGATTCTAAGTCGCCAAGGGAGCCCTGGAAGAACTGGCGGTCGGTCAGCACGCTCAACGCAGCCGCTCCTCCATTCGAGTACGTTCGGGCGATGGATGCCGGATCGAACTGGCCGGCCAGCACCCCCTTGCTGGGAGACGCTTTCTTGATTTCCGCGATGATGGCAGGCGGATTGGCGATCAGCGCCCCACGGAAATCACGATAGTCCGTACGATCGGCCGCGCGACGTTCCCATTCGCCGCGGCGCGCGACATCCTGCGCCAGTTCAGCGCGCTTATGTTCGACAATGCGGGCTAAGATATCGGGAATCGCACGCACCATTTGAGTTACCGCGAGGGAGAACCCTCATGGTAACATCAGCGGCCTGCGATGGGGTCGGCTGGCTGCGTTCCAAGAGGCGGTTCCGTTGACGACGAAATCCGCGCATCGTCCGCCTGGCGCACGCTATTCGAAATGATCTCGTTGGTCTGCTGCACCAGCTCGCGGATGCGCTCTACTTGGGCCTGGATCTTCCGATCGCCTTTGGGTAGTACTAGGGTCAAATAGTACGCTATGGCCTCGATATTTGAGAGCGGTTGGCGCAGCTCATGAGCCACCGTACCGAGAATGTCAACCGGAGCGGTCACTCCCTCAGCCGCCTCGCGCTGCCGTATCGCAAGGGAACTCATTGGGAATTAAGTGAACTTAAATTTAATACCGCACTGCGCGCAGCGAGTCAAGCGTTTTCAGGCGATGGCGATTCTTACGGTGCGAGTCGCGCCGACGTTGCCTCAATGGATCCCGCCGGCTCGGGATTCCCCCAGATGGTCCACAAGAAAAGAACTTGGGACAGCCAGTAGATGGTTCGTATAGCAGGTGTAATCAGCACACGCCAGAAGGTCTCCCTCGGAATGTCGCCGATGAGAAATCCAATCCCGCTGTTCCACGCATCGAACGCGGTGCTCCAGGCTAAAGGTATCGAGACGATCGCCAGCAAGAGCGCGATCTGGCGCGTACGCTTGCGATCCGGCGCGAGCCCGAAGGCAATGAGAAACACGGCCCATCCGAGCCGGAGCAGCCAGCCGTACAGACTGAGCGCGTTGCCCAACGGCGTCCCAATAGCTCACGGACTCCTGAAACCGGATGTAATCCACGACGCCTTCCAAGAGCACGGCGAGGAGCAGAGTCATCCATGTGACTGTGCGAGCGGAGGGAGAACTTCGGTACACGACGAAGAAAAACGCAGCCCATACGATGCTGGGGACGACGCTGCCCAGCAGAAACAGTGCAGTCGCATCCCCGATCAGGGCAAAGTCGTCGACCAGGTAGTAGCCTGTCAGCAGCACCATCGCGATAGCGGCGAATAGAGCCGCCTGCGCCCGCCCGGTCGAGCCCATTACGAACTCAGCTCAGTTTTGCGCGCACACGATCGCTGAGCGCTTTACCGTCGACGCGTTTTCCCACCAGTTTAGCCTGCGCGGCTTTCATCACCGCACCCATCTGTTTGAGCGAGGTGCTTCCGGTCTCGGACAGCGCCGCGGTGATGGCGGCATCGACCTCCGCTTCGGTGGGCGCCGAGGGCATGTAGGATTCGATCAGCTTCAGCTCGGCTTCTTCTTTCTCCGCCAGCTCGGGACGATTGCCTTTGCGAAACATGTCGGCCGACTCGTGCCGCTGCTTGACCAGCATATTGAGGATTTGCAGCTCGCTATGCTCATCCAGATCTTTCATGGTGTCTACTTTGTATTTCATAAGCGCGGTCTTGAGCATACGGAGCGCGTCCAGGCGGGTGGCTTCGTGCGCTTTCATTGCCGCCACCATATCTTTTTGAACTTGGTCTATCAATGCCATAACTTACTCAACGCCATAATCCCCTCAGTCTACGCGATGCTATGCTGAAAAAGTAGTCCAACCCGCCTCATGCACATTAAAAAGCAGCGCTTGTTAACTCCCGGGCCGACGCCTCTTTATCCCAAGGCCCTGCACGCCATGATGGATGCCGATCTGCATCATCGCACGCAGGATTTTCGCGATCTCTACATCCGGGTGCTCGCGGATTTGAAAGAGGTGCTGGGCACGGCGCACGACCTACTGGTGCTGGCGGCCTCGGGAACCGGGGGCATGGATGCTTCGGTGTCCAATTGTTTTTCGCCGGGCGATCGGGTGATTGTATGCACGGCGGGAAAATTCGGCGAACGCTGGGTGGAAATGGTCAAGGCGTACGGTCTAAACGCAACGGTGTTGGAAGCGCCTTATGGGAAGGCCGTTTCGCCAGAGACGGTGGCACAAGCTCTGGCCGCGAACCCCGACACCAAGGGAGTGTTCGTGCAGGCCTCGGAGACCTCGACGGGCGCCGTGCACGACGTGCGCGCGATGGGCGAGGCGGTCAAGAAGACTGGCGCGATCTTCGTGGTGGACGCCATCACCGGCATTGGGACCATGCCGCTGGACCTGGACGGCTGGGGAATCGATATTTGCATCGGTGGTTCGCAGAAGGCGTTCATGATCCCGCCGGGGCTGGCGTTCATGGCCATAAGTCCGAAGGCCTGGGCCTTCATGGAGACGGCCAGGCTGCCGCACTACTATTTCAGCCTGAAGAAAGAGCGCAAAAGCGCCGCGAGTGGCGAATCGGCCTGGACCCCGAATACCGCACTGATGCTGGCGCTGGCGGAAGCCTTGAATTACATCAAGAAACTCACCATGGCCAAGCTGGTGGATAACGCACAACAACTCGCTTATGCCACCCGCGTGGCGTGCCAGGCGCTTGGCCTCGAGCTGTTCGCGGCGGACAATCCGGGATCTTCGGTGACCTCCATCAAGGCTCCCAACGGGCTGGACTCCGGCGTCATCGTGAAGGATTTCCGCAGCCGCTTCGGATCCATCATCGCCAACGGGCAGGGAACCATGAAGGGGCAGATCTTCCGCATCGCGCATCTGGGCTATTTCGATTTCCCGGATCTCTTCGCGATGGTGGCCGAGCTGGAGCTGATCCTGCATGCTAACGGCGTGCCGGTCGAGCTCGGCAAAGGCGTGGCCGCGGTGCAGCGCGTGTACGCCGAACGGGCCATCGTCAAGAAAGAAACGGTTAACGTCTAATTCATGAAGATTCTAGTTGCCGAGCCGCTGGCCGCCGCGGGAATCGAGTTGCTGAAGGCGCAGCCAGGCTGGGACGTGGTGATTTCCAATCCAAAGGAATACGTCCAGTATCTGCCGGAAGCGGAAGCGCTATTCGTACGCAGTGCGGTGAAAGTGGACGCCGATGTACTCGCGAAGGCTCCCAAGCTCAAAGTGATCGGACGCGCCGGCGTGGGCGTGGACAACGTCGATCTTCCCGCCGCCACTGCGGCGAACGTGGTGGTGATGAACACTCCCGGCGGCAACGCGGTGGCAGTGGCCGAGCACACTCTGGGCCTGATGCTGTGCATGGCGCGGGCACTTCCCCAAGCGATTGTTTCTACTAAGTCGGGGAAGTGGGAAAAGAAGAAGTTCATGGGATCCGAGCTCCGCGGCAAGACGCTGGGGATCCTGGGTCTGGGGTATATCGGCCAGGAAGTGGCCAAGCGCGCCCGCGGTTTCGAGATGAAAATCATCGCCAGCGACCCCTACGCCAATCCCAAGATCGCCGCGGACCTGGGTATTTCCCTAGTGAGCCGGGACGAGCTGTACGCCAATAGCGACTACATTACGCTGCATATGGCGATCACCAAGGAAACCGACGGGATGCTGAATGAAGCCGCCTTCGCCAGGATGAAGACCGGCGTGCGGATCGTCAATTGCGCACGCGGAGAGCTGGTCGACGACGCGGCGCTGGCCCGCGCGATTGAATCCGGCAGGGTGGCGGGAGCCGCGATCGACGTATTTGAGACCGAGCCGCCTCCCGCCGGCGATCCGCTGCTGGCCCTGGAAATGGTACTGGCTACGCCGCACATTGGCGGATCCACCGGCGAAGCCCAGGAGATCGTAGGGATCCGCATTGTTGAGCAGGTCGTGGAATATCTGCAACGCGGTGTGGCCGTCAATGCGGTGAACGAGGTCGGGGTCCGGAAGTAGTTTCCAATGCCGGCTGCTGTGCCGTTCGGCTACGAACAGCGTCCAGACTGACCGTTTTCGAACGCCGTGTATACTTGGTTTAAAGGTTTTTTGGGGCCCCCGCGCGGAAGGCTTGTGTTGGGGGGCAAGGAAACCGCGCGGAGGCGTGCTGCTTTGTTATTAAGACGGACGTAGTGCCTCCTGGGTTTGTTCCCGAAAGAAAATGTTTTTTTGTGAGCCGGTTATTCTGTCCTGATGCGGCGCGGTTGTTATCATAGGCTCACAAGCGCTCTTTCCGGCTCGTTAAATTCAGCCTAGAATTTCCAGGCTGGCCTTAGAAATGCACATCAGCTCTGATCAACTTGAATTAAGGTTCGGATTTTCCTTCGAAGACCTGTATCGCCAGGAGGGCTTGGCGCGCCTGGATCAGACGTTCCGGCAGCATCTTCAGTTGGCCCACGCCGGGCTGCTGCAGCGCTTACTCACGGCGCGAGAGGACCCGAGCGGGTTCACCCGCAAACAGCAATCCGATCTGATCGTCGAACTGGCGCCGCACGTCGAGGATTTCATCGGGGAGCTTTTTGGCATATCCGCCGATCTGCGGACTCTCCAGGCCAAACACCATAGGCTCGCGCCCATCTACGCTTTGAAGCGCCGCTTCGTTCAAAAGAAGGCCATCAGCGGTGTTACCAGAGAACAGGCCAGCGCCATCAATGGCTTGGCGGTAGCGGCTGAATTGGAAGCCCTTTTTAAGGAGCCGCTCACGGAAACCAGCTTCGTGGAGCACGTCTCCCGGTGGCTCGATGCCGAGCAGGAACATCAGCCTCAGCTCCGCATCGCGGCACAGTATGCCGCTTGGGCCGCGCTGTGCCCGGCAGGAATCGAGAAGCATCGGCATGGAGTCCTGTTCCGCGTTCCCCATAAGCTGGAGATGACGAATCTCATTCCGGTGGAGACGCTGCAGGCCAACAGCATCGCGACGCTGGTGCTTCCCGAGCACCACTGGAGGCATCGCGAGGGGTTCAAGCTCACCGATGCCGGAATGGATCTGACGGCGGCGCTCGATCAGGCCAATTACTGCATCAAGTGCCACAACCAGGGCAAGGACAGCTGCTCCACGGGTCTCAAAGAAAAGGACGGCTCCTTCAAGTCCAGTGTGTTCGGCATCACGCTGGCGGGCTGCCCGCTCGAAGAAAAGATATCGGAGATGAATTTAGTCAAGCAGGAGGGCAACACCGTCGGCGCGCTGGCGATTGTCACCATCGACAATCCCATGGCGGCGGGCACCGGTCACCGCATCTGCAATGACTGCATGAAGTCCTGCATCTTCCAGAAGCAGCATCCGGTGGATATCCCCCAGGTGGAGACACGCGCGTTGAAAGACGTGCTGGAGCTGCCCTGGGGCTTCGAGATTTACAGCCTGCTGACGCGCTGGAATCCGCTGAACTTCGCGCGCCCCATACCGCGCCCCGATTCCGGATACAAAGTTCTGGTGGTGGGACTTGGCCCGGCTGGATTTACGTTATCGCATCATCTGATGAACGACGGCCACACCGTGGTGGGGATCGACGGATTGAAGATCGAACCGCTGCCTGAGGATGTTTCCGGAGTAACGGTTCGCGGGGAACGAGCTCCCTTCCGTCCCATTCACGACGTGAACGAATTGTACGAGTCGCTGGACAACCGCGTGATGGCCGGCTTCGGCGGCGTGGCTGAGTATGGCATTACGGTTCGCTGGAACAAGAATTTCCTCAAGCTGATCCGCCTGCTGCTGGAACGGCGCGCGCAGTTCAGCATGTTCGGCGGCGTGCGCTTCGGTGGCACGATAACCATCGACAGCACCTTTGACATGGGATTCGATCACGTAGCGTTGTGCGCCGGCGCAGGCCGCCCCACCGTGATCCCGATGAAGAACGGACTGGCGCGGGGAGTTCGGCAGGCGTCCGATTTCCTGATGGCGCTGCAGCTCACCGGCGCAGCCAAGACCAACTCGGTTGCCAACCTCCAGCTAAGGCTTCCCATCGTGGTGATCGGCGGCGGCCTGACCGCGGTCGATACGGCCACCGAATCGCTGGCGTACTACACCGTCCAGGTGGAGAAATTCCTGGAGCGCTACGAGACTCTGGTCGCCGAAAAGGGCGAGTGCGAAGTTCGTGCGGGCTGGACCGCGGAGGAGACCGAAACCGCCGGCGAGTTCCTGGCCCACGCGTATGCCATTCGAGCTGAGCGAGCCCTGGCGGCTCGGGAAGGCCGCGACCCCCGCTTGGCCGCGCTGCTCAACACCTGGGGAGGCGTAACCATCGCCTACCGCCGCCGCCTGATCGATGCGCCCAGTTATACGCTTAACCACGAGGAAGTGGCCAAGGCATTGGAGGAAGGCATCCGCTTCGCGGAATCTCTGACGCCGCAAGAGGTGGAACTGGATCATTACGGTCACGCCGCGGGGCTTCATCTTAAAGCCGCCTCTGGCGGCTCCGTACGGCTGCCTGCGAAATCAATCCTGGTCGCCGCCGGAACCCAGCCGAACACCGTGCTCGGGCGCGAAGACCCGCACAATGTCTTCCTGGACGGCAAATGGTTCCAGGCGGTGGGCGAAGACGGTCATCCGGTGAAACCCGAGCGCGTGGCTAAGCCGGCGCAAGTCTCCGTACTCATGTCGCTTCGCAAGGACGGTCGGGGAATCAGCTTCTTCGGCGATCTGCACCCTTCCTTCGCGGGCAACGTGGTGAAGGCCATGGCCAGCGCCAAGCAAGGCTATCCGGTGGTGTCGCGCATCCTGGCCCGCCGGGAGCCTTCCGTACCGCGACCCGCTGAGCTGCTCAAGAAGCTCAATTACGAACTGCGTGCCGCGGTGAAGGACGTCATCCGCTTGACGCCGAACATCGTCGAAGTGGTGGTGCAAGCGCCCACGGCAGCCCGCGCATTCCAGCCGGGACAGTTCTATCGCCTGCAGAATTACGAATCGCTGGCGCCGAACGTGAACGGGACCGTATTGGGCATGGAAGGCCTGGCCCTCACCGGCGCGTCGGTCGATCGTGAAAAGGGGCTGCTTTCGACCATCGTGCTCGAGATGGGCGGATCGTCGGATTTATGCGCGCTGCTGAAAGCCGGCGAGCCGCTGATCCTGATGGGTCCCACCGGCACGCCCACGGAAACGCCGGGCCAGGAGACTGCCTTGCTCATCGGCGGCGGTCTGGGCAACGCCGTGCTGTTTTCGATCGGGCAGCAGTTGCGCGCGCAGGGGTCGCGCACCATTTATTTCGCCGGCTATAAGAAGATTATCGACCGCTACAAGGTGGAAGAGATCGAGAAGGCCGCCGACATCGTCGTCTGGTGCTGCGATGAGGCTCCCGGTTTCACGCCCAGCCGCGTACAGGACAAAGCATTTGTCGGAAACATTGTGGAAGCAATTCTGGCCTACGGCCGCGGGGATTTCGGCACGGGCGCGAATGCGGTGCCGGCAGCGGAAGCAGAGTCCGATATCTCACTCCATTCCGTGGACCGGCTGGTAGTCATCGGCTCGGACGCGATGATGGGCGCGGTCGCTCGCGCCAGGCACACGGTATTGGCGCCGTACCTCAAGCCCGACCACAAAGCCATCGGCAGCATCAATTCGCCCATGCAGTGCATGATGAAAGAGATCTGCGCGCAGTGCCTTCAGCTCCACAAGGATCCCCAGACCGGAGAAGAGACCGTGGTGTTCTCCTGCTTCAACCAGGATCAACAACTGGATCATGTCGATTGGGCGACGCTGCGCACGCGTTTATCGCAGAACGGCGTGCAGGAGAAGCTCACCAAGCAGTGGATCGACCGCTGCTTACGGCAACTCGGCGTGCGGGCTGAGCCCCAAACAGTCGCGTAATCTTATTTCAGGCCCGCCTGGGCCAGGAACTCGGCGGCGACGGTGGCGGCCGGGCGGGCCTGCACGTCTACTTGCGCGTTCATCTTCCGCATGACCTCGGCGTTAATCTTCCCGGATAGCTCGCCCAGGGCGGACCGCAGGGCGGGTTCGGCCGCGATCAAGTCCTGGCGCACCAGCAGGCAAGCGTCATAGGGCGGAAATACTTTCAGGTTGTCGGCCAGAATCTTCCAGTCCGGAGAGATCAGCTGGCCGTTGGTAGCGCGCGTCGCGATCATATCCACATCCCCCTTGGCGAGCGCGGCAAAGATCTCCTTCGCGTCCAAAACGCGCGGCGATGCCATGGGAAGCCGGTAGGGCGCAAGCTCCTGCAATCCATCCGATCCGGATTGAAAGTCGTAAAGTATGCCCAGCCTCCAGCGAGTGTTGGTTTTGGCTGGATCCGCAGCGTCGCTCAAGGTGGCGATCTTTTCATTGCCTTTGGCGCGCACCACCATGACGTACGGATTGTCAAATCCCAGCGGATCCAAGACGTCAATTTGCGCGACCCGGGCCATCTCCTGGCGCACGCGCGACAATACGATCTGTGGATCGGAGTCAGCCTGCTCGTTTAGAATTCGGGACTCGATCGAGCCGGTATACTCCGGGTAAACGCCGACTTGACCAGATAGGATGGCCTGGTACAGGATCGGAGTGTCCCCCAGTCCCATGCGGCGTTGGACCGTCCGCCCCAGGCGGTGCTCCAGGTGCTGAGCGACGATTTCGCCCAACAGCAATTGCTCCGTGCCATTTAAGGAACCGACAATGATGGGCTTTTTCGAACCGCCGCAGGATGCGAGCAGAGCCGGCAGACACACAAGACATGCCCGCGCAGCAACGGGGAAACGCAGCATGAGGGGCAAGTTTTAGAATACCCCGAACGGTCTGGAACCGGATATCGTTCATTCCGCCAACGCAGCGGCGTTCTGCTATTCTCAAATTCTTTAGCCAAAGATGTCTTTTCGGATCCGTCCCCTTAAGGAATTCCTCGTCAAGCCGGCTCTGCCCCCGGCGCTCAGCCGGCTGCCGGAACTCGGGCTGAACCTCATGTGGAGCTGGCATCATCCACAGCGAGCGGTATTCCGCCGCCTGGACCCGACCATTTGGAAGGCATCCAACCACAATCCCGTGGTGATGCTGGCTCGCGTTCCGCAGGAATCCCTGGAACGGGCCGCGCGGGATCCGCGCTATCTGGCCTTGTACCGCCGCGCCTGCGAAACCCTGGATGCCTATATGGCCCCTCCATCCGAGCCCGGCTCGGACATGCTGGTGGCCTATTTTTCGATGGAATATGGACTATTGGACTGCATGCCCATCTACTCGGGCGGTTTGGGCGTGCTTTCCGGGGATCATCTCAAGGCGTCCAGCGACGCGATCCTTCCGCTGGTAGGCCTGGGTCTTCTTTATCAGCGTGGGTATTTCCGCCAATCACTCGATCCCAATGGCTGGCAGCAGGAACGCACGCCGGTCAACGACTTTTACTCCCTGCCCATCACCCCGGCGACGCGAGCGGACGGCAGCGAACTGATTATCGACGTGCTGGCCGGGGAAACCGTGGTCTATCTCAAGGTCTGGCGCATCGACCTGGGACGCGTGCGCTTGTATCTGATGGACAGCAACATCCCTAACAACGCCGATCCATTTCATCGCGATATCACCGGCCAGCTCTATGCCGGCGACCATCACAAGCGGATTTGCCAGGAAATCGTTTTGGGGATCGGCGGGCTTCGGGTGCTGAAGGAACTCGGGCTCAAACCGACGGTCTATCACATGAACGAAGGCCACTCCGCGTTTCAGGCGGTGGAGCGGATCCGTCTTCTGATGGCGGAGCAGCAGTTGAGTCTGGAAGAGGCCATTGAAGCGTCCCGGACCAACAACGTATTTACGACCCACACTCCCGTGCCGGCCGGCATTGATTTGTTCGACACCAGCCTGATGCGCCAGTACTTCGAACCGTATTGCCGCGAAGCGGGAATCGCTTTCGACGAGCTGATGGCGTTAGGGCGCCGCAACCCGCAGGATGAGCAGGAGCCCTTCTCCATGGCCATTGCGGCCATCAAGGCGTCGGCTTTCAGGAACGCGGTCAGCCGCCTGCATCGCACCGTTTCGCAGCACATGTGGGAAGGGCTGTGGCCCAACCTCCCGGTGTGGGAAATCCCTATTACCTCCATTACCAACGGCGTCCACCTGCCTTCCTGGATCAATGGCGACTTCGCCGCGATCTACGACCAGTACCTTCAGCCGGATTGGCGCGAAGGCCACTCCGAACCGAAAGTCTGGGAGCAGATCGCGGATATTCCGGACCTGGAATTATGGGAGGCGCACCGCCGCAGGAAACGGCGCATGGTGGCGTTCGTCCGGGAAAGCATGATGGCCAGCGCGGCGGCCCGCAACGCCTCGGCGCCCGAAGTTCGCCGCCTGCAGGACGTTCTGGATCCGGAAGCGCTGACCATCGGATTCGCGCGCCGTTTCGCCACTTACAAACGGGCCACACTGATTTTTCGCGATTTGGGACGTTTGAAGCGTATCCTGACGCATCCCACCCGGCCGGTCCAACTGGTCATAGCCGGAAAGGCTCATCCCCAGGACATACCTGGGAAGACGCTGATTCGTGACATCGTGCAATTTTCGCACGATCCGGAACTGGCGGGGCGAGTGGTGTTCGTGGAAGATTACGGGATTCAAGTCGCGCGCGAACTGGTCGGTGGCGTGGACATTTGGCTGAACACCCCGCGCCGAGGAGAAGAGGCCTCGGGCACCAGCGGTATGAAAGCCGGCATCAACGGCGCCTTGAATATGAGCATCCTGGACGGCTGGTTCGATGAGGCCGAAGATGCCGCGGGCGGCTGGGCGATCGGGGATCGGGAGCCGTATTCCGCCGACCGCGACGATGCCCACGCGGCCGGGATCTACTCCGCTCTCGAAAACGAAATTGTGCCGTTGTTCTATGAGCGCGACCAGGGCGTCCCGGAGGCGTGGATGCGGCGCGTCAAACTGTCGCTGCGGCAACTTAGCGCGAATTTCAACTGCCAGCGCATGGTCGACGAGTACCGCGCCCAGTTGTACGATCCGGCCCACCGCGCTTTTACGATCATTCGAGAGGGGCGTTTCGAGGCGGTCCGGGCGCGCGTCCGCTGGAGCCGGACGGTGGTGGAAAGCTGGCCCCGGGTGCACTTCACCGACTGCAGCATCGACGCCGAAACCGTCTCCACGGGGCTACCTGTGGCCCTGCGGGCCGAAGTGGATTTGGCGGGCCTCAAGGCGGACGACGTGCGGGTGGAGGCGCTGGTGGGCAGGGTGGGTCCTGAGGGGGACTTGGAAGACGTCCAAGTGCTTGTTCTGGAGCCCCGGGAACAACATGGAAGCGCGGTTCTGTTCGGGCGCGATATCGTCCCCTATGCCACCGGACGCCTGGGATTTTCAGTCCGCGTCGCCCCCAATCACTTCGAGGATCCCATCAACCGGCCCTGCAACGCCCTCCTAAAATGGGGAAGTAAATCGTCGGACGAATGAGTTTCCCGTGATTATATACTTTACAAATTAGTACTACGCGCCGCATAATAGCTGTATGGAAGCGGCACTTCTCAAACCCCACTTTCAAGACCCTGACAAAGCAAGGGAATTCCTCGAAACCAAGCGTTGGCCGGACGGCCCCGTTTGCCCGCATTGCGGCATCCTGGACGAAGCGACGCGCCTGACGGTCGAGGAAGGTGCCAAGACCCACGCGCGACGCGGTCTGCTCAACTGTAGGGCGTGCAACAAGCAATTCAGCGTGACCGTTGGAACCCTGTTCGAGGACAGCCACATGCCCTTGAACAAATGGTTGATGGCGTTTCATCTCCTGTGTGCCAGCAAAAAGGGCATGAGCGCACACCAGCTTCATCGGATGCTCGGGGTCACGTACAAGAGCGCTTGGTTCATGGCGCATCGAATCCGGTACGCAATGACGCAGGAGCCCTTATCATCAAAGCTCCAAGGCGCGGTTGAAATTGATGAAGTTCACGTTGGCGGAAAGCTGCGTTTCGCCCCGGTGTCGGAAGTTGCGTAAGCCGACAGAGCGCCTCAAGGATCTTCAGCGGTCACGCGCTCCATGTGGATCGACCGGACACGTCCGCCGCGTTGCAGCCGCCGCTGCTGGCGAGTCTAGAGGAAAAAGATGAAAGCGCAACCACTGACACTCCGCCCATTGAAGTTCGACGAAGCGATAACGTATCTCCTGAAGATCAAGCCGATGCCGAAGCCGCCAAAGAAGCAAAAGCAGGCGAAGGCAACGGGCAAAGCGAAGATGCGTAAATCTCGCTAGCCGGGTCGGCTACTTCGCGATTGAGTCAGCCATTTTCTGCTCTGTCCCTGCGTCGCAGCCGTGTTCCTTGCAATGCTGTGCGAGTGCTCCGAAGGCCCTTTCCTTGCTTCCAACGGCGTTCTCTAGATCCTTGTCCAGCGGCGTGAGCGACCCACAAGGTCCTTCGCTCCTGACCGCCTTGAGCAGCCGGTCCGTGAAATTAATAATGTCCTTCAAAGCGTCAGCGGCTGCACTTTTTAGCTTGTCTCTCTCAGCGCAATGTTCCATCGGCCACAGAGTACCATGCCCTAAAACGTCATTCGCAGCCATGAGAGGCGATGTGATCGTCCAGTTTCCGGCGGGAAACTTGGTAGGCCAGCCTGGCATGCTCGGCCAGTTGGTGAGCCTTTTTGAAAGAATCTCTCGTGTCTTGCAGCGCCGATAACGCGTCAATTGAATGCTTCTGGAGGACGGCTATTGCATCGCCGTAGACTCTCAGCTCGGCCCGTACTCGCGCCTTGAGCATCTCCCTGGTTTTACATCGCGCGGGCATTCCGGGCTGACTTACAGCCAAAACTACAGTACCTGCCATTTCTGTGCGCATGATCTGCACTAGAGCGCCCAGCCAAGCCGGTCCTCCAATGCCCGCCACACCCGATCGCTACTCGGCAAAGCACCTGAAGGCCCGTTTCGAAAAGAAGCATTACAGGCGCTTCACGTTTCGGCCGATGGTACTATTGGTTTGAGGCCCTTGATTTGTCAAAGGGATAATCCCGAAGATTTTGCTGGATTCTGAGCTCAGTTCGTGGTACATAGTGGTTTAGACGTTCTCGCGGGTATCCGACTTCTACAATGTTCCCCGTCCGGCTGGATCCCGCCGTCTCGCAGATTCTACCAACCTGATTGATTCCGTCGAATCCCAGCACCGCTGTTCGCCCAACGTGAACGACAAAGGAGTAAGCCAACCAGCATTCTATGGAAGGCGATCGCAAGTACCGGCAACGGGGCTATAACGACTCCGACCGTCCGCATTCTGATAACGGATCATTTAACCGGGAAGACCGCCCGCGCCCCCAGGGTCCTCGCCCGCCGCTCGATATCACCGGCCCGCGTCTGCCGCGCATGGTGCAGTCGGTCACGGCTTCGCGGTGCTACAACTGTTCCACCATGCTGGGTGAAGGGTTCGATTTCAAGGAATGCCCCAAGTGCCATGTAGCGCTGCACTGCTGCAAGCAATGCTCCTACTTTGAGCCGTCGACGCGCTTCCAGTGCCTGAAGCCAATCACGGTGCGCATCGCGGTCAAGGACCAGGCCAACGAATGCGAACTATTCAAGGTGCGCGTCACCGTGGCGCGGGACGTGGCTCATTCGGGCCCCACCGCAGGCCCTCCGGCCGGGTCTAACGGCACCAGCCTCCCCGAGCCGCGCAACGCCACGGACGCCCGCGCAGCGTTCGACAGTCTATTCCGCAAGCCCGAGTAGCCTCCTGCGTTACGGCCAATATTCCCAGCGGCCGGCCAACACGACGTAGGCGCTTAGAACCGCATTCGTGACGCCATGCGCCAGAATCAGGTCTCCCAGGCTCTTGGTTCGCACCATCCACCAGTTGTACAAGATCCCGGCGGCCAGACCCACATCCCATAAAGCGCCATGTTCGACGGCGAACAGCACCGCCACAATCCAGAATGCGCGAGCCGACCAGGTCCCCAACGGAACTTTGTTGAATTTCTCGGAAATGAGCCAGCGCATCAGCCAGCCCCTCCAAAATAGCTCCTCCGCGATGGGCACGAACAAGGACGCGCGCAGCGTCCGCAGCGTCAGGACGATCATGTCCCGGCGGCTCGATTCGGGCAGACTGGACACTACCGCGCCGGTAATCGAATTCGTGAACAGCCAATACGAATGGTAGCCGGGAACGAGCCGGTCCGGACCGATCCAGACTGCAAAGACGGCGATGCCTATCAGCAGCGAGCCACCCCAATTTCGTATCCGAAAATGCAGGGCGGGACGCGCTACCAAAGCCAAGACCGCGGTCATCACCACAAGCCAGACCACTTGCTCGGCCCAGGCCGAAAGAGCCAGATACGGCCGGACGGCCAGCAGGGCAATCACTGCGCCGAACGGTGCGACGTAAGGGAGTGACGTCAAATCAGGGTCTCGTTAAAGAGTTACAGCTTTGTGAGCAGGTCCTGAATCTTGCCGGCTTCGTCCTTGGAAGGTTTATTCTTGAGGGCCATTTCCAACTCGCGCTTGGCGGAGGATTTGTCGCCCTTCTGAATCAACGCTAAACCATAGTGATAGCGGAAGGTGGAATTACTCGGGTCCTTATCCACCAGATCCTTGAAGATGCGCTCCGCTTCCCCGCTCATATTTTTCTTGATGTAAATCCAGCCCAGCGTATCCGCCATGGCGGTCGCATTCGGCGAGATCTGGCGGGCGTGCTGCGCCATGGTGAGCGCGGAATCCAGATCCTGGCCTTCCTCCGCCTTACGAAATGCCAGATTGTTCAAGGCGATGGGATTATTGGGATCCAGCTTGAGGATCTGTTCGTACACGGCTTTGACCTGATCCGCCGGACCGATCGTTTCCAGAATCATGCCTAGTCGCACTAGTGGGAGCGTACTATTGGGAGCCGCCTGACTGGATTTCCGGAACGTGTCGGCCGCCAGATTAATATCGCCTTTTAGCCGGTAAGTCTCGGCCAGCCGGTAGAGCAAGTCGGCCGAGCCCGGTTGTTTTTCGAGCAACGTTTTAAAAGTCGCAGCGGCCTCGTCGTAACGCTGCGCGCGCGCATATAGATTGGCGCGTGCCAGCAGCAAGTCCTGCCGGTCGGGCTGAGCGGTGATGGCTTTATCCATTTCCTTGATAGCGTCGTCCAGGCGGTTCTGCGCGGCCAGGGTTTCGGTGATTCCTAACAATCCGCGAGTGTCGTGGTTGTCCTGGTAGAGCTTTTCGAAGGTTTGTTCGGCCTTCTTGTAGTCTTTATCCTGCCAGGCCAACGTACCGACCTGATAGCGTGCGTCCGGATTGTCGGGATATAGACGGGTGATCACGGCCAGCTCATCCCGGGCCTTGTCGACATTTTTGAGAGCGATGAGCGCCGCCGAGCGTGTGAGATGTCCGGTCAGGTTCCTGGGATCGACCTGTAACAGATCATCGGCAGCCTGCAAGGCCTTGTTCGCGTCCTGCTTGAACAGATAAACCCGGGCCAGCAATTCTCGCGCCGCCACAAAATCCGGACGCATCTTGACGGCGTCTTCCAGTTGCAGCCGGGCCGGCTCGATCTGATTCTTGGCCAGCAGCGCTCGGGCGTAGTTGTATTTCAGGAGATGATTGTTGGGATTCTTGGCGACCAAGCCTTGCAAATCGATGACTGCCTGATTCACTTCGTCCGGTTTGCCGCTGGTCAATAAAAGAGCCGCGTGCATTGCCTGCGCGTCGTTGTCCTTGGGATTGTCCTTCAACAGCGCGTCCACCACCTTGTTGGCTTCCACGTAGCTTCCCGAACGCGCGTAGGCCTCGACCAGGCGCTTCTGATACACTGCTTTGTCCTTTGGAAGGGCGGTCATTCCGGCTTGGTATTGCTGTCTCGCCAGGTCGAACTCGCGCAGCCGGAAAAGGTAGAAGTCGCCTGCCATCAGATGGCCGTCCGGGAACTGTTTTTCGTCCGTTAAGGTGTGGAGCACGGCATCCATGTCCGCGCGCCGGTTCAGCAGTGCGTAATGTTGACCCAACTGGAGCAGGTAGTTTGACGATTTGGGATTGTTCGCCACTTTCAGTTTCAGGATTCCCTCCGCATCGTCGAACCGTTTGTCGATCATGTACTGGTAATACAGCCGGTCGTAGGCGGCCCCAACGGTCTTTTGCTGGTTGATCAGATCCCGAATCAGCTTTTCCCCGGCATCTTTCTGGTTGTCGCGAACCAGCGCCTCATAGTACGCCAGCACCACGTCCGTTTGATTCGGCTTGACCTGGTTGGCATGCCGCAATTCCGCAAGGGCAGTCTTGTTATCCTTCTTCAGCAGCGCGATCTGGCCGGAGAGCCGCAGACCGTCATAAAAGTTGGGATCCTTGGTAAGTAAATTTCCCGCCTGCTCCGAGGCGGCCTCCAGAAACTGCGAAGCTTGCTGCGGATTCTGCGTGGCGGCCACCAGGTAGATGTTCGCGAGCTGCACCTTGGCGTCCACGTTGTCGGGCTGCCGCTCCACCGCGCGCCGGAACATTCCGACTGCCTCTCCCAAGTTGCCCAGCTTCAGATCGGTGAGTGCCAGGCGATAATACGCCTCGCCCAAGAGCGCATTCTTGCTAAGCGCCTTCTTGTACATGATGGCGGCTTCTTTGTACTTCGCACGGGCGAAAAACTTGTTGCCGGTATCGACGGAACGTTGCGCCTGAACTTTCGGATCGGTGGTGCAGGAAGCCAACACCAGTAGCAACAAGGGCAGGTATCGGAAGAGTCGGCCGCGTTTCATAGTCCTATCTTGAACCTAAAATCAGGGGGTTGCAACGAACCCAAGTCCTGGGACGGTCCTGGGAGAATAGTCCTGTGTACGGCCTTCCCCCGGCGCTTAACGGGTGTAAATGACGCGTGTTCCGCAGATGTGATCGTGCAGGGCGCGCTTTTCTCCGTCGAACCCGGCAATGATGAAACCAATGAACATGGTCAAGGAGCTGAGAATCTTGGCGAAAAACCGCCCAGCTGCTAGACCAGGGGATATCGGCCCCCCGTCTGCACGGGTTATCTTGAGGCCCAGGGCCATCTTTCCCGGCGTGGCCCCCCGCGTGGACAGGAAATAGACGTCGTAGGCCAAGGAAAGGCCCATCTGGATCAGAAAGGACAGGCCAATCAGGCTCATGATCGCTGGTAACACCGCCAGCGCCTGCCCGGGATCGGGGTTGCGGCCCAGGCCAACGCCTAAGCCGAGTCCTGCCAATCCTAGAGGGATACGAATAACGGC
>Ga0070679_100001178_pt1 | contig 22916 bp, 18 predicted proteins | sample KBSC63BmetaG_FD_65652 | JGI IMG/M metagenome (GOLD analysis project Ga0070679, IMG submission 65652) | Corn rhizosphere microbial communities from Kellogg Biological Station, Michigan, USA - KBS C6-3B metaG | ecosystem: Host-associated > Plants > Roots > Rhizosphere | place: USA: Michigan... | reverse complement strand
GGAGAGCTTCATCTCGGCGTCGTCGTTCCAGGAGACCACGAAGGTGCTGACCGAGGCCGCGGTGTGCGGCAAGGTCGACTACCTGCGCGGCCTGAAGGAGAACGTCATCATGGGCCGTCTGATCCCGGCCGGCACGGGCCTGGGCGCTTACAAGCGCCTCTCGGTCCACGTCGACGCCCCGAGCGACGAGCCCGAGCTGGCGTCACCGCTGCCTCCGGCGGCGGAAGCGGCGGCCCGCGCGGCAGCCGCCGAAGAATAGGCGCCTAGCGCAATCGCAGTCAGAACGGCCGGCCGATCAGTTCCCGAAGGGGAGCGGATCGGCCGGAGTCGTTTTGTGGGGCGGAGGGCTGAAGATCGAAGGATTCAACGGACGCAACGCGCGTAGTGCACATCCGAGACGCCGCCCACGCCGGTGTTGCCCGAGCTGAAGTCGACGAACCATGCCAGGGTCGGCGAATCCTTGTACGGTGTCGACGACCAGAAAATCCCGGGCGGAGTCGACGGAAAGGCCGTGGTATCGATAGCGACGGCCGCCGATCGGTCGTCGACGATGGATTGCAGCTCTTTGATCGTGGGCCAGCGCCATCCGGTGCCGGGCAGCGTGGCGGTGTTCGCGGAGCAATACGTCTGGACGTCGCCCCACGAATAGGTGGTAGCGACGGATGCTTGTTGCCAGATCCGTCCCGTCTTCGTATCGGTCACGGTCCCCGCCCCAGCCGCCCCGACCATGAATCGTCCTGCGGGCGCGTCCCCCCGCGACGGAACTGTCGTTAGCCCGATGACCATCGCGACGGTGCAGCCCAGCAGGCGCCCAGCCAGCCTGCGGTACATCGTCCTCGACGAAACGTTCGTGTAGACCGCGGGTTTTGTCATCGCACGCACCGCACGAACTCCAGAGCTGTGAGGGGGGTGCTGAGGGCGTTGCCGATGTCGAATGTCACGCTCCATGCGGAGGAGGAAGCCACCCGCGGCGTCGCTGACCAGTACGCCATCGCCTGCGTACTCGGGAAGAAGGTGCTGTTGATGGCGGGCGCGGTGCGGCCATAGTCGACCAGCGACAACAGCTCGATCTTCGCAGGAAGCCTCCAGTCGCTGTGACCGCCCAGATGCAGGGTCGTCTGGCAGTAGGACTTGGCCGTCGCCCAATCCATTTGCGACGGTGCCGTGGCCTTCTGCCACATGAGCTTCGTGACACTATCCGTTACTGTCTCATCGCCGTTGTCGACGTAGGCGGTGGGGCCGATATCGGAAGGAAGCGGCCACTCGCCCCAGAAAGAGTCGGCGCAGCCGGGAGCCAGCCGTTCGCACACGTCGTCGCCCGTGCAGGATCGGGTCGCCGTCTGCGCGAGGCAGCCCTGCATATCGGCCCCGCACGTCGCGACGGATGAGGAGGTCGCGCAGACCGCACCGGCGGTGGAGCAGGTGGGATCGGGGGCGCAGGCGCAGGTGGCGGTCGCCGCGGCCCACGCACACGACTGGCGCCCCACACACGCCGACGAGGACGCCTGGAAGAGGCACCCGCCAGCGTCCGCCATGCAAACGACGACGTTGTTGTCGGAGCAGAAACTACCCGCCGTCATGCAGGCCGGGTCGGTCACGCAGACGCACCTCGTTCCGCTGCAGCTCTGATGCACCGGGCACGACGCGCTGGGACCCCATTGCCCGTTCGTGCATGTCTGGACCATCCCGTCGTCGCACCTCGTCTGATTCAGCTGGCATGCGGGAGGTGAGCCGTCCGTGCCGCCCGTGCCCCCGCCGCCGGTGCCCCCTGCGGCCGAAGGCATACCGCCCGTCCCGGAGACAGCGCCGCCGCCCGCGGCACCGCCCGGGGAAGCAGGCGGCGTGAGCCCGGTTCCGCCCATCCCGCCGGTAGCCCGCGCAGGCGCCCCGCCTTGGCCGGCTTCGCTTCCTTGTCCGCCACGCCCGGCCAGGCCGTTCGAGCTGCTCGTGTCGTGAATGCCGACGATCTGCTGGCACGCGCCCGATCCGACGATGGAGACGATGGCCACGACCAGCAGCGAGCGCTGGTGCATTCGCGGTGGCCATTCCCGGGTAGGGCTGTGCGCGAATGGAGAAGGCCATCGCCGCCGAGCGACCCTGCCGCCGACCCGCTTCACAGCTCGACTTATCACCGCGGCGAGGCAGGCTGTCAAATGCCCGCCAGCAAGGACCGATCGGCCGGCATCGATTCGGTTCACCTTACGGTTTCGGTGATCGCGGTGCGACTTATGTCGAGGTCCCGGGGTCATCGTTCGTGGCACCGCCACCTTCGAGTGGCGGGAGGGAGAACGGTTTCTCACCGGTCGCGCCCACACCGACTTTCCCGACTTCCCCCGCCTTCCCCGACTCGATCTGCACCTGCGCCGCGCCTGAACCGCCCGGCTAAGGGGCCGGAGGCGGGGCGGGCGGCGCGCCACCGTCGCGCCGCTGGCGCACCACCAGATTCAGGCGGTTGTCCCTCGGTTGCAGGGTGACGCCCAGATAGGGGGCGACGTCCGAGCGGGCGGGGACACTCAGCTCGAAGCGGCGGCAGATCTCTCCCAGGACGATCCGTCCCTCCTGCTCGGCGAAGCTGTTGCCGATGCAGGTGCGGGGGCCGCCGCCGAACGGGAAGTAGGCGAATCGGGGCAGGCGGGCCGTGAAGTCTGCGGTCCAGCGCTCGGGACGGAAGGCGTCAGGCTCGCTGAAGTGGCGGGCCGATCGGTGGACGGCCCACTGCGGGATCAGGACCTCGTCGCCCGCCTTGATCGGGAAGGGACCGGCGGAGCAGTCCTGCACGGCCGTGCGGCTGATGCGATAGGCGGGCGGGTAGAGCCGCAGGGCTTCTCGCATCACCTGGTCCAGCAGGGCCTCACCGCTGCCCGCCGCCAGCTCGACCCCCAGCCGCCGTGTCACCGCCGGCGCCTGGGCAAGCAGGTACAGCGCCCAGCTCAAGGAAGCGGCCCCGGTCTCGTGTCCCGCCAGGAACATCGTCACCACCTCGTCGCGGATCTGCCGATCGGACAGCGGCTGGCCCGCGGCATCGGTCCCGGCGATCAGCAACGACAGGAAGTCATCGCCGCGCTTCAGCGGGCGCCGCCGCGCGATCAGGGCGCCCACGAAGTGGTCCAGCGCCGCCACCGCCGCGCGGAAGCGGCGTGCGTAGGGCGTGGGCAGGACGGTCGGCTCCGCCACGAAGTCGGGCCGGCCGAAGGCCGTGGTGATGGCCCGGACGGCGGCGAACGCCAGCCCACCGAAGGCGCCGATCCACTGCGCGTACAGGTGATGGAACTCGTGCAGGGCCTCGGCGGTGGCGCTGACCAGGGGGCGCGCCTCCGGAAGGTCCTCCCCGAACAAAGATTGCGCCAGGACCTCGAAGCACAGATCCGTCATGTCCTGGTGGATGTTGCGCAGCTCTTGGTCGCGATACGCCGCGACCATGCGCAGCGTGGCGTCGCGCATGGCCTGGGCATAAAGGCGCAAGCGCTGGGCGTGAAACGCCGGCTGGATGGTTCGCCGCTGGCGCCGCCACAGGTCGTTGTCGGACGTCAGCAGTCCCTGCCCGAAGGCCAGCTGGTTCGAGCGGAGCGCGCCCGACTTCACGAAGCACCGCTGATTCTTGACCAGCACGTCTTCGATCAGCTCGGGCGCCGAGACCACGCACAGCGGCAGCCGCCACACGTGCGTTCGCACGAAGCCGCCTTGCTGCTCGCACTGGCGATAGAACGCCAGCACGTCCTCGCGCAGCCGCAGCGCGCCGCCCCACAGCCAATCCATGCGCGCGTCCAGGCGCAGCAGGGCCTTCGTCCAGGTCCCCGAGGGCGTGCTTCTCACGACGTCACCGGTGTCATCCGCTGGTCACGCACGGCCCTGGGGGCGATACGGACGTCCCAGATCAGCCCCATCGCCGCCAGCAGCCTGAGGACGTAGTACGTGCAGTCGATCTCCCACCAGTAGAACCCCAGCGCGGCGGAGGCGCGGTAGTGGTGGTGGTTGTTGTGCCAGCCCTCGCCCATGGTCAGCAACGCCAGCAGCGGGTTGTTCCGCGAATCGTCCTCGGTCGCGTAGCGCCGCCGGCCAAACAGGTGTGCCAGCGAGTTGATGCTGAACGTGCAGTGCCACATGAAGACGGTCGACGTGAAAGAGCCCCAGATCACGGCCGGCCACCCGCCCAGCGCCCACAGGCTCCAGAACAGCGCCCAGGAGGGCGCGAAGTGATGGCGGTCCAGCCAGCGCAGCTCGGGGAACGAGGCGAAGTCCCGGATGCGCTCGTGCTGCGTGCGCTCGAAGCGCTTCGACAGGATCCAGCCCAGGTGGCTCCAGAAGAAACCATGGCGCCGCGGAGAGTGAACGTCCTCGGCCTGATCCGAATGGGCGTGATGGTGCCGGTGGTTGGCCGCCCACCACAGCGCGCCCCGCTGCGTGCAGGTACCACCCACGAACGCCAGCACGAACTGAAAGGCGCGGCTGGTCCGGTAGGTGCGATGCGCGAAGTACCGGTGGTACCCCGCGGATAGGGCGATCATCCGCACCGCGTACAGAACCGTCGCCAGCGCCACGTAGTTCCAGGAGAACCGCACCAGGAAAGGGCCCCCCAGGGCGATCCCGTGGCACAGATACATCGGGATCGATCGGCGGTGCCGGATCCGATCAGCGGGCAAGGAACGTCCCTGCACCTCGCCGTGAACGCTGTCCGCCCGTGACTTCATCGTCGAGCCGCAGCTTCGATCAGGCTCGGTCACCTGTCGAGGAGGACGGTCTCGGCCCTAGGCGCGCCGGACCGGGAATCGCTACCGCCGCGACGTCACTGGCGCAGCCAGTTCACGACGAACTGGCCGTGGCCGCCGCCGGAGGGGGGCTGCACACCACCCGTCGCCACGGGCGTGCCACCTGCGTCGCTGGTCAGGACGTCGTCGGTCCAGGGGCCGTCGACGGGGGCCGCGGCCGTCAGGATGCAGCTGGTGTCCGTGCACTGATCCAGCTTCCACGAAGCCCCGCTGATGTTGTTCTGCTTCATCCAGGCGAACCAGTTGTTCCCCTCGTCCTCGCACACATAGGGGTCGCCCGACCGGACGACGCCGCCGTCGGCCGGGGTGATGCCGAACTCGGTGATGAACAGCGGCAGACCCATCGCCAGCGCCTTGGTCCCCTTGTCCCGCAGAGACTGCTTGTGCGTGCAGGCGTAGAAGTGCAGCGTGTACATCAAGTTCGTGCCGTCCACGGGATCCGCGGCCGCGATGTCGACGTCCTGCGAGTAGGTGGGCGTCCCCAGGATGATGACGTTGTCGGGATCCACGGCGCGGATCGCGGTCACCACCGCCTGGTGATAGGGCTTGATCTGGGCCCAGGTCACCTTGTTGGGCTCGTTGTAGTCCTCGTAGATGACGTTGGGCGTATCGCCGGAGGTCTGCGCGATCATGGTGAAGAAGTCGGACGCTTGCTGCGCCTGGCTGCCGCCGCTGCTGGTGACCGCGTTGCTGGTGTGCCAGTCGACGATGACGTAGATGCCCAGGTCGATCGCGTTCTGCACGATGGTCTGGACCTTGGCCAGCATGGCCGTCGGATTGGCGTTGCTGGCGGTGGTCCCCAGGTACCCGCCATTGGCGTCCACGCCCATCGCGGCGCGAATCACCGACAGCTTCCAGTTGTCGCGCGCCCACTGGAGGGCCGCCTTGCTCTCCGGGAACGTCTTCGATTCGTAGTTCAGCCACTGGCTGCTGACGCCCTTCAATTGCACGGGCTGGCCATGCTCGTCCTGCAGCTGCGTGCCCACCACCTTCAACTTGCCGTGCATGGTGACCGGGTTGATGGGGGGCGCCGCGTCCCCGCCCGAGCCCCCGGTGGCGGTCGTCCCCCCCTGACCGGTCGAGGCGCCCCCGCTGCCGTTCGGCTGTTCGCTACCTGCGGTCCCCGCCCCCCCACTACCAGGCGATCCCGGTCCCGTCCCGCCGGCCGCTCCACCGGTGGGCGCCGCACCGCCACTGCCGGGCTGCCCGCCCGACGCGGTCACCCCTCCCGATGCCTCCGGGCCGCTCGAGGCCGCCGCGCCCCCTGAGCCCGTCGACCCGGACGGTGAGGAGGCACAGGCACACAGGGCCGTCAGGGCTAGCGACAGAGAGCGCGCGGCGAACTGCTTCAAGGGGGTCCTCCTTCGGCCGTCCTGCCGTGGGGGCGCAGCGTCAGGCCATCGGGGTTGGGGGGCTTCCGATGAATGAGTCCCCGGCGCGAGCGGAAGGCCCATCTATTTCCGGAACTTCCCCCTCCGGCACAGCCGCCGCCGGCCCGGGGGCCGGAATCACCCGGTAATCCCTGCCTCAGGGATTGTTCGGGGCGATGAGCGACAGCGGGCCCAGGACGTCCCCGATCGACCGGCCAATCTCGGGGAACTTGACGGAGACGATCGTCAGGGCCGGGACCGCCACGTGAAACAGCAGCTTCACGACGAACGAGCGATCCCAGGTGACCTGTCCCGCGGCCGTGCCCGCGATGCGGCTGAGCACGTAGTTCCGGTTCATCTGCACGGCGACGACGGCCGAGATGGCCACGGCGGCGCCCGCCAGCAGCAGCACCAGCATCAACAGGAAGCGGTTCTCTCGCAGGGGGTAAAACGTGGTCGCCCACAGCACGGGCAGGATGGCGGCCGTGATGACCGCGCCCGTATTGGCGAGGTGAACGCGGATGTACTGGATGAAGGCCACCAGCCGCATGGCCAGGAACTCTTCCCATGCGCTGGCGAGCGCCTCGTCACGGGTGTCGACCAATCCGGCGCCGAGTCCGCCGCCCGGGCTCATTCCCATGCGGGTCTCGACCTTCTCGATCTGCTGCGACACCGGCGCCGTCAGGAAGCTCTGCAGGTCGATGGGCGCGGGAAAGTCGGTGAGCGACGGCTCCACCGACCAGCGGCGGCGGAGCCCGTCATCCCCGCGCAGGCTGGCGAAGACCCGGTGGCAGTGGCGCTGCCAGATCTCGATGACGCACGAGTCCCACGGCCGCTCGAACGAGGTGATGAGCTCGGTGGGGATGCGCTGGAAGGCGTCCGTCACCGGCAGCGGCGCCACCTTGGCCAGCACGCGCTCGAGCTTGCGCCAGATGCGCGCGAAGCGGGCGCACCCGAACACCAGCAACGCCAGCAGGGTGGCGTAGCTGGCCGCGCAGACCCAGCCGAACCCGCGCCATTCGAAGAGCGCCAGGTTTCGTGAGATCCAGAGCGCGTCACCGTACACGAGCAGCATCGGTAGCCAGGTGAGGCGGGAGGGCCACACCCCCTCGGCGGCGCGAACGACCTCCCGCATGGGTTCGCTCAGCTCGAACGCGTCGAGCAGCGAGCGCGCCTCGGAGGCGGCCGGGGCACCCGACTGCGCGGGCGGCGCCGCGGGCGGCACCACCCCCAGGCGGCGCAGGACGACCGCGTCTTCCACGATGCGCACCTGCCGCAGGTGTCCGACGATCCACAGCACGAAGCCCATGGCCAGCAGCAGCAGCGTCGCCAGCAGCGACACGCCGTTGCCCAGGTTGCGCGCCCGCTCGACCAGGAACATCAGGTCGATGAAGCCGGACGCCTGCAGATCGGGCTTCTCGAGGAATGGCACGAGCGGCACCACCGCGTGGACCATGATGGCGGCGATGAAGACGGTCCCGGCGAGCGTGAGCCAGCGGGCGCAGGCGTTCGTGCGATCGGTGCGGGAGACCCACACCAGGGTCGCGTGGACGCACAGGCTCGCCAGCACCACCGTCTCGACGGCGAAGCCACGGACCGACCACTGCCACATGCGGCTCGGGTGGGCGTGATCCGGCAGCACGGTGGCCAGCGCCGTCAGCGCGAAGGCCGCGCAGACCACCACCACGGTGAGGAGCAGCACCGCCACCTCGAAGCGCTGGAAGTGGGGATGGCCGTATCGCTTCGAGGGGAGGAACAGGTCGAGCACGCTGCCCGCCGTGCGATCGCTCCTGGCCGTGGAGATCTGTCCGTGGACATAAGCGAAGGCCAGCAGCGCCCCCAGCAACGACAGGAAGGTGAGCGCGAGCAGAAAGGGGAAGCAGTGCGGGAAAGTCCACACCTGGGCCAGGCGTGCGTCGCGGGCTTCGGCGATCGCGCTGGCCCCTTCGGTGACGGTGGCCGGCGCGGAGCCGGTGGCCCCATCGGTCGCTGCCGGCGCCTCCCCGAGGCGCGGATGGTAGGCCGCCAGGTACCCCGGCGAGCCGCGCCGCGTGGCGGCCAGCGGCCAGAACGCGCCGTCCCCCACCACGGTCATCCACACCGGGGGCGCGATCGGCAGATCGAGGGGATCCGGCTCGAACGGGGGACCGTACTCCAGCACGTTCGCCTCCGATCCGGCCCGATCCCCCAGCAGCAAGATGGTGGCGTTGAACACGCCCTGGGCGGCGCTGGACGGAAACAGCAGGCGATCGGTGGTGCCCGAGAACGGGTAGCTGAGGCGCTGGTTCCAGGGCACGAGCGGGTAGGTCGACACGACCATCACCCCCCGCATGTACGGAGCGTCATCGTGCAGGAACAGCAGATCGGCGCCGAACACGAAGACAGCGACGTTGGGGAACAGCAGCTTCACCCGGCGGACCAGGAACAGCACGTCCTGGGGATCCGTGGCGATGATCCCGACGCCGCGCACGTCGTCCGTGGCGATGGCGTGCAGGATCTGGGTCAGCACCAGATCGGACGCCGCCTCGGTCAGCTTCGACTTCGGCGGGAAGGCGTCGCCCGACGAGCCCTCGTCGCTGGCCAGCGGTAGCTGCCGGCGCGGCGCGCTGACCGCCGCCACGGGTGTCGCCGAGAGGTCGAGGTGCTGGCGTTCGTACTCGCTGCGCAGCTTCGAGATGTGGAGCGGGAACGGCAGGTTCACCACCCGCATCGTCCCCTGGACGGTGGGGTTGCGGCGCGCGCTGCGAAAGGAGCGCAGGAACTGCTCGCCGTAGCTGGTCGTCGACTCGGTGAGCAGCGCGATGGAACGAATGCCCAGCCGCCCCGAGAGGTAGTCGAGCACCGTGCGCCGCAGATCGTCTTCGGAGTGCGTGGTGGCGGCGAAGGTGGCGTGAAAGTCGGGATAGGTCCTGGCCACCTCGCGCTGCAGCTCCGTCGACAGGATCCACTGGTTGGTCGCGGCGGTCGCCGACCCTGACACGATCCGCAGATCGAACGGGGGCGGCAGGCTTCGCGGCCGCGCCTGGCCCGCGGCGCGCGGCGCCACCTGCGTGGCCCGGTCGTGCCGGGGCGCCACGGTGCGAAACCAGTCGGTCAGCGTCGCGCGCAGCGACTCGGTCGAACCGGACGTGGCGGGGCCCAGCAGCGGCAGCTCCCGCGTGCGGCAGCGACCGCCGCCCGGTTGCAACACCTCCGGACCGGCGCTGCAGCTGGCTGCGATCAGGCCGTCCGCCACGTTCAGCGCCGTCAGCAGCGCCTGGCGATGCACGCCCCAGGTCGGCGTCTCACCCACCAGCAACAGCAGCAGCAGATCCCGCGAGCCCGATTCGGGCAACCGCCGGAACAGGATCGCCCCGGGCTGCTGCTCGTACAGGTCGGAGGGCTCGCACGCCTGCCCCGACGAGCAGCCGGCCGCGGCGTCCGGCGCCCCTTCGCCGTGGCGCCACGGATCGAAGAAGCGATCGACCACGTACCCCGAACGTTCCAGCGCGACCTCGACGGCGGAGACGCCGTCGTCGAAGGCCTTCGGGAAAGGTGATTCCAGCGGATCGGGCACCGTGGCCAGCAGCACGTCGACGCGCCCGTAGCCCAGCCGGTACACACGCTCGGCCGAGACGCGGGCGCGGATGAACGCGTCCTCCGTCCCCGGCGCTTCGTCGGCGTGGATGGGGGGACGGTTGGCAAACTCCCACAGGATCGCCGCTGCCCCGGTGGTCTCGCCCGGGCTGGCCGACGGCTCGGATCGGGGGCCTTTGCCGGACGCCGGCGAGCGCTGTCGCGTCGCGGACCGATCCCGGCCCTCAGCGGTGGACGATTTGCCGGGATCCGCGCCCCCCGGCCGGCCGCCGCTGGTCATGCCCAGCACGCTGGCGATCGCGGCGACCACCGCGATCCACGGCCACTGTGACCCTGTCGCTGCCCGTTCGACCCCCATCCGCGTCACCCCACGAGGGTGTCTTCACCCCGTGATCCTCCAACGATCGGGGCGCTGATTCTTCCACAGGAAGCGCTGTCAGACGGAAGCGGCGCGTCGGGCCGTCGCGCCCTTGCGCAGCATCAAGTAGTTCAGCGCCACCATCACCACATTGAAGCCGTTCCACAGGTGCCAGGTCAGCGACGACGGTCGGGCCAGGAAGGCGATGAACGCGCCCAGGCCCAGAAACATCAGCCAAACGGGCAGGCCGCCGCGGCGGAACTTGGGGATCTTCACCGTCGAAACCATCAGCGCGGCGACCAGCAGGACGCCCCCCGCCATCGCCCAGCCCGACATCGCGCCCCGCATGATGACGAACGACCAGATGTAGCTGGCCGCGATGGGGATGGGGAGGCCCTGGAAGGTCTGGTCGCTCCCCTCGCTGGTATCGATGTTGTAGCGCGCCAGCCGCACGGCGCCCGCCAGCGGGAAGACCAGCGCGATGGCCAGGCCGGCCACCCCCAGCGGGGCCAGCACGGCCAGATAGGCCAGGACCGCAGGAGCCACCCCGAAGGACACCATGTCCGACAGGCTGTCCAGCTCCTTGCCGAAGTGTGACGTGGCGCCGAGCGCCCGGGCCAGCCGCCCGTCGGCCAGGTCACACAGCGCGCCGGCGAACAGGAACAGGATGGCCCGCTGGAAGTGGCCCTGAGCCGCCGCCACGATCCCCAGGAAGCCCAGCGCGATGTTGGCCAGGGTGACGGCGTTCGGGATCAGATGTCTCGGTTTCACGCCGGAAAAGATAACCTCGCCGGGCAGCCGCGCACCCCGGCGCTCACCGATTCAGCGCCATCATTTCGGGAAAGTGGTAAACGCCCGAGCCCGGTGGCGTGTGGAGCGCGGTCGCGACCATCGCCTTCGCGATCTGCTGGACGGTGATCGATCGGTACTTCGCCGGGGTGGCGAACGAGAACACCGGCAGCACCTTCTCGAGCAGCCAGGGCGTGTGTTGCGAGCCGATGATCATGGCGGGGCGGAAGATGCTCACGATGGCGGGGCCGCTCGCCTTGACCGCCTCCTCGGCCTCACCCTTGACGCGCGCGTAGCGGGACATTCCGGCGGCGCCCGAGCCCGTCGGGGCCGCGCCGGGATTGGCGCCCGCCGCCGACATGAACGCCAGGTGCCTGACCCGGCCCGACGCCTTCAGCCCGCGCGCGAACGCCTCGTTCAACTGCACGTCGACCGCGCGATGCTGGTCGAGCGTCAGCTTCGCCGTCCCGGCGCCCACGCCCAGCACGCTGAACCCGGTGACCTCGCCTGCCAGCGGCTCGATGGCCTGCACCACCGCAGCGGTCAGGGCGGCGGGGTCCATGGCGGGGACCAGCGCCTCGCGCAGCTCGACGCCAGCCTCTCGCGCCATCGCCACCTGCGCCGGCTGCGTGCCACGCACCAGGGTCACGATCGGGCCGAACGTCCCCACGCGAATCAGCTCGCTGATCAGCGCCCTGCCGACAGAGCCTGATGCTCCCAGGACCACGGCCGCCCGCGCGCTCGCCATGGATCGCTTCTACCGGAGTCGGGGGCGCGGGGAGCTATCGATCCTGATTGCAGTGACTGACATCGCGTGCTACCAGTGATGTCGCAGTCTGACATCACCAGGGAGCTTCACCATGCGTGTATTCGTCACCGGCGCGTCCGGGCACATCGGATTGCCCGTCGTTCGCGAGTTGCTCGCCGCGGGGCATGAGGTCACCGGTCTCGCGCGCTCGGAGGCGTCCGCCCGGAGGGTCACAGCCGCCGGCGCCCAGGCGCGGCTGGGCACGCTCGACGACCTTTCGGGCCTGCGAGAGGCCGCGCGGGAAGCCGACGGGGTCATCCATCTGGCGTTCAAGCACGACGTCGCCCTGACCGGCGGTGACTTCATGTCCGCGATAACGGCGGACGTGCGCGCCGTCGAAGCGCTGGGCGACGCGCTGGCGGGTTCGGGGAAGCCGTTCGTGAACACCAGCGGGACGATGCTGCTCGCCCACAGCGTCACCGGGCGCGCCGGTACGGAGGAGGACCAGGGACAAGCGGGCGGCAACCCCCGCGTCGCCTCCGAGAACCTGTCGCTCGGGTTCGCCGCGCGCGGGGTGCGCGCCGCCGTCGTGCGCCTGTCGCCGACGGTGCACAGCGCGCTGGACCACCATGGCTTCATCCCCATGCTGATCGCGGCGGCGCGCAAGAACGGCTTCGCCGCCTACGTCGGTGACGGCGCTGCCCGCTGGCCCGCGGTGCACACGCTGGACGCCGCCAGGATGTACCGTCTGGCCGTCGAGGCCGCGCCCGCCGGCGCGCGCCTGCACGCGGTGGCGGACGAGGGGATCCCCTTTCGCACCATCGCCGAGGCGATCGGCCTCCGGCTGGGCCTGCCGGCGAAGAGCGTCCCCGCCGAGAAAGCCGGGGAGCTGGTGGGGCCGTTCCTGGGCATGATCGTCCAGCTCGACAATCTGACCTCCAGCGCGCGCACGCGAGCGTTGCTTCATTGGGAGCCGACCCATCCCGGCCTGCTCGCCGATCTCGCGGAAGGCCACTATTTCACGACCGCGAGCTAGCCGCGGCAGGGCGGCTGGTTACCATGGCCGCGTGCGACAGCGAGCGGCGCGCGACGGGCACCAGCGGCAGGCGTCCCTGCTCGTCGCCGCCGTGGTGCTGGCAGGCTGCGCCGGGGCCCGCCCCGGCGCAACCGTCGCGTCCGCGGGGACGGCGCCGCCGCTCGCGACGGCGGAAGAGATCGCCGTCCTGATTCCGGAGAGTGTGCCCGAGCGGCGTGAGTGGAGCGAGGCCATCGCCGGGGCGCTGACCCAGAACCACCTGCCCAGCGATCGGACGTCGGTCTGCGCGGTCATCGCCGTCATCGGGCAGGAGTCGGGTTTTCAGGCCAACCCGGTGGTGCCCGGCCTGGCGCGCATCGTGCGTGCCCGCATCGATCGCTACAAGGCGAAGCTGGGCCCGCTCGGAGATCCGCTGCTGGAACGGCTGCTGGCAGGTCACGCGCCCGGGGATCCCCGCCCGTTCACGCGCCGCCTGGACACCGTCCGGACCGAGCGCGACGTCGATCTGCTGTTCCGCGACCTGCTTGCGTACTACCAGGCCAACCACCCGGCGCTGTTCGAGGCGGTGTCCTGGGCGGGAAAGCTCGCCGATCTGGACGAGCTGGCGGATCTGGATCCCATCACGACGGCGGGCTCGATGCAGGTCAGCGTCCGCTTCGCCGCGCAATGGGCGCGCGAGCACCAGGGACCACCGTCGGTGTCCGCCGTTCGCGACGCCCTGTATACGCGCGCGGGCGGCGTGTCCTTCGGCGCCGCGCGCCTTCTCGGGTATCCGGTCCGCTACGACCGACCCCTCTATCTGTTCGCCGACTACAACGCCGGCTACTACGCCAGCCGCAACGCCGCCGTGCAGGCCCACCTGGCGCGGCTGACCGGGCTGCCCCTGGCCCTGGACGGCGATCTGCTGGCCTACCAGCGGAACGGTGACCCGTCCGACAGAGAAAGCGCCTCTGAACAGGCGGTGCAGGCCTTCGCGGCCCGTCATGCCCCGACCCTGACGGCGCGACAGATCCGCCGCGATCTGCTGCAAGAGAAGACGCTGGCGTTCGAGGAGACGGACACCTATCGCGCGATCGCCGCCGCCGAACAGCGCGCCGGCCGCGCCCCCGAATATGCGCGGTTGCCGGACGTGGCGCTGGACAGCCCCAAGCTCACGCGACCCCTTTCCACCGCCTGGTTCGCCCACGCGGTCGACCGCCGCTACCAGAACTGTCAGGCAGCGCCTTGACGTCGAAGGCGCGCCGTTCGTGACAACAGCCAGGCAAACCGCGGGCGGCGGCGGTAGATAGGGGCATGACCTTCCGTTCGGTGTCGCTGGAGTCGTTGATCATCGAGGACGACGACGCGTTCATGACCTTGCCGGTGTATGCGGCCCTGAAGCGCGCGCTGGCGGGCTCGGGCACCAGCTTCCTGATTCCGGAGGCCGAAGGGGAGATCAGCTGGGACCGGGCGCTGTTCCTGAACCTGACGTTCTGGTCACCGGACGCGGGGGTCGAGGTGCTGTGCAACGATCACATCCCGGCCGACGTCGTCGCGCACGCGGCCTGGCATCACGTGGTCAGCCAGCAGCTGGGGCCGGCACCTGCGGGGGAGGGGCCGGCGGCCGAGGCGCTGTTCTTCGCCGAGGCGATCGCCAGCGCGTTCGATCTGTACCTGGTGGGCCGACTGCTGCGGGAGGCGCCCGGCACCGATTTCATCAGCACCCAGGTGCCGATCATGCGTGACGTCGCCGCCGACGCGGGCCTGTCCGAGGATGAGTTCGCGTCGCTGCTGGAGGGCGTGTGCGCGGATCCGGCGCAGGCGTTCGAAGAGCTGCGCGCGCTGCTGTTCCAGGTGACGACCGCGCTGTGGGCCTGTCGCGGGGTCGCCGAGGCCGCGAACGTCCTGGGGCAGCACACGCAGCACCGCTTCGGCCCGCTGCTGCACCACTTTCAGCTGTCCAACTGGATCCTGTACGCGCGCGCGTACGCCGGCGCGGCGCCCGCCCAGGCGCGTGCCGTGAACGAGCTGGACGGGCGCCTTCGTGACGGGGCGGGGGGGCTGTCGTGGCTGCAACAGAGCTGGCTGTCCGTGGAACCCTCCGCCGGCTGAGCCCCTTCACCCGGCCTTCGATTCGAGCATGGCGCCCAACAGACAAAGCCCGGGACCCTGAAAAAGGATTCACGCTTTCACGCCGGGAGCGTGAAATAGAACGACGCGCCCGCGCCCGGCGCCGACTCCGCCCAGATACGGCCGCCGTGGCGGGTGACCACCCGCTGCACGGTGGCCAGGCCGACGCCGGTGCCCGCGAAGTCGTTGGCCTGGTGAAAGCGCTGGAAGGGGGCGAACAAACGGGCCGCGTGGGCCGCGTCGAAGCCCGCGCCGTTGTCTCGAACGACGAAGGTCTGGGGCCGGTCGGCCGGGTGCGCGACCTCGATGTGGGCGCCGTCGGTGCGGCCCGTGAACTTCCAGGCGTTGCCGATCAGGTTCACCAGCACCACGCTCAGCAGGCGGCGGTCGCCGCGCGCCGTCAGGTCAGGCGCGATGTCCACCGTGACGTCGCGCTCGGGGTTCGCGGCGCGCAGATCGGCCGCGACCTCCGCGGCCAGGGCCGACAGATCGACGTCGTCCTTGGTCAGGTTCGCGCGCGAGATGCGGGACAGCTCCAGCAGCGCGTCGATGAGCGCCGTCATGCGCGCCACCGCCTTGCGGACGCGGTCGAGATAGCCGCGCGCGTCCTGGTCCAGCGCGGTGGCGTGGTCGACGACGACCTTGCGCGTGAATCCGTCTATCGCGCGCAGCGGGGCGCGCAGATCGTGCGACACCGAATAGCTGAAGGCGTCCAGCTCCCTGTTGGCGCGCTCGAGTTCGCTCACCCACTCGCGGCGCATGCGGGCCAGCTCGACGTGGGTGTGCACGCGGGCCAGCAGCTCCCGCGCCGAGAACGGCTTGGCCAGGTAGTCGTCGCAGCCGGCGTCGAGTCCCTGGACGGCCGCCTCCTCGCCGGCGCGCGCCGACAGCAAGATGATGGGCAGGCTGACGGTGCCCGGGTCCCCGCGCAGCACCCGCACCAGACCGGCCCCATCCAGCCGCGGCATCATCACGTCGCTGATGACGATGTCGGGGCGGTGGGCGCGAATCGAATCCAGCGCCTGCACGCCGTCGCCGGCGGTGGTCACGTCGTAGTGGGGAGACAGCAGCTCCTTCAGATAGGTCCGTAGATCGGCGTTGTCGTCGACCACCAGCACGGACGCGCGGGGACCGGGCTCGACCTTCAGGGTCTCGTCTTCCCCGAGCACCGCGGGGACACCGTCCCCGTTCGCCGCCGTGGTGGTCCAGTGCGCGGCCTCCGCGGCGTGGGCGGCGGCGGTACGGCCGGCCGGGGCGGTGGCCGGAACGGTGGACAGCGCCTCGGCCGGCAGATGCGCCGAGCCCTTCGGGATGGTGACCCGGAACGTGCTCCCCTTGCCGGCGACGCTCTCCACCGAGACCCGTCCGCCGTGCAGCTCTGTCAGCTCACGCACCAGCGAAAGGCCGATCCCGGTCCCCTCGAACGTGCGCCCCATCGTGCCGGGCACGCGATGAAACCGCTCGAAGAGGCGGGGCAGCTCCGCTTCGGGGATGCCCGCGCCCGTGTCGGCCACCTCCATCACCACCTCGTGGTCCAGCTCGCGCATGCGGACGGCGATCTCGCCCTGCAACGTGAACTTGAAGGCGTTCGAGACCAGGTTGGTGACGATCTTCTCCCACATGTCACGGTCGGCGAACACCGGTTGCGAGAGGGGAGGGCAGTCGATGGTCAGGCGCAGCCCGCCCTTCGTGACCGCGGACTGGAACATGCCCGTCAGCTCGGCGGTCAGCGCCGCCAGGTCGACGGGCGCGAAGCGCGCCTCCAGCCGATTGGCCTCCAGGCGCGAAAAGTCGAGCAGCGTGTTCACCAGCTTCAACAGGCGCAGGGCGTTCGCGTGAGCCATCTCGATGCGCGCGCGTTGCTCCGGGGGCATGCGCGCGGCGCCCTCGGCCAGGCACTCCTCCAGCGGACCCAGCATCAGCGTCAGCGGCGTGCGGAACTCGTGGCTGACGTTGTTGAAGAAGGCCGTCTTGGCGGCGTCCAGCTCACCCAGCCTGGCGTTCGCCTCGCGAAGCTGGCTGTTCGAGGCCGCCAGCTCGCGGCTGCGCGCCAGGACCTCGACCTCCATCTGACGCGTACGCCCGCGCAGCTCATCGCCCACCTCGCTGGCGCGCACCAGGTCCGTGACGTCCTCGACCCGGTGCAGGATGTACTGCACTTCCCCGGCGTCGTTCAGCACCGGAATGTTCTTCGGGCTCCAGTATTTCGTTTGAAACTGGCCGTCGGGGCCGCGGATGTCGTATTTCTGCACGGCCATCGTGTCCGACGCGCGGGTGGCCAGCACGCGTTCCAGCGACGCGCGCAGGTTGCTGGTCCCGGTGGCGCCGGCGTCGTCGGGGTTGTCTGGAAACAGCTCGAACAGGCCCCGCCCGATGGTGTCCCGCGTGGTGTGCGTTACCTGCAGTCGCGCCTCGGTCGCGGCGACCATCGTGAAGCGAGGGCTGTCCGGCGCCAGCACCAGCAGGACGTCGGGCGAGGCCGCGAAGAGCCTCTCGAAATCAATGGGCGCAACCCTCACGAACGAAGTTTATCAAACGCGCGGCAACGCACACGTAACAAGATGAACAACGAGCGCTAAGAACGAATCGTCAACAAGAGGGCCAGTGAACGCTGATCGCCGCGGGACGCGCTATCAGGCACCTTCCCCAGCAGGTTGTCGAAGCTGAACCGCACGCCCAGATCGACATTGCGGTTGAGGTTTCCGATCAGCCCGACCCCTACCGGAATCCTGTAGCTGTCCGCGAAGCCCGACAGCGGCCCGGTCAGGCCCGTCAGCAGCTTCAGCGAGATCACGCGGCTGGCCTGGAACTGCAGCTCCACCGGCAGGAACAGGTAGTCCTCGTGATCGGCGCGATTGGCGAGCGTGATCCCCACCTGGGGATCGAAGAACAGCGCGACGTTCTCGCCGAAGTGCAGCTTCCCGCTGAGGCCGATGGTCCACATCGGCCAGAGCGGGTCGGAGATCTGCATCAGGTACAGCGACGAGTGCAGCGACAGGTGGACGTCCCCGAACAGCAGGCCGTACATGAAATCGAAGCCGACGTTGTCGTAGACGTGAGGACAGCCATTGCTCTTGCCCGTCAGGCACAGGCCCGCACCGGGCAAGGTTTGCCAGCCCATCGGATCGGTATGGACGAGGCCGAGCTGGATGGTGTCGGTGGGCGAGTAATAAAGGTCCGGGGCAAACGACGTCGGCTTGCCGAAGGCGCCCTTGCTGGCGTTCATCAGCAGCAACAACCGGGCGGTGAACAGGCCTTTCGGCCCCTGCACGCCGCGCCTGACCGCTTGCTGGCCCATGGGCGCCTCGCTGACAGGCGGGACGTCATTGACGCCGGCGATGACCTCGGCGCGGGGAGCGCCTTGTCCAGCGACGCAGAGCAGGGCACCAATCGCCAGCACGAACAGGGGCAGTCGTCTCATGCATATCCTCGCTAGTAAATGTTGGGGAACGGGGAGCCCGCAACCTGGGTATTGGACGCGCGCTCGGCAACACCCGGTCGCCCGTTGCGCGCGACCACTCGCTGCGTCGAGTCGTCGACCGCCAGCGGCGGCTTCGGTCGCGGCGCCCGGGTGATATAAGCGTCAGGCAGGCAGCACCGCTGGCCCCCCGCCCGAAAGTCGCAATGCTGACGAGATGCCGAACGGTGTTCTTGCTCCTGTCGCTGTACGGCCTCGGCTGCGCGGGCGCATCGAGCGCGCCTGATCCGTCCGGGTCAGGTGGGAACGACGGCGGGCCGGATCGGAGCGACGCCGTCGGGAGCGGAGGCGCCCGCGGCAGCAGCGGAGGCTCGTCGGGCAGCGGAGGCCTCGCCGGCGGTAGCGGGGGCTCGACGGGTAGCGGTGGCGTCGATGGCACGGGCGGCCGGTCGAGCAGTGGGGCACCAAAGGGACCGGTGGTGCTGCGGAATCCGGTGGTGTCAGCGGCAGCGGGGGGAACCCCGGCAGCGGTGGCCGGGGCGCCACCAGCAGCGGGGGCGTGACCAGCACGGGGGGGCGAGAGGCGAGCGGTTCGGGAGGCGCGGGCGGCGGCGGCCGCGCCGGTTCGAGCGGCGCGGGAGGCGCGGGAGCGGCGCCCACGTTCACCACCATCTACAAGCAGGTCATCACGCCCTTCTGTGGCGGCAGCAAGTGTCACTTCAGCGCGCCCTATCCGCAGGGGCTGAACTTCTCGACGCAGGCCTCGGCTTACAAGGGGTGGGTCGACTTCTCGACGCCGGGAGATGGCGCCGACTCGCCCATCTTTCAAATTCTGTATTTCGGCGAGATGCCGCCGGCACCGCCGTCCCTGTCGGACGACAATCTGATCCTCGTCCGCGACTGGATCGACGCCGGAGCGCTGAACGACTGAGTGGGTGCGCAAAAGAGCGCGCCACAACCGAAGGAGGCCCGAAGGCCACCCTCGGTCGTGGCGGCGAAGGCCGCCTTCGGCCGTGACTCACACGTCGTCGTCGGTCTCGTCCTCGGCGTCGTCCTTGCGAACGGCGCGCTTCACGTCCGTCTTGAACTCCTCGAACTCACCCTTGGCTTTCCCTTTCAGTTCGTCGGCGACGCCCTCGGCTTCCGTGGCGCGATCGCCGGTCACGCGGCCCTGGGCCTGCTTCGCCTTGCCCTTGATGGTGTCGATGATTTCTCCCATGGTCATCCTCCGTTTCGGGGTTCGCTGCGACGGTTGTGCATTCGTCGGGCCAAGCGCGATTGCCACCGCGTGGAACTGAAATGCCCCGGCAACTGCCGCTTCTCGGCGTGCTGCCGGGGCACATCGGTGCTTGCTTGTTTCCAGCGTGAAACACGCGGGGCCTAGGAGCGACGCCGGCGATACAGGGCGACGGCCAGCGCGGCCGCGGCCAGGCCGATGCCGGCGGGCGCGAACCGCGCCCACGGGGACCGCCGCATTTTCAGCGTACGGCGCAGGTCCGCGACGTCGATGTGAGCCAATTCCGCGAGGGGAGCTTTCAGTGTCGATTCCATGAGTCCTCCTGGCTCGAATTGGTTTCTCCACCGGGGCTTTGTCAATGAGGCACCCCGCGTTGCCTCACTCTCGAGCACGGAAGCGCGCGCCCTCGCCAAGCCGTTTGGTCGACCTTACGTTGCGGCGATGAGCTTCGATGTCTCCGTCTTCGAGCAGATGTCCGGCGAGCTGGCAGGCGTGACCACGCGTGGGCTCGACCTGGGGGTGCACGGGCGCCTCGCGCGGCGCAACGAGCTCAGGCTGCGTCCCACGCTGGACGCGGGCTTCTCGGTGGACGACGTGGCCCGCGAGATGACGGATCGCCACCTGGAAGAGAGCTTCCTGGTCGACGAGCGCGCACCCCTGGCGGAGGCGCTGGAGGAGGTTCCCTCGGAACCGGAGGCTTTTCTGGCCTGGTTCGAGGCGCTGCGGGTGAACGGGCCCGGTCAGGGCGACCCGTTGTTTCCCTGGCTGGCCGAGCAGGCCGACCTGCAGCAATTCACCTGGTTTCTCGGCCAGGAGGTGGCCGGCGAGGCAGGCTTCGACGACCTGCTGGCGCTGACGCAGCTGAAGATGCCGATCCGCGCGAAGCTGGAGATGGCGCGAAACTACTGGGACGAGCTGGGACGGGGCCACGCCGCCGGGGTGCACGGGACGTTGCTGACCCATCTGGCGGACGCGCTGTCGGCGTGGCTGCCGCCCGAGGCCATTCTTCCCGAGCCGCTGGCGCTGGCCAACCTGATGAGCGCCCTGGCCTGGAATCGCCGATACGCGTTCCAGTCGGTCGGCGCGCTGGGGGTCATCGAATTGACCGCGCCGGGACGCGCGGCGCTGGTCAACGCGGGATTGCGGCGCCTGGGCTGCGATGCGGCCGTCAGAAAGTACTTCGCGTTGCACGCCACCCTGGACGTCCAGCACGCCACCGCCTGGAACCGGGAGGTGCTGGGCCCGCTGGTGGCCGCCGACCCGCGCTGTGCCCGCGCCTTCGCCGAGGGCGCGCTGCTGCGGCTGCGGGCGGGCGCGCGTTGCTTCGCCGCTTACCGGGCGCGCCTGTGGGGCGCGCCCTCTTCGTGATCGTCGCCGATGCTGGATCAGCGTCAGTCCGCCCTGGTGGAGCTGGGGCTCGCCCTGCGCGGCAGCGACTATCGGTTCGTCTCGCCGACGCCGGAAACGCACCGGCGGGTGCTGGCACGCCCGGGCCAGCGCGACGATGGCCCAACAGCCGAGGCCCGCTTGCTCCGGGACGCGTTCGGATGGAGTCGGCCCTTCGTTCCTTCTCGTTTGCCCCCCGGGATGCTGGCGGCGTGCGAGACGGCGCAGATCCTCGAGCCCCAGTCCGATGGCCTTCATGCGAAGAGCCGCGTTCGCTTTTCCACGCTGGAGCTGGCGGGCCGGCGCCATCTGTTCATGCACTCGGCCTATCCCACCACCGCCGCCGATGCGGTCTTCTTCGGCCCTGACAGTTACCGCTTCGTCGCCGCGGTGGTGCGCACGGTGAAGACCGCGCGCCGGCTCGTCGACATCGGCTGCGGCACCGGGGTGGGCGGCCTGGTCCTGGCCGATCGGGCGGCCGAGGTGGTCCTGGCCGACGTCAGCCCGCGGGCGCTCGAATTCGCGGCGGTGAACCTGGCCATCGCCGCCCACGCGGGGACCTGCGTCGCCGAGAAGGTGACGCTGTGTCAGAGCGACGTGCTGGCCGGCGTTCCCGGTCAGGTCGACGTCGTGGTCGCGAACCCTCCGTATCTGGTAGGCCCCGAGGGCGAGGTGGGCAGTCGGCTCTACCGCGACGGAGGCGGCGCGCTGGGGATCGAGCTGGCCGCCAGGATCGCGGCCCAGTCGCTGGATCGCCTGGTTGCCGGGAAGGGAGGACAGCTGCTGCTTTACACCGGGGTGCCGATCATCGAGGGCGAAAATGTCCTGCAGCGCCTCCTGGAAGATCGTCTGCAGCCCAGCCTGCGCCGTGCGGGCGCCCGGTTGACCTGGGAAGAGCTGGACCCCGACGTGTTCGGCGAAGAGCTGGAGCGCCCCTGCTACGGCCGGGTCGAGCGGTTGGCCGCCGTTCTGCTCACCGCGCAGGTGTGAGCGCTACGTCCCGGGCGGTGGCAGCCAGCCCAGGGCTTCCAGTCGCGCCTCGTCCACCGTGACGAAGCGTTCGCCGATGTCCAGCCGGTGACGACCGTTCGGCAGGCACACGGCGCCGACCCGCCGATACGCCGCGGCGCGCGCCTCGGGCACGGTCGCGCCCCAGCCGGTCACCACCATGACGTACCCGACCACGCCGCTCGTCACCAGCTGGCGGGGAAGATCGTCCGGTACCTCTCCCGGCCGGGCCCCGGCCAGCGCAACCTCGCCAAAGTGCAGGTTGCGGTGATCCTCCTCGTCCAGCGGCCTGCGGAACAGGACGGGAAGGCCCTTCGACAGGCGGTCGTAGCCGGCGGCGTAGGGAAAGGGCGGCACGGTCAGGACCACCCCGACGCAGTATCCGTCGCGCGTCGGAAACGGATCGTTGCGCTGCTGGTCCCCCCGATCGTGCGCCAGCATGCGACGGAACAGGTCGGCCCAGCCCCCCAGCTGCAGCGGCTGCAAGATCGAGAAGCCGGGATAGCCGAAGCGACAGGTGAACTCCAGCGGGTGCACGCCTTCGTCGTCGACGATGGTGTTGATGTTGATGTAGCCCTGGTAGCCGCCCTCGCGCAGCTTGCCCTCCATGCGCGCCAGCGTCTCGCCGAACAGGCGCTCGCTGCGGCGATAGGTCACCAGCGTCCCCATCTCTCCGGTCAATTCGCCCAGATCTCCCGGGAAGAATCGCTTGTGCTCCCAGTCCAGGCAGGCCGGCTGCAAGAAGTGCTGGCCGTCGAAGTAAGCGCCCACGCCCACCTCGACGCCGAGCAGCCGCTCCATCAGCACCAGCCGCACGGGATCGTCCGGCGGCCAGCTCGCGCGCTGCAGGGTCAGATAGGCCAGCAGATCCGCGCCGTCCGGCATGTCGGACACGAACGTACGACCCGACGCGAACCCGCTGCCCGAGGGCTTGTACACGTACCGGCCCGGCCGCCCGCGCACGAACGCGATGGCGTCCGCGAAGCTGTCGAACAGGTGCGTGGGGACCACCTTCATCCCCACCTCCTGCATGACCTGCTGCCCGAAGGCGCGATCTGACTCCAGCCGATCACCGAAGGCGCTGCCCCCGATGACCTGAAAGCCATCGCGCCGCA
>Ga0070679_100001177_pt1 | contig 22918 bp, 15 predicted proteins | sample KBSC63BmetaG_FD_65652 | JGI IMG/M metagenome (GOLD analysis project Ga0070679, IMG submission 65652) | Corn rhizosphere microbial communities from Kellogg Biological Station, Michigan, USA - KBS C6-3B metaG | ecosystem: Host-associated > Plants > Roots > Rhizosphere | place: USA: Michigan... | reverse complement strand
CGTCGGTGTCAGCGACACCGCGAAGGTCTCGCGCATCATGCAGCCGTAGATCGGCATGCCGGTCTCGGCCACCTGGCCGGCGAACGTGTTGCCCATGCGATTGAGCACCGCCGGCGCCAGGCCCGGGGCCAGCGTCACGTTCCACACCGACGGGTTCACGACGGTGAGCGACCAGATGCCGAGGTCGTCGTCGGGAGGCACGGTGCAGCTGTTGGCCAGAAGGCCCGTGGACGTCGCGGCGTAGCTCGCCGACGACAACAGCGGCAGCGGCGTCGCCGTCGCCATGTCGCCGGGCTCGGCGGCCGCGGCGCCGCCGTCGGCGTTGCCGGGGATGCCGCCGTCGGCATCGCCCGGCGCGGGCACGTCGCCGCCGCCGCCTGCGAGCATCCCGTTCGGCCGCGTGCACGCGCCGATCGCCAACACGAACACGAACCACAGCGCCGGCTTCATGCGCGCGACTTAAGATCGTCACGCACGGTTCGCCAATGGGTCATTTTTGCCGCACCCGCGAAAATACGCTGCGTCACTCCGGCCGCGGTATCCTCGCTGGGGAATCGCGTGTCGGCCGACGACCTCTCGTTTCGCGCGCTGCACCGACGGGACTTCCCGCTCCTGCAGGCGTGGTTGTCGAGGCCCCACGTCGATGCGTGGTGGCACGAGCGCCTCGACCTCGCCGGCCTCGAACGCCACTACGGGCCTACAATCGACGGCCGCGAGCCGACGCACGTCTTTGTGATCGAGCATCACCAAGAGCCGATCGGTTTCATTCAGTGGTATCGCTGGGCGGACTATTCCGAGCACGCCGCGCAGCTGGGCGCCGAACGCGACAGCGCCGGCATCGACTTCGCCATCGGCGTACCCGAGCTCATCGGACGCGGGATCGGGCCGCGCGCGATTCGCGCCTTCCTCGAGCGGATCGTCTTCGTCGAGCCCGGCATCGCGGCGTGCGTGAGTGATCCGGAGACGCGAAATACGCGCTCGCTGCGCGCGTTCGAGAAGGCGGGCTTCGTGGCCGTGCGCACGGTGCAGCTCCCGGGCGAGCCGTGCGAACGCACCGTCGTGCGTTGCAGCGCCACGAGACGCTGAGCGCGTCCTGTGCCACCAGCGGCGACCGCGTAAAAATTTCGTCCCCGCGATCTGACTACATTCTGACACGAGGCGCCGTCGCTGTCAGTAACCAAGACGCTATTGCGCGCCGCCGCGTGCGACTAGCGTGCGTGCATGGGCGACAAGCTGACGGTTCCCTCGCGCGCGCTGCTCACCCGCCTCCTCGACGAGCCCGGGCTCGTGCGCGCAGTGCAGACGCTGCCGCCGCCCGCGCTCCTCCGGCTCATCGACCACATCGGTCTCGAGGACGCCGGCGAGCTCGTGGCGCTGGCGACGACCGAGCAGCTCGAGCGCATGTTCGACGAGGATCTCTGGCGCCCCTCCGCACCCGGCGCCGACGAGCGCTTCGATCCGGCGCGCTTCGCCCTGTGGCTCGAGGTGATGCTCGAGGCGGGCGAAGCCTTCGCCGCCGACACGCTCGCCGATCTCGACGAGGAGCTGCTCGCGCTCGCCCTGCACGCCGAGGTGCTCGTCATCGATCTCGACGAGCTGGTGCTGACCAAGATCGAGCCCGAGGTCGAGAAGGCGCTCGAGAGCGACCCCAATCTGGAGATCGATCAATATCGCGTGCTCGGACGGCGCCTCGAGGGTTGGGACACGCTCGCCGCCGCGCTCACCGCCCTCGACGCGCGCCACCCGGGCCTCTTGCGGCGCCTCCTCGAGCGCCTGTGCCGCGCGTCGAGCGAGTGGATCGCCGACAACGGCGGCCTCTGCCAGGTGCTCACCGCCGTCGAGATGCTGGCCGAGGACGCCGCCGCCGAGCGCGAAGATCGCCGCGCCCGCGCCGGACACCTCTCGCCCGCCTCGGCGCGCGCGTTCCTCGCGCTGCGGCCGGGCGACGTGCACGCGGTTCTGGCCGAGCCGCGCGACGCCATCACGCGCGCCTACTTCCGCGAGTACCGCGCGCCGGCGCAGCCGACGGCGGTGGAGGGCGCCCACACATGGGTGGAGGAGGTCGCGGGCGGCGGCGCTCCGGTGCCGCAGCTCGAAGGCGGCGCGCCCGAGCCGGAGACGCTGCTCAGGCGCACGCTCGGGCTCCTCGCCGACGAGATCGTCGACGAGCGGCTGCGCGAGCTGGCCTATCTGTCGAACGTGCTGCTCGCCGGATCGCCGCGCCACGCCCGCCCGCTCGACGCCGCCCACGAGGCGCTCGCCGTCTGCAACGCCGGCCTGCAGCGCGCCGTCGCTGCCACCGGCCGCAGCGCCGCCGATCTCCTGGCCCAGACCGGCTGCGAGAAGCTATTCCGGCTCGGTCGCGCGCCGGAGTGAGACGGCAAGCCCGACCTCGTCGCCAGGATGGCTCGCCAAATCGCGGCATGTCCGCTATTTGCCGGGCTCCGCCGCGCGCAGGCCTTGCACGCTCCTTCGCCGCGCCCAGAACGTCGCGGGTTACCCCGATTGAACGAGACGAGCGCCCGAACGGCCGGCCTCCCGGACGAACCCGATGATTGTCTCGTAGGCGGCGGCGAGCTCGGCGCGCGCATGCGCGCCATCGATTGGTCGAAGACGCCGCTCGGTCCCGTGCGCGCGTGGCCGCAGAGCCTCAAGACCTGCATGCGCATCATCCTCACCTCGCGCCAGCCGATGTTCGTCTGGTGGGGCGAGGAGCTCATCAACCTCTACAACGACGCCTACAAAGCGATCGTCGGCGGCAAGCACCCGGAGGCGCTCGGCCAGCCGGCGCGCGTCGTGTGGCGCGAGATCTGGGACGAGGTCGGCCCGCGCGCCGAGACGGCGATGCGGGCCAACGAAGGCACCTACGACGAGGCGCTCCTGCTCATCATGGAGCGCAACGGCTATCCCGAAGAGACCTATTACACCTTCTCCTACAGCCCGGTGCCCAACGACCAGGGCGGCACCGGCGGCATCATCTGCGCCAACACCGACGACACGCAGAAGATCATCAACGACCGCCAGCTCGCGGTGCTGCGCGATCTCGGCACGCGCACCACCGACGTGCGCACGCTCGACGAGCTGTTCGCGCAGCTCGCCGTCGGCCTGGCCGGCAACCGCCGCGATCTGCCGTTCGCCATGGTCTACGTCGCCGACCTGACCACGCGCAGCGCCACGTTGTGCGCGTCGGTGGGCATCGAGCGCGGCGCGCCTGCTGCCCCCGCGTCGTTGCCGCTCGACGACGACGCCGCCTGGCCGCTCGCCCGCGCGCTGTCCGCCGGCGAGCTCGTCACCGTCGACGATCTCGAGCACCGCTTCGGCGCGCTGCCGTCGGGCGCGTGGGATCGCGTGCCCGCACGCGCCGTGATCCTGCCGTTGCCGTTCTCCACTTCGCGCGTCGGCTTCCTCGTCGCCGCGCTCAATCCGTTTCGCCTCCTCGACGACGCCTACCGCGGCTTTCTGCGCCTGCTCGCCGGACAGATCGCGGCGAGCATGGCCAACACCCAGGCATACGAGGAGGAGCGGCGCCGCGCCGAGGCGCTGGCCGAGCTCGATCGCGCCAAGACCGCCTTCTTCGCCAACGTCAGCCACGAGTTCCGCACGCCGCTGACGCTCATGCTCGGCCCCGTCGAGGACACGCTCGACGATCCGGCGAGCGTGCTCGGCGCCGCCGAACGGAAGCGGCTCGCGCTCGTCCTACGCAACGGCCAGCGCCTGCAGAAGCTGGTCAACACGCTGCTCGACTTCGCGCGCCTCGAAGCGGGGCGCACGCAGGCCTCGTACGAAGCGACCGACCTCGCCAAGCTCACCGCCGAGCTGGCGAGCTCGTTCGAGTCGGCGATGACGCGCGCCGGCCTCGTCTACGAGGTCGCGCTGTCGCCGCTCGAGCCGGTGTTCGTCGATCGCGACATGTGGGAAAAGATCGTGCTCAACCTCGTCTCGAACGCGTTCAAGTTCACGTTCGAGGGGACGATCCGCGTGGCGCTGCGCGCGACCGCGACGCACGCCGAGCTGGCGGTGAGCGACACCGGCGTCGGCATCCCGCAGTCGGAGCTGCCGCACGTGTTCGAGCGCTTCCACCGCGTGCACGGTACGCGCGCGCGCACGCACGAAGGCTCGGGCATTGGCCTCGCGCTGGTGAACGAGCTGGTCAAGCTCCACGGCGGTGAGCTGCGCGTGGCGAGCAAGGTCGGGCGCGGCACCACGTTCACCGTCGCGCTGCCGCTCGGCTCGGCGCACCTGCCCGCCGAGCGCATCGGCGTCGGGCGCGCGCAGGCGACCACCGCCGTCGCCGCGGCGGCCTACGTCAACGAGGCGCTGCGCTGGCTGCCGAGCGCGAGCGACGGCGACCGCGGCGATGGCGAGCGCGCCGCCGGCGACGAGCCGGGCCTCGACGCGCCCGCGTCGCTGCCCGGGCTGCTCCCCGCCGAGCGCAGCCGCCGCGTCCTCCTCGCCGACGACAACGCCGACATGCGCGACTACGTGCGGCGCATCCTGTCCGATCGCTGGCGCGTCGAGACCGTGGCCAACGGCGAGGAGGCGCTGCGCGCGGTGCTGCGCGATCCGCCCGACGTCGTGGTCACCGACGTGATGATGCCGGTCCTCGACGGCTTCGGCCTCCTGCACGCGCTGCGCGCCGACGCGCAGACGCGCGACATCCCGGTCATCATGCTGTCGGCGCGCTCGGGCGACGAGTCGCGCATCGAGGGCCTCGAGGCGGGCGCCAACGACTACCTGGTCAAGCCGTTTTCCGCGCGCGAGCTGGTGGCGCGCGTGCAGGCGCAGCTCGCGGCCGTGCAGCTGCGCCGCCTCGAGGAGGAGCATCGCCAGCGGCTGGCGCGCCTTCTGCGCCTCGCGCCCGTGGCCATCGCGCTCTTCAAGGGGCGCGAGCACCGCATCGAGCTCACCAACGAGCAGTACCAGAGCCTCATCGGCGATCGATCGGTGCTCGGCAAGACCGTGCGCGAAGCCTTTCCCGAGCTCGCCTCGCAGGACGCGTTCGAGCGGCTCGACGAGGTCTACCGCACCGGCGAGCCGCAGGTGCACGCCGAGCGCACGGTGCGCCTGCCGAACGGCAGCGGCGTGCTCGAGGAGCGCATCTTCCGCTCGCTGTTCCAGCCGCTGCGCGACGCCGACGGCACTGTCGATGGCGTGCTCGTCGTCGTGCTCGAGGTGACCGAGCAGGTGCGGGCGCGCCGGCAGGTCGAAGAGGCGAACCGCGAGGCGCAGCGCGCCAACCGCGCCAAGGATGAATTCCTCGCCATGCTCGGGCACGAGCTGCGCAATCCGCTGGCGCCGATCCTGACCGCGCTGCAGCTCATGCGCCTGCGCGGGTCGCCGGGCGCCGAGAAGGAGCGCTCGGTCATCGAGCGCCAGGTCAACCATCTGGCCCGGCTCGTCGACGATCTCCTCGACGTCTCGCGCATCACGCGCGGCAAGATCGAGCTCAAGAAGCAGCCGATGGAGCTGGCCGAGGCGGTCGCCAAGGCGATCGAGGTGGCCAGCCCGCTCTACGAGCAGCGCCAGCATCGCCTGACGGTGGCGGTGCCGCCGCGCGGCCTCGGCGTCGACGCCGATCCGGCGCGGCTGGCGCAGATCATCTCGAACCTCCTCACCAACGCGGCCAAGTACACCGAGCCGAACGGCGCCATCGACGTCGAGGCGGAGCGCGACGGCGCCGACGTCGTCTTGCGCGTGCGTGACAACGGCATCGGCATCTCGAGCGACATGTTGCCGCGCGTGTTCGACCTGTTCGCGCAGGAGCCGCAGGCCCTCGATCGCTCGCAGGGCGGGCTCGGCCTCGGCCTGGCGATCGTCTACACGCTCGTCACCAAGCACGGCGGCACGATCGCCGTGCACAGCGAGGGCAGGGGGCGGGGCAGCACCTTCACGCTGCGCCTGCCGCGGCTCGAAGGCGCAGCCGCGCAGCACGCGCAGGCGCCGCACGTGGAGCCGCCGCTCGCCGCCGGCCACAATCGACGGCGCGTGCTCATCGTCGATGACAACGCCGACGCGGCCGAGATGTTGGCGCTCGCGCTCGAGGCGCTCGGCTGCACCATCGAGATCGCGCACGACGGACCGTCGGCGCTGCGGGTCGCCGAGCGCTTCCCCGCCGACATCGCGCTCATCGACATCGGCCTGCCGGTGATGGACGGCTACGCCCTGGCGCGCCGCCTGCGCGAAATGCCGGGCTTCGCCCCGACGCGCCTCATCGCCGTCACCGGCTACGGGCAGCACGACGACCGCAGGCGCTCGAGCGAGGCCGGCTTCGACGCCCATCTCGTCAAGCCGGTGCGCATCGAGGCGATCGAAGAGCTGGTGCGCGCGCTGCCGACGTCGTGACGGCGCGGGCGCGTCGCGCTAGATTGATCGCCGATGGCACCGTCGCTCCCGCTCCTGCCCGACGCTCCCTGCGACGGCTGCCACGGCCGCTGCTGCAGCGAGCATCGCGTGCCGGTCGACGGGTTCGAGTTGGTGCGGCTGTGGCGCGCCGTCGGCGGTGAGTGGCGCGAGCTCGTCGATCTCGAGTCGATGCGCAGCCCCCTGTTCCTCGGCTTTCGCATCGACGCCGGCGCCGAGCACTGGTCGCTCTACCTGCGCCGCCACGACGACGGCGCCTGCCGCTTCCTCGTCGGTCCCGACGGCGCGCGTCGCTGCGGCGTCCACGTGGTTCGGCCCGGCGCGTGCCGCGCCTATCCCGGCGCGCTCGACGAGGGCCGCCCGTTCGTGAGCGTCCACGCCATCTGCCCGCCCGAGCGCGCCGCGGCGTGGGGTGCGCTGCTCGCCCGCGAGCCCGAGAGCCTGTGGGACGACGAGGCCGATCGCGCGCTGTGGCTGCGCACGCTCCGCCGCTGGGACCTCTGCGTGCGCCGCGCCCCGCGCAGCGTCGACGACTTCGTCGCCTGGATCGATGCGCTCGACGCCCGTCTCGCGCCCTTGCGCAGCGGCGAGCGCGGCCGCTGGCAGCTCGCCGCCTACGCCTGCATCGACGACTTCCCGCTGCCCTGATCAGCCGTACTTGCGCAAGATCTTGTTCACCGCCTGCTCGGCGCGATGCGGCACCGCCTCCGCCGGCCGATCCGTCGCGTACGAGGCGAAGCCGTGCCAGAAGACGCGCCCCGAGCGCGCATCGATGAACGCCAGGCTCAAGCGCGCGTCGTCGTAGGTGTAGGTCGCCGACGACGGCAGCGGCGCCACGTAGCTCCCGCCCGACGCGCCCGGCGCCGCGAACAGCTGCGGCTGTACGATCGTCTGGTACAGCGCGCCCGTCGTCATCCGATAGTCGACGAGAAAATCGGGTGCCGCCCCGGCTGCGGCCGGCACGATGCCGCGGCGACCGAGGTCGCGCGTCACCTGGTCGCGGACGCGCTGCTCGATCAGCGGATCGATCGTCACCGTGCCCGCCGGCTGCGACCACGCGAAGGTCCGATACTGGTCGAGCGAGACGGCCGCGACGCGCTCGCTCTTCACCGTCCAGGACGCGCAGCCGCTCGCCGTCCCCACGAGCAGCAACGCCGCCAGCGCCATCGTTGCGCGCATCCACCACCTCCACCGACGAGCATAGGCTCGCCGGCCCGCGCCGCCACCTCAGTGAGCGGCCAGGGGATTGCCCTCCGCGTCGACGACGATGACGTCTCCCGCGTGCAGCGCGCGCACGCCGCTCTCGATCTTGCTGCGATCGCCGATCAGGAGCAGCGACGAGTCGGCCGGCACCGCGTAGCGCCGCGCCGCCGCCTGCACCTCGGCGAGCGCCGCTTTTCCGAGCTCGATCGGCTCGCGCTGCAGCTCGTCCATGGGCCAGCGCCGCGACCAGACCTCCGCCACGCGCCACGCGACGTCGTTGTTGGTCCCGAACCCGGCGGCGTAGTTGCGCACGCGCCCGAGCCGCGCGTCCTCGAGCTCCTTGGCGCCGATCGGCCGCGCCCCCGCGATGCCCTTCAGCTCCTTCATGAGCTCGACCACCGACTCGCGCGTCTTGTCGGTCTGCACGCCGCCCGTCGCCAGCCAGGCCATCCCGCCCGACAGCACCGTCGTCACGCTCGGGATCCAATAGGAGTAGCCCTTGTCCTGCCGCAGATTCGCGTACAGCCGCCCCGACGCGTTGCCGCCGAGGATCTCGCTCGCCAGCTGCCACGCGTAGTAGTCGGCGCCGCGCGCCGCCGGCGCCGAGTAGAGCTGCACCACCCACGTCTGCGCCGCGTCCGGATGATCGGCGATCACGATCTTGCCGCGCGCCATCGGCGCCGGCGGCGGAATCGGCGGCGCCGCCGGGACGGTGCCGCTCCAGCCGCCGAGCTCCTTGCCCGCCAGCGCCTTGGCTTCGTCGAGCGTCACGTCGCCGACCAGCACCAGCGCCGTGCCGTTCGGCCGCCAACAGGTCGCATGAAACGCGCGCACGTCGGCCGCGCTCAGCGACGCCACCGAGTGCTGATAGCCCCACACCGGCCGCCCGTACGGGTGGCCCGCGCCGAACGCCAGCCGCCCGCGCAGCCGCTGCGCCAGCTGCTGCGGATCCTGCTCCTGCTGGCGGATGCGATCGATCTGCTCCTTGCGCTCGAGGTCGACCTCCTCGTTCGGATAGCTGGCGTTGCGCGCCACGTCGGCGAGCAGTGCCACCGCCGCGCCGAGCTTGGGCTTCTGCACCTCGAGCATCTGCGTCGCCCGCTCGAGCGTCACGTCGGTGCGCATGCTGGTGCCGAGGTCGCCGAACGCGTCGGCGATCGCCATCGCGCTCTTCTTGCCGGCGCCGCGCTCCATCGCGTCGGCGGCCAGCACCGCCAGCCCCTCCTTGCCGGGCGGGTCGTAGATGCTGCCCGCGCGCGACACCAACGCCGCGCTCACCATCGGCAGCTCGTGCTGCTCGACGACGTAGAGCTCGAGCCCGTTGGCCAGCTTGGTGCTCGCCACCGTCGGCGCGTGAAACGGCGCATCGGCGCCGAGCGCCGGTTGCAGCGCGCGATTCGGCTCCGCCACCGTCGGCCGCGTCGCCGTCACCGGCACGAAGCGCTCGACCACGCGGTTCGGCGTCGCGATCCACTTGCCCACCGCCGCGCGCAGCGACGCCGGCGTCACCGCCAGCATGCGCCGCACGTCCCACTCGAGCTTGCCCGGATCGCCGTAGAACACGTTGTACTGGTTGAGCACATCGGCGACGCCGCCGAAGGCGCCGATGTTCTGCAGCTGCGACGTCACCTGCGTCAGCGTCCGCGTGCGCGCCCGCTCGAGCTCCGCCGGCGTCGGTCCGCTGCGCGCGAGCTTGCCGATCTCGTCACCGATCGTGCGCTCGACGTCGTCGAAGGTCGCGCCCTTCTGCAGCGTCGCCTGGACGACGAACATGCCGGCGAGCTCCATCGTGTCGGCCCACGCGCTCACGTTCGAGCAGAGCTTCCGATCGTGCACCAGCACCTTCTGCAGCCGCGACGACAGCCCATCCGACAAGATCGATCCGGCCAGCGTCAGCGCCGGCTCGTCGGGATCGCCGACGGCGGGCGTCGGCCAGGCGACGTAGACCCGCGCCTGCGGCACCCGATCCTCGACGGTGACCACCTTCTCGCCGTCGAGCCGCGGCACCCAGCGCTCGGGCCGCACCAGCGGCGGCCCCGGCGGGATCGAGCCGAAGTACTTCTCGACGAGCCGCCGCGCGTTGGCCGGATCGAAGTCCCCCGACACCACCAGCGACAGGTTGCTCGGCGTGTAATAGCGACGGAAGAACGCCTTGACCTCGTCGAGCGACGCCGCTTCCAGATCTTCGCGCGCGCCGATCGTCGGCCACGAATACGGATGCCCGGCCGGAAACAGGTTCTCCGCCAGCGTCGGATACCAGCGCCCGTACGGCCGATTCTCGTAGTTTTGCCGCCGCTCGTTGCGCACCACCTGGCGCTGATTGTCGAGCTTGCCCTGCGTCATCCCGTCGAGCAGCGTGGCCAGGAGATCCGAGTGCACCCACAGGAGGAACTCCAGGCTCCCCGACGGCGCCGTCGAGAAGTAGTTGGTGCGATCGGGGTCGGTCGTGCCGTTCGAGTCGCGCCCGCCTTTGGCGCCGGCGCGCGCCATGATCGTGAAGAAGTCCTCGTGCGCGTTCTTCGAGCCCTGCAGCATCATGTGCTCGAACAGGTGCGCGAAGCCGGTGCGCCCCGGCGCTTCGTTCTTCGAGCCGACGTGGTACCAGAGGTTGACGTGCACGAGCGGCAGCTTCTTGTCGACGTGCAGGATCACCTGCAGCCCGTTGGGCAACACCACCTTCTCGAACTGCACGTGCGGAACGACCGCCGCCGGCGGTGGCGCGGCCTGAGCGATCTCGGCGAAAGCGAAGAGGGCGACGACGAAGGACAGACGCATGGTCGCACTCTAACGCGCGCGACCGTCGACGAGAAGTGACGCCCGTCAGTATGACCAGAGCCGGATGCCGACGAGCCCGTAGTAGAAGAAGAACGCCGCCGCCCCCGACGCCGCCACGGCGACCGCGAGCCGATGCAGCCGCAGCACGATCGGCAGTGGCTGCCCCATCCGCGCCAGCGCCTGCACCAGCGACGCCGCCGCGCTCACCGCGAGCGCGATCGTCGCCGCGCACACGCCGACGGTGTACGCGTTGCGCTCGCCGAGCCCTTGCTGCAGCGCCGCCGCCAGGAACAGCCACGGCGTCGCGAAGAAGCTCACCGCCGCCACGAGCGGCCACCACCAGCCGACCTTGGCCCCGCGCCGGCGCCACAAGAGCGCCGCCAGCGGCAGCGCCAGCGCGCTCAACAAGAGCCACACCACCGCCGTCGGCGCGTAGTGAAAGAACGCCGTCACCCACGCCGGCTGCTCGACCTGGTAGCCGGTCCAGCCGACGAGCACGCGCCGCCCCTGCCGATCGCGCCCAAACTGAAAGGCGCTGCCGCTGTGGCCCGCGAGGCGAAAGCGCCGTCCGCCGATCGGGATCAGCTCCGCCTCGATCGACATGTACGGCCGCGAGACCAAGACGCGGCTGCCCTCGACGCGGACCCGCATCGTCGTCCGCGGATCGAGACGCTCGAGGCACTCGAACAGCGCCATCCGCGGATTGGCCACGTGATAATCGCCCGCCCAGCCGCGCAGCTCCTCGACGGGGACCTCGACCCGCGGCGGCGGCGCCGGCGCCTCCGGCACCAGGTACTCGGCGATCAGCTCGCGAATGCGCTGATACGCCACGCCCGCGTTCACGCTCGTCGAGTTGAGCAGCATGACGTAGCCGACCCCGCGGTCGGGCATGTACTTCGCCGACGACAAGAAGCCGTCGATGCCGCCGTCGTGCCCGCGCACGCGCGCCCGCTGCCAGGTGTCGCCGTAGTTGCCGAGCCCGTAGTCGGTGTCGAGCCCGCGGAACGCGTTGGTCTCGCTGCGCTCGGTCCGCTCCATCCCCGCGGCCGACACCAGCGCCCGCCCACCGACGCGCCCGCGGTTGAGCCACAGCTGCACCAACGCCGCCAGCTCGCGCGGCGACGCCATCAGGTTGCCGGCCGGATGGTGCCAGATCGCGCGATACGGCACCGCCTCGTCGCCGACGTAGCCGCGCGCCAGCCGCCGATCCACCTCCGGCGACCAGCGCAGCGCCGCCGACGTCATCCCGAGCGGCACCAACAGCTCGTCGTGGATGTAGTCGACCCACGATCGCCCGCTGACCTTCTCTATTAGATAGGCCGCCACCGTGTACCCCGGATTGGCGTACGAGAAGCGCGAGCCGGGCCGCCAGCGCGCCACCCGCGAGCGCGGATTCTTCGCCAGGATCTGCCCGAGCGGCATCTTCTCGACGGCGAGCGGCGCGTAGAGCTCGTTGAAGTGCATGTCGTCGAACCCGGCGGTGTGCTCGAGCAGCTCCGCCACCGTGATCGGCGACTCCTTGTCCCAGCGGTTTTCGATCGCCAGCTCCGGCGCGATCGACGACACGCGCGCATCGAGCGAGAGGCGCCCCTCTTCGCTCAGCTTCACCAGCGCGAGCGCGACGAAGCTCTTGGTGATCGAGCCGACGCGAAACATCGTATCGGCGGTGACCGGCCGCTTCGCCGCGCGATCTGCGAGCCCGACGCCGCCGGCCCACAGGACGCCGTCGCGCCCGACCAGCGCCAGCCCCACGCCGGGCACGCGCGTCTCGTCGAGCACGCGCGCGATGCGCGCCTTCAGCTCGTCGAGGTTGCGCGGCCGCGCGATCGCCGCCGCGTTCGCCACGCCCGCCGCCGCCAGCACCACCGCGATCCCGACGCACGCCCCGAGCCGCCGCATCGACGGCAGTCTATCACCGCGCCGCGCGCCCCCACGCGGCGCGCCCTCGGTTGAACGGGCTTGCCCACTGCTTGTCCCAAGTGGCGACGCGTCTTCTGAGACGCGAAAGTTTAAGATTTGTACGAGTGATCAAAATTTGAACGTACGTGATTCCACCTGGTTACGTTGTAGTCAACAATGCGCATCAAACAAATTTGACTTAGAATTCAATTGTTTCAGTCATTACAGTGGCGTGAAAACGCTAGTCTGTTCAAGTTTTGTTTGAATAAAATGATCGATAAAATTGTACCTACTTGAAATTACAGCAGTTCTCGTTTCGGTATAAAGTGTGAATTGGGTCACCGTCGAAACAACGCGCGAGGTGGCCCATGAAAACGTCCCATCTGCTGGTTTCTGCGTTGGCGGTCGCGATGATCGGCTGCGGCAGCACGGCATCACCCGGCCCGGATCCGACGGCGTCGTCCGACGGAATCACTCTCACGAGCACGACGGCTCAGCGATTGACCGGCGCATACAAGGACACGGCCGGCAATCTCTTGCGCTTCGACGCGGCTCGCAGCGGTGATGATCTGTACTTCGATCTCACCGGCAACGACGGCCGGGCGATCATTCACATCGAGACCGTCGGCGAGAACTACGAGTTCAGCTACATGGGCGGCGCGCTCAAGATGCACACCACCAAGGCGTTCGTGGCGCAGGCGCGCGCGCAGAACGCGGTCAACCCCGACGGCGTCTCGACCGACGGCTTCGTCTGGGAAGGCGACACCCACGCGCTCGACGCGATGCTGCAGCTGCCCGAAGTCGCGCAGCTGCCGGCGCTGTCGCGCGCCCTCGGCGTTCGCGGCATCACCGGCAGCCAGTTCCCGGCGTCGCTGGCGCTGCACAAGGCGGCGAAGCAGAGCGCCGAGGCGCTCGGCATCAACGTCGAGAAGCTCGACACGCAGCAGTCGCTGAACGGCTACTGCACGGCGTATCCGAACTCGGGCGACTCGTGCTACGGCATGTGTGGGTATGGCTGCAGCTGCTGGAGCTGGGTGTGCGGCGATTGCTGCTACCACAACGGCTGCGCGCAGCACGACAGCTGGTGCCGCCAGGGGCAGTGGTACTACTGCTACAACATCACGGCGGTCATCGCGCTGTTTGGCTGCTAGTCGCGGCAAGTGCGGCAGGGCGGCCGTCGTCATCGCGGCAGCCGCCTTCGCCGCGTGCTCTCCGTCGACGAAGATCGACGCGCGCGTCGCCGCCATCACCAACGGCAGCGACGACAGCGGCGACCCCGACGTGGTCGCGCTCCTCCAAGGCACGACGCTGGTCTGCACCGCGACGCTGATCGCGCCGCGCGTGCTCGTGACTGCCGCGCACTGCGTGCAGGCGGACGACGCGCTGCCGGTGGCGCACTTCGGCGCGACGCCCGGCAGCGGCGACGTCGCGGTGCCGATCGCGCTGGCGCGGCGCCATCCGGGGTTCGATCCGAGCACGCTCACCGACGACATCGCGCTCGCGCTCCTCGACGGCGAGGCGCCGGCGGGGGCGATCCCGGCGGCGTTGCCGGCGACGGCGCTCGACGACGGCGCCGTGGGGACGACGCTGCGGCTGGTCGGGTTCGGGCGGACCGCGGCGGGTGATACGTCGTCGCCGCGCAAGCGGCAGGGCACGGCGACGCTGTCGTCGCTCGACGCGGACACGCTCGCGTTCGCGCCGTCGCCGTCGCAGACCTGCGAGGGCGATTCGGGCGGACCTGCCTTCGCCAGCGTCGGCAGCGGCGCCGAGGCGATCGTGGGCGTGACCTCGTCGGGCGACGCCATGTGCGACGTGATGGCGCGCGACATGCGCGTCGACGCCTTCGTCGCCGACTTCATCGCCCCCTTCGTCGCGGCGACGGCGGCGCGCGGCGCGGGCGCGGGCGATCGCTGCTACTACGACGGCAACTGCGCGACCGGCGCCGGCGAGTGCCTGGCCGCGCTCGACGACGCGGCGCTGTCGTTCTGCGCGCCGCCCTGCACCGGCGGCTGTCCGGCGGGCCTGACCTGCCTGCCCGACGGCAACGGCGTCGAGCGCTGCCGCCACGCGACGCCGAGCCCGGGCGCTCCCGGCGCCGCCTGTGATGGGGACGACGCCTGCGACGACGGCCAATGCGTCGCGGCCGCACGCGGCGGCGGACCGGTCTGCGCCGCGACCTGCTTCCCCGATCTGCCCGGCTTCTGCGACCCGGGTTTCGGCTGTCTTCCCGTCGCTGGCGGCGGATCGGCCTGCTTCGCCGAAGCCCACCGCGGCTGCAGCTTTTCCGAGTCGGAAACGCCACCGCCCTGGCTCGACATCGCCGCCATTTGGCTGCTTGCGCAAATTCTACGACGCCGCAAGGCCGCGTTTGCGGTACGATTTCCGCGCGCACGCGATTTGTCGCGTCCGAGGGGGTTCGAATGCGGGCAACGGCTCTGGCAGTGACGATGACGGCGGCGGTGCTGATGGCGGGGTGCGCCCACAAGACGGGCGACGAGAAGGCGTCTGCCGGCGGCGGAACGGCCGCGGCGAGCACGGCGCCGAAGAAGTCGTTGTACGAGCGCCTCGGCGGCAAGCCGGCGATCACGGCGGTGGTCGATCAGTTCGTCGCCAACGTCGCCGCCGACAAGCGCATCAACATGCGCTTCATGAACACCGACATTCCGCACCTCAAGGTGCTGCTCGTCGAGTTCGTCTGCGCGGCGACGGGCGGACCGGGCGGAATGGAGCAGTACGAGGGGCGCGACATGCGCACCGCGCACGGCGGCATGCAGCTCGTCGACGAGGAGTTCAACGCGCTCGTCGAGGATCTGGCGGCCGCGCTCGACAAGTTCAAGGTGCCGGCGCAGGAGAAGGGCGAGCTGCTCGGCGCGCTCGGGCCGCTCAAGCCGCAGATCGTGAATCCGCCGCCGCCCGAGGAGGCGAAGCACGACGCGAAGCTCGCCGACAAGGGGCGCCAGACCGCGGCCTACCTGCGCAAGACGGGCAAGACCAAGGCGGCCGATCTTCTCGACATGGCGGTCATCGCGCGCACGCGCGGCCAGCGCAACTACGCCGAGCAGCTCTTCTCGGCGGCGGAGCTCGAGGTCGAGCCCGACGTGCTGGCGATGCTCAACCCGCTGTTCCGCGAGGGCGGGCCCGAGCGCGTCACGACCAAGCTGAAGCAGATGCCGAAGGACATGGCGCCGCAGCCCAAGGGCGCCGTCGGTGGATCGGAAGAAGATCAGCCGGAGAAGCCGTCGCGCGGATCGCTCACGGGCACGCTCACCGTCGACGGGCAGCCGCTCAATGGGCGCCTCGGCGTGATCATGGTGTCGCCGGCGTCGGGCAAGTGGGCCAAGCGTACGCCCAAGCAGCGCGTCATCGAGCAGCGCGATCGTCAGTTCGCGCCGCACGTGATGATGGTGCCGGTGGGCTCGACGGTGTCGTTCCCCAACTTCGATCCGGTGTTCCACAACGTGTTCTCGCTGTCGCCGACGCGGCCGTTCGATCTCGGCATCTACAAGAACGGCGAGAGCCGCGAGGTCACGTTCGACAAGGAAGGCATCCTGCGCATCGGATGCAACCTGCACGCGAACATGTCGGCCTACCTCGTCGTCGTCGCGGCGCCGCATTACGTGGTGACGGACGCGGCGGGCAAGTTCCGCTTCAAGAGCCTCGCGCCCGGCAAGTACAAGGTGCGCGCGTGGAGCGAGCGCTCGAGCGAGCCGGTCACCAAGGAGATCGTGGTCAAGGAAGGCGCCAATGATGTCGCCATCGACGTGCAGGGCGGCGCGAAGGCCGATCTAGGTACCGACAAGTTCGGGACCCCGCGTGGATCGACGCCGTAGCATCATCATCGCAGCGGCCGGCGTCGGTGCGGCCATCGCGCTCGTGATTGTCGGGCGCGGTGGTCCGCCGGTGACGGAGCTGCAATCCGCCGCCGCCGATCTCGACGGGCGTATCCGCGAGACGGCGACGGCGGCGCAGGTGCGCGCGCAGACCTTGGCCGAGCTGCCGCGCTTGTCGTGGGCGGTGGCCACCGACGAGCAGACCATGCTCGACCTGACGGCGGACGAGCTGGCGTTCCAGCCGGCGCCAGGCGAGCTCATCGAGATCGGGCAGGTGCAGCGGCGCGACGGCGCGGTCACGACGCTGCGTCGCGTGGGGGAGGGCAGCGATCTGAAGCTGCCGCTCGGCGACGTGGGCACGCAGATCCTCACCAGCGACGGGCGGCTGCACGTGGCGGCCATGGTCAGCGTCGAGCCGAAGACGCGATCCGATCAGATCCGCGGCTCGGTCGGCGTCTCGCGCACCGTCGACACCGCGGCGCTCGACGTGCGCCTGCGCCGCGCCGGGTTCGCGTTGCGGCTCGAGACGCCGAACGGCGGCCGCATCACCATCGGTACGCCGCCGCTCGGCGCGCACGCCGAGCCGCTGTCGCTCTACGCCGACGCGGCGCGCGGGGTGAAGCTGAGCGCGATGGCACCGCCGGCCGGGCTGCCGTCGCTCGGGTTCGTGCTGTTCGCGATCGTGGTGTTCGTCGGATCGCTGGTGGTCGCGGGGATGATGTGGCGGCGCGGGGCGACGACGGCGCTGCCGGTCGACGATCCGCCGCTGCGCGATCTGGTGCCCGAGGTGCACATCGATCTGCGCAAAGACGTGCGCAAGCGTCCGCCGCACTAGCGGGCGAGCGCGTCAGCCGCCGCAGTGGTGCTCGACGAGCGCGGCGCGGCGGCGCACGAAGGCCGCGACCCAATCGTCGACGGTGACGGGGCGCGGACGGCCGTCGGCGCCGCGCGTGGTCTCGCCGAGACGCTCGATGCGCGCGACGGTGAAGAGCGCGCGGATCTGCTGCTCGGAGAGCTGCATCAGCCGATCGGCGAGGAAGCGGCGGCCCGCCTCGCTGATGATGGGGTTCGACGGGGCCAGGCGCGTGGCCAGGTGCACGCGGCAGGCGCGCGCGTCCTCCCACAGCGGCAGCGACGACCAGGCGCCGAAGTTCGGACGGGAGGCGTCGTCGATGCGGCCGATGAGCGGCGCCGCGCCGCGGCCGAAGATGGAGCCGAGATCGGCGACGAGCAGGCGCGGGCGCGTGCAGCGGCCGGCGGCGTCGATGTCGTCGAACGGGCAGACCAGCCGCTGGTTGTCGGGCTTGTCGTCGCCGTGCGCGACGAACGCGGCGAGGAGGCGCAGGGCGTCGGCTTCGGCGCGAGAGGCGCCGCCGACGGTGGGGTCGAGCTCGTCGAGCTCGGGGAAGGTCCAGCCCTCGTCGGGGCGCGTCTCGATGATGGCGGCGGGATAGAGCCGCTGCATCACGGCGTCGTCGTATTCGCGCGTCTCGCGCGGCGTGTGATCGGGCGACGGAAAGTCGCGGTAGGCGCGCCACGGATCGCCGGGGCAGCCGTGGCAGCGCACGCGCACGGGGTAATCGCGATCGACGGCGACGCCGAGCGCCCAGAACAGGCGCGAGCCGAGCACCTCGCCGTAGACCTCGCGGTTGGCGCGGCCGTACCGGATCTTGACGACGGCGTGCGGATGCTTGTGGCGCAGCGTGCAGAAGAACTTGGGCGTGGTGCCGCCGGTGGGGACGCTCTCGGTGGAGGGCTCGATGAAGTCGCACGAGACCGTGGCGCCGGGCGCGGCGGCGTCGGGATCGGGCGGGCCGACGGCGAGATCGAGCGCGGCGGTGTCGACGTCATCGAAGATGCGCGCGCGGCGCAGGTACTCCTGGCGCTCCGCCTTGGTCGACGGGGCCAGGCGGGCGGCGCCGGCCTCGGCGAGCGCGCGCGCGGCGTCGTAACGGCCGCGCGGGCGGCAGCCGCCGGCGAGCGCCAAACCGGCGACGAGCCCGATCGCGACGAGCGCGCGCGCGGACGGCAGGTCGATGCCGGTCACGTCGTCGGCGGCGCGGGGCGGAAGCTCCACACCCGCCCGGCGACCTGCCCGTCGACGAGGTGCGGCCGCGAGCGCGCCTCGACGCGCCGCCCGTCGCGCAAGACGAGCGTGTCGAGGCTGACGTCGGCCGGCCCCAGCGAGCGAGCGCGCGCGAGCAGCTGCTCGGGATCGGCGAGCTGCGCCGCCAGCCCGGCGATGGTCTGCCCGACACCGTCGGCGGGAACGGTGAACAAGCTGGTGAGCTGCGCGTTGTGCGCGGTGGTCTTGCCCGCCGCGTCGACGACGAGGAGGCCGTCGCTGGTGACCTCGAGCGTGGCCGCGAGCAGGGCCACGTTGCGTTGCAGCGCCGCCGACGCCTCGTGCAGCTCGGTCACGTCCCAGCAGCAGCCGACCAGGCGCGCCACCTGGCCGTCGTCGCCGCGCAGCGCCTCGGCGCGCGTGTGCAGGATGCGCGTCGAGCCGTCGGAGCGCACGATGCGGTGGTCGTAGACCATGGCCGTGCCGGCCGCGATCCCATCGCCGACGATCTGTTGCGTGCGCGCCAGATCGTCGGGGTGCACGCGCGCGAGGAAGCCCCTATAGCCCGAGATGGTGGTACCGAGCGGCACGCCGTAGATCTGGTACATCTCGTCGGACCAGACCACGCGATCGGCGCCGATGTCGAACTCGAAGCTGCCGACGTGGGCCACGCGCTGCGCCTCGACGAGCCACTGGCGGAAGCGCTCGGCTTCGGCCTCGGCTCGTTTGCGCGCGGTGATCTCGGTGAACACCATCGCCGAGCCGTCGGGCGACGGATAGATGCGCCCCTCGAACCAGCGATCCCACGGCACATAGCGCAGCTGCACCGTGGCCGGCGTCTGCTCGCGCATGGCGCGCTCGTAGGGGCCGCGCAGCTGTCCGTCGCCGCCGGGGAACTCGGCCCACAGCTCCTTGCCGACGAGCTCGGCGGCGCTGCGCCCGAGCACCTGCGACGCGCGCGGGTTGACGTAGACGACGTGCGCGTCGCGATCGAGGACGAGATAGGCGTCGCCGATGCGCTCGAGGATCTGCCGCGTCTTGGTGTGCGCGGTCTCGATCTCGCGCGTGCGCAGATCGATGCGCGCCTGCAGATCGTGCTGCGTCGCCACCAGCGCCTCGACCGCCTCCTGCCGCAGCGCCTCCGAGCGGCGCAGCTCGCCGAGCTCGCGGCGCGTCTCGAGCAGCTCCATCACCTGATCGCGCACCAGCTGCAGCTCGCGCCGCTCGTCGGCGTCGAGCGTGCGCGCCCTGACGTCGACGATGCAGACCGTGCCGAGCGTGCTGCCGCCCGGCGTCACCAGCGGCACGCTGGCGTAGAAGCCGAAGCCGAGCCGCTGCACCAGCGGCGAGCTGCCGAAGCGCGGATCGGCGGCGAGGTCCTCGATCACGTACACCGGCTCGCGCCGCTCGATCATGTGCGCGCAGATCGACAGCTCGCGCGGGATCGCCTCGCCCAGGCTCGCGGGCACGTTCCAGCGCGCCACGAGGCGCTGCTGGCGCTCGTCGATGAACGAGATGACGGCGACCGGCGCGTGCGTGGAGCGCGCGGCCAGCTCGGCCAGCCGGTCGACCGCGCCGTCCACTCCGAGCTCGGCCGGCTCGTAGCGGCGCAGCTCGTCGAGCCGTTGCAGCTCGTCGACGGTCATTGACCTGTCCCCATCGTCCGTCCGCAGCATATATTTTCTCCTGCGCGGCGCCAATCAGCCGATCCGGGCCACCTCCCGCCCGTCGAGAAATTCGCGGATCGCCTGCGTCAGGAGGCGCAGATCGCAGCCCTTGCGCAGGACGCGGTGCGCGATGCTGTAGGCGAAGCCGAGCGCCCGGCCGGGCGAACCCGTGAGCATGAAGCGGCCGATCTCCGGGTGCTGCTCCGCCACGGCGGCGAGAAAGTCGTCACCGCGATACGGCGGCAGCTCGAAGTCCGCGATCACCACGTCGAGCGGCGTCTTGGCGAGGAGCGTCAGCGCTTCGGGCACGCTCGCCACCTTGAGGACCTCGTGCTCGCGTCCCAGCCAGTCGCTCAGGCTGTCGCGCACGTCCATGTCGTCGTCGACTATCAGCACCTTGGCCACGATCGCCTCCGCTCCGGGGCAGAATTGCAGCCGCGATGCCGACTCCGACGCCGACGTCACGCGGAGTTCGGCGATCGGCGCCTGCCCCTTTTCGCCCCAGCGAGGCACATCGCCGCGCTTCTGCGTCGGATTGCGCTAGCTTCCGCTCGCTGCCGGCGCAAGAATCTACTCGAGGAGGGGGGAGTGGACGCCGATCGGCTCCGGCAGCTGTGCGACGCGCTTCCATCCGGCCTGTACCTGACGGATCAGGTCGGCGCACTCTCCTTTGCCAACGACTCGTTTCGCGCGCTCGTCGGCGAGCGCTCCATCGGCGACTGGATCGCGTCGCTGCCCGACGACGCGCGCGCCGAGGCCGAGCGCGCCTGGCGCGCGTGCCGCGATCACGGCACCGCGTTCTCGCTGCTCGTGGCGCGGCCGTCGGCCGCCGGCGATCCGGTGTGGCTGCGCTGGCGCGGGCTGCGCATCGAAGGCGGCTGGTGCGGCGGCACCATCGACGACGTCAGCGCCGTGCAGCGCACGCGCGAAGCGGCCGAAGAGGCGAGCCGCGCCAAGAGCGAGTTCCTCGCCAACATGAGCCACGAGATCCGCACGCCGATGAACGCCATCATCGGCATGTCGGATCTGCTGTGGGAGACCGCGCTCGACGCCACGCAGCGACGGTACGTGAGCATGCTGCGCGACGCCGGCGAGCACCTTCTCGGCCTGCTCAACGACATCCTCGATCTGTCGAAGATCGAGGCGGGCGAGGTCTTCGTCGAGCACCAGGACTTCAGCGTGCGCGAGCAGGTCGACAAGGCGGTGGAGCTGATCGCGGCGCGCGCGCACAAAAAGGGGCTCGCGTTCCAGTGGCACGTCGCGGACAAGGTGCCCGCGCGCGTGCTCGGCGATTCGCTGCGCTTGCGCCAGGTGCTCATGAACCTCCTATCGAACGCGGTGAAGTTCACCGATCACGGCGAGGTCGTGCTCACCGTCGATCCCGCCGACGCCGAGGGCTGGCTGCGCTTCGCCGTGCGCGACACCGGCGTCGGCATCGCGCGCGACAAGGTGGGCCACCTGTTCCGTCCCTTCGTGCAGCTCGATCGCTCGTTCACGCGGCGCGCCGGCGGCAGCGGGCTCGGCCTGAGCATCTCGCGCCACCTCGTCGAGCGCATGGGCGGACGCATCTGGGTCGAGAGCGAAGCGGGGCACGGCTCGACGTTCGCCTTCGAGCTGCCGGCGCCGGAGCCGACGGGCACGGCGATCCGGCCGAGCGGCGTCTCGGTCAACCTGCGCGGGCTGCGCGCGCTCGTGTGCGAGGGCAACGCCGCCGGGCGGCTCATCCTGCGCGACATGCTGAGCGGCTGGGGCGCGGCCGTCGACGAGACCGGCGATCCGACGACGGTGGCGCGCCGGCTCGTCGAGGCGCGCTACGATCTGCTCGTGCTCGCCTGCGAGCTCGGCAAGGGGGGCAGCGAGCTGGTGCGCCAGGTGCGCGCGCAGCACGACGCCGGCCGGCTCATCGTGCTGGTGATCGCCGCCGATCCGTCGCCGGAGAACGATGCCGCTTGCAACAGGCTCGGCGTCAGCGCCGTGCTCGTGCAGCCGGTCAAACGGCGCGATCTGATGGAGGCGCTGTCGACGGCGCTCGCCGCCAGCCCGGCGATCGTCGAGCGCGCGCGCAGCGCCGCCGCGGGGATCGCAGCGCCGGCGCGCGGCCTGCGCATCCTCGTCGCCGACGACGCCGACGACGGGCGCCTTTTGGTCGCCGCCTATCTCGCCGACAGCGGCCACACCATCGACTTCGCCTCCGACGGCGCGCAGGCGATCGCGCTCGCCACGCACACGCGCTACGACATCATCTTCATGGATCTCGAGATGCCCGCGGTCGACGGAATCACCGCGGTGCGCACCATCCGCGAGCACGAGCGCGCGCAGGGACAGCTGCCGGCGACCATCCTCGTGCTCACCGCGCACGCGCTCGTCGAGTACGAAGAGCGCGCCCTCGAGGCTGGCGCCAACGGCACGCTGGTCAAGCCGATCCGCAAGCCGACGCTGCTCGAGGCGATCGCGCGCGCCAGCGCACCCGAGGCGCCCGCCGCCGAGCGCGTGCACGTCGCCGTCACGCCGACCGTGGCGCCGCTCGTGCCCGGCTTCCTCGCCAACCGCAAGAAGGACGCGCAGACGGCGCGCAGCTCCTTGCGACGGCGCGACTTCCACGCGCTGTGGGTGCTCGCCCATACCATGAAGGGCCTCGGCTCGAGCTACGGCTTCGACGGCATCAGCGAGATCGGCGCGCAGATGGAGCGCGCGGCGCAGGCGCACGACGAGAGCGCGCTCAGCGGCAGCATCGAGGCGCTCGACCACTACCTCGCGCAGGTCGACTACTCGGTCGCGTCGTAGCCGCGCGCGCGCGAAAAGGTGGCGGCGACGCGCCTTGCTCCGGCACGGGGGGGGATCCGGCCGAAACTATTTTTAGCGCGTCGCCGCCATGTGAATCGTTCGTCAGTCTTCGCCGATCGCCGCCAGCACCGCCGCCGCGTCCGTCGGGCGGCGATCGAACAGCAGCCGCCGCACCTGCGGATGCTCGCTCGCGATCATGTCGAGCAGCACGTCGCCGCGGAAGGGCGGCATGTCGTAGGCGCAGATGATGATGTCGGGGACGCGGCGCGCGATCTCGTGCACGGCGTCGCGCAGGCCGATGGCGATGCGAACGTTGTGACGCGAGCGCAGCGCTC
>Ga0070679_100001175_pt1 | contig 22920 bp, 28 predicted proteins | sample KBSC63BmetaG_FD_65652 | JGI IMG/M metagenome (GOLD analysis project Ga0070679, IMG submission 65652) | Corn rhizosphere microbial communities from Kellogg Biological Station, Michigan, USA - KBS C6-3B metaG | ecosystem: Host-associated > Plants > Roots > Rhizosphere | place: USA: Michigan... | reverse complement strand
AGGCGGCGATCGAGCGGGCGCTGAACTCGAGGGATCAGTGGCAGCCGGGCACTCGGCTCGACAGCTGGGCCTACCGGATCATGCGCAACCTATGGATCGACACGGTCCGGTCGCGCTCGCGCAAGGCCGCGCACGAAGCGCCCGAAGAGGAGGGCCTCAACGTCGGCGAAGACCCGCGCAACCGGATGGACGAATCGCTCGACCTCAAACGGATCATGACCGCGATGGAACGCCTGCCCGACGAGCAGCGCGAGATTGTCGCGCTGATCCTCATCGAGGGCTTTGGCTACCGCGAGGTTTCGGAAATGCTCGGCCTGCCGATCGGCACGGTTTCGAGCCGTCTGGTGCGCGGGCGTACGGCGCTGCTGGCGATGGTGGGTGAACGATGACCGACGAGGAAAAGTTCTTCGCCTGGCTCGATGGCGAGCTGGACGCGGCTCAAGCAGCCGAGGTCGAGGCGCGGGTCGCCGCCGACCCCCGATTGTCCCGGCTGGCGGACCAGCATCGCGCGCTCGGCGCGCAGCTGCGGGGCGCGTTCGATCCGATCGCAGCCGCGCCCGCGCCGGAACGCCTGCAGGCGGCGCTGCCGCCTCGCGCCGAGTTGGTCGATTTCGCGGCACGGAAGCGCGCCCGCATGCCGTCCCTGCCGCAGTGGGCGGCGACGGCCGCAACGCTGGCCGTCGGCTTGTTCGTTGGAACGATGATGCCCCAGCGCGGCAATGCTCCGCTCGAGGTCCAGGCAGGCAAGCTCTATGCGGCATCTGACCTCAGCCGCGCACTCGACACCCGGCTCGCGAGCGCTCCAGCGGGCGACGTGCGCATCGGCCTGACGTTCCGCGCGAAGGGCGGCGAGATCTGCCGCAGCTTCGTGGGGCCGGCCGCGAGCGGCCTTGCGTGCCGCAAGGACGGCCGCTGGCAGGTCCGCGGCATGTTCGCGGCGCCCGAGGGGCAGACCGGCAATTATCGGATGGCGACGGGCATGGACCCCAACCTCGCCGCGCTGGTTGGTTCAGCCATGGCTGGCGAGCCGTTCGACGCGGCCGCTGAAAAAGCGGCAAAGGACAAAGGCTGGCGTTAGCCGGCCGATGAGCTTCCGCCGCGCCGCCACAAGCGGCTCGTGAAGGCGAGACGCTTAAGTCGGGCTTGGCTGGTCCCCGGCGGCGCCACCGTCGCTCGCTGCACACTCGCGCTCCAGCCGCTCGATGTCTTTCTCGCTCTCGTCTGCCATCTACAGCAGGATTTCGGCGGCCCGCGGATCGGTGGTGTGCTAGGCCAGAAGTCGACATCGGGCACCCGCGCCACGCATGTTCATAACCGGATCATTGACGATGCGCGAAGAATGTTCTCGGCAGCATGGCTGTTCCTCGGGTGGGCGGGTTTGAAGGCGGGTGGTGCTGGATCGCAACAGGCCTATGCGGCTTGCAACGCAATCGACGTGCCCCCGTGGGAGGGATCGAGGGCCGGGCGGATGAAACTCTACAAATCAAGCGTCTTAAGGGGTCTCTTGTCGCTTCGCTGCGGTTGCGGACGCGCTCAACTATGGCTTCGAACCCTTCCCGCCGGATAGGATCGAGCGCGTCGAACATGTTCGTAGACGAAGGCCGCCAGCCATGTTCGAAACCCCAAGCATGGAGTTCTTTAGCGGCAGCTTCACTCTCGCGGTCGGACGGACGATCAGGGTGCATCACCACTCATTAAAACGGCTGCCAGCTAATGTCCGCTTTCCACCCAAAACGGACAGTCGGTTAGTCGACGCTTCATTAGTGTTGCTTAGTTGGCTGCCAAAGAGAGGTTGGTGGAAGCCATGCGCGGTGCAATGCCCGGTTGGGTTGCTCGGCCGGATCGGGCCGATGTTCTAATCAAAGCTGCGCTGCGCGTGGCCGGTCGAGAAATACCCGTGACCATCATCGACATATCGCAGCGAGGCTGCAAAATTCGCTGTCTGCACATACTTCCCATTGGCCATATCGTGGAACTGGTGATCCCCGCATTTCAGCCGAACGCCGCGGCCGTCCGCTGGTCGCTGCCTGGCATGGCCGGGTTGCGGTTTGTTTAGGCGCTCCTTGTCCTGGACTCGGCCAGAGGCGGGAACAGACCGGCACACTCTTACCTTTCGTGAAAGCCAAATCCGAAAGGGGAACATCTGCTTTCCACCCGATGGTGACATCCTCGAACGTCGGCGAGACCGCGATGGCTGATGCCGACGAAAAGCGCTGGGAAGAGCGGCTGAAGCGCGTTGCCAAGCATAAGGATGTTCCAGTCCCGCCCCGTGAGGGGCCGCTGCGGCTTAAGCCCGGGAAGGGCGAGTGACGCGCCGCGATTGGGTTGCAATATTTGCGGTTGTGGCACTGGCAACCGTGCTGGCGCTACTAGCTCGCTGATCGCCTAGTCCGGATCGTTGTCCTGCGTGAATTTACACGGCTGTGGCTGATCATGGTCGAGTAGCTTGTCGCACTGCTCCAAAGCCGCCCGCAGCTGGCCGATCACCACTCTGATCCGGTCATTTTCAGACGAATCTTTGGCTTTCGTCGCCATTCGCTATCCTGAGAATTGGGCGGCCTCCTAGCCAAGACCGCCCTGGCTTCGAAGTGTGCCAATCGTGGGGCGAACGGCACAATCGCAAAACCAGTCTAATCTAAATCAGTTCCGAGACTGTGGCTGCGTGACACGACACAATGCGCTCCCAGCGCCCTGCCTGCTGCATGTCCCAGACTCAGACAGTCAGCGGCCGGTTGTTGCATCGGCATTCACTCCTGGCGCACCTAACTTCCGTTAGCGTTTGGCATCGAGGAGTTTTGACGATGTCCGGTTTCGGAAAGCGAGTTGACGGCCCACGGGGCCGCCGTCGAATTGAACGACAGGACGTTCGCCTTGTCGGCACCGCCACATCCCTGAACGACACCCGGTCGGTACTGGTTGAGGACGTTTCGTGGACAGGGGCAAAGATCTTTGGCCGAGGTCTACCACTGCCCGGCAAAGAGGTTCTAATCCGAACTGGTGAACGCGCGATCTTCGGGCGGGTACGGTGGGCCAAGCAGGATCGCAGGGGAATAATATTCTAGTTTCGGAACACGCATGACGGCTGATTCCAGGCGGCCCAAAACCCTTCACGGAAATTGGCCCTCCGGTAGTGGCAGCTTTGGGTGGAAAGCTGACATTAAGCCGCGGTGGATCGCTTGGTCGCAGAAGTCGAACTAGACTCGCGGTTGACCAATCAGCGGCGGACACTATCGCCGCTGCGGGGGGCTTTGCCGAGGGTGAGGTCCATGGAAGCAGTTGCAGTATCTACCGCTGAAGCAGACAGCGCGTCAGCAGGACGCGCGCTGGGACAGCAAATACAGTCTGGCCTCGGCACCACCGCTCACGCCGTAATCGTATTCGCAGCGCCGAACTATGATCATCGGGTGTTACTCCGAGCGCTTCAGGACGCTTGCTCGCCGGAGCTTATCGTAGGCGCCTCATCGGCGGGCGAGTTCACGAATGATACTCTCGGCGTCGGGCTTGTCTCGGCTCTCGCGATCAACGATCCGGAGGCATCTTTCAGCCTTTGCGTCGGCAAGGACATCAAGGCAAATCCCGCCGCTGCCGCTCGGAAGATGGCCGACTGTCTCAAAGGTCAGTCGAACCATAGTTTCCCGCACCGGGCGGCACTGGTATTGACGGACGCTCTTGCTGGTTACGCGGACGTGCTCGTTGACGAACTGACCCTCGCCACTGCCGGCGAATACCAATTCTTCGGCGGCGGAGCCGGCGATAATGCCAGCTTTGAGAGAACCACGGTCTTCAGCAACACCGAAGTGCTCACTGACGCCGCGGTCGCGCTTGAAATCCTGTCGCACAAGCCCCTTGGGATCGGGGTTAGCCATGGCTGGGAACCCGCATCGGAGCCGTTCCGCGTCACCGAAGCAGATGGTCTGACATTGATCAGCCTGAACGGCCTTCCCGCGGTCGAGGCCTTCCAGGAACATGCAGCAGCGAGAGGCGAGAAGCTCGACCGAGCGGCGCCTATTCCGTTCTTTCTTCAGAATATCCTCGGGATGGACACCGGCACCGGCTATCGCCTCCGCGTGCCACTTGCCATCAATGCTGATGGCTCGGTCCATTGCGCCGCAGAGGTCCCGACCGGAAGCGTAGTTCGGATCATGAAGAGTTCTCACCTGTCTGCCGCGGAAGCCGCTGAACGGGCGACGGATGCTGCTGTTGCCGCCATCGGAGAAAGGAGTTTGAAAGCGGCTTTGTTCTTCGACTGTGTTGCCACTCGCCTGCGATGCGGCGAACACTTTGCCACAGAAGTCGCTTCCGTCACCAAGAAGATCGGGGATGCAGCCCTGGTCGGATGCAACACTCACGGGCAAATCGCGCGGGCTGAAGGTCAGTTCGAAGGATTTCACAACTGCACAGCAGTTGTCTGCGTTTTCCCTGGCTGAATAATGCCACCAAGCATCCACGAGTTGGTCAGCCGCCTCGCTGCGCCTGCGTCGCGAGCGTCCGAGGCCGCGAAAATCGCCGCTGAGCTTGGTGCCGAAGCGCTTCTAGTTCTTCTCCATGACGAGGCGATCGGTGCTCTGACGCCAGCGCCCGGTTTTCCGCAAACATTGCCAGGTGGACCGGCTTGGCGCGCGTTCCTCAAAAGCAGGCACTCAGTCGGCGCGACGGAGACGGAGCTACCCTATCCCTCATCTGAGGAGCCCAAGCTGGCGCGGGCGTTCGTGACGCCCGAGGCCGTATTCATGCTCATCGGCGGTGATCCCTGCATGGGCGTGAAACAATTCGCAGACGCACCGCTTTTGGGAGCGCTTCTTCGGGCCGAAGCCGAACAGCATAGGAGCGTCGGCCTTATATCGGCTGCGCGAGAGGCTTCGGACCGGGCGACAAAGCTTGCCGTATCGCTCGACGGAGCGAGGACTGAGGTGCGCCGCAAAGCCGACGAACTCGCGCTCGCCCTGAGCCGATCGGACCACCTCAATGAGCAGTTAAGAGGGTTGAACGAAACTCTTGAGGAGCGGGTGTCGGAGGAAATCCGGGATCGACTGCAGGCAGAGGATGCGCTCCGCCAAGCGCAGAAGATGGAAGCGATCGGGCAACTAACCGGCGGAGTAGCTCACGATTTCAATAACCTGCTCACCGTGATCATGGGTGGTCTCGACAGCATCAAGCGGGAAATCGAAAAAGAGTCTGTTGTCGATGTTCGGCGGCTCAGTCGGATGCAGGCTCTGGCCTTTCAGGCCGCCGAGCGCGCGGCCACCTTAACCTCGCGCTTGCTGGCGTTCGCTCGGCGCCAGCCGCTCGCTCCCAAGCCGATCAATCTCAATAAGCTGGTGGGCGGTCTGAGTGACTTGCTGCGAAGGACCCTCGGCGAAACCGTCGCCTTCGAAACCGTAATGGCAGCTGGTCTCTGGCTTGCTCACGCGGACCCAACGGAGCTCGAAAGCGCCTTGATGAACCTAGCGATCAACGCGCGCGACGCCATGCCGGAGGGCGGGAAACTTACGATTGAGACAGCCAATGTTTCACTCGATGAGAATTATGTGAGCACCTTGGTCGAGCCCGTCCCGGCAGGGCAATATGCGATGCTTGCAGTCTCTGACAGCGGCGAGGGCATGGACAAGGAAACTGTCGACCGGGTTTTCGAGCCATTCTTCACGACCAAGAAGGTAGGCAAGGGTACGGGCCTCGGCCTAAGCCAGGTCTACGGATTTGTCAGACAATCGGGCGGGCACATCCGCATCTACAGCGAGCCGGGGGAAGGAACGACTGTCAAGCTCTACCTCCCTCGAGATACGCGGACGGAAGTCCCTGTGGCCGATCCAATTGCGAGTAAGGCCGACGGTGGTTGCGAGACAGTGCTCGTGGTGGAGGATCACGAGGGCCTGAGAGAATATTCAGTCGGCGTTCTTCGCGATCTCGGATATTGCGTGCTGGAAGCACCGGACGGCCACGTTGGCCTCGAGCTGCTTTCAAAGCAGCCGGACGTGGACCTGCTCTTTACAGATGTCGTGCTGCCAGGACTGAACGGTCGTGAGCTCGCTGATCAGGCACTAAAACTCCGGCCGGACCTGAAGGTTCTCTTTACGACAGGCTACACGCGGAACGCGATTGTCCACAACGGGCGCCTCGATGACGATGTGTCACTAATCACCAAGCCGTTCACCCTTGAAGGTCTCGCTTCCAAGGTGCGAAAGCTGCTGGATAGCTAGGCTGAATGAGGCGGACGCTATTCCCTCTGACGGGGTCGAAAGCGGAAACAAGTGGACCGGCTGGAGGCGGATCGTGATTACCTCGGGACGAGAAGGCGATCACACTTACGTACTCAAGCTCGACCAAACGACCGGAGCGCTGTCGATCGACACAGCGTTCCGCGACCAGGACGGACAGCCGGGCTTCAGTTTCGCGAGTCGAAAATGGCCGCATGGCTGGACCGGCACAGGCAAGCCGCACGGGGCAGTCTTCTCCCGGTAAATCGCGCAGCAGATCGGCAAGAAATTGACCTCTATCTAACGGCAGGAATGGGTGGAAAGCTGCCATTTGAGAGCTCTCCTCCACGGGCCGCTGTCATCTGCGTTGAGAGGCCACATCAATAGCCTTGCAATCTGCGTGGCCCCATCAGCCGTTCTCACACGTTCCTCATGAACTCCCGGGATTCCCGGCTGAGAGCCGAGGCAAACCCACAATGAAGACCCTGTTCCTAATCGCCGGCGCAACGCCGCTTTGCGCTATGTCCGCACCGACCACGGCGGCGGCTCCACAACCCGCGCCAGCGCCTTTCGTGGCGCCCCCGCCGGTCCGCGAAATCGTCGATCGGCAGCTCGGGCCAAAATATGCCGCCAGCGATCGGGAGGCTGTCGCCCGCTGCGCTACGGCGGCGTTGGCCCAAGGTGCGATCATGTATGGCGTCAACGGCTATGCAGGGAACGAGGGCTACGCGGCCTATGTCGGAGCATATCGGCCTGGTGGGGTGGGAGTGCCAGGCTTCCCCGGTGTCGCTGCCACCATGCGGGTCAGCGCCATCACCGATGTGCAGCGCCGCTCGGACGGGATGCGTGTCAAGGGGCTGATCGATAGCGGCGTCATCTATCGCGGTGGCTATGGGGGCGAACCCTTCCAGGGCGGCGGAGAAGGCGGCGAAGCCTATGCCATTCGCCATCCCAGCAACAATGACCTTGTGTTTCGCTGCAATCTCGACACGGCCGGCCTCGTCAGCAGCATGCGCGTCGAACGCCATACCACCACGTACCGGCGCTACTGAACCGGCATCGTGCCAGATCTCCACGGGCGCACGTTGCCCTTATGCGGCGCGTGGCAGGCGAGACTGGAACGTTGCCTTCGTGACCGCGACAGCCATGCCCTTCTTCGAAGTCGTCTCCGACACTTGAGCTTTGAGCTGCTTCGCGAGAGCGGCGACGAGGACGGTGCCGAGGCCACTCGAAGCGCCTGGCTGGTCTGTCCCGCGCCGGCCCACTCCATTATCGGCGACGGTCAGCTTCCAGTCCGATTTGGCCATTTCCAAGGTGACCCGGATGGCTGCCGATGAGCGGGTGACCGGGAATGCATATTTGACGGCGTTGATGATCAGTTCGGTGACGATGAGCCCGATGCTCACTGCGTCGCTGGTCGAAAACGCCCCCCGGTCCGAACGTACTGAAATGTCGATGTGATGCTTGGGGTCGACCATTGACGAGGCCAGGCCAGAGCTCAGCTTGGTGAGATAAGGCCCCATCTCGATCTGCTCGATGCCCTCTGACGCGTGCAAGTAACTCTGCACGGCCGCGACGGACATCACGCGCTGGTGAGCCGCACGAAGCTCGCTCTTGGTCTCTTCGGACGTCACGGCGCCGGCCTTGAGCAGCAAGATGCTGGCAATGATCTGGAGGCTGTTGGCGATCCGGTGCTCCATCTCGCGAAGGAGAGTTTTCTGCTGCTGCAGGAGCTCCTCGGTGTGCTCGAGCAGTTGCTGCTTTTCTCTTTCTGCGACGCGACGTTCCGTGATGTCCTTGATCGCCACGAGCACCATTCGGGGCGAACCTCCCGGATTCCGGATCGGCAGTGCATTGAGGTGGAGAGTGCGCTTGCCTAAATTGGCGAACTCCCGCTCGAACTCGAAGCTGTCCATCGCCGTTTCGTCATCGACCACGGCAGTAAGGAGTTCGCGCAGCCCGGGGACGTCCCATCGTCCGCCGGACAGCTCAAACATGGAGCGGCCGCGGGTCGTTGCCCGATCGTCGCCGAAAATTTCGTAAAAGCAACGGCTGCCAGCAAGCAGGTCGAGCGAGTCGTCGAGGACCAGGAACGGTTCGGGCAAGGTGTCCACTATCGCGAGCGCAAGTGCCTGAGCCTCGGCCAAGTTCGAAAGCTGCTTCATTGATTGCTCCATTCGGCGGGAGCTTCGCATGTCTCTCAGCCACGGGCGCGCCTGCGATACCGGTGGTCTCCCGATCATACTCGGTTCTGAGTTGAAGACTAACTTAAATTATGTTGGCCCCATTCCGAATGTGCAGTCGTTAAGCGGTCACCATCCGGCCCTCTGAGATCCGGTGCTGGAGCGAACAAGCGCTCCCGGTCCTCAGCGGAGACCACCATGCATGCGCTAATCATCGAGGATGACGAGCTGATTGCTCTCGCAATCGAGGACGTCCTTCGGGACTGCGGCTTTACATCGTTCCACGTCGCGGTGTCGCTCGACCGGGCAATAGCCTCAGCGCACCAACGGTGCCCGCGATTGATCACGGCAGACGTGGAGCTTTCGCCAGGGTCAGGGATCGACGCGGTTCAGACGATCTGCTCTGCAAACCCGATACCGGTCGTTTTTATCACCGGGCGGCCCGACGCAGTTCGCTCGCGAATGCTGCGGCACCCCGTGTTAGGCAAACCCTTCCAGACGAGCGAGGTCGAAACAGCCGTCCGCGAGGTGATGAAGCGGTAGACCGTTTCAGCCGAACATCCTTTGGGTGGAAAGCATACGCAATCTGCAGTCGATGGAGTCAGAGCGATCTAAACGGCATCGGGCGTCAGCCGGTACTTCTTAATTTGCCCCTCAAGCGAATCCATCCGCCGGTGCATTTCGGACAGCCGCATGAGGTTCGGGTTGTCGTCATCTTTAAGAAGGCTGATCTGAATACTTAGATGATCTCTCTCCTCGCGTAGGGTTGCTAGACGGGGGTTCGTAGGCTCCATGTCTACTCCTGCGTTTTGTGCGCGGCATATAAGAGTGAGATCGTCCGGTCTAATGTCTGCAATGGGTCGAAAGCTGCCGCGGCAAGTTGGGTGGAAAGTGTTCACTATCCCCCCGAGCTACGACCAGTGAATATTGTCCGCGCGGTTTTGGTTCTTGCGTGCCGATCGCGCACTCGAACGCGCCTTCGCATCTGAAGTTCGTGCGCCGGCAAAGGCGAGCAACTCGGAAACCCACGGCCCCACGGTCAACGCATCGACCCAGAGCAGCTGCGGGTCCTCGGTGCTGATCGTCATGTCGAGAACAAGCTGCCGGTCAACGAGGACCTTGAATGTGCCTACGTCGCCTTCGATTTCCTCCGGAAGGGTAGAAGGCTGCCACTGACCTTCGATGCGCCAATGATGGCCATCGAAGCGCCATGAAGCCCAGGCGGCCGCGGAATTGTCGAGACCCTCGATGTCGGTCACTCCCTTCGGCGCCGTCCATTTCTTGCCGCGTACGCTCGATTTTCCGGCCCACAGCTGCGCCATTTTCAATAGTTCGGGGACCGCGGCGTTCAGGCGTGCGTCTGTCACCCAGAGAGCCGCCTTGACGGCCTTGGCGAGCGCCAGCTTGTTGCGTTCCACTTCAACAACGCTGGCCCGATCCCGCGCGCCGTCGAGCTGACTGCCAACTTCTTTGGCGCGCTCAGCTTCGCTTTCTTGGGCGGACAGGCGTTTGGGATCAGCGGTCCGCGATCGAACCGACCTCATGATGATCCACGTGAGAAACGCTGTAACTGCGACAAGCAGGACTGATTGGGTCATGGCAGCGGAACTCCCCGCGCAGGAGCATGCCACGATGTCTCAAGAGAAGCCACGCGGAAGGGCGGACCTGACGATTGAAACGCTTCCCTAGGCAACATCCTTCTCGGTCAGCTTCAGCGCCAATGCGGCAATCCGCTGCCTAAGGCCGGCATGGTGATCGGGAATGGAGTCGGCAACCGCGCGGGCCTCATAGACTTCGAGCACCACTTGCAAGCGGTCGTGTTCGCCGCGAATCTGATCGTTGGTCATCTGGTCCCCAGTGTCGTGCTGAACATACTCGAGCGGCCGGCCCCTAAATGAAGATCCACCCGGCGATGGCCAGGAACACCGCCGCGGTGCTCAACCCTGCAGCCCAGAAGAGCAGCTCGGACGCAAGTTCGCCTTGAGCCGAATCCGTGCCTGTGCTGCCATCGGTTCGCTGCAGCAGCGGACCGCGGACCAGCTTTACCCATGCGATGACCGAGCCAAGGAGCAGGACTGCTGCCAGTACTCCCAACACGTTCGCGGCCTCAACCATTGTAAGCACAGCTGAGAGTGCCGCTGCTGCGGTTCGCGTAGATCGCCGGCGGCAAGGAGCTGGCCAGGTCGATCGCCTGCGTTTCGGCCGATACCGCCTTCAAACTGTAGCGGCCTGCAAGATCGTAGTGAATCAATCGGGCCTCGGAGCTCGCTGCGTCTCGGGCCGACTTCAACGAAGCCCTCTTGCGGCTCAGCCAATATGCTTTTTCCATGATCGATCTCCCGCGAGCGAGAGCACTGGAGTGTCTCTCTGTCACAGGGCGCCCGGTTGCGATCTCAGGTGATGAGCCCTTGTAGCACGTTCCAATGTGAACCGTGCATGAGGGAATCGCCTAATGTCTGCTTTGGGTCGAAAGCAGACACTACGCTAGTGGCAGCTTTGCGTGGATAGCTGACATTCCGCAAACCGAGCAGATACAAGAAGAGAGGCGTCTGACCTCCCTTCGTAAGCCGAGATGTCGAGATGCGCTTACGCGAGCTGCAACGCCGCTCCGTTCCGACGGCGCCGACGCATAGCAAAACCAATGCCCCCGAAGCCCAAGAGCATCATCGCCCAAGTGGCTGGTTCGGGAACCGACGGGGTGATTGTTGGGAATGAGGCGGCCCAGAACCCGCTCGTCGGGAAACCAGCATACGGCGCGTAGTCCTTCAGTGCATTGTAGCCGTCTGACACGCTCGAAAGCGGGTTACCGAACGGTCCGTACGGATCGTCAATGGTTATCGACAAAAAGGTGCCAGAGAACAGGCCGCCTTCATAACCGACGACTCCCAAGCCTTGGTTCAGATCATGAAAGATGAATGCGCCAGTTGTCGGGTCGACGAAGGCTGCGTTATCCAGGCCATTGCTAGTCGGGGTGTAGGAATCGAATGTTATGCCCGCATAGGCGAAATGGATATTAGAGATGTCGCCATAATTGATCTGGCCGCTCAGAACCGCGCTGAGCGGGACTTCAAACGAAGCGGAGCTCGGCTGGTCTACGTGCGTGCCGAAACCCTGGCTCGTCGTGGTCCAGTTATACGTCACCTGCTGAGCCTGCGCAGCGTAGACCGGCGCCAAGCATGCAGCCACGACCAAAATAAGCTTTTTCATCGGATTTGCCCCCTAATTAGCGCGCCGCACCACCCGGGTGGCCGCGCAAATCCCAGGGGCGCGACGCAAGGGGCGACTCGACCCTGAATAATAGTTAACATCGCATTTAGCACAAATTAGGCAAGCGCCTTTTAAGGCGACCGGCGGCGAGGAGCTCATCTCGCTGCGGAGACGATCACCAGCGCTCATCGGGTAGTCTAGCCCTTCGAATGTCTGCAATGGGTCGGAAGCAGACACTCGGACAGGTCAGCTTTGCGTGGATAGCTGACATTGCCGCGATGTAATGTGCATTGTAGCGTACGTCCGTTGTATCCTCGGCTTCCAGCGAAATGGAAACCTGAGATGCGCAACTTCATTGTCGGCTTATCAGCTCTCGGGCTGATCGCGGGCTCCGCACCGGCTGTCGCCGCGGCGCACTGCCGCGACGCTAAAGGCAAGTTCGTGAAATGCACGAAGCCAGCCGCCTCAAAGTCAACTCATTGTAAAGACGCGAAAGGGAAGTTTGCCAAGTGCGGCAAACCAGGAGCGAAACCCGTCTAAAACGAAATTCTTCACCGAGGGCCCGGTTTGTTTCGTGTCACGGGTTGTTGGAGCAAGAATCGGCAGAATGTCGCGCGTGATTTATCGGCTTGGTGTGTTCGCTACTGTCTGCGCAGCCGTCGGCGCTTACCTGTTTCTGATCGATCTGGGCGAAACGCCTTGGGTCTTCGAGAACTCGAGGCCCGAGATCGCGTTCATCATGCCCCTGGGCGTCTGGCTGGTTTGCAGACGTCTTTATCTTTGGCATCGACTCCGCTTCTAACCGTTCCAGCGCATGCGTCCCACACAGGGGACTTTCACTGTGCAGGATGGTCGCGGGTTTGCCGCACTTCAAGGCAGAGCATTTGACAGGCTCGGAATCTGACCTTGAGGGCGCTTCGGTCCCATTTGACTTAGCCTTAGCCACCCTTTTCACCCGCTTCCCAGCGAACGTCACCGACATACAGGCATTCAATCATGGCGGCTAATGACTGCAAGGGGTTGAAAGCACAAATGTCCGCTGATGTACGCTTTGGGTGAAACCAGACACCAGAGCCGGTTCTCCGATGCAACATTTTGAGCGTTGAATTATCGAACTAACCGGGTTTTCAGCCGAACCGGTCCTTGCGGGCGAAGTTGGGAGAAATGTACATGCGCGCGGCACTTGCACTTGCACTAGCACTGCTCGCAACGAGCGCTGCTCCGACCTCGATGCCCGAGTTGCACTACAAGATCGTCGCCCAACTTCCGGCCGGAGACGGCGGCTGGGACCTGCTGAGCGTCGATCCTGCCGATCAGCGGCTGTACGTCGCGCACGGAGATGGTGTTACGGCTATCGACCTGCGCACCGGCAGGGCGACCGACAAGATCGTGCCTGGCCAACGGGTTCACGCGGCGCTGGCGGTCCCCGGCACGCACGACGTGATCGCAACGAACGGTGAGACGAACAGCGCGACCCTGTTCGACGGCCGGACTGGGCGCGTGCGTGCGACAATACCGACAGGCACAAAGCCGGACGCTGCAGCGTACGACCCCGCGACGCGAACCGTGTGGATCATGAACCCGGGAAGTGGAGATGCGACGGTCGTTGACCCGTCAACGGCTAAAGTGCTCGCGACGGTGGCGGTTGGCGGTTCCTTGGAGCTCGGCGCAGCGACTGGAACGGGCCGGCTTTATGTAAACGTCGAGGACAAGAACCAGGTCGCGGTGATCAACACCCGCACGCGGCGCGTTGAAGCACGCTTTCCTCTGCAGGGGTGCGATGGTCCAACTGGCATCGCGTACGACCCAGCGTCGCGTGAAGTGCTTTCGGCCTGTGGCAACGGGGTCGTTATCGTCTCGGCGGCAGACGGGCATCAAATCGCGCGGCTGCCCATCGGGAAGGGCGCTGACGGTGCGGCGTTCGACGCAAAGCGACACATCGCCCTCGTGCCCGCCGGTCGGGACGGCAGCTTGACACTGATCCGGCTCCAGCCGGTGCCGTTAGTCGTCGGCCAAATCGCGACTGCCGTCAGCGCCCGCACCATTGCTCTCGATCCTGTGACGGGACGGGCCTATCTGCCTTCGGCCGCACTCGCCCCGCCGATCGGCAGCGCACGCCCCAAAGCCGTACCCGGAAGCTTCCGCGTCCTCGTAGTGGCTCCTTAAAGACTGAGCTGGCCCAAGTCCGTTGCAGGCGGATCGTTGGAGAGATAGAGCGGACCCGCGATGACGGGCGTCGTCGAGTTCACCATTGCAAGCGGAGCGATGCGACCAACCAGCTCACGTCTGCACATCAGCTTGGCCTGGGTGCCCACCGGGACGTTGCGGAAGGATGATGATCAGCAAAAGGATCACGACTGCAAGGGCCCCCGAGGCGACCGGGCGGCTGAGTTCGAGCCCGCCCTTGGTGACCGGCTTGTCGAGGAAGTCGCCTACAGTTGCACCTAAAGGCCGCGTCAAGATGAAAGCGGCCCAGAACAGGAAAACACGCGAAACGCTCGTCGCAAAATAGAGGGCCGCCACAACGGCCAGTCCGGCACCGAACACGAGCGCCCCACCAGAATAGCCGAGGCCCGCGTCGGCTATCCAGTCTCCCAAAGCTGTCCCAAGCGTCTGGGAAAAGGTGATCGTGACCCAGTAGAAGGTTTCCTCTCGCCGGCTCGTGACGGTGTTCACGTCGACACTTCCAACGGTCCGATACCATACAAGGAGCGAAGCGAGCACGCAGGCGAGAAGCAGCACGGAACCGCCTGGATACCCGATCTCCAGGGAGCGATCGGCGAAGTCCGCAAGCGTCGTACCGCAAGTGGTCGACGCGACAATCGTCGCCCAATAGAGCCACGGATTGAACGTGCGCGCCTTGGTCTGAATCCAGACGAGCACGAGCAGGAGCAATCCGAAGATTGCGGTCCCGATCAAATAGCCGTTCGGCATTGGGTGTCGCGTAGTCTCACCCAGCCAGGTCATCGTGACGGTATCACCGCCAGTCTCGCCGAGCGTCGTCGCAAGGATTTTGATGATCCAGAAGCCGAGAGTGACTGCTGGAACTTTGGTCAAAGTATCGCGTGCGAGCTCACCGTCGCTCATTTTCGTCTCTCATCCGGGGGTGCCGAAGACAATGTCCGCACCGCCAACGCGTTCCACTGAACGGCTTCCTTGCGCGCTGAAAGCATTTCATCGGCATGAGTTTGGTGCTCAGAGCTGTCTCGTGGCAGCTTTGGGTCGAAAGCGGACATTGTGAAACCAACCTGCTACCGCTGAAAAGTGGAGGGCAGGGATGAAGAACGCGGGGCAACGGACAGATAGCCCCGCGCGTAACAGGCTCCCTCGGGTGCTTAACGCGTTTCTTGGCGGAGCCATTGTCGTCGGGGGGGCGATCGGCGTTGGCATTCTTCGGACGCCTGGTCACATCGCTGGCCAACTAGGCGGGACGACCTACATTTTGTTGGCCTGGTCTGCTGGCGGGGTGCTTGCCTTGTTAGGCGCCAATTGCCTCGCCGAAATGGCGACGGCCTTACCCGAAGCCGGTGGTCCCTATGTTTATGCGAAGCGCGCGTTCGGCCCACTTGGCGGGATCGCCATCGGCTGGGCTGATTGGCTGATCAGCATCACCGCAATAGCGACAATGGCTGTCACCGTTGCCGAATATGTGGGCGGGGGGTCGGTCAACATCATTGCTACGCACGTGATGGCATTAGCAATCATTGGCATTTTTGCTTTGTTGAACTGGTTCGGTCTGGAGGCGGGAGCGAGAACACAGCAACTGCTAAGTGCGTTGAAAATCGCCGGGCTGCTCATCTTGGCATCCATTGCGATCGTGCTCGGCAGATCGGACAATCTTCACCCGGCTGCGCCGTTCTCGGCCGCGGCGCCCAGCTTCCTCGTTTTCGCGTCGGCGATCGTGATCATCCACGAGGTATATGCAGGGTGGAACTCGTCCGTTTACTTTGCCGAGGAAGACGAGGATGCAGCGAAGAACGTTCCCAAAGCCCTCTTTTGGGGAATCGCTGCGATCACTTTTTCGTACCTTGTGTTCAACTTGGGGTTGCTGGCGATCCTTCCCGCTGATGCGCTTGCTTCTTCGAAGTTACCGGCCGCCGATGCAGCGGCGCGGGTCTTCGGTCCCAATGGGCACGCAATCGTGCGCGGCTTCGCAGTAATCTCCTTGTGCGGAATCTTGAACGTGACGGTGATGTTCACGCCGCGCATCGTTTTCGCCGCCAGTCGAGACGGTATCCTTCCCTCATCGCTAAGCATGCTTAATCGCGCTTCCGTTCCGGGACGGGCGATGATCGCTTGTGTCCTGCCGGCCATGGCTCTAGCCGCTGGCCTCGCCTTCGAAACGCTGTTCTCGATCACCGCTTTCCTCGGCCTGACGGCGAACCTCGTGTTATTTGCTTCATACTTCAAGTTGCGCCGATCGGAGCCGGAGCTCGTACGACCTTTCCGGGCGTGGGGTCATCCGTGGCTGCCGCTGTTGATTACGCTGGTTTCTGCGGGGTTGGTTATCGCCTTCGTGTTCGCCGATCCGTTGTCGAGTGCAATTGCGATGGCCGCGATGGGCCTCGGCTTACCCCTGCTCGGATGGTTTCTCATGGGCCGTGGACTCAAGGCCACGACGAAATCATAGGGCATGCCAACCTTCAGTGTCAGCAACGGCTCGAAAGCAGATGCTACGCTAGCGGCAGGAATGGGTCGAAAGCAGACACTCGGATAATGTCAGCTTCGGGTGGAAAGCAGACGCCAAAATCTGCAAGACGTGAACTAAGAACGGGCTTCGGCGACCTTCCTGAGTTTTATTGCGTAGCGGGGTCCTATGATGCTCGGCGTGCTGTTGTGGGCGTTGCTTGGGGTGCAAGGTACGCACCCGGACGCATCAGAAGAGGTAGCCAGTAAGCGCGATTGTCTGCCCCGAGATCGTTCGGGCGATGCAAGCTCCGAAGCCGATTGGGCGATCGAAGCCCATCTCATACGCATTCAAATACGAGGCGACTTGGGCCGAGTATCTTCAAGCCGTCAATGAGGGGGGCTGCACCCCACCGAAGATCCTAAACGGCAAGCTCGCAAACCGAGCGGACAGCTCGCTCTACGACCGGACAGCGGTCACCGGTGTCTCCATCGACGACGCTCGCTGCTTTGCGGCTTGGCTCTCGGCGAAGTCCGGCAAAACGTATCGTCTTCCGACAGCGAACGAATGGGAGGCGTTGGCTCGGGCGGGCGCGACAACCGACTATCCCTGGGGCAACCACCTGGGGATGAACAACGCCTTCGTTCATGATGCTTATGAGCCGAACCGCTATCCAATCATCAATTTCCTCGGACCACGCTCGCCAAGCAATATACACCCGGTCGGCCAATTCCGGCCGAATGCGAACGGAATGTACGACGTCATCGGCAACGCTTGGGAGTTGACCAGCACGACCGCACCGGGGGCGGGCCCGTGCAAGCCCGCGCTGGGATGCGAAAAAGTGAAGCTCAAGGGGCTCACCTTCCCAAACTTGAGCCGCTTCTCGGATGAAGGGTGGACCTATTCCACAGCACGCGATGCTGGCGTGGGGTTTCGGCTCGTTCGCGAATAGTGGTCAGGTCAGTTTTGGGTCGATTTGGGCCACTGCCCTTGCGGCAGAAAATGGGTCGAAAGTACGCGCCTGCACTCTCAAGCGCATGACGACACAAGGTTATGCAAAGCAGTGCCGAGCACGCAAGCGGCCATTTGACCGTAGCAGACCCAGGTAACGACGCGTGCCTCCTCAGATTTCTTCGATCTCAACGCGCTTTACGTCTCCTACGATGAACACGTAAGCCGCGGCTCCGATCAATCCGAGGACAGCAATGTATGCTAGTGCTCCGTAAAAAGATCCAGTCGCCTGCAAGATAAAGCCAACCACGAGCGGCGTAACAATGCCCGCCAGGTTCGCGCAGAAATTGAACACCCCACCCGTGAGGCCGATCAACGGCTTGGGTGCAACATCGGAAATGAGAGTCCACCCAAGGTTGACCATTCCTTGCCCAAAGAAGGCGATCGACATCACCAGGATGACGAGCCCGTTGCTTGATACGAAGTTGGCAAGGATGATCGTCGAAGCCAGCAGAAGCCCGCTGACGATCGGAAGCTTTCTTCCGAGGCTCGCTGAGCCCGTGCGGCGGATCAGCGCGTCCGAAAGGGCGCCGCCAATTAGAACGCCAGCCGTCGCGGCAATGTAGGGCATCACTGCAAAAAAGCCCGACTTGAGCCAGTCCATGTGCCGCTCAGTTGCAAGGTAGGTTGGAAACCAAGTCAGGAAAAATACCAACGTGGAATTTCCGCAGAATTGGCCGATCGAGGCGCCGAGGATCTGACGCTTGCCGAGGATCTGCCGGACAAGCTTCCAGGAAAAGGCCACTTGTCCGCCGCGATGACCCAGGCCGCCGCCGGCTTCGATATGATCAAGCTCTTCCTGGCCGACGAGCTTGCTTTCATGCGGCTCGCGATAGGATGCGTACCAGACGAGGGCGTAGAGGATCCCGATCGATCCGCAGATCAGGAACAGAGAGCGCCATCCGGCCACGGCCACGACCCAGAAGAGCACCGGGCTGAAGAAGGCGAGCCCGACATATTGCCCGACTGAATATACTGCATTTGCCCGCGCGCGTTCCTGCTGCGGGAACCAGGTGCTCAGCACCCGACTATTGGCCGGAAAGCACGGAGCCTCGGCGATACCGAGGCCGAGCCGCAGCCCGAGCAGCATCCCGACATTCTGCGCAAAACCGTGCAGGAACGTGAACATCGACCAGACCGCCAGCGACAAGCCGTAGGTGATGCGCGTTCCGAGGCGATCGAGCATCATCCCGCCAGGCACTTGAGCAATCGCGTAGGTCCAGGAGAAGGCCGAGAAGAGGAGGCCCATGGTCACAGGCGATATCTGCAGCTCCGTGGTCATCGAGGGAGCCGCCACGCCCATGACCGCACGGTCCAGGTAGTTCAGTACCGTGGCAAGTGAGATCAACGCCAGGATGAGCAGACGCGTCCTCGGCATGCGCCCGGTCCGCCCGGCGGGAGTTACGTCGCTTGAAGTGCCGCTCACTGCGCCCTCCAGGCGAACCGCAGGAGCCTCGGCACCGACCGGTCGGGACGCAAGCTTCCGGGGCGCTCGCAACGGCTCAAGGTCCCTCTCCCCAACCAGTCAGGCGGTCTCTCTCCGCACCTTTACGGCATAAGCAGTTTGAACCCTGTTGCAACGGCAAATGTACGACAAAAAGCACAGCGGCGTGGTCCGGGTCGGCACTTGTCGCCTGCCGGCTTCTCGGTCATGACATTCCAGCGTGGGAACGATCTTGATGAGCGGTCTTACGCCCGCCACGAGGGACCAGACCGCACCGGCATGTCTAACGGACGAAAACCCGCGAAGATCGCGTCCTCAACACCCGGAACCGTGCAAGCCGCAAACGGCCGGGGATCCACCGAACGTGGCCGCGATGCCGAGCAAACGCGCGAGGATATCCTCTCGGTCGCGACCGAAGAGTTCGCGGAGAAGGGCCTGAGCGGCGCGCGGATCGACCAGATCGCCGAGCGGACCAGCACCAGCAAGCGCATGATCTATTATTATTTCGGTGGGAAGGACGGGCTGTACCGCGCCGTGCTCCAGCGAGAATATACGCGGATCCGATATGCGGAGATGGCGATCGGCCTCGAACGCTTCGCGCCGGAAGACGCGCTCGCGAGGCTCGTTCGCGCGACTTTTGACTCGCATATTGAGCGGCCAACTTTCGTCCGGCTGGTGATGAACGAGAACATTCACCACGCGGAACATCTCAAGCGCGTCGAAGGCCTGAGCAGGCTCAACGAGGCGATGATCGATTCGCTTTCCGACATCCTTCGCCGAGGCGCGAAGAACGGAGTGTTCAGGCGGGGAATCGATCCCGTCGACCTGCACATCAATATCACGGCCCTGTGCTTTTACACCGTTTCGAACCGCTATACCTTCAGGGAAGGGTTCGGGCGCGACCTGTGGGATCGCCGCGACGCCAGGAAGCGGCGTGCTCAGGTCGCGGATATCATCTTGCGGTGGTGCGCGGCGGGCTAGGCAGGGGCGCGATCACGTCGTGACGTGCGTCACCTTTTCACCGGGCGAGTAGATGTCCATGATGTTCCAGTGGCCCGTGGTCGGCACCGGCGCATTCTCCATGATCACGTCGAGCACGACCGGCCGGTTGCTTGCAATCGCAGCCTCGAGCGCAGGCTTGAACTGGTCGGCGGATTCGATGGTCACGCCTTCGACACCATAAGCGCGAGCCAGTGCCGCGAAATCGGCAGAATAGGGGCAGCCATCCTTCTCGAAGACGGTGCCAAGCGTCGTCCCGAAATGCGCCTTCTGGAGTCCCGCGATTGTCCCAAACGCCCGGTTGTTCATCACGACCCAGACGACTGCTATGTCTTCCTCGAACGCGGTTGCGAGCATTGCGGGATTCTGTCCGAACCCGCCATCTCCGACCAGGGAAATGACCACACGGTCCGGTGCAGCCAGCTTGGCGCCAAGCGCCGCTGGAGCACCGAAGCCCATCGTGGCGTAGCCGCCCGGGGTCAGGATCGAACCCGGCGTGTAGATCGGGAATTGCTGGCCGACCCCATTCTTGTTCCATCCGACGTCCGTCGTGATGATAGCGTCGCGCGGCAGCACTGCGCGCGTGTCGGCAAGGATGCGCTCGGGACGCATGGGGAACTGGTCGCTGCGCTCTGCCTCGGCATTGCCCGCCGCGAACTCCGAGCGATATTGCTGGATGGCACTCCGTAATGGTGCGTCCTCGCGCCCACCCGGATAGAGCTGTCGCGCGGCGCGGTTCAGCGCGGCGAGCGCCTGCTTCAGATCGGCGATGGCACCGATCTCTGCGGGATAATTGCGTCCGATCTCAGACGGATCGATGTCGATATGGATCAGCTTGGTCTTCGGGATGTCGAACGTATAGTCGCTCTCCCACGAACTGCTGTCCGCCTCTTTGAAGCTGGTGCCGAGGCCGAGCAGGTAATCCGCGTTGCGGCAGCTGTCGTTCACGAATTGCGTGCCCCAGAAACCGGTCATGCCGAGCGTCATCGGATGGTCGTCGGGGATGGCGCCCTTCCCCATCAGTGAATGTGCGACCGGGATGCTCATATGGTCGGCAAAAGCCGCGAGCTGCTCGCTGGCATCTGCGATCAGCACCCCCCCACCCGCATAAATCACAGGGCGCTCAGCGTCGCCGAGTGCAATGACGATCTGCTTGGCCGTTTCCTCGTCCAGCGACGGCTTGACCAGCTCAGCGGTGTGCGGCTTCACCCGTTCGAACAGCTCGACGTCGATCGAGGCCGAGAAGATGTCCATCGGAACCGACACCAGCACCGGTCCGGGCCGACCGCTTTCGGCGAGCTGGAAGGCCTTTGCAATGATCTCGGGGAAGAGGTCGGGCCGCTCGACGCGCCAGGCGCGCTTCACAAACGGGCGATAGACCTCCCATTGCGCGGCGTCGGCGTGGAGGTTGATCTCCTGGTGCGGATGCTTGCCGTAGAAATGGCTTGGCACGTCCCCCGCAATGACCACCATCGGGATCGAGTCCAGCGCAGCATTTGCAACCCCGGTCGCGGCGTTGGTAAGCCCTGGCCCGAGGTGCGACAGCACCACACCGGCTTTCCTCCGCACCCGTGCGTAGGCGTCGGCTGCATGCGCCGCGACCTGCTCGTGCCGAACGTTGATGAACTTGATCGGGCTTTTGGTCAAAGCAGTCAGCACCGCGATATTGGTATGCCCGCAGAGGCCGAAAATGTGCTCGACGCCGCGGTGCTCGAGATATCTCACCAACTGGTGGGAGACGAGATCCTTCATCATGCTCTCCGTGGTCCCGCCTGCGCGGTGTTTGAGGCTTGTGCAGTTCCCGCCACATCATCGAGCGATCGCCGCTTCGGCCCGGTGTAGGTGAACGGGATGTTCTTGGGCATCGGCCCCTTGATTCGACGGCCCTCCTGCTTCTGCTCCCAGGCATGGGACAGAATTCCGACGGAGCGCGAGAGAATGAACAGGCCCCTGCCCATCTCCGGCTCGAAGCCGAGCTCAGAAAAGATGACGGCCGTCGACCCGTCGATGTTCATCGGGATGGGCTTGCCCTTGCGGCGAGTCAGCACCGCCTCGACCGCGCGCCCGATCGCGATATAGTCACCGCTAACCTCGCCTGCCGCCGCGGCTTGTTCGACCAGCGCGAGCAGCGGCGCGGTGCGCGGATCGACCGGGTGCCATCGGTGGCCGAAGCCACCGACGATCGTGCCGTGCTTCTCCTGATACTCGGGCAATGCGGCTTCGACGGCGGCCTCGAGACCGACACCTTCGGCTGAATGCCTGCGGATCATCCGGTAGAATTCCATGCACTGCTGGCCGGCGCCACCATGCACGTCAGCAAGGACGTTGATTGCCGACGCCATGGCATTGTTGAGCTCTGCGCCACAGCTGATCGCCATCCGCGAGATGGCGATCGAGGGCGCCTGGGGGCCATGGTCGACCGATGCAACCAACGCCGCTTCAAGAAGCCGCGCCTGGCCCGACGTCGGCAATTCGCCGCGAACCATAAGCCAGATCATCTGCGGGAAGCTGATCGCCCCGATCAGCTGCTCAACCGGATAGCCGCGGATGTCGATTTCGCCCGGATGGATGTCGATGATCGACGTGCTCCACCAACGTTCAGCGTCGGCCAGGACCTGTCCGGGATCATCGCTCATATTGCCGAAGCCTCCCGCAGAGCCGCGACTTCAGCGGCCGAATAGCCAACCTGCCCAAGGATCTCGTCGGTATGTTGCCCAAGCTCCGGCGGCGGGCTGTGCAACCGGCGCTCGCCGCGGCCAAGCCGGTACCCGGCGGTCACCAGGTGCAATGGACTGCCGAGGACGTCGAAACCCTCGAGTTCCTCAACCAGCTCGCGCCCGCGAACCTGATCAAGCGCCAAGGCTTCGGGCACGCTGAGCACCCGCCCAGCTGGCACGCCGGCCGAATTCAACATGCTCTCCCATTCCGCCGCCGACCGCGACTTGAGCCCAGCCTCAATCTCCCTGGTCAGCGCCGGCCGATTGCGCTTGCGATCCTCACGGTGCGCGAACCGTTCGTCCTCGACCAGTTCCTCCCGTCCGATCAGCTTCATCAGGGCGACGAACTGGTCCTGCTTGTTGGCGGCGATATTCAGCAGACCGTCGCCTGTCCGGAACGCCCCGGACGGCGCTGCGGTGAAATTGTCATTGCCCATCGGAACCGGATCCTGGCCGGCGATCAGAAAATTGGACACCACCCAGCCCATGGTGGCGAGGGTCGAATCCAGCATCGACACGTCGATGAAGCAGCCCTCGC
>Ga0070679_100001173_pt1 | contig 22930 bp, 23 predicted proteins | sample KBSC63BmetaG_FD_65652 | JGI IMG/M metagenome (GOLD analysis project Ga0070679, IMG submission 65652) | Corn rhizosphere microbial communities from Kellogg Biological Station, Michigan, USA - KBS C6-3B metaG | ecosystem: Host-associated > Plants > Roots > Rhizosphere | place: USA: Michigan... | reverse complement strand
TCCCCCACCCCAGATGGCAGCCCGGCACAGGTCCGGCTGCTCGCCTCCGGCCCATCGGTGCACCGATGGGCCGGAGGCGAGCAGCCGGACCTGTGCCGGGCTGCCATCTGGGGTGGGGGAGACGCGGTAGAGGCCGGCGATGATCGCGTCGTCGACGCTCACGCCGTCGATCCCCGACTCGGTGGGCTTCGCCGGCTGGACGATGTCCTCGTTGTAGACGGTCAGGTAGTAGAAGCACTCTTCGCCGTCGCCGTACATCCGTCGGATGCCGTCGCGGACGATCGTTGCGGTCTCGTAGGCGAACGCCGGGTCGTAGGCGCGCAGCGACGGCACGCCGAGCGCGGCGAGGTGGGAGGAGCCGTCGGTGTGCTGCAGCCCTTCTCCGGACAGGGTGGTCCGCCCGGCGGTGGCGCCGACGAGGAACCCGCGTCCGCGGGCATCGGCGAGTGCCCAGATGAGGTCGCCGACCCGTTGGAAGCCGAACATCGAGTAGTAGGTGAAGAACGGGATGACAGCGGTGTCCCAGGTGTGCCCAGCAGTCGCGGCGGCGGTGAGCTCGGCGAGACCGCCTGCTTCGGTGATGCCTTCCTGCAGCACCTGCCCGGCCGCACTCTCCTTGTAGGACAGGGGGAGGTCGGCGTCGACGGGCGTGTATTGCTGCCCGTCCGGGGCGTAGATGCCGAACTCGCTGTAGAGCACCTCGAAGCCGAACGTGCGGCCCTCGTCCGGCACGATCGGCACGACTCGCGGCCCGATCGTCGGGTCACGCATCAGCGAGCGGAGCAGCCGGGTGTAGGCGACGGTGGTGGACACGGCGCGTTTGCCGGAGCCGGCGTCGAATTCGGTGAACACGGGGTCCGCCGGCTGTCCCGACAGCGATGCGGGCTTAGCCGGGCGACGGGGTAGGACCCCCCCGAGCGCGCGAATACGCTCGTGCAGGTAGCGCTGCTCCGGTGATCCGTCCGGCAGTGGAAGGTACGGCGGCAACCCCTCCGCCAGATCTGCGTCGGACACCGGTAGGTCGAGGATGTCGCGGAAGATCCGCAGCTGCTCCGCGGTCATCTTCTTCATCTGGTGGGTGGCGTTGCGGCCCTCGAAGTTCGGGCCGAGCGCGTAGCCCTTAACCGTGGCGGCCAGGACCACGCTGGGCGCGCCGCGATGGCCGACTGCGTCGACGTACGCCGCGTAGACGGCACGCGGGTCGTGTCCGCCTCGGCGAAGGCCGAGCAGCTGGGGGTCGGTGAGGCCGTCACCGAGGGCGCGCAACGTGGGGTCGTTACCGCCGAACAGCGTCGCGCGTAGTTCGGTGGCATCGAGGATCGTGAGCTGCTGTAGGTCGCCGTCGTTCATCGCCTCCAGGCGATCGACCAGTGCGTCACCGCCTGGCGCGGCGAACAGCGGCTCCCATTCGCTGCCCCAGAGCACCTTGAGGACGTGCCAACCGGCGCCGGCGAACACGCCCTCGAGCTCGTCGAGGATGCGGCTGTTGCCGCGCACCGGCCCGTCGAGGCGTTGCAGGTTCCCGTTGACGACGAAGGTCAGGTTGTCCAGGTGCTCGCGGGCGGCAAGCCGGATTGCCGCGAGGGTCTCGGGCTCGTCGGTTTCGCCGTCGCCGATGAAGCACCACACCCGGGCTGCCGACGTGTCGGCGAGGCCACGTGCAGCCAGGTAGCGGTTGAACCGGGCCTGGTAGACCGCGTGCAACGGACCGATGCCCAGGCTCACGGTCGGGAACTCCCAGAATCCGGCCATGCTGCGCGGATGTGGGTAGGACGGCAGGCCGTGTCCGGCACCGGCGACTTCACGGCGGAACAGGTCGAGTTGCTCGGCGGTCAGCCGGCCCTCGAGGAACGCCCGGGCGTAGATGCCGGGTGAGGCGTGGCCCTGGAAGAACACCTGGTCGCCGGGAAGTACCGGGCCGTCGGCCTTGCCACGGCCTCGGAAGAAGTGCCGGAAGCCGACCTCCCACAAGGTGAGCGCGGAGGCGTAGGTGGACAGATGACCGCCGAGGCCGGCGTGGCGCTTGTTGGCCCGGACCACCATGGCCATCGCGTTCCAGCGGAGGTAGGCGTCGATCCGGCCTTCCACGGAGAGGTCGCCAGGGTAGGGAAGGGCTCGCTGGGCGGGGACCGTGTTGCGGTAAGGGGAGACGCCGGTGGGTCGGGCCCCACGGCTGCGGGCGTGTGCGGTGATCTCGTCGAGGATGCGTGACGCCACGTCCGGCCCATGGACGGCGATCAGTCCGTCGACTGACTCGCGCCACTCTGCGCGCTCTTCGCGCAGGTCCAGCAGTTCAGATCGAGCCTCTGATGCCACAACCCATTATCACGCCGCCAGTCAGTAAAAACAATACTGATCAGCAAATCCTCTTTCAGCGCATCGACACGGTCAGCAGCACAACCGCGTCCTCGACGGCGTGCAGGTCGTGCCGAGCCGGTGGGATGACGATGAGGTCGCCCTGACGCCCGTCCCAGGCGTCGCCGCCTGCGCCGAGGCGCACCCGGCCGGACAGAACGTGGAGGGTCGCCTCGCCAGGGTTTGCGTGCTCTCCGAGTGTGGTGCCCGCGGTGAGCGCGACGAGGGTTTGCCGCAGCGCGTGCTCATGCCCGCCGACCACCGTCTCCGAGCTGCGGCCGGAGGACTCGGCGCGGGCGCGCTGCAGGTGTTCGCGGGCCAGCGCGTCGAGCGAGAGCTTCTGCATGGTCAGCCTTTCTGGTGGGCGAGCAGATAGTCACGCAGCACAACCGCGTTGTTGTGGTCGCGGTCGCGGGAGCTGTAGAGCAGCGTGACGTCACCGTCGCTCACGGCGTCGACGATCGGCTGCCATGCCGCCGCGTTCGCGTCGAGCTCGCGGATGTACCGGCGTTGGAACTCCGGCCACTTTGCCGGGTCGTGGCTGAACCACTTGCGCAGTTCGGTGCTTGGGGCGACGTCCTTGAACCAACCGTCGATGTGAAGTTCGTTGCGACGAACACCGCGGGGCCATAGCCGCTCGACGAGGAATGTCCTGCCCCGTCGTGTCGGGTCGTGATCGTAGACACGGGAGAGTCGGATGTCACCCATTGCGGATCACGGCTGGACATGTGTCGTCCCACGAGATGAGTATGGCCGTATGCCTCATGACGTTTTTCCGCCGGCGACGTCGGCGATGAGCGCGCGCCGCAAGGCGCTCGCACCGGAGATTCACGACGCGTTCACAGCGTTCAGCGGCAAGGTGTTCGCTGAAGGGGCGTTGCCGGAGATGACCAAGCAACTGATCGCCGTCGCCGTAGCGCACACGACGCAGTGCCCGTATTGCATACGTGGCCACACGAAGCTGGCCCGACGCAAGGGCGCGACCGATGAGCAGATCATGGAGGCCATCTGGGTCGCAGCGGAAATGCGTGCTGGTGGCGCGTATGCACACGCCGCCATCGCTCTGGATGCGCTCAGCGAGGGCGGTGCCTCGACCGAGTAGCGCGCCTGGACCGCCGCCGTCGGGCGCGTCGCTCATTGTCAGCACGGGGGCCGCCCGGGCTCAGCGGGGGAACCGAGCCCGGGCGGGTGTAGCGGCCGCTTGGTAGGTGGCGAAGCGCTGCTCCATGATCGGCAGCAATCTCGGTAGGTCGACGGTGGAGTCGGCAGCGAGTGCGGGCAGCAACAGCTCGTTCTCGCGACGGACATGGCCGGCGAACACCGCCTGGATCGCATAGGCGGTCGCGGCCGCGTCGGCAGCGGTGGTGACGGCGGCCAGCCGGTCGGCGAGCCCGAGGAGCGTCTCGTGCTCGAAGATCATCCCCGTGACAAGTGGCCGCAGGATGTCGGCTGTGGCCGCGGCGTAGAGCACGTCTTCTTCGGCGCGCGCATGCGGGACGATGTCGTGGCGGAGCAGCGCGCGCAGTTCCGCGACCGGCTTCTCGAAGGGTGCCGCGATGCGTGCGGCGGTGACCACGGCGTCAACCCGGGCGATGAGCGAGGTCTCCAGCTCGATGTGGTGGCGGGTGATGGCGTCGACGATGTCGGCGGTGACAGGCATGTCGTCCTCCTTGCCTTGCTAGCGGCGCCACCCGAGCAGCTCCTTGGCGTGCTCGGTCATGTCGCGATCCGGGTCCCAGGGTGGTGACCAGACGACCTCGACATCGACGCCGGTGATGGTGGTGACCTGGCTCAGCAGATCGGTGATCTGCTCGGTGATGTAGGGCCCGAGCGGGCAGGCGGGCGTGGTGAGAGTGGTGACGACACGAACCGCGCCGCCGGGAGCTACGGCCACGCCGCGCAACAGGCCGAGGTCGACGATGTTGATGCCGAGCTCGGGGTCGATGACCTCACGGAGCAACTCGGTGACGCTCGCTTCGGTGGGAGCGCCGAACATCAGGTCGATGACGTGCACGGCTACTCGGCCCCGGCGTGAGTGGGAAGGCCGGCGACCAGCGGGGTGTCGACGCCGAGCGGGCCGAGTTTCGCGGCGCCGCCGGGGGAGCCGAGCGGGCCGTCCCGGCCGGGCAGGGTTTCATTGAAGAATGCGGCGTTGTCGGCGGTGAAGATCGTCCACTTCTGCGGTAGGTCGTCTTCGTAGTAGATCGCTTCGACCGGACAGACGGGTTCGCACGCGCCGCAGTCGACGCACTCGTCAGGATGGATGTAGAGGGCGCGTTCGCCTTCGTAGATGCAGTCGACGGGGCACTCGTCGACGCAGGCGCGGTCGAGGACGTCGACGCACGGTTCGGCGATGACGTAGGTCATGGCTGGGTTCCTCTCGCGGGTGTTGCAGCCGCGAGCTGCCGCTCGCGGAGAGTTGACGCAGGTGCCCTCCGCCGTGCGCGCCGGCCGCTTCGAACGGCGACGACGGTGACGGCGAGGAAGCAGAGCAGCGCGACCTCGTTGAGTACGCCGCCGATCTGCCAGGCCGTGTGGTTACCGGCGAGATCGCCGCCGACCACGCGCAGCAGCAGCGAAGCGTGGAGCAGGATCAGATGTGCATAAAAGTGGCGGTGGTAGGGCACCGCCGCGCGGAACACTGCCGGCACGATGACGGGTGCGTGGGCCATCACCATGCCGATGACGAAGCCGAGAAAGACCGCGTGCAGCTGCGCGTCGAATGCTCGACCTTCCGACGACATGCCGAACCGCAGCCACAGCACACCGGCGACGGCGAGCCAGCCGTAGCCCGCGAGCAGGCAGGTCGCCATGTAGCGGGTCAGGCCGTGCTGGCGGATGGTGCGGCGGGCGACGTCGTGGACGGCCAGCCAGCCCGCCATTGCGAGCAGACCGGCGCCGGCGATCCGGGTGCCGAGCGTGAATGCGCCGATTGCGGTCAGGGTGCCGATAGTGAAGAGGGCGACCGCAGCCGTGAAGATCGCGTGGGCGGTGCGGGTCAACCGAGTGACCCGGGACAGCTCGAGGCGTTCTCCGGCGATGGTCAGCACCAGGAATCCCGCGAGCCATGGCACCAGTCGTCCGACGTCCCAACCGGTCAGCCACAGTCCGACACTGATCACCCAGGTGGCCGCTCCGGCGGCCATGACAGCAAGGTGGAACGCCGCCTGCCGCCGGGCGGCGACCGCGTACAGCGCGAGCAGACCGACGCCGGCCGCGCCGAGCAGCACCTGCCCGACCGGGAGCGGCAGTCCGAGGATCAGCGTCAGTCCGCCGACGCCGGCGGCGGCCGGGACGACGTAGCCGGCGGACACATCGACGGCCACTGCGCGTTCGAGCGCGATCAGCGTGCCGAGGAAACCGAGGACCATCAGCGGTCCGTGCCCCTCGGCGAAGTCCGGCCGCGGCGTAGGAAGGTCGAGCCCGAGCATGAGCAGCGCGGCCCACAGCCCCGCGAGCACCGCAAGTAGGCCGAGCCCACCCAGCGCCAGACGCGTTCTTGGCGCGCGCCGTACCGTCGGTCCGGTAGACGCCGCCGGGGTCATCAGCGTGTCGCGGTCGTCGTGCGCAGCCGGGCGATGCACAGGTTGGGTCGCACGAAGGGCTCCAGAGCGGTCGCCTCGACGGGCGCGTGGAGCGCCCCGAGCGCCCCCTGCATCAGGCCGAGGTGGATCGTGCAGACAACATCGCTGTGGCGCTGGGCGACCTCCCGGAACGGGCAGTGGTGCAGTCGCACCTCGGTGTCCTTCTTGGTCCTGCCCGGTCCTGTCTCGGGTTGGAAGCCGATCGCGTCCAGCACTCGGCTGAGACGAGCCACGGCTTCGGTGGCGCCGATCTGCTCCGAGGGTGCGGCCCGCTCGACCAGGTGCTCCCCCCAGGCCCTACCGGCCTCCATCGCGGCGAGCTCGCTGTCCTTCAGCGAGGAGACCAGCCCGGTGAGCATCTCTGCCAGCAGTGCGTAGCTCCGTGGTCCCGGCCGTGGGCCCTGCGCCGAGTAGAGGATCCGCGGCCGGCCCGGTACATCCCGTGGCTCCGCGGTGCGGGCGGCGAGGCCGTCCTCCACCAACGCGTCCAGGTGGAACCGGGCGGTGTTGAGGTGCAAGCCGGAAGCCTCTGCTACTTCGGCCGCGGACAGCGGCCGCTCCGATTCGCGCAGCAGTCCGAGCACCTCCGCGCGACGCGTACCAGGAGGGACGGGTGCCGGCGCGTCGACAAGCGTCGTGGTCATAGGGGGGATTGTCGCACAACCCTGCTATTAGAAACAAGTGACCTCGTTGATTGCATCATGCCATTTGCCACCATAAGGATTGCGGGCCCGCCCCTTGTGCCGGCGGTAGGTGAGCGAGTATAACCGAGAGCATTGAGTTATAAATCCAACGGTTCGAAGGAGCTGAGCATCGTGCCTGACGGGACCGGCCAGCACACGGAGACCGCGGCCACGCTCGTTGACCTCACGACTCGCTATGCCGCCGACGAGGCGTTCGTCGACGCCTGCTACCGACAGATGTGCACGATCATGGCTCGCGGCCACGCACCGGCAGAGGCGCGCCAGGCTGCGACGCGCCTCGCCGCTGCCCTGCGCGACGCAACCGCTACCGCTACCAAGGCGTTACGACTGCTCGAGCCGACTGCTCCGCGGCAGGGGCGACCACGCCGGCACCGTCGGGGGCCTTGCGATGTGCCGCCCCTTGTACGGGCTTGGTCTGCGGAGTTGGTCCGACTCAGCCGCATCGGCGTCTGGCTACGGCGGGAGACCCTGGACGACCTTGGCGTGCATGTCCCGACCGTGGTGCGGGTGAACAGCCTCGCAGCGATCGGCCCCCGCATTGCGGGGATGGGCGCCGAGCCTGCCGCGCCGGGCGGCCGGGGCTCGGAGGAGGCGTGGATCGGCGTGGACCTGGCCGCCGTCATCGACCGCGCTCGGACTGATGACGGCGCATCCCCCGCAAACGCCGCAGCCGAGCCTTCGCCAGCACGGGCGGCGTGAGTGCGATGGGGACACTGCGTTCCGCACCCAGGTATGGCGACCCGCTTATCGACGACCACCGCGTGCTGCTCTGGCAGATCTGCGCTTACGCCGACGACCTCACCGACGCAGTGGATCTCGGGCACCGGCTGACGCCGGCCTACGACGCCCTGCTGGGTTTTCTGCACTATCGGTTGCTGCCCTACCTCACGTCCGAGGAGCGTCAGCTTCCGTCGACGCGACTGCGCGACGGCCACATGCTGCCGCTGCTGCTCACCGACCATGAACGACTACGTGGCGATGTGGACAACATCGAGTCCAGCCGCACCCGGCGCGTGCTCGCCATCGCGTCGGGGACCCTGGTCGAGCGGCTTGAACGGCACGTGCAGCGAGAGGAGCGATGGGTCAAGAACGCGACGGCACACGAGGAACCGGCCGACGCGGCGGCCTGGGCGCTTCCACTGCTGCTCAGTGACGAGATCGACCTCGACGCGTTGCCTGCCGACCATCGCGATCGGTTGCTACGACAGCGGTTGGCATGGATGCGACCGGGTGACGTGGTGCATGTCGAGTCCACGCAGGAGCTGCACGGAATGTGGCGGCGGCACGACATCGCTTCTCCGCGTTCGCACGGGTGGGTCTACGAACTGACCGGGCCCGAACGTTGGCGGGTGCGGATCACGCGTCGTGAACTCAACGCGGACTGACGGGCAAGTCGCGAAGCGGCGAAGGGAAGGCCGGCTGATGACGAGCAACCCGCTTGACGCGCTGACACAGGCAGGAGTCTCGGTCTGGCTCGACGACATGAGCCGCGTCCGGCTCACCAATGGCAGCCTGCAACGACTGATCGACGAACGGCACGTCACAGGGATGACCACAAACCCGTCGATCTTCGCTAAGTCGATCGCGAGCAGTGATGTCTACGACGACCAGCTTGCCGACCTCAGCCGGCGTGGCGTCAATGTCGGGGAGGCGTTGCGCAACATCACCACATACGACGTACGCGCCGCCTGTGACGTGCTGCGGCCGGTGTTCGAGGCCACCGATGGCACGGACGGTCGTGTGTCGATCGAAGTTGATGCGAGATTCGCACACGACACGCACGCGCAGGTCGCCGAAGCGCGCGCCTTGTGGTGGCTGGTCGACCGGCCGAACATGTTCGTGAAGATCCCCGGCACCCTCGAGGGGCTGCCCGCAATCACCCGTTGCCTGGCGGAGGGCATCAGCATCAATGTGACGCTGATCTTCTCGCTGGATCGTTACGACGCAGTGATGCTCGCGTTCCTCGACGGGATGGAGGCCGCCGTCGCCTCCGGACAGGATCTGTCGGCATCGCGGTCGGTGGCCTCCTTCTTCGTCTCGCGGGTGGATTCCGAAATCGATTCCCGGCTGGAGAAGCTCGGCACTCCGGAGGCCATGGCGCTGCGCGGCAAGGCCGCGCTGGCGAACGCCAGAATCGCTTTCGAGCGCTATGAGCGGATGTGCGCGAGCGAGCGCTGGCAGGCGTTAGCCCGCCAGGGTGCGTCTCCACAGCGTCCTCTGTGGGCGTCGACGAGCACGAAGAACCCTGAGTACGACGACACGATGTACGTCACGCAGCTCGTCGCTCCCGGCGTCGTCAACACAATGCCGGAGGAAACGCTGGCCGCGGTCATCGACCATGGCGCCATCGAGCCGGACACGATTCGCGGGAACGCCGCCGATGCCCACGCCACCCTGGAGGCGTTGCGCGACATCGGCGTCGACTACGCCGACGTGGTGCAAACGCTTGAGACGGAGGCCATCGAGAAGTTCATCAGTGCCTGGGTGGAGCTGGAGCGCCAACTCGCCGTTCAGCCTCACTACTCGACAGGCCAATGAGCGACTCGGTGGAACCCCTGCCCGGAGTGCGGGCCACGGACCACGCTGAAGTGAGTAGTGGACCGTGGTCGAAAGCCCTCGCCCGCACCCTCGCATCCGGCGGCACAGCTCTGGCCGACCCAACCGTGTCCGCGCATGACGCCGCCCTCATTCTCCTGGCCCACCTGGAGATCCAAGACCGAACCATCGCTGACGCCGTGAACGGACACCAGCCACTGGACCTTCCGCGGACGGCATACCGAGCGAGTTCGCTGCGTCTGCGCAGGATGCTGCTGATTCTTCTCCGGATGGACGGGCGCAACCGTCGCGCCGACGAACTTGTCCTTCGGCGGTCGCTAGGTCGGCAACTGAAGGCGCATGCCGATGTCGAGCGGGACCTGATCGCGAGCATCGAGGCGCAGCTTCGCCCAGCCGGAGCGCGCGCACTGGCGGGGAAGTACGAGCGGTTGCTGCTCGAAGCTCTCTCTGACCCGAACCCAGCACACATCTCTCGTGGCGGTGGACTCAACTGGCTCAGTCGAGCGGCAGTGCTCCGTGCCGCCCGGCGCACGAATAGGCGCCACTTCGCCTTTCCGGACGGCACCAGGACCGGCGAGCGCCGTCATGACTGAGACGAGCACCACGACCGACGCACCCTGCGCCCCGCCGGGGCCGTCGTGGGTGCTTCGACTTCATGCCTGTTGGCCGCAAATTCGTTTCTTCGCACTGTTCGGGGCGGCGGCCATCGTCGTAGGCGGACTGGTCGCGGCCGGCAGCGCACCCGCACGCTCGGAGGTCGGCGCATGGGCGGCGGCATACCTAGTCCTTGTTGGGGGAGTGGCGCAGATTCTGATCGGGACCGCGCAGGCGTTGCTTACGCGTAGGCGACAGCATCGAGTGGCTGTCGATGCACAGATCGCGATGTGGAACACCGGGACCGTCGCGGTGGTCATCGGAACAGCCACGGGCCTGCGTGTGCTGGGAGACCTCGGCGGCCTCCTGCTGTTAGTCGTGCTGGCGCTTTCCATCCGTGCCGTCGGACGCGCGTCAGGCCGCGGTGTCTGGCTGTACAAGGCGGCCGTGGCGGCGCTCGCGACGAGCGTCGTCATCGGGCTGATTCTCGCGAGGATCCATCCACTGGAGTGAGCAACGCAGAAGTATTTACCGCTATACCGATTCGTTCACCAACGTAAGGCTGTTACACCGGAGAAGCGCCCGATGAAGACGCAGGTAGGAAGAACCCAGAACGGCGCGACAGACATGTTCGTCTCCCCGAACGGAATAGCTCCAAGCCAGGTACGTGCGTCGCGCGCGATCGACCTGCCCGACAAGGGCGCCCGGGACGCGGTTCTCTTGTGCTCGGCCCCCTACCAGCCAACGTTGGTCACAGCACACATGACGGACAGGTGATTGTCGATGGAGAGGAACGCGCCAAACAGCGGCGGAGCTGACGAAGAACTGCTGCCCTACCTCGAACGGCTTTGGGGGATCCCGGCGAAAGCACCGGCGCATGACCCGCAGCGACACGGGTGGCTCACTACTGTCTGGGTATTTGCGCTGATCGCCTGCGGCAGCGCACTCGGCGCCATCGCCAGCGCCAGCGTCGCGCCGTTGCTACTAGCAGCCACTTGCGCCTTGGCGATCGCGGTGGTTGTCGTCATGCACCGGCATGCCCGCAAGCGCCGGATCGCGCGATGGCACTGACACACCCGGCGCGGGTGCTGCGCCCGAGGCCGACGTATGTGCAGCCCGGTAGCCGTGTCGTGCGCTGGATCACGAGCACAGATCACAAGGTCATCGGTCAGCTCTACCTGATCACGTCGTTCAGCTTCTTCCTGATCGCCGGCCTGATGGCGATGCTCATGCGCTCCGAACTCGCGCGGCCCAACCTGCAGTTCCTGAGCAACGAGCAGTACAACCAGCTGTTCACAATGCACGGGACCTTGATGCTGCTGATGTTCGCGACGCCACTGTTCATCGGGTTTGCGAATGTGATCATGCCCTTGCAGATCGGTTCACCCGACGTCGCCTTCCCGCGACTGAACATGCTCAGCTACTGGTTCTTCCTCTTCGGTTCGCTGATCGTCCTCTCTGGGTTCCTCACCCCGGGCGGTGCCGCAGACTTCGGCTGGTACGCCTACGCGCCGTTGAACGACGCAGTCCATTCGCCGGGCGTTGGCGCGGATCTTTGGATAATGGGACTTGCCCTGTCGGGGTTCGGCACGATCTTGGGAGCCGTCAACTTCATCACGACCATCCTGTGCATGCGCGCACCGGGCATGACGATGTTCCGGATGCCGATCTTCACCTGGAACATCCTCGTAACCTCGATCATGGTGCTGGTGGCGTTCCCGGTGCTGGCCGCTGCCTTGCTCGCGCTGGAAGCGGATCGGAAGTTCGGCGCGCAGATCTTTGCTGCCGAAAACGGCGGAGCCATCCTCTGGCAGCACCTGTTCTGGTTTTTCGGCCATCCTGAGGTCTACATCGTGGCGATCCCGTTCTTCGGAATCATCACGGAGGTGATCCCGGTCTTCAGCCGCAAGCCGGTCTTCGGTTACCGGGGGCTCGTCTTTGCGACGATTGCCATTGCCGCCCTGTCGATCACGGTATGGGCGCACCACATGTTCGCAACTGGAGCGGTGCTGCTGCCGTTCTTCTCGTTGATGTCATACACGATCGCCGTGCCCACGGGCGTGAAGTTCTTCAACTGGATAGGCACGATGTGGCGAGGCAGCATCACGTTCGAGACACCCATGCTGTGGGCGTTCGGCTTCCTGATCACCTTCCTGCTCGGCGGACTGACAGGGGTCATGCTGGCCTCACCGCCTCTCAACTTCCACGTCACGGATACTTACTTCGTCGTCGCCCATTTCCACTACGTGTTGTTCGGCACGGTCGTGTTCGCGATGTTCTCTGGTTTCTACTTCTGGTGGCCCAAGTTCACTGGGCGAATGCTGAACGAAACCGTTGGCCGAATCCACTTCTGGACGACATTCGTCGGCTTCCACCTGACGTTCATGGTCCAGCACTGGCTAGGAGTGGAAGGGATGCCCCGCCGGTATGCGGACTATGCGCCGAATGATGGCTTCACGACGCTCAACACCGTGTCGACGATCGGCTCATTCCTCCTTGCCCTCTCGACTCTCGCGTTCCTGTACAACGTCTGGCTGGCGTGGCAGGGCAAGACCGAGAGGGTTGTCGGCGACGACCCTTGGGGCTACGGCAACTCCCTGGAGTGGGCGACCGCCTGCCCGCCGCCGCGGCACAACTTCACGTCCATTCCGCGCATTCGCTCGGAGCGGCCCGCGTTTGACGTGCACTACCCCCAATTCGCAGCGAAGCTGACGCGCGGGTGATCTGCAACGCGTGTCTCCACCTCTTCTTCACCTCAGGAACAAGAGGCGTACGCACAGCCAACGTGTCTTGGTTCCATGGCCAACCGCATCCCGCTGGCGGCGTATTCTGAAACTAGTCCGGCAAGACCGGCGCTGTACCGAAGGATCTCCCGATGACTGTGCGAACAAACGAAAACCATGCGGCCGGGATCGAGGTGCCTGAACTCAAGAGCCGGATCGCTCCTGCGCAGGTGCATGCCTCTCTGGCGCGTCATGTGCTCACCGACGGCTTCAAGCTGGTGTTCGACACCGTGGCGAGCCGCGGCTCCTGGTTCGTCGACGCCAGGACCGGCGAGCGCTACCTCGACCTCTACACGTTCTTCGCTTCGGCCGCGCTCGGTGCGAACCCGCCCGGGCTTGCCGACGATCCGGACTTCGTCGCGCTGCTCGGGGAGGTGGCGGCGAACAAACCGGCGAACTCCGACGTCTACACGACCCACTTCGCCGAGTTCACCGAGACCTTTGCACGAGTTCTCGGCGACCCCGCCCTACCGCACTTGTTCTTCGTCGAAGGTGGCGCGCTCGCGGTCGGAAATGCGCTGAAGACCGCGTTCGACTGGAAGAGCCGACGCAACGAGGCGGCCGGGCGGTCACGCGATCTCGGCCGCCAGGTGATGCACCTCACCCGTGCATTCCATGGCCGCTCCGGTTACACGCTCTCACTGACCAATACCGATCCGGTCAAGACGGACCGCTTCCCTATCTTCGACTGGCCGCGGATCGATGTACCGGCGATCACCTTCCCAGTCGACGCCCATCTCACCGACATCGAGGCCGCTGAGCATCGCGCCTTGACGCAGGCGCGGGCGGGCTTCGAGGCTCACCCCCACGACATCGCATGCTTCATCGCCGAGCCCATCCAAGGCGAGGGTGGCGACAACCACATGCGCGCTGAATTCCTGCAGTCAATGCAAGCGCTGTGCCATGAGTACGACGCGCTTTTCGTACTCGACGAAGTGCAGACGGGCGTCGGACTGACCGGCACCACATGGGCCTATCAGCAGCTCGGACTGGAGCCGGACATCGTCGCATTCGCCAAGAAGGTCCAGGTCGGCGGCATCATGGCCGGCCGCCGCGTGGACGAGGTGGTCGACAATGTGTTCACGGTGTCCGGCCGGCTCAACTCGACGTGGGGGGGCGGTCTGGTGGACATGGTCCGATCCCGGCGCATCCTCGAGCTCATCGAACGAGATGATCTGATCAGCCGGGCCGCTGTGACAGGCGCCTGGTTCCAAGCCCGGCTGCGCGAACTGGGTGAGCGACACCCCGAGGTCGTGTCCAACGTGCGCGGCCGCGGGTTGATGTGCGCGATCGACCTGCCCGACCCGGACGTCCGGGACGCGGTCGTCCATGCGCTGCGCGTCCGCCACGTGCTGGCGCTCGGCTGCGGACCACGCTCGATTCGATTCCGGCCGACGTTGAATGTGAGCGAAGCCGAGCTCACGTTCGGTTTGGAAGCGCTCGACGTCGTGCTTTCCGAGGAGGGTGGGAGTTCATGACGACGACCGTTGGTTCGGTGATCGCGGGCAGCCGCCTCGACGGAGCTCCCGGCGGGATGTTCCGGTCAACGAACCCCGCGCGACTGAACGAGCTCGTCGCTGAGGTCTCGCTCGGTGACGCAGACGTGTTCGAGGCGGCTGCCCGAGCGGCGCAGAGCGCGCAGCAGATGTGGGCGGATGTGCCGGCTCCGGTGCGCGGCCGTGCGGTCGGAAACATCGGGCGTCTCGTCGAGGAGAACAAGGCGGCGCTGGCCGGGCTGGTGACGCGCGAGGTGGGCAAGCCCTACGTTGAGGCCCTCGGTGAGGTGCAGGAGATCATCGACACCTGCGAGTTCTTCCTCGGCGAGGGCCGGCGACTCTACGGCCAGACGGTGCCCAGCGAGATGCCGGACAAGCAGCTGTTCACGTTCCGCAACCCGGTCGGCGTCGTCGCCGTCATCACAGCCGGCAACTTCCCGGTCGCGGTGCCCTCCTGGTACATCATCCCGGCGCTGCTCACCGGCAACGCCGTCGTGTGGAAGCCGGCGGAGTACTCCGCCGCGATCGCCAATGCTTTCTTCGAATTGTGCGTTCGTGGTGGTGGCCTGCCCGATGGTGTTCTCAATGTCGTGTACGCCGATGGCGCGGCCACGTTCGCCGGACTGGAACGCTCGCTTGCCGCCGGGCTGGTGGACAAGATCGGGTTCACTGGCTCCAGCGACGTCGGGGCCCGTGTCGGTGAGCTCGCCGGCCGGCACCTGCAGTCGGCCTGCCTCGAGCTCGGCGGAAAGAACCCGATGGTAGTCACGCCCAGCGCTGACCTACGTCTCGCCGTCGAGGGTGCGCTGTTCTCCAGTTTCGGCACTGCTGGCCAGCGTTGCACCTCACTTGGCACCGTCATCGTGCACGAGAGCGTGCATGACGAGTTCCTCGCCGCCTTCGCCGACGCGACCGCCGCTGCGCCGATCGGAGACCCGACCCAGGACGTGCTCTACGGGCCGATGCTCGACGAGCGCTTCGGCTCACGCTTCGACGGCTTCCTTGGTTGGATCCGTCCCCACCAGAAGGTGCTGGGCTCCTCCGGCACGGGGCGCATCACCGGCTCCAATCCCCGCGCCGGTTTCGTCGGCGATCCCGAAGCGGGCATTTTCTATCACCCGACGATCGTCGACGGTGTACAGCCTGACGATGACATCTTCCGCACCGAGACGTTTGGCCCGCTCGTCGGCATCACGACGTACCGCACGATGGCCGAGGCCGTCGCCTTGGCCAACGCCCCCGGCTACGGCTTGTCCTCCTCGATCTACACGAATGATCCGAAGGAAGCGTTTTCGTTCCGGCGCGGGGTGAGCGCCGGCATGGTCAGCGTCAACAACTCGACGTCCGGTGCCGAAGCGCACCTGCCGTTCGGCGGCAACGGCAAGTCCGGTAACGGCGCGCGACAGTCCGGCGTGTGGGTGCTGGACCAGATGACGCGTTGGCAAGCCCTGAACTGGGACTACTCCGGGAGGCTGCAGAAGGCCCAGATGGACGTCGTCGAGCTCATCCCCGAACGCAACTTCCGCCTGTAGGGGCCTGCAGCAGCCTGGAGGGACAGTCGGTGGGCACGGCGGCAGAGCTGCACGCACATTTCCGTAACACCGTCGGCGGTCTTCGCGCCGCGCGCGGTACGGCCTCCCTGACTGCTCCGGTGCGCGCAGGAAGCGGGCTCGACGGCGAAACCGCGCTCGCTGTCTTCACCGCCCAGCTGGAGAGCCGCCACATAGACCTGGCGGCCAGATGGCTGCAGCAGCAGGGCCACGGCTACTACACCATCGGCTCAGCCGGACACGAGGCAAACGCCGCGGTCGCGCTGGCCCTGCGCCCGACCGACCCCGCCCTGCTGCATTACCGGTCGGGTGGCTTCTACTGTGCCCGCGCCCACCAGCTGCCCAACATCGACCCAGTGCGCGACGTGCTGCTCGGCGTCGTCGCCGCAGCCGACGAGCCGATCGCTGGCGGCCGGCACAAGGTCTTCGGCCGCCGTGAGCTGGCCGTAATCCCTCAAACCTCCACGATTGCGTCACACCTGCCGCGGGCGCTGGGCGTCGCTTTAGGCGTCGGCCGTGCGGCGAAGCTCGGCGTTCCCTGCCCGTGGCCGCGTGATGCGGTCACCATCTGTTCCTTCGGCGACGCCTCCACCAACCACTCGACCGCGACCGGGGCGATCAACGCGGCCGCACATACCTCCTATCAGGGCATCCCCCTGCCGCTGCTGCTCGTCTGCGAGGACAACGGCATCGGCATCAGCGTCGCGACGCCGACCGGCTGGGTGGCCGCAGCCCATCGCGCGCGCCCCGGGCTCACCTACCTGCACGCCGACGGCAGCGACCTCGCCGACGTATACGACACCGCCCGTCGGGCCGCCGATCAGGTGCGCCTCCGCCGTACGCCAGTGTTCCTGCACCTCTCGGTCGTGCGGTTCCTCGGCCATGCCGGGTCCGACGCCGAGTCCGGCTACCGCACGCCGGCACAGATCACCGCCGACCTCGACCGTGACCCGTTGACCTGCACGGCAACGTTGCTCGTGACGTCCGGGCTGCTCACCCCTGACGAAGCTCTCGCCCGCTACGACGCCGTCGGCGACCACGTTCGCACGGTGGCCGAGCAGCTGAGTGCCAGCCGTCCGCTCGCGAGCCGGGGAGAGGTCATCCGCCCGTTGGCGCCACGCCATCCCGATCGGGTGGCTGAAGTGGTGCGGCGAGGGGTGGCGTCGGCTGGTGAACCGCTGACACTCGCGCAGTCGATTAACCGTGCGCTCGGCGAACTGCTCGACACCCACCCAGGCATGTGCATATTCGGCGAAGATGTCGGTCGCAAGGGCGGCGTCTACGGGGTGACCAAGGGGCTGCAGCGCCGCTTCGGGCCGGCGCGCGTGTTCGACACACTGCTGGACGAGCAGACCATCCTCGGGGTCGCGTTGGGCGGTGGTCTGGCGGGGCTGCTGCCGGTACCAGAGATCCAGTACCTCGCCTACCTGCACAATGCCGAGGACCAACTACGCGGCGAGGCCGCAACCCAGCAGTTCTTTTCCATCGGGCAGTTCCGCAACCCGTTGGTGGTGCGCATCGCCGGCTACGCGTATCAGAAGGGTTTCGGCGGACACTTTCACAACGACAACTCGGTCGCTGCGCTTCGTGATGTGCCCGGGCTCGTGATCGCCTCGCCGGCTCGGCCCGATGACGCGGCGGCGATGCTACGGACCTGCGTCGCAGCGGCGGCGGTGGACGGCTCTGTCTCTGTCTTCCTCGAGCCGATCGCGCTGTATCACACGCGGGACCTGCATATGGATGGGGACGGCGGTTGGCTGGCCACGTATCCCGCGGTGGATGAACATGTGACGATCGGCAGTGGGCGCACCCATGGCACCGGTACCGATCTCACCATCGTCAGCTTCGGCAACGGGTTGCGGATGAGCCTGCGCGTCTCGATGCGGCTTGCCGCCGCCGGGATCGGCTGCCGGGTTCTAGATCTGCGTTGGTTGGCGCCGCTCCCCGTCGACGATCTGGTGCGGGAGGCGCAGGCGACTGGCCGCGTGCTCGTCGTGGACGAGACCCGGCGCACCGGCGGCGTCTCCGAGGCCGTAGTCGCTGCGCTTGTCGATGCTGGATACGACGGAGCGATGGCCCGCGTCACGAGCGCGGATAGCTTCATCCCGCTCGGGCCGGCCGCCGCGCTGGTGTTGCTCGACGAGGCCACCATCGAGAAGGCCGCGGTCCGACTCCTTCGCGCACCGAATCTGAACGCGCCGGCCTGTAGCTGACGGGAATAATCTAAAACCAATCGTCATTGTCAATACTGAGCCAATGCGCCTCCGCGTCGAGGACAACCATGACGTGCACACGTCCGAGCCACCAGCCGACGACACTCGGCGAGGCCACCGAGCGGGTGATGCGCTGGGTCACCCCCTCTCTTTCCGTTGACGGCGGCCAATGCGCGACGCCGTGTGGTGGTTATCCAGCCACCTGGCTGCTCGCCCGCGCGCTCCAGCGCACTGACCCTTCGACGAACCTCCCAAGGAAAGGACCCGACATGACCACCACCATTCCTGCACCGCGCGCCGCGTCGTCGCCGCCGGTGGACCTCAAGAATCCTGTCTTTCAGGCGTTCACCTTGCTGCGCATCGGCTTCACCATCGCGCCGATCCTGTTTGGGATCGACAAGTTCGCGCACGTCCTCGTCAACTGGGACATGTACCTTGCGCCGCGGATCAACGACATCGTCCCCGGCACTGGACACCAAGCCATGTACGTCGTCGGCGTCATCGAAATCGTCGCCGGACTGTTGGTCGCGATCAGGCCAAAGATCGGGGGCCTCGTCGTTGCGGGGTGGCTCGCCGGAATCGTGGTCAATCTGCTGCTCATCCCCGACTACTACGACATCGCACTACGGGACTTCGGCCTGCTGCTCGCTGCGCTCACCTTGTTCCGGCTTGCCAGCGTGTTCGACAAGCGCCCTCTGCTGAGCTGGCGGTGACCTGATAGCCCACGAGGGCCGCAATCCGCAGACGAGGCGGCTGGATCGAGCGCACTCGGCGGCCTCTTCGAGTGATAGAGCGTCTTTGACACGCAGGTGCAGGCCTATCCGTTGAAGGTGAGCTCGCGCACCCCCCAGGGGCACGTCCTATCGGCCGTGATGAAGGCTTAGCTCGCTGCCTGTCTAGTGAGGGGCGAGATAGTGAAGGCTAGCCACTACGCGCGTTCCGCCGCATTCCCCCGGCCGCATCATCGGCCCGGTCGTTCGCCTGCCGCTGACGAAGCATGAGTAGCCCGAAGCAAAGTCCGATGGGTGAGGGTGCCGCTGTCGCCCCGACGCGCTGGAATCCACAAACTGGCGCCTGGGAGACGAAGTTGCGGGGCAGGGGCGTGCTTTCCGATCCCCGGATCAACAAGGGCACCGCGTTCTCCGACGAGGAGAGGGACGCACTGGGCCTGATCGGGTTGATCCCCCCACGCGTGTTGAGCCTCGACCAGCAATCGAGCAGGGCTTACCACCAGTACCGGGGTCAACCGACGGACCTGGCGAAGAACGTGTTTCTCACGGCGCTGCACGACCGAAACGAAGTCCTGTTTTATCGGCTGCTCGTCGACCATCTTCCGGAGATGCTGCCGATTGTCTACACCCCGACGATCGGTGACGCCATACGCCGGTACAGCCATGAGTACCGCCGTCCTCGCGGCGTCTATCTGTCCGTGGACGCGCCTGAGCAGGTGGAGGGGGCACTGCGCAGCAGCGGGCGGATGGCCGATGACGTCGACCTGGTTGTGGCGACGGACGCGGAGGGGATCCTCGGAATTGGCGACTGGGGTGTCGGCGGCATGGACATCGCAGTCGGCAAGCTCGCCGTCTACACGGCGGCCGCGGGCGTCGACCCCGCACGGACGTTGGCGGTCATGCTGGACGTCGGCACGAACCGCCAAGAGCTACTCAACGACCCGCTCTACCTGGGCGTCAGCCACCCGCGCGTCGACCGCGACGTCTACGACACGTTCATCGACTCCTACGTCCGGACCTCGAGGCGACTGTTTCCACACGCGCTGATGCACTGGGAGGACTTCGGCACGAGCAACGCGCGGCGAATCTTGGAGCGGTACCGAGATCGGCTATTGACGTTCAACGACGATATGCAGGGGACCGGTGCAGTGAATCTGGCTGCAGTGCTGGCGGGTGTGCGAGTCAGCCGCGTCGCGCTCCGCGACCACCGGATCGTGGTCTTCGGCGCCGGCACCGCGGGCATCGGCATCGCCGACCAGCTGCGCGATGCCCTCGTACGCGAGGGCTTGACATGGGATGAGGCGACGCGCCGGTTGTGGTGCGTCGATCGGCAGGGGCTGCTCACTGAGGACATGAGCGACTTGCGCGACTTCCAGCGGCCGTATGCCCGACCGCCCGGCGAGGTCGCCACGTGGACGCGTGACCACGAGATGGGAGGTGTAGGACTGCTCGAGGTGGTGCGCCGTACTCACCCCTCTGTGTTGATCGGTACCTCTGCCCAGGGCGCGGCATTCACCGAGCAGGTGGTCCGAGAGATGGCGACGTACGTGCAACGGCCGATCATCCTGCCGATGTCGAACCCGACGCCACTTGCCGAGGCAGCACCGGCGGACCTGTTGCGGTGGACGGAGGGCCGAGCTCTCGTCGCCACCGGCAGCCCGTTCCCTGCAGTCACTTTCGATGGGACGACCCATCACATTGCGCAGGCAAACAATGCGCTCGTCTTCCCCGGTCTTGGGCTCGGCGTGATCGTGTCCCGAGCCCGACTGATCACTGACGGCATGCTCCAGGCTGCGGCACAGGCCGTCGCCACCATGGTCGACCACGAGCAGCCCGGGGCGCCGCTGCTGCCCCAGGTGGCGAATCTTCGGTCAACATCCGCCGCGGTCGCCGCGGCGGTGGCACGAGCGGCGGTCGCCGACGGGGTCGCTGACTGTGACGTCAGCGCAGCGCTGGACGACCTCGTGCGAGCCGCGATGTGGCAACCGCGGTACCGACCGGTGCACGCCGTGTGAGGAGCGAGCGCGTGTGTCGCGGTGCAGTCAGCCGATTCCGAAACGCCCACTTCTTTTCGGCCTGTCCGCGGATGCTGGAAGTGGACGAAGGGCGTCGCGCTCGCGTCGTCGCTCGAGTGGGCCCGGCCAGATGCGCGGCAGCGTCTCCCAGGGGCTGCGTCAGGTGAGCTGGACGACTTTGGGGCGCTCCAGGGGCTGCCTTAATAGGTCGTTGACGCTCAGCGTGGCCCAGTCTGCAGGGATGTCGAGCAGCGAAGCCTCGAGTTGTTGGACAGAGGCGGCGCCCAGCCAGGTCATGGCGGACTCGATCTCGGTCCGGAGTAGGTCCAGAATCCGACGTACGCCTGGCTCACCGGCCGCCAGCAGACCGTAAACATAAGCTCGGCCGATCGAGACTGCCTTCGCGCCCATAGCCAATGCTTTGACCACGTCGCTGCCGCGCCGGACGCCGCCGTCGAGAATGATGTCAATCCGATCGCCGACTGCGTCGACGATGGCCGGCAGTGCTCGCAAGGTGGGGATGGTGCCGTCCAGCATGTTGCCGCCGTGATTGGAGACAACGATGCCGCTGGCGCCGTAGTCGACTGCTTTGCGAGCGGAGTCGGCGGTGACGACGCCTTTGATGATGATCTGCACGTCCGGCCAGATGTCTCGGATCCACGGGAGGTCGTCGAACGATGGCGTCTGGTCGTAGAGGCGCCCGGCAGCTTCGAGGAAACCAATGGGCTTACCGTTCGCTCCCCGAGTGTTGGCTGCGACGGGCATGCCCAGGCCGTTGCGTCGCAGGAAGTCCAGCATCCACGCCGGCTTGTTCCACACCTGCGCTAAGAACTTGGCCGCTTCGCGCGGCGACATGGCCGTAGGGAGGCTTGCGCGCTCTCGATACGGAATCTCCGCTCCGACATTGGGTGCGGCGCTGTCGGCGATCAGCACGATGCCGGCAGCGCCGGCATCCCGTGCCCGCTCGATCATCGGCGCTGTCGCTTCTCGACCGGCGATGAAGTAGATCTGCTGGTACACCGGCCCGGTGGCCTCGGCGACGATGTCCTCGATTGACGTCGTCGTCACGCCGCTTACGAATTGGATGGTGCCGTTTACCCCCGCCGCGTGGGTGGCGGCCAACTCACCATCCTGATGCCCGGCCTTCAACGCACCCACTGAGGACAAGATCACGGGTATGGCGATGTTGTGGCCGAACACCCGCGTGCTGATGCTCCGGTGCGGATGGAAGACGGCCGCAGGCGGCTTGAAGAGGACATCTTCGAACGCCTTCTCGTTGAGGCGAGCGGTAATGCTCGGCCCGCTCCCGGCATCGAAGAGCTGAAAGATGCTCTTCGGCGCCCGCCTTCTCGCGAAGTACCTCGCATCCGCTACGGAATTGATCTTGTTCACGACATCTCTCATGGCTGTCCCTCCACGCCGTTCCGGGAGCCAACGTCGCTTCTCTTCGATACGTACCCTCACCGCGCCAGCCGGTCAACCCGCCTCAGTCCGATTGCGGGGCGGATGAATGCTTGGCGGCGCGGAGTTTCTCGTTCCGGCGAACGAAGGGGGAGAGCTATTAGGACAAGGCGTCGCATCCCTCCGATATGGGTCGATGCACCGCTAGGTGACGACCGACTTGGGAACACTCCCGATAGTTGGTGGCCGCACCGCATACGGCGTACAGGTTGCTCGGCGACCCGGTTGCGAAAGAGCGGCGGCGGCGTAGGTTCAACGGCACCTTCTCTGAAGGCGAGGCGCAGCCATGGACTCCTCGAACGACATCCTCAGCGAAGTGGCGGAGTCCGGGCGCCGACTGCGCGAGGCCATTCCAGACGTCTACGCCGCGTACAAGGCTCAGCATGCGGCCGCCATCGCCAGTGACGGAACGTTACCGACGAAGTTCCGCGAGCTCATCGCGCTGGCCATCGCAGTCAGCAAGCAGTGCGACGGTTGCATAGCCGCGCATGCCCGCGGCGCCGCGCAACGGGGCGCGACCGCGCAGGAGGTCGCGGAGGCAATCGGGGTGGCGATTCTGATGAACGGTGGGCCAGGCACTGTCTGGGGACCGCGCGCCTTCGCGGCTTTTGAGGAATTCGCGGAAGGGCCGGGCTGATGCGTCGCGTCTACCACGGGCGCGACGTGGAGGTCAGCTTCGACTTCGACGTCTGCATCCACGTGGGTGCCTGCTTGTTGGGGTTGCCGTCAGTGTTCGAGCTCGAACGTCGACCGTGGATCATGCCGGACGCGGCTGATCCTGACGCCGTCGCCGAGGTTGTTGAACGCTGCCCGAGTGGAGCGCTGGAATACCGTCGACTGGACGACGGCGCCGACGAAAGACCGCCAGAGCCGCCGACGGTCACCCCC
>Ga0070679_100001169_pt1 | contig 22999 bp, 34 predicted proteins | sample KBSC63BmetaG_FD_65652 | JGI IMG/M metagenome (GOLD analysis project Ga0070679, IMG submission 65652) | Corn rhizosphere microbial communities from Kellogg Biological Station, Michigan, USA - KBS C6-3B metaG | ecosystem: Host-associated > Plants > Roots > Rhizosphere | place: USA: Michigan... | reverse complement strand
AGCGGTCCGGCCAGATCGGCCCCTGGCCGGACCCCTATCCCGAACACCATCCCCTCGTGACTTAGGATGAGCTGATCATAAAGGGGGCTGACCAGCTCGTCGAGAAGGACTCCTGGACCGCCAGCCAGGGGTCTCTTCTCGACTTCACGGACCTCTCGTTTAGCCTTGACTCGAAAACAGGTCGAGTCAGGACCCTGCAAGGGGTACAAATAAGGAGACACGATGATCCTCATCACGGCCGCTCTTCTTCCGCTGGCGTTCAGCGGTCCGGTCGTCGCGCACGACAACGGTCAGGTCTTCACCACGCCGGACGTGGTTGCTGTGGGCGAGACCCTGACCTTCCAGGGTGTGCCGCACCACGTCACGTGGACGAACGGTCGGTGCAACATCCCGCAGAACGCGTGCTCGTTCCGGATCAGCAACCCGCAGCTGTCGAGCACGTTCAACGGTAAGACCATCCGCTTCAACTAGCCCCTCGACGTCCGGTCCGGGTGCGCTAATGCCAGGTCAAGCCGTAGCGCAGCGAACAGAAGTAGCAGCCCGGACCGGGCCTCGAGGAGCTAGCAACAGGGCTGGTTCCCCGGCAAGAAGGAGTACGCATGCCTACTGATCTCGTCGAGACGCCCGTCACTGGTCTCCAGGGGCGGACGCCGCGTGAGCAGATCGAGGCGCCGAAGACCGGTGGGAGGGAGATCGAGGTCATCTTCCTCGTCGACGTCTCCACCTCCAACGAAGAACCGGCGGGTCCGGACAACCCTAAGACGAAGCACGAGCTCGTCGAGGAGGTCCTGCCGCTGATCGTCGGTGCGCTCGAGGGTGACGACTCGCAGGCCGCGCATGAGCAGGCCGGTGGGTCAGACGAGCTCGGCGGTTGCCTCACGTTCGCCTTCTCCGACCGCGGTCGGGCACAGGAGATCGGCGACCTCAACTCCAGCAACATCCAGCGGAAGCTGCAGTCGATCGACTGGGGCGGTCAGACCTTCGCGATGGACGCCGTCAAGCTCGCGGAGGCGGACTTCCAGGAGGAGTTCGGCCACCGACCGCTGCGTAACAGGCCGACGCAGGAGATCCTCATCATCACGGACGGCAAGCTGCACGACGGTGACGCGTTCGAGAAGTGGGTCGCGCAGGCCGACGAGACCGCGGTGTGCTGCGTCGCCATCATCGGCTACGGTGACGGGCACGACGAGGCCGTCCGGCACTACACCAAGATCGCGGAAGGCAACCCGTACGTCAGCGTCGTGGCGTTCACCGGCGTCACGGACCCGATGGAGGTCGCGTTCGACCTTCGCAGGCTGACGGGGACTGCGGCGTAGTCGTCCTCTGAACGTCCGGCTCGGGTGTGCGGCGCCATGCTGGCGCGCATCGCCGCACCGCGAAACAGGAGTAGCAGCCCGAGTCGGGCCTTGAGAGGAGGATAGGATGCAGACCTACGAAGCGTACCTCAAGACGACCTGGATGGCGGCTCACCCCCGTCAGCCGTATGCCGGGCCGGCGCAAATCGACAAGTCGGGCTACACCCTGTGTCATCGGGACGAGTGTCCGGTTTGGTTCCAACCGTGGTTTGACGGATACGAGCACGACAAGCACTTCTTCTGCAGCATCAAGTGCATGCTGGAGTGGTCACACGGCTTCGTCGCGGAGGCGAGTCTCGCAACGCTGATCTTGGATGGTCGGATGCAGACACCGCGGATGCGACTCGGTCAGCCGATACCGACGTGGCCGAAGGTGAGCACATTCGATCCCGCGCGTGACGGTGACCGCTCACCGAGGTGGAAGGAGATCCTCGCTGAGACGACCGCGGCGTACGAACGCATTCATGCCACCGCCGGAGCACAGGGGAGGGTGGTAGGCGACCGTTGCGGTAAGCCCCGCACGGATGGAAAGCCTTGCCGGATCGTCAATCCGTGCTGGGTACACTAGGAGGACGGATGCAGTTCCACTGCTACATCGATGCCCGTGACACGGTCTACTCCTCTGACGTTGAGGCGGAGACCCCCGAAGGAGCAGCCATCCTGGCCGCGACCGAGCACCAGATCGCCGGCACGTGGACGGTCGTTCCCGGACGACCTGTCGAGGTGCACGTCACCGTACAGAAGAAGTACGAGGCACAGGCGTGCCCGCTAACCTAGGAGGAGCGGTGTCAGGAACGCCAGTTTGGCGAGTGTGGGGCGACGGACGCGATCCGGTCTTCGAGGGTTCGGAGACGGACGCGAAGGCGAAGCTCATCGAACTCGACGAAGCAGACCCGAAGAGGTACCTCTACCTCGAGGACCCCGACGGCAACGAGTACACCTACAACCCGGTCACTGAGAAGTGGATGGACGCATAGTGCAACTGCCTCTGACGCCTCTACCACCGTTCCCGGCGGGAACGCACGCGAAGTCGCGTGAGCTGATGTGGATGCTCGCTCAGGCCTTGGAAGTCGCGAGGACGGAGCAAGAGCTCGAACCGCTCTACACGTACGCGGGATGGCTGCCGCAAGCACAGGGGGCGTGGATCTTCCAAGCGACGAGCGTCTTGATGGCCAACCGCATCAACGCCTACGCCATGATGCAGTTGCAGCAGATGGGAGTTCAGTGACCGAGCCCTACTACATATCCATCACGGAGTTTGGCGAGATCTGGCGTTGCATGCGGATGTGGGACTGGACGAGTCCGTCCCGCAAGGGACTGATGCCCGCCGGACCGACTCCGTCGTACTTCCACACGGGTTCAGCGTGCCACTACGCTGTCGAGGCTAACGCTTGCGGACTCGACTGGCGGGTAGAGCTGGACCGGTGGTTCCGTCTCGAGCGGGTGAAGTACCGAGAGCGGTACGTCGAGCGTACGAGGGCGGAACCGAGTGAGGGAGAGCTGGCCTTCATCACGAAGGACCGAGACCTCATCTTCGGCATGATGGAGAACTACTTCCGCCGGTTTGGCGTCGACAACCCGATCAAGCCGTACACGTACGTCATCCCCGAACTGACGTTCTGCATCCCGACAGGGATCAAGCTCAAGGACGGACGTGAGATCCACATCGTGGGCACGTTCGACGGCGTGGCACGGGACGAGACTGAGCGCTTCTACGTGGCCGAGAACAAGACGTTCAGCTCCAAGCCCGACCGAGGCATGTGGGAGGTGGACTGGCAGGGACTGGGGTACGTCACGTGCCTCGAGCACCTGATCCAGGAACCGGTCGTTGGGTTGCTGTACAACGGACTGGGTAAGGTCCTTCCTCGCTACCCAGACATCCGGAAGACGGACGGTCGCGTCTCGAAAGCCGCTATCGTGACCACGGCCGGGATGTTCAAGGAGGCCTTGATCCGGAACGGCCAGAGGGCCGACGATCCGGAGTACGCGAGCCTCATCCGAAACCTCGAGGTGCAGGACCGGACGATCAACTCTGGCGGCAACCCGTTCTGGGCACGCTTTGTCGTCACCTACACCTCACAGGCGAAGCGGTCGTGGATGGAGAACGCCTTTGCGGCGTGTCGCTACATCGCCTCGGAGCCAGAGATCACGTGGAACCGCAAGTGGGATGGTTGCTGGGACTGCGCCGTCGAGAAGCTCTGCCGGACGCAGATCCGAGGAGGAGACCTTGACTACCTCCTGCGGGGTTACGCTCCGTCGTCGTACGGCACTCGTCTCACGCTCCGGATGACAGAGCCGGACAGCATCCACTCCACGGGCGACCTACTGTCGCTCGCTTCGCGACGCCTCAGCGAGATTCAGGAGCGCGGACATCTCGACGAGGCGTAAGTGCGACGCGGAACTCGCCGGACTGGACGGGTGTCAGGCTCCCGTCTGCTGGGTCATTAAGGGCGCGAACATCACGTTGAGGGCCTGCGGGAGACACGTGAATCGTGTACTCCTGCAGGCCGTCCGAGAAGGACTCGAGTACATGATGGTGACGATCATCGATGGCGATTAAGCTCCCCGACCAGTGTGGTCGGTGCGGAGAGAACTTCGGGACGGAGTCCCCCTTCCACTGTGCCTCAGTGCAGTGCTACTGGATCAAGTGCCGATGTGGCGCTATCTCCGGCTTCTCTCTGGGCCGGATCCGGTTCTTCGTCCGCTCATAGGCTCTATGCGACTACCCCGAGATAGGTTCTCCCCCCGCGTGGGTTGATGGACAACGCACCAAGTTGGTACCAGGAAAACTAGGCGTGTACCTTTTGGTCTGATGGGATGGTCCACTAGAATAGATATATGCGCAGAAATTCATCGCTGACAGGTACCGACACGTGAGCACGGCCGTTGCTCAGGGCTTGCCGTGGGGCCCCGCCGCGGTCAACGCTAGCACGACGGGGTTCAATGCAGCCATCTTCGGCTACACAGGGTGTGGCAAGACGACACTCGCCATGACCGCCCAGGACCATCCGCTGGGCAAGAACGTCTTCTTCTGGGCGATCGACTCCGGCATCCGCTCCCTCGCGCACCGTACGGACATCCAGACGTGGCCGCGGGCGGAGGACGGCGTCCCGACCTGGGACAAGTTCGTCAACGTCAACGCCAAGCTGAACCAGCACGCCCAGAAGACGGGCGGGTTCCAGACGTACGTCCTCGACGACCTGACCAAGCTGTACCGACTGGCGCTGGACAAGGCGCTCGGTGGTACGACGAGGCAGCCGGAGTGGGGCGACTGGCGGAAGGCCAACGAGCTCTGCATCGAGTTCATGGAGGAGTGGTGCGACCGGAGCAGAGCGAAGGGCATCAACTTCATCGTCAACGCTCACGCCAAGGACGTCATCGAGGGCACGGACGAGAGCACCGGCGTCCTGCACATCCGCATCAAGGCCACACCGGGACTCTCTGAGGAGATCCCCCGCCTGGTCGACACGATCGGCTACCTCGAGGAGAAGCCACCGAACGCCGGACGGAAGGAGAGCGTCTACACGCTCTACCTGCACCGGACTGGCAAGTTCATCGCCAAGTACCGGCAGCCGATCAAGGACTCCGGTGCGCCGCAGCTCCCGCTCGAACTCGTCAGTCCGAAGATGGGTACCATTCTCGACCACATCGACGAGCTCAACAAGTTCCGCAACGAGAAGCTCAAGGTCGAGGGTCTGGTCGGTCCGCTCGAGAAGGCCGGAGTCAGCTAGACGAGTGAGGGCTCGGTAATCGTCCGGTCAGGCGGTAAAGCGGTCCTCGAGGAGCGGAACTGAACCAGCCGGCGAGGGACGGGCACTGACGCGTATACGCTGACGTGCCTCATGTGACTACGTGCCGAGGAGCGGGAGAACGGGTACCCCGCATGTCCAGTAAGTAGGCACCTCATAGTGGTGGAGGAGAAGAGATGCCCCCAGTAGTGATCAACCTGGCCGGAGCCACGGGCTTCACCGTCGTTCCGGCAGGCAAGTACGAGGCCACGATCAGCAAGCTCCCGGAGATCGTGCCGTCGAAGTCGACCAAGGGCAACTGGAACATCAACTTCGAGTTCCAGCTCAAGGACCCGAGCCAGAAGCACTGGGAGACGAGGTCGCTCGCTCCCACCGTCCTCTGGCGGTTCAAGGAGGAGCTCACCAACATGGGCATCGACCCGCCCGGTGAGCTCGACCTGGACGACTTCAAGGAGTGGTTGCGGGAGACCTTCCCGGTCGGCTACGAGCTCATCCTCGACATGACCGAGGAGGAGGACACCTACCGTCCGGGCAAGAACCCCGACGGCTCGCCGAAGATGCAGAACCGAGCGACGATGCTCTCAGTCGACTCTTCGGAGTCGGGCTGGTAACGTAGCCTGAACGTGGTCCACGTCGTGCCGGGCGTTACCTGCGCAGCTCTGTCGTCCGGGTCCCTGTCCGACGTGGGCCACCTTGAGGTTACGTAAGGAGGAGCATGTACATCGTCGCAGTCGATCCCGGCAGAACGACTGGCCTTGCCTGTGTCACCCTCGGTGGAGGCATAGCGGTCGACCTCGCGTACCTCACTGACCCGTTGCTGACGTGGAGGTGGATCTCGAGGTTCGTTCCGGCCACCGGATCACGGCTCATCATCGAGGACTTCCAAGCCGCGGGTCCGATCAGTTCACACGCTCGGCACACCATCGGGGTGGTGGGCTTTCTCGACTACGGCAGTCAGCTGCAGCGGTGGAACGTGAAGGTTGTACAGCCCGCGCGACGCAAGGCCTACTTGACCGAAGCCAAGGCGGAGGTCGCTCGATGGAACGCGAAGTTCGGCCTTACGCTACCAATACACACCGCGGACGCACTAGCGCACGCACTAGCAGAGGGAGGAGGGAAGTTAGTGGAGACAGTGACGCCTGACGACAAGGAGAAGCTCTCCGAGCTACTCGGCGTCAACGTCAGTCCGCGCTTCAAGCAGATGCTTGAGGACGCGGCCCGGTCAGTCAACCGCAGCGCAGCCGGGTTCGTTCGGTACCACGTCGGTCTCGCGATCGGGTACTACGAGAAGGAGGGCACCAGTGAGTCAGGTTCAGCTCATTCGGGTGAGGCACAACTTCGAGATGGCGCATCGCCTGTTCCTCACGCCCGGTAAGTGCGAAGCCATCCACGGTCACTCGTGGTGGGCGACACTCGAGGTCACGGGCGAGGTCGACGGTCGAGGCTACCTCGAAGGCATCGACTTCGGCGACCTCAAGGCGACGTTCCGGAACTACCTCGACCGGAACTTCGACCACCGCGTCCTGCTGAACAAGGACGACCCGTGGGCGAAGAAGCTTCATCTTGTGGACACTGAGGGTTGGGTCTCGCTTCCCGGACTGGCGACGCTCGACGTCGAACCAACCACCGAAAACCTCGCTCGCATCATCGGCGAGCGCATGGTCGGCGCCACCGGCATCGAGGCAGTCTCCGTCTCAGTCTGGGAGACCTCCGTCAACAACGCGGAGTGGAGGAACTCGTGACGGACCCCAAGTCGCTGCGACTCCTCGAGTTGTACTACTCGACACAGGGTGAGGGTCCTCGGGTCGGGGTGCCGACGATCTTCGTCCGGTTCGCGGGGTGCAACCTGACGTGTCCCGGATGGCCGTGTGACACTCCTCACGCGATCGACCCGAAGCTGTACCGGAAGGAGCAGAAGGTCGTCGAACCGATCGAGCTCGCACGAGAGACGATCGACCTCGCACGAGACACAGGTGCGAGGAACGTGTGCCTCACCGGCGGCGAGCCGATGCTCCAGCCGGCAACGTCCGTCGCACTGCTCCTCAAGGAGCTCAAGGAAGCCAGCCTTCACGTCGAGATGTTCTCGAACGGCACCCTGCCGTACGGCACGTGGATCGCGCAGTACGGCAACATCGTCCTGGACTGGAAGCTGCCCGGATCGGGTGAGGTCCTCACCGACGAGCAGATCCAGACCCGGGCAACGAACCTCCGCGACATGCGAGCGAACGCTAGCGGCAACGCGATCAAGTTCACGGTAGGGTCCGTAGCGGACCTCACCTCCGCATACCTGGCGTACCACGACTCGGCGAATAGCTTCCACCTCCCTGTGTTCGTCGGACCGGTGTGGGGCCAGATCGACCCGAAGGTCGTCGTGGAGTACCTCCGTACGCGCAAGCTGCCGTGGAGGCTCACGCTGCAGGTACACAAGTACGTCTGGCACCCCGATGCGAGGTTTACGTGACGATCCAGCTCAACGTTCCGAACGACCTCCCGATGGGATCTCTCGCGGCCTGGAAGCAGGAGGGGATCGCGCAGAAGTACGCGGAGATCCTGGAGCTCCTCGGGTACAACCGTCACGACGAGCACATGCAGGACACGCCGGCGCGTGCGGCGAAGGCGCTCTGGGAGTTCCGAAGGAAGGAGAACGATGTCGCAGTCGAGCGGTACCTTGGCCGCGATTTTGAGTCGCAGCATGACAGCATGGTCCAGGTTGGACCCATCCAGGTCGTATCGATGTGTGCTCATCACGTCCTCCCCGTCACCGGCTGGGCCTGGGTCGGTTACATACCCGACTCCCGCGTCACCGGCCTCAGCAAGCTCGCACGACTCGTTGACCACTATGCGCATCAGCTCACCATCCAGGAGAGACTGACGCAGCAGATCGTCGAGGCTGTTGATCAGTACCTCGAACCGCGCGGATGTATGGTGGTTATTCGCGCGTGGCACGGCTGTATGTCCCTTCGCGGAGTGGAAGAACCATGTGCGGGTACTGTAACGTCGGCGGTCCGGGGCCTTTTCCTCACCGACGGCGCCGCGAAGGCAGAGTTCATGACCTTGATGACACCCGTTGGAGGGATCCTGCAGTGACGAAGATCATCAGCGACAAGCCCACCGTCTACTGGGGTACGCAGTCTCTGGACGAGATGCCGGACGTGGTCCAGCACCGAGCGTTCGAGTCACCGCAGTACATCGACCTGACCGCCGGCGGCGCGCAGATCCCCCTGCACTACGCGCGGCACGGGATCGCGGTCGGCGTCAACGACCGCAACCCGTACGCACACTACGGGCACAAGGCGTCGATGCAGGCCACTCCGGACGACGCCAACTACACGGAGCCGATGCTGAGGACCGCCTACGCGGAGGTCCTCCTCGGCATCGACCCGGTCGAGGGATGGACGACGCGGAACAGTCAGCTGGCGGCGATCGCTCCGATCAGCATCTGTCGTCACATCGACGGCATCGTCCGGATCCATCCGGAGTTCGCTGCGGCCGTCGGTCGGACGCTGGTCAAGTACTACCGAGCGGACGACAAGCGCTCGTGGACTCCGACGTGGACGGAGTCGCTCACCACGTTCAAGACTCAGGTGGTCGAGTCGCTCGTCGAGCAGTGGAAGATGCGTGTCTCGCTCCTCACGGCGTCGCCGGTGCAGTGCACCAACGCCGACGCGGACGACGCGCTGGACGAGATGCACATCGTCCCGGGTGCGATGTGCTACATCGACCCGGCGTGGCCGTGGCAGAAGCAGTACGTGGCGGACGACGCCGTCAACCCGTACGAGTTCTACACCTACGAGGTCGGCGGGATCGTCACGCAGAAGGACGTCCCGCACATCGACTTCTGGTCCAACGACGACGACACGACTCCGATGCGGGACGTCGCCAGTTGGATCGGGAAGGCCTTCGACCGCGGCGCGGGTAGCTTCTGCGTCTCCACGCAGAGCACCAACTCGCCCGACCCGGAGGAGGTGTTCGACTACCTGGAGCACGAGCGAGGGTTCAAGCGTGTCGCTCACGACACCCGCGAGGCGCACTCGTCGTGGGACGGTCAGACCTACACCGACATGTTCACCATCTACGAGGCGTAATGCGACTGGCACACATCGTGCCGACGCCGCTGCTGGATGAGGTCCTGTCCGCCGAGGACAGGACCCATCTGGTGGTCGCGTCGCAGCTCAAGGACGACAGCTACCGCAGGTTCTACCACAACCGCGGCGTCCGGGGTGACCACATCATCGTCGACAGCGACGTGTTCGAGACGGGTCAGGTCGCCAACATGTACGACCTGATCACGGCAGCCCGAACGGTCCACGCCAAGACTCTCATCCTCCCGGACGCATGGGGCGAGGATGGCGGCAACGCGAGGGCGACGATCGACCTCGCGCTGAACTGCGGTCGTACAGTCCGTGACGCTCTGCCGCACATCAAGACCATCGGCGTCGCTCACGGACGTTCGTGGCCTGAGTACGCGGCGTGCGTCGGAGCACTCGACGCGCTCTGGTCGGTCGACCACATCGGACTGGTAGAGGAAGCGCACCTGTACGGTCGCACGAGAGCCGAACTCATCCACGACGTCGCCGAGATCACCCGGAAGCCGCTACACCTGAACGGTCTGTCCGAGAGCTTCTGCGAGTTCTCGCTCCCGAGTGAGACGCTCGACCGCGTCGCAACGTGCGACGCATCCAAGGTCGTCGTGTGGGGACTGAACGGCTTCGCGTGTCTGCCGAACCTGGTACCGTCGAAGTACCCGGGTCGGAAGTCGCTCGGTGGCCGAGTCGGCTACTTCGACTACCACACAGACAACCGAGAGCACATCGAGCACGCTCGACACAACATAGCCGCATGGCGGGAGTACCTGGAGGGGTAGATGGGGTGTGGAATCGTCGGGGCCGTCAGTGCGGCACCGACAGTCCAGTTCGACCGTTGGTGGCGCGAACTGATGAAGCGGTCGACGGACCGTGGCGAGGACTCGTGGGGATGGCAGTACGTCGCACCGAAGGGTGTGGTGACCGCACCGTGGAGGAACTTCGGTCCGTTCCCTGACCACTCGCACACGATCCTACCGCGACCGATCCCGGATCACCCGTTCGCGGGAGTCGGCACCCTTCGCGGAGAACCAGCGACGGAATGGGTGCAGCAAAAGAAGCCGGAGGACATCCCTCCGTTCATGTCGCCGTCGGGCAACTGGATCTTCGCCCACAACGGCGTCATCGCGAACGATGGCGAGATCATGCAGGGATACCGCGAGGAACAACTCTCGCGGGACGCATTCTCACCCGCTCCCCCAACTCGGATCGACTCGTACGCGATTGGCATCCTGCTGGACCGGTACGGGTTCAAGGACGCCTGCGAGATGTTGAAGGGGTCCTTCGCGATCCTCGCTGTACACAAGTCGGAGCACAACCGCATGTGGTGGGGCTGCAACTACAAGCCGTTGTATGCTCTGCGGACACAGGATGGGGTGCTCTTCGCCTCGCAGCGAGCGTACTTCGACGGCATGTACGACCCGCTCAACGATCCCTCACCTGTGCAACTCGGTCCGTACGCCGCCGGCAACGTTCAGGTCGTCAAGTACGGGTCAGGACAGGTCAACGTCCTGCACGCCGACGCGGAGCTGTACCCGGCGAAGGCTCCGACACCCGACCGCGTGCTGGTCGTGTGCAGCGGTGGTCTGGACAGTGCCACGGTGGCGTACCTCCACAAGAAGACGTGGAAGAACGACGTTACGCTCTTGCACTTCGCCTACAGCTGCCGAGCACAGGGGAGGGAGTTGGACTCGATCGGGCACCTGGCCGCCGATCTCGGGTGTTCGGTGCAGATCGTGGAGACGGACTTCTTCAACACCACGGTCCCGTCGGTCCTCACCAACGAGGGAACGATCGCTCCCGGTGCGGTTGGAGCGGAGCTGTCGACCGAGTGGGTCCCAGCCCGGAATCTGGTCTTCGCCTCACTGGCGCTCGCCATCGCGGAGCGGGACAACTACGACTGCGTGGCCTTCGGGACGAACCAGGAGGAGGGGTGTGCGTTCGTCGACAACGAGCAGGAGACGTACGAGAAGCTCCGTCAGCTGGTCCCGTTCGCGGTCGCTCCCTACCGGCACATCAGGATCAGCGATCCGCTCGGCGGTCTGATGAAGCACCAGATCGTCACGCTCGGAGCGAAGCTCCAGGTGCCGCACCAGTACACGTACAGCTGCTATAAGGGAGGTGAGCTGCATTGCGGGACGTGCGGTCCGTGCCTCCAGAGGAGCACAGCGTTTCGGATGGCGAACGTTCCGGACCCGACGAGGTACCTCGACCAGACCTCATCAGCGCGATGAAGGAGCTTGGCTGGAACCACATCGGCTGGGTCAGTGGAACTGATGTGCCGTTGTTCGTCCGGGAGGAGGAGCATGAAGTACGCGGAGCGTACGGGTGGAAGCATCCCGGACTGCCTCCGCCCGGTGTCGACGGAGGTGAGGTGTGAAGATCGACGCCCTGGTCGAGATGCTGACGAAGGCCGCGCAGCAGTTCGGCCGGAAGGACTTCAGGTGCGCTGCCGACGTGTGGGAGGCGCTGAAGGCAGCGGCACCTGCGAGCAAAACGCGACCTCGAGGCGTCGATCCGATGCAGACGACGTACGACCTACTCGCTGTCGACATCTTCGTGATACCCGACTTCAAGCCGGGTCAGTGGACGTTGCAGCACCACACCTTGACGACCTGCGAAGTGAACGGTGACGAGGTATCCCACGCAAACTGTCCAACGGTGGAAGGAACGCTTGATGGCGCCTCCAACTGAGTTGGAGATCCCGCTCGTCGAAGGCGAGATCACGAAGGTCCACTTCGCGGACAACGGTCAGATCACCCAGATCGACCTCCGAGCGTGCTTCCCTCCCGACTCTGTGTACGGCGACGCACGGATCAAGTTCGAGCTCACCGAGGCGAGAGCGTTCCGAGAGCTCGACGATCCGTCAGTCGCCGTCGTCGACCCTCCAGCTCGACCTAAGGTGGTGGTGTGCCGAGTTGTGTAGCCTACCTGAACGGTGGAGGTGAGTTAGCCGTCAGCTGGTTTTGGAACGAGTACCGCCGGCATCCGGTGTGGGCTGTCCTCCTTGTAGCCCTCCTCGTAGTTGGACTGGTGCTCGACTTTACGCTCATAGGAGTCGCTCCGTCAACCCCGACCTCCGGCGTACCGATGGTCCAAGGCGGTACCGTTCAGTCCGAGCCGGGACCCACTGTTGTGTAAGGAGACGTAATGGAAGTAGGTTCTGTCGACGCCATCCGGGGGAGACTTGTCAGCGTGCCTTAACTGCCCGAACGGCGGGCAGAAGTGCTTTGGCTCCGGACCGACGACCGCGGAAATCTGCATCGTCGGAGAAGCACCCGGTTACAATGAAGTACGGACTGGGGTGCCATTCACTGGAGCTTCCGGTCAATTGCTCGACGCGACACTCGAGGGAGTGGGACTTCGACGGAAGGACGTCTATGTCACCAATGCGGTTGGCTGTCGACCCACCAAGGAAGGCAAGGATGCCCCGCCTTCGGCAGCTATGCTGGAGGCTTGCACTCCAAGGCTTGTTGAAGAGCTGCGACAGCGTCATCCGCGAGTCATCGTTGCCATGGGAGCTACCGCGTCCCAACGCCTACTTCACACTAAGGATGGGATCGGCAAGGTTCAGGGTGTACTACAGTGGTCGGAGGAGATGGCGGCGTGGGTTCTACCTACGTATCATCCGGCGGCTGTGCTACACGGAGGTCAAGGGTTCTTCGACGACATTTACCGGTCGCTTGAGCGAGTCCGGCACCTGACTGAGGGTACGGTACCGTTCCCGGACAAGGAGTACAAGGTCGCGTGGACCTACCTCCAAGACGGGAAGGAGATCGATCACCTCCTACAGCGGATCCTTGAGCGGGCTGGCCAACGCGAACTCGAGGTCAGCCTCGACACGGAGTCGCACGGACCATTCGACCAACCCCGACCGGGCGAGGATACCTGGGACATGTTCCAGGTGACGATCGGTCCGAGGAACGAGGACCCGTGGCACACCTACTCCTGCCGCGTACAAGACGTCGACTTCAGTCGGAACCTGATGAAGGCACTTCTCCTGCACTCGAACATCTGGTGGGACTTCCACAACCTGTCGTACGACTTCCAGGTGCTCCAGGCAGAGATCGGAGCGGTACCCCCGAACGCGGACTGCACCATGGCCCTCGCCCTGTGCCTAACGGAACGAGGTGAACAGGTCGGACTGAAGGCACTGTCGAGGCAGTACCTGAACGCTCCGTACTACGAGCAGGGTCTTCCGGGCAACATCTTCCGCACAGGACCTCAGACACCAGCACAGTGGTTGGCGGAAGCCCGGTACGGTGCGTACGACGCCTTCAACACGAGAGCGCTGAGGCCGATCCTCCGGCGGCTGGCACAGGAGGTGGAGAAGAACTACCAGCTGTACGTCAACATTCTCCTCCCTGCACAACGGGCGTTCGCGATCGACGAAGCCCACGGAGCGGAGATCGACCTCGAGTACGCCCAGGAGATCGAGAAGGAGTGGCTCCCGGAGATCCAGCACACTGAGGCATCGATCCAGCGGTACGCCAAGATGCAGGGATTCCCGCGTGACCCGAAGGTCGTGCCGGAGACTGAGGTCGGCGTACCTTGCCCGGAGTGCGTGCCGGAGTGGGCAGCGCAGAAGCTGATCGGATCTGGCAAACCCCGGACGCAGTGGCGTGAGCTGATGAACACGCACACCACCATCGCGGACGGGTCGTGCTCGAAGTGCTACAAGCGCCGGTACATCATCAACCGGGTGCGGGAAGGCAAGCTTAACCCACGGTCGCCGAAGCAGCTTCAGCACCTTGCGTTCGACATCCTGGATATGGAGATGCCAGGAGGCCGGAGGTCGTGCGACGCGGAGTTCCTCGATGTGAACCAAGGCCGACCGTTCGCCAAGATGTTGTTCGACCTGCGGGAGAAGGATGGCCTCCTACGACACTACGTTTACGGGATCGTCGATGATGTATGGAGTGACGGCCGTGTCCACCCTGACTTCCTCCTGTTCGGTACCCGATCCGGTCGTCTTGCGGTACACAACCCTCCTGTGCAGACCCTCCCCAAGTGGCAGGTAAACCCCAAGCTAGCCAAGATGACGCGGAAGCTGTTCCGCGGGACGACGGCGAGGAAGGTCGACGGGATCTGGTACCTCATCGTCGAGGCGGACTACTCCGCGATCGAGCTGTACACGGCGGCTAACGAGACGCACGACATGGCGCTGTACAAGGCCTTGACCGATGTGATCCCTGAGCTCGGTCGGGCAGACTTCCACCGACATGCCGCCTCTGCGATGTTCGGGAAGCCATTGATGGAGGTCTCGGGCACCGACCGGTTCAACAGCAAGTTCGTGACCTACGGCGTGGGCTACGGACGACAGGCGTACTCGCTGGCGATCGGCGAGCTGGAAGAACTCACCGGCGGCGACGTCGACAAGGCACAGGGGTACATCGACGCTCTGTGGAAGCGCTTCCCAGACTGGAAGCGGGGCCGGGACGAGTGGGAGAGGATGGCCCTCGAGGAGGGCGAGATCACGACGTGCTTCGGACGCAAGCGACGTTGGAGGCTCGTCACTCCCGAACTCGTTAAGGGCATTCGGAACCAGGCGGCGTCGCACGTACCACAGTCGGTCGCGTCGGACATCTGTCTCATGGCAGTTACGCGACTGTCGCATCGACTCCCGGAAGAAGGACTCGGGCACGTCCTCTTCCCTGTGCACGACTCGATCGTTACGGAGATCCGTGAGGACCGTCTCGACGAGGGCATCGCCCTGATGGTGAAGGAGATGACGACAACTCCGGAGCAGATCTGGGTCAAGCTGTCGGTCGACGTACAGGTCGGTCCCTCACTGGGAGAAGTTGAGGACTACAAACTGGAGGTAGCATGAGATCATGGCAGAGACGTCGTGGATACCCAGCTAACCCACCGCCCTCGGCGCCCTGCTCGGCGCTGGCGAACCTGATCGCGATGTGCTCGTCGCTCTCGTTCTGGAGGAGACATGTTTGAGGAGGTACCCCTCGCCCTAGCACAGGGGGCGTCGATGTGGGCCCACACCGGGTACGGTGAAGAGGCCCGGATCTGGTGGGAGCGCTTCGAGAAGGAGGGCTACCTCCGGATGGTCGTCGCCGCACTCGCCGGAGTGCAGGGGACTGACCACGTGTGGACGTCGCCCAGCGGTCGGGAGTTCCACCACTTCCCAAGCGACCTCCGCGGAGGATCGCTCCCCCACCTGTGCAAGGAGCTGAAGCCGAAGATCGTCTTCACCCTGTGCGATCTCTGGGCGATCTCCGCGGACGTCCTGAAGCAGCTCCCGCGCGTTGCAGCGTGGATGCCGATCGACTGCGAGCCGTTGAGCGATCAGGACAAGACGGTGCTGTACCTCGCGAAGAAGGGCGGAGCGGACATCCGACCGATCGCGATGTCGCGCTTCGGGCAGAGGCAGCTTCTGAACGAGGGGATCGACTGCCACTACGTTCCGCACTCCTGCGAGACGCACCTGTGGTGCCCCGATCCGGAGGTCCGACCGGACCCGAACTACTTCACCATTGGCATCAACGCGACCAACATCGACCCGGTGCGGAAGGCGCTCGTTCCTCAGCTCTACGGCTTCGAGGCCTTCCACAGGGAGTACCCGGAGTCGAGACTCCTTCTGCACACCGCCCCGAAGACGCCTCCAGGGAAGGACCTGCTTCGCCTCATCGACCGCCTCGGGATCGGTCAGTGCGCGGTCTTCCCGGAGAACGAGTACCGTTACCACGCGGGTCTGTACGGCGAAGACTACATGATCGAGTGGACGAGGCGGTGCGACATGATCTCGCACGCCTCCGCCGCTGAGGGGTTCGGTCGAGGTATCCTCCAGGGCATGGCGGTCGGGATCCCAGTGATCGGTGTGGAGAACAGCTCGATGACGGAGCTGCTCCCGACGAAGTGGCTCATCCCGAAGGAGCGGACGGAACCGTGGTTCGTCGACAGCCACGGCGCGTCCTGGAGGGTCCCGCACGTCGACGAGATCTACGACAAGTACTGCCTGGTTCGCAACACGACGCAGGAGCACCTTAAGCTGGAAGGGGAGCTGGCACGCAAGTTCGTGGTCGACAACTACGACGTCGAGCACGTGTGGAGGACCTACTGGAAGCCGACTTTGGAGGCGCTGCTCCATGAGTGAGGTCAACCTCCCTGTGTACACCCGGTACGAGGTCACCCTGACCCGGTGGCAGGCGTTCAAGACGCTCCTGCGTCCGCGAGTCCTCGGACTAACCTCCAAGGAGGTGCGACCCGTAGTTACGTTCGGCACAGGCGTGTCACGTGTCCGAGTGACGTGCTTCGGAGCTGGCGGCGGGGGTGAGTACGCGCCCGAACCCCGTACCTACACCGTCGGGAGTCGCGGAGGAGCGGGAGAGCCGTACACGGTCCAGGAAGGCTCATCGGAGATCCACATCATCGGAGGAGGAGGTAGCGGTGATACGCGACGCGACTGACCCGCGTGAGGTCATGCCGGCACTGTGGGGTGACGTTCGCGGGAGCACAGGGTGGGATGTCGGTGCGAACACCGGTCAGGCGGTCAGCACCATGCTCGGAAACGGCTTCCGGAGGGTGCTCGCATTCGAGCCCTGCCTGGAGTCGTACCAGGTGCTCGACCGGAAGTACGGCCGGGACTCGCGCGTGACGCTGTTCTCGATCGCACTCGCGGCACACCGCGGGAAGTTGGCTCTGCACCGTCGAGAGGAAGCAGTCGACTCCGGACAGCTCGTGAGCTTCCACATCCCTCCTGTGCCTACTGGGTACCAGACCGACCCGCTACGGGAGCTGCCGTACGGTGGGATCACGGAGGAGCGGATCGTCGCCTGCTCGACGGTCGACTGGTACGCCCAACAGTACGGCATTCCGGACTTCATCACGGTGGACACAGAGGGTGGCGAAGTCGACGTACTCCGAGGGGCGGTGGAAACGCTTCCGCGGGATGTGCGCTGGCTGGTTGAGTTCCACACGCGCGAGAACTTCGACGACTGCGTGTCGATCCTAGAGAAGGAAGGTCACTACCTCGACGTCATTCGTCACCCGCACTACCCGGAGGGCAGCACTATGTGGTGGACGCACGGCTGGATTAAGGCGAGGAGGATGTAGGTGGACATGCCGACGGCACGCGTTCTCGCGGATGCGATGACGAGGGCGGGCGTCAAACCCTGGAGGCAAGTCGCGACCTTCACGCACCTCGGGTACCACATCGGTCACGGAGGCAAGGCCTTCGACCCGGTGCAGTCGAACGAGGCCAGGAAGTTCCCGAACACCTCTTGCGGGTACTGCGGCGCCGAGGAAGGAGGCGGCGCGGGCGGCGGGTGTCCGGGTGTGATGCACCGGAATCCGACGGACGGATCGGGTCTGAGGCGTTAGACTTAGTACGCGGTTGCTTTCCGCCACGTAAAATTCCGTATGGGTTCTTTGCGGGAAGCACTTTTGAACCCAGGGGATGGTCCACTATAATTGAATATAGGCGCTCAAATGCGACGAAGGCAGTCCTACTAGGAGGTTGAAATGCCCGAAGTGAACGACGCGATACTGGCGGCGGCGGAGAAGGCTCGCGCCGACAAGCTCACGGCGATGCAGCAGGAGTGGCCGAAGGAGCAGAAGGTCGAGCTCACCGGCGGCGACTACCCTGGCAACCAGGGTGTCGTGCTCGACGTCGTCGAGAAGGCGATGGTCCCGTACGTCCGCGTGCAGCTCCTCGTGTACGGCACCGGCCGCCGTCGGCCGGAGGGCAAGCAGCCGCTGTACGACATGAGGGCCACGTCGCTCAAGAAGATCGACGAGTTCAAGGCGGAGCCCGCTCCCACGCCGGCGCCGGTCGCGGCTCCGACTGAGACCGCGAAGGCCGAGGAGGTCGCCCCCAAGGCGGAGAGCCCCGCCGACGAGGCCGCGCTCGAGCAGGAGATCGAGCAGGAGATCGCAGCGGAGGAAGCCAGCACCGGCTGGTAGACGGACTGAGGGGTGCCCTTCAAGGGACGGATCTCCCCTCAGTCAGGGCGACTCGCGGTGTGGGCACGCACGGGTGTGGTGCGGAAAGGCTCCGGCTCCAGACCCCGGAGCTGAGTAGAGGGTCCGTCGAGTCGTCCAACGGGCGAGGACTGTCGGTGCAGTCCTCGCCCGCCCCAACTTGCGGATCGGGTCGTTCAACGAACCCGTACCCGTACGGGAGAGTGGCGGAAAGGTAGACGCTAGCGCAGACCTGCTAAGTCTGCAGTGCTCGGTTCGAGTCCGAGCCTCTCCCACGAGCCGCGGGATCCCACGGGACTGGCGTGAGCGGCAGGGTTGTGGGTTCGAATCCCACCCGCCAGTCCCACCTAAGGAGGAGGAGGAGCAGCGAGTGTCGACCCCGCAGCAACCGCTTCTCACGATAGCGAGTGCGGTCCAAGTCCAAGCGGGGCACACAGTCGAACTACTGCCACAGACAACACGGTCTGTCTCTATCTTCGGGGCGTGGCTCTCGATCTCTGCAGCAACCTCCGCCAAGTACAGTCTGGGGATTCAGACGTGGGGAGCCAGCATCACAGACCAGGCAGGTAATGCACTGCTGCGGGTGCAGGTCCACCTTGGGGGACCGAACCAGATAACGAGCGAAGCAAGCGCGCTACTGATGGCGGGTATCCCACTGGATCCTGAGACCGAGGCTCACCAAGTCGTACTCGTGACTGACCGAGGAGTCTCCGAGATGTACACGCGTGCGAACGGAGGCATTTCCTACTCGTTCTGGCCGAACTAGGAGAGTACGTGAAGCAGCTACTGATCACACTCCGGGACGACCTGTCGGATGACGTCCGGGAGGTCCTGAAGGAGCGAGCAAGACTCGGGTCGTTCGTCTACCTCGTCGACAGCGGAGACGAGTTCGACCTACCTGTCACGAAGGTGGAGGTGGTTGGCGAGCCGTGATCCAGCTCGACGACTACCAGCGGGACGCAGTCAACGAGCTGCTCGCCCGAAGCGAGTTCGGCCTGTTCGATGAGGCTGGCGTCGGGAAGTCGCACCCGACCATCCACGCGGCGCTGCAGTACCCTGGTTCGAGGCTGTTCACGATGCCCGCGTACCTCATCCCGCAGTTCGCCGGCATGATCAAGCAGTACGACCCGAACCTCACCATTGCGACGACGCTCCTGGATGGGAAAGCGGCTAAGACCGCCGCACTGGAGTCCTCCGCCGACTTCGTCCTCGCGTCGTACAACACCTGGTCCACCTTCGACGGTGCCAAACCCCGGTACCCGCAGCTGCACAACCGACGCTGGGGTGCGTGCGCGTTCGACGAGTCACACCGAATGCGGGGGATGAACTCCCTCTGGACCAAGCAGGTGTTCAAGCTCCGGAACGCGGACTCCAAGAACCGCGACACGCCCGTGTGGTGGCTTACCGGAACGCCGCTGGTTGCCGGACCGAAGGACGTCTGGACCTTCCTCCACATGTGCAACCGGAAGGCGTACCCCGGGTTCTGGGACTGGGCCGAGCACTGGTGCTACGTCACCGACACGCCCTGGGAGCGCCAGGTCGGTAAGCTGCGAGCGGGTCGTAGTGAGGAGTTCCGCGCGATGATGCGGGACTACAGCATGAGGCGACTGTGCGAGCAGATCCCGCAGCTCGCGGGTCTGGAGATGGTGTTCAAGGACGTAACGGTCACTCTCCCCGCGAGCGTGTACCGCATGCTCAAGGAGCTGCAGAGCAACTACCGGCTCAGGCACGAGGACCTTCCCGAAGACGTCGTGTTCGAGCATGCCGGTGCGATCCACGCGCAGATGCGCTTGCTGACGGCGCTCCCACCGACGACGGCGCAGCCGAAGCTGGACGCCTTCCGAGGCTACCTCGAGGACCACTCCGCCGAGCGGATCGTCGTCTTCGCGTGGCACAGGGAGGTGGTTGAGGCTGCGATGAGGGTGGTCCAGAAGTTGTCGCCGAAGCGTCCCCTATACCGGTTCTCGGGTGACTCCTCAGTCCGCGAGAAGGTCACCGCCCAAGAGGGGTACGCGGAGCACTCGAACGCGGTCGTGGTTGGCACGATCGCGGCGATGAACGCGGGAGTGAACCTTCAGGCAGGGCACCACTGTGCCTTCCTCGAGGAGTCGTATCTCCCGGGAGAGAACGAGCAGGCCGTCCGTCGTTTGCTCAGGAGGGGACAGAAGCGTCCGGTGGTGGTAACACGGATTCGTGCCGCCGACTCCGTGGATAACACTGTCTGGCGGATTGCGCACAAACGCGGGGAAGCCATCCGCGCAGCTATGGGAGAGTAGCTCCCGGCGATCCACAACGCAGGAGGATGTCCATGAAGTTGTTCAGCAAGATGAGCCTGACCGTGAAGCTCGTGATCGTCGCGACCTTCGCTGGTGCGCTGGCCGGTGGTGTCCCGGCGGCGGCACTCGCGCTGGCGTCAAACCCGGGTCCGGGCGTCAACACGGACCAGAACGCGTTCAACACCGCCGTGCACGTCTGCGTCAGCCAGACGAACGAGTCGAAGTTCTACTTCGAGGAGCACACCGCTCCGGGCACCATCGGCAACTGCGCCACGGGCTACACGCAGGCGGAGTTCAACACGCCGTTCCTGCCGCAGACGTTCGACATCCAGTTCGTGGTCGGCAGCTCCACCCTCAACGAGGTCTGCTCCACCAACCAGGACGCGTCCGGCGCCTCGGTGAGGGGTTCGAACGACCCGAACCAGATCACCAAGATCACTTGCGCGGTTCCGCTCTCGTAGGAGCCGTGCGGGTCGGTCCGGGGTAAGCGATATCGTCCGCCGATCTCCCGGACCGGCTCGGAAGGCTGTCTACTAGAAGGAGGAACGATGAACACGAACCTTCCCGTTCCGGCGGGTCCGAGAGCTCCGATCAGTCACAAGTGGGTGTGGTGGATCGGACCACCGCTGCTGCTCACACTGCTGTACAGGCAGATCCCGCCGCGGATCCGCCGACTGTGGAGCGGCGGCAGTTCCAGTTCGCACTTCGCCCTCGCCGCGATCCTCGCTGGCGGAGGTTGGGCTGCCCTGGTGAAGTACGCCATCCCGTACGGATCGATCGTGCACCCGGCGCGCAACAAGGGCGGACTCTTGTGGGGCAAGAGGTAGGAGGTAACCCGATGGCGACACCTCCGCCGGACTCATCGAACTGCCCCCTTCTCCTCTCGACGGGCATTCTCGGTGGTCTGGTCAAGCTCTACCGCAAGTGGCCCCTCCGTCCGCACTGCAACAGCCGGATCGGGGTCCACGCCTGGACGTGCGTACTGGCGGCGGCGGTGCTCCCGCAGCTCGACGGACTCTGTCCGAACGCGCATCCAGGAGCTGAGTTCGCTGCCCTCAGCACGAAGTGCTACCACGAGACGCACGAGCGATGAGCACCGACTCGTCCGACCTCGATCTCGACCTGCGGAAGTCGAAGGTCGTAGACACTGAGGGCGCGTGGGAGGAGCTCCTTCGTGATCTCAACGCACGCCGAGAACTGGGCAAGGCTCAGTATGGCGTTTCCCAGGTTGTGGGACCGGAGGCGTACCACGACTGGGACCAGCACGCCTACGAGGAGATCCTCGATCTCGCCTACTACTTCAAGTGCCGCATCATCGAGAAGAGGAACAAGCATGCCAACACTTAAGTTCGTCGACGCCATCAGTTCGGCCTCGATCTCAGGAGGTCCGTTCGACGGGGTCGCCTTCTACATCGGTGGTGACGCGTTCAGGGTCTGGTCACCGCCGGAGATCGAAGCCCGTCCGGAGAGGTTCCGCCTCCCGATCTGGGTCCGCGACAACCCGCATCAGGTCGATCCCGCGGCTGACGCCGCTCGGTGCCTCGTGGCTCTGGCCCGCTTCGGCGTGCCGATCGGGAGTCTCGTCGCTCTGGACTCCGAGATGGCTGTGGACCCGGGCTGGACGCACACGTTCGTCTCCATCCTCAACGGTGCGAGCGTCATCAAGGGCTACCCCGTCATCGACTACGGCTCGGAGAGCACCCTCCGTGGCAACATGAACCCGGACGGGTACTACTGGGGTGCGGACTGGACCAGCGTTCCGCACCTGCACACCGGCGAGGGGATGACGCAGTACCTCAGCCTCCAGAACGAGGACGTCAGCCTCGCGAACGCCGCCCTCCCGCTGTGGGACACCCACCGGAGCCTCCAGGCGCTGAAGATGGTCTCGGTGCCGATGGTCCTCCCTGTGCTCCAGCAGGGGATGTACGACGTCGCCGGTCGGGTGTTCTACGTCCACAAGCTCCAGCACATCCTCAACCAGGTGATCAACGACGTCGGTCTCAAGCTCGCTCCGCTGACTACGGACGGGGTCTTCGGCGCGAAGACGACTGAAGCCGTGAAGGAGGTACAGAACCACTTCGGACTGACCCGCGACGGGATCGTCGGTCCGATGACGTGGGAGGCGATCTACTCCGAGTAGTCGGCAGAATCCTCCGGACGGATCGGAAGCGGCGGTATATGATAGTATACCGCCGCTTTCGTGTGCCTAGAGATTCTTACGCGGGGACCCACCGGCTCTCCCGGATGTACCCGTGATCTCCGCAAGAGCACAGGATGGAAGGGGACAGCGTGAGCGGATCCCACGACTCGACCTGCCAAAATGGCCCCTTGAAGACCTCTCTCGCGGTCGGAGTGTCGAAGGTTATCGCACCTTCGCAGAAGGGACCACCCTCAATTCCCGGTAGCGCATGACGGATGATGCCAGACGTCTTAGCGGGGAGCTGACTCACGAGATGCGCGTACTGCGGGTTCAGGTCGAGGTCGGGGTCCCAGACAGCGATCCGGATCCAATGCTGCGACCCAAGGTCGATTTCCTCGCTCATGGCAGCACCGTCAGCTGACCCGCGAGCTTGACGGGCGACTCCGGAGAGAAGCCCGCAAGC
>Ga0070679_100001166_pt1 | contig 23038 bp, 17 predicted proteins | sample KBSC63BmetaG_FD_65652 | JGI IMG/M metagenome (GOLD analysis project Ga0070679, IMG submission 65652) | Corn rhizosphere microbial communities from Kellogg Biological Station, Michigan, USA - KBS C6-3B metaG | ecosystem: Host-associated > Plants > Roots > Rhizosphere | place: USA: Michigan... | reverse complement strand
CGTCGACTCGCGTCAGGACTTCCGCGGTGTGATCGCGCGGGATGATCGCGACGCCGTCGTCGTCGCCGACGACGATGTCTCCCGGCATCACGACGGTGTTTCCGCACGAGATCGGCACGTTGATCTCGCCAGGGCCGTCTTTGTCGCAGCCGCCGGGACACACGGTGCGGCTGAACGCGGGAAACCCGAGCTTCGTGATTCCGTCGACATCGCGAATCGCGCCATCGACGATGATGCCGCCAAGCTTCTTCATGGCGGCGGTGTGGCACATCAGCTCACCGAACACCGCGCTCATTGTATTGCCGCAGGTGCTGACGACGACGATGTCACCGGGTTCCGCGACTTGCAGCGCCTTGTGGACCATCAGATTGTCTGCCGGACGGCATAGTGCCGTTACCGCTCGGCCGCAGAGTGGAAACCCGGAGCGCGACCGAATGCCCGGGTCCATGAAGCTGAAGCGCCCCATCGCGTCGGCGAGGTTCGGCGAGGCGAGGCCGCGAAACCGCTCGACGATATCGTCTGGGAGACGCGGCGGGGCAGGGAGGATGCGAAAACCGAGTGCGGGAGGCATGCGCCGCCGAATTTAGCGGCTGTTCGCCTCGCGCACGAATTCCGAACGCCTGGTCGCTATTTTCAGCCGCGATGCGGACGCCGAGGCTCTGACCGTCATCCCGAGCCACAGGCGAGGGATCTGCACTTTACCGCTTTCGCGCCTTCCAATCCGCGAGCGCTTTCGCTTCCTGATCCGGCTTGATCGCGAAACGCGGATTGTCGCGCCGCGCCTGCGGCACCGACGGCCACCAGGCAAGCGTGTCGCGGACCGTCGTCTCGAGTGGGCGAAAGGTCAGTCCCGCGGCGATGGCCTTGTCGTTCTTGACCGACATCATGCCGTCGTCGTTGCCCTTCAGCATCGCCCACGGAATCGCTTCCTCGATCTTGTGCTCCTCGAGGAAATCGTAATCGTCGACGTAGGTGAACGTGACGTTGGCGTTGAGGGCCTTTGCGGCTTGTGTGTAAAAGTCGCGAGCGAGCAGCGGCTTTCCGGGACCCGCCACGTTGTAGACGCCGCCCCGCTTGTCCTCGAGGAGCTTGATCATGAACTCCGCCAGATCGCGGACGTCAATGATCTGCGACGGGTCGTCGCGGCGTCCCGGAGCAAGCACTTCACCGCCGCGCGCGAGACGCACAGGCCAATACGGAAAGCGGTCGGTCGTGTCGCCAGGGCCTACGATGTACGTCGGGCGAACGACGATCCCTCTGTCGCCGAATGCGTCATGGACCTGCCGCTCGCACTTTGCTTTCGCGACGCCGAATGCTGCCGAGCCATCCTTCGGATCCGGGAACTCGTACAGAATCGGCGCGGTCTCGTCGATGCCGCGCTTGAGGTATGGATAGAACACGCCGGTGGACGACGTGAACATGTACGCACCCGCCGAGCCTTTGAGTAGCTCGGTGGACTGACGCACCCAGTCGGGATTCGTCGCCGAATCGTCGATGACCGCATCCCAGGTTTTTCCTTCGAGCGCGCCAAGCTGGCCGTTGCGATCTCCCTGCAGGCGGACGACTGATTCGGGAAGCTCTGCATCGTGCCGGCCGCGCGTGAAGATCGTGATGCGATGCCCGCGCGCAGCGGCGTGTCGCACGAGATGCGGTCCGATGAACCCGGTTCCGCCCAATATCAGAATGTTGAGCGGCGCCGGCGCGCGGCGCACGACAAGTTCGGCGGCTTTGGCGAGCCGCGGGAGTCCGCCGGCGAGCAGCGCACCGCCTGCCGCGGCTGTCGTTTTGAGAAAATCGCGTCGGTTTGTCACGCGCAGAACCTATCGGTCATCGTGGCAGTCCGCTGTAAGGATTTCGCGATGTTCCTTATGGTAGCACCGACAGTCGGAAGAGATAGCTGAGCTTGACGAAGAAAGCGTCCGTCGTGCGGCGCAGCTGCGTGAACGCGAGCGGATCGGTCTCGTTGAGCGTGCCGCCATAACCGGCGAAGAACACCGTCCCCGGCGTCGGCCGATAGGAAAACAGCCAGTCGGTACGGAGCGCGTTCGCCGCAGTTCGCGTCGACGGCGCGGCGACGTTGCTGCTGATCACGAGCAAGATCTGCCCGGTGCGTGGATCGCGGAGCGCCTCGTGCATCGTCGCCGAATACTGCGACACGACTCGCACGAAGATCGGACGCGCGATCTGGTACTCGACCTTGAGGCGCGGAATCTTCGTGAACGCGATCTGCTCGTCGTCGCTCCGGCGCACGAACGAGCTGGCGACGTACGTCGCGCTGATGCGCAACCGCGAGCTCGGACGCAGATCCAGCGATCCGTTGTAGTCGACTCGGCGAACGCGAGATGTTTCCAGAAAGTCTACATCGTTGCCGACGGTCGCCCCGGCCGAGACGGTGAGCAGTTGAAACTGCGGCGACGAGATCGTGAATCCGCTGACGAGCGTTTCGATCCGATCCGATGGAGTGAATGGAGGCAGGCCGAACGGGTTCGACAGATTGGCATACGCCGCCGGATCGAACGCGTACGTCGAGATCCTTGGCGACGCGCCGATGCTCCATCCGCCCTTCAATCGGAGCGACATCATTGCCGACGCGTGGTCCTCGAGCAAGCTCTGCGCAGAGAAGAAGTCGTTGTACTGCCAGAGACCATTCAGCGATGCGAAAACATTGAACTGCTCGAACATCGTTCCCGGCGTGCCATACCACGTGAAGCGGTTCGAGATGCTGGGCTGTACGTACCCGGTGCGTGAAACGAAGCCGTTGTCGGCCTGAAAATCAGGATGGACGCCAATGACGTTGTAGTGGAAGCCGAAGTAGCGCCCTGTTTTGTCGAGCACCGCTTCCCACATCGGCCCGTTCGACGTTACGCCGCCCGTTCGCGTCATCGCTTCCGCTGCCTGGAATTGCGCGAAATATTCGCCGCCGAAGATGATCTTCGTGTCGGCATCGATGACGCGATTGGATCGCCCCGCGCCGACGCGCTCGCTGTAGAGCGCGCCCGCTTGCGATTGCTCGCCGAAGCTCTGCCGCAATCGCACGATGTCGACGCGCGGGTTGCCCGTCTCTCCCACAGGCGCCTGGTCGAACGCGGAGAGTACAGCGACGTCGGCGCGGCCGAGTTTCCCGGTGACCTTCGCCGCGCCATCCGGCTGCACGATCGTGCGAGTGTACACGAGCGTGTTCGGGACGTTGAATTGATCGAGTCCTTCGACGAAGAAGGGCCGCTTCTCCGCGTAGAACAGCGCGAACCGCGAATCTGCGGCGATCTGCGTCGCGTCGGCCTCGACCTGCGAGAAGTCCGGCCGGACCGTGCCGTTCAAAATGAAATTGCTGCCGAGTGTCCAACGCAGATTTCCGCCGAGCTGCGGCTTGGCATCATACGCCCAGCCCGCGCCAGCGGTGCAACACGGAGATCCTGTCACGGTGTTCGTCGCTTCAGGATTGAGCTCGACGATCTGCCCGTGCCGAATGCCGGAAATTCCCGTGAGCCTGCCTTCCTGTACGATGAACGACGCCGACGCGCGCACGGCTGGCGTCCACGTCTCTTCGAACGAGCTGTGCTGCACGTGCCGGTCGATCTGCAGTCCCCAGTTCTGCACCGACTTCACAGGATACCGAAGGCTGCTGAACGGAATTCGGAGCTCGACCTCGTAGCCCCACTCTTCGACGTGCCCCTTCGATTGCCACACGAAGTCGGCGCTCAAGTCATTCTGCCCCGGCGCGACGTTCGCGCCGGGAATGAATCCACCGCCCTCGCTCTTGGTCCCGTCGGCCTGCACGCCGAGCGGATTGACGATGAACACGAGGGCGCGATTGAGCTCATGAAAGGTGTCGAGGTGAATCTCGACGTTGTCGTCGGCGCTGATGCGGTCGCGATCGGAAAGGGTGTAGGTGACCGGTCCGTGCGGCTCGAACGCGCGAATGCCGAAATACATCGCGGTCGACGAATACCAGACGCGCACATCCGTTGAATCGGGCGCCGGACGTCCGTCGACTGGCTGATACTGTGAGAATCCGGTCAGCAGCGCTGCTCGCTGCCATGCCGGTTCATCGAGCTTGCCGTCGATGACGATGTCGGCCTCGATGCGGGGTGGCGCGGCGCTCGTCTGTCCGGCGCGGGCGTTATAGACGCCCGGAGTCGTGGCCGCGAGCTGAAACGCGGCGAGAAACGCGAGAATGGGGGCGGGGGCTGAGGGTGGGCTGGGAAAGCTATGTAGCCGCACCGGCCCGCGCGATTGGCTTCTCGCCCGTTCAAACATCAACGACTTCGATACGGGCACTAACCGAGTGAACGGGCATTAACGGGACTGCGGCTTCAAGTGAATCCAGGCCGGCCCCGTACGTGCGAATGCTTTTCGCTTGACGCCGTTCCGTTAGCAGGCTGCTGAAAAATGAAGTGAAAACGCTGGGGTTGGGGCTTCGTGAGTCAGAATACGCGGATAACGTCCTGCTCCGGCGCCGCCGACTGCTGCTCGCCCAAGCGGTATCCGTCATGCTGGCGCAAGGAGTCCTCGAATTCGGACCAGGTTATACGCAGCGCTCGTGAAGGCGAAGATCCAGCTGACGAGCTCTCGGCCGCGATGATGCAGTTTCCGCAGGGGGGCCACGCATTTCTGCCATCCAAATCCTTGCTCGATCAGCTTGCGTTTGCGTTGACTGATCGCGAAGCCTGGATGGCGGAGGGTGCGCCGATCGACTGGATGCTGCTTCCACGCCGTTGGCCGTTGCCGTTTGCCCGTACGTGGCCGATACCGCGAGGTATTGGGACTCACGTGGGGCGTGAAGCGCAGGGCTCGGGCACCGCTGATGAATTCGGGCGTGTCGTAGCCCTTGTCGGCCCCGATGGTGCGGCGGCCTCGGCGAGGTTCGAGCAGCGTCAGCATCTCGAGCGCGGCGTCGCACTCGGCTCGTCCGTGCGGAGCGCGCACATCGGTCTGCACAATGAGCCCATGCCGATTTTCCATCAGCGTGCTCGCGAGATAGCCGAGCATTGCGGCACTGTGGTGCGACTTCCGAGTGAGGCGCGTGTCGGGATCGGTGACCGATGCGTGCGTCTCATTCGACCGCTTCTGCCCGCGATAATTGAGACTCGGATTGCGACCCGCGTAGCCCGGCCCGTCGTCATCGGACGGCGGCGGCGGACTCGGATCATCTTTGGGCCGGAAGCTCTTGTGACTGGCCCATCCCTCGAGCAGCGTGCCGTCGACCGTAAAATGCTCATGCGAGAGCAGCGCGTGTTGATTCGCGAGGACGAGCACGGCATTGAAGAACGCTTCGGCGATGTTGCCGTCGACGAGCCGATCGCGATTTTTGGTGAACACCGTCGGCACCCAGACCGGATCGTCCGGCGTCAGCCCCACGAACCAGCGATAGAGCAGATTGTAGTCGAGTTGCTCCATCAACTGCCGCTCACTCCGAATCGTATAGAACGCCTGGAGCAGCAGCGCTCGCAGCAGTTGCTCCGGCGGAATCGACGGCCGCCCCACGCGCGAATACAACTCTTGAAAGCGGGGGGAGAGCTCGACGAGGAGCGGGTCGACGAGCTTCCGCATCGCCCGCAGCGGATGATCCTGCGGAATCCGATCCTCGATCGAACGAACGCTGAACAGAATCGCCTGGCGCTCATCGGGACCGCGCATCGTCGGACTCGTGGTGAGGTTGCGCCAAAATACATCGCAACCACCCACGCGCCACGACGATTTCTCTTAGTTTTTCAGCAGCCTGTTAGTGGCCGTTCACTCAGTTGATCCGCGTATCATCGCCGTTCCGATTTCCGGAAGCCGGTGCGTTTCGCTGCTTCAATCGGTTCTCGCAGATGACCCGATTGAAATCGGCATGGCGGCCAAAGTGAAGCAGAAGTCCGACCTCGATATCCGTCGAGCACAGATAACTGAACAGTTGGGCCGAAGCACTCGCATGCAACTGCTCAGTGGCTTTGATCTCTACAATCACCCGCCGATCGACAATCATGTCGAATGTTTGTCGGGCCAAGGGCTCACCGCGATAGTAGACGATGATCGGCACCTCGCGCTCGACGAGATGTCCCATCATAGTGAGCTCGCGTTCCATCGCGAGACTGTAGATGAGCTCCCGATATCCGAAGCCGAGTGCGCCGTAGACGCGTCGAAACGCGTTGAGAATGGCTCCAGTGATTTTGGCCTCGAGCAGGGCTGGGCGATGTCGATCCATGCGCCCAATCTGCGCACCAGACCGACCAATGCAGACACCAATTCAGTCCCGTCTTAGTCAAAAGATCCCGCCGCAGTTCCGGTTAGTACCCGTCCGCTCAGTTGGTGCCTGTATCCTTCGTAGTATCCCCCAGATCTGAAAGCGGCCTTTCCACTTGTCCCGCATTGGGATAGAGTTTGTGCGCCGTCCCACGGAGACTCCCGAAATGCACCGCGCCCTTGTCGTTCTCACGAGCTCTCTGCTCGTCGCCGCCAACGTCTCGCTCGCCCAGCGTGGACCACAACAACGTCCCGCTCCCGCGCCACAGCCGGACCCGTTCCGATTCCAGATGATGGGTCCCGCCGAAGGCGGGCGCTTCTCGGCGATCAGCGGTGTGCCAGGCAATTCTCGCGTCTGGTACCTCGGCGCCGCGTCGGGTGGTGTTTGGAAATCCGTCGACAGCGGCGCGACGTTCCACCCGATCACTGACAGCCTGCCCGTACAGGCGATCGGCGCGATCGCGGTCGCGCCCTCCAAGCCGTCGACCGTCTGGATCGGCACCGGCGAAGGCTGGGCGATTCGCGACGCAGACCTCATGGGCGACGGCGTCTACAAATCGATCGACTCCGGCACGACGTGGACCCACATGGGCCTGGTGGAGACTGGACGCATTGGGAGAATCGTCATTCACCCGACGAACCCCGACATCGTCTACGTCTGCGCCCTAGGCCGGACGACTGGACCGCAAGACGAGCACGGCGTCTACCGAACGCTCGACGGCGGAAAGACCTGGAAGCTCGTGCTGGGACTCGGCGGCAACTTCGGCTGCTCCGGGCTCACGATCGACGTCAAGAATCCGAAAGTCTTGTTCGCGGGCATGTGGCACGTGACCATGCACACGTACGCCATGTACAGCGGCACCACCGATCCGAAGGATGGCGTGTGGGTGACGCGCGACGGAGGCGAGACGTGGAAGCAGGCGCTCGACTCCGGACTGCCCAAACCGCCGATCGGCAAGATCGATGTCGCGGTCGCGCCCACCAACTCCAACCGCGTCTACGCGCTCATTCAGACGGCGGACCAAGGCTCCGTGTGGCGCTCCGACGACGCTGGCGTGAAGTGGAAGGTGGTAAACTGGCAGCGAGCGTTGATCGGCCGCGCGGGCTACTACATCAACATCAAGGTGTCGCCCGCGAACGCCGACGAGATCCTCATCGCGAACAGCAGCTTCTTCCGTTCGACCGACGGCGGCAAATCGTTCGTCGAAGTGCCGTGGGGCGGCGACAATCACGACATCTGGTTCGATCCCAAGAACGCGGATCACTTCGGGCTCACGAACGACGCGAGCGTACGCTTGACGTCGAACCACGGCCGCACGTTCCAGACGGTGTCCCTCGCGGTCGGCCAGATGTACCACGTCGCGGTAGACAACCAAATTCCCTATTGGGTATACGGGAATAGGCAGGACAATGGCACGATGCGCGGGCCGAGCACCGCACCCGAAGCGCCGTCCGGTGGTGGACGGGGCGGCGGCGGTGGGCGCGGCCGCGGCGGCGCGGACACGACCGGCCGCGGTGGTCGCGGCGCCCTCGCGCGCGGCGGGCGTGGCGCGCTCGCGAACGACACGATGGCGGGACGCGGCGGCGCCGCAGGTCGTGGCGGTGGTCGCGGAGCAGGTGCGGATCTAGCGGGCGCCGATTCCACTGGTGGTGGCGGGCGGGGCGCAGCCGGCCTGTTTGGCGGCACCTCGACGTGGGATCACGGACTCGGTGGCTGCGAGTCCGGGTTCACGCTGCCCGATCCGACCGATCCGAACATCGTGTGGGCGAGCTGCTATGGAAACGAAGTCACGCGCTACGACCACACGGTAAAGCGTGCGCACTCCGTGAGCCCGTGGATTCACACGCTCGACTCACCGCCGGACAAGCTGAAGTACCGCTGTCACTGGACGCCGCCGCTCGCGATCGATCCGTTCGATCACAACACGGTCTACTACGGCTGCCAGGTCATCTTCAAGACGTCGAACAGTGGGCAGAGCTGGTCGGTGATCAGTCCCGATCTCTCGACGAACGATCCGTCGCGGATCGTGTCGTCGGGCGGCATCGTCGAGGACAACCTCGGCCAGTTCTACGGCGAAGTCGTCTTCGCGATCGCGCCATCAGAGATTCAGAAAGGCCTCATCTGGGCCGGCACGAACGACGGCCAGGTCTGGAACACGCGCGACGGCGGCGCGAATTGGACGAACGTCACGAAGAACATCACCGGGCTGCCCGTGTGGGGCACGGTGCGCAAGATCGAGCCGTCGCACTTCGATGCCGGCACGGCGTACGCGGCGATCGACTTCCACATGATGGACAATCGAAAGCCGTACATCTACAAGACGACGGATTTCGGTGCGACGTGGACCAACGTCACCGGCGATCTCCCCGCGACGCATCCGCTCGATTACGTCATGGCGGTGACGGAAAATCCCAATCGCAAGGGAATGTTGTTCGCCGGCACGGGTCACGGCTTCTACTACTCGCTGGACGACGGAACGCATTGGAAGCAGTTCAAGGAAGGGTTGCCGCAGACGGCAGTCTCGTGGATCGTGGTGCCGAAGCTCTGGCATGATGTGGTCGTGTCCACGTACGGACGCGGCGTCTACATCCTCAAGGACATTGCGCCGCTCGAGATGGCCGGCGAGGTGTCCGATGCGGATGTCGTGCTCTATCCGCCGCATCCCGGCTATCGCCAGTCGCGCAGCGGTCGCGCCGACATCACGTTCGCGCTCAAACAGGCGTCGCAGCGTCCGGCGAAGGTCGAAGTTCTCGATTCGGCGGGCAACGTCGTGCGGACGATGAACTCGCCAACGCGAGTTGGACTCAACCGCGTGATGTGGGACATGCACTACGACGCGCCCCATGTCGTCGCGCTCCGCACGCCGGCGCCGGACAACCCGAACATCTTCTCCGAGCCGCGGCTCAATAACCGGCCGACGCGGCCCATCACCCACTGGGGTATTCAGGGTGCGCAGACCGCGGGGCCGCTCGCGGTTCCCGGCAAGTACTCGGTTCGGTTGACGGTCAACAACAAGACCGAAACGCAGCCGCTCGTCGTGCTCAAGGATCTCGAAATCAAGACCTCGAACGCCGACCTCGTCGCGTCGACGGGCGCTCAGGTGCGCGTCCGTGACGGGCTCACGGCATCGGCAGACCTGGTGAACAAGCTCGAGGTGATGCGCAAGCAGATCCTCGATCAGCAAAAGGCGAACGCGGCGAAGCCGGACATCGTCGAAGCCCTCAAGGCGCTGGATGCGAAGATGATGAAGGTCGAGCTCGAGCTCGTATCGCGTTCCGATCTCAACGGCGACGACAAGTACTACGTCGAGCCGTACAAGATCTACATGAACCTGATCTGGCTGAACGGCGTGCTGGGCAACGGCGCCGGTGACGTCGCGGGCGGAGCCGACTTCCCACCCACGCAGTCAGCGCTCGAGTGGCTCGGGAATCTCGAAAAGGATCTCGATGCGGCGAAGAACGCTTACAAGTCGCTGATCGACAGTGATCTCACCGCGTTCAACAAGTCGATGGAAGGGAAGATTCCAGTGATCACGGAGACGGTGAGGCCCATCGTCCCGTAGGAAATCCGGGATGAGAACGTCGGGAAGCAAGAACGATGGGGAGCCGCGCCGTCACACTTCGGTTGACGGTGCGGCTCCTCGGGCTTAATGAAGCTGCAAACGCATCCGGTTGATGCTATGCGCCTGCTCCGACTTTGTGTTCTGACGCTTCTCGTTGCGCACACTGGTCGTGCGCAATCGCCCGCGACAGTCGCGGTCCACGTCCACGTTACCGATTCCGTCGGTGCGCCGGTCGCGGGTGCCGAAGTCTCAGTCGTCCATGACCTGACGGCTGTTCTCGCGCGCGGCACCACGAACGAGCGCGGGGACGAAACGCTCACGATCGCACGCGAAACCGGCGAGAAGGATCTCGTCGTCCGGAAGATCGGATTCGTCCGGGTCGATCGATTCTTTAGAGATGTCTCGCAGGCAGGGTTCGCAGTTCGTCTCGTGCGAGTCGTCCAGTCGCTCTCGGCGGTGAAGGTGACGGCCGACGAAGACGTGAGGCGCAAGAGCTACTTCATCGATGCCGAGGGCATCGAGAACAGCAACCGCACGATCGTCGACGCGCTCGATGTGGTGACCAAGCTCCGGCCCGACATGATTTGGGGGCGCCGGGGTCAGCCGGATAGAATCGGACTTCACGGCAACGCGGCTGGGTACCGAGCGACCGCGCCCTCACCCCGACAGACCGCCGCGCAAGGCGCGAAATACGGCTACTGTCCGCCAGTCCAGGATGTTTGGGTCAATGGCGAGCGTCAGCAGTTCGTTCCGACCAATCCTACTGCAGCACGGCGTCTGACCGGCGACGCTGTCCTCATCGGCCCGCTCATCTCGACAGTCCTCGCGTCGATCAGGCCAGAGCACATTCAGGAGATCGCGTATCATCCGTGTACGGACGTGATCGAAGGCACGCCGGTGCATTCGACGAATGCGATCTTCGTCACGCTCAAGTCGGGCATCGGTTTCGATCCGGTCGTCGGGTCATATCTCGCGATGTCGCCCTCGCCCTCGGCAGTTGCGCCAGTGCGCGCCGTGAGCATGCCGCGTCTGATCGGTGTGTTCGATCTGGCGACGGGCCAGGTGATCGAGGACGCCGAGGTCGTGGATGTGGGGAGCGGGACGTTCATGCGCACGAGCGCGACGGGCACGGCGACTCTGACATTTCTCTCGGCGGACGCGAAGGAAATCTCCATTCGAAAGGCCGGTTACGAGCCGCTCACGATGGCGATCCCGCATGACACGGCGTCGCTCACAGTTGTGCTGACCCCACAAAAGGTGAAGTCGCCGCACGGCCCAGGGATGTGACGCTGGCCGATTCGGGCGCCGGAAGGTCTCGTGCTTGACGAAATATGCACAATGGTATATATACATAGTCATGCAACTTGATACCTTCGAGGTGCTGGCCGACCCGATGCGCCGTCGCATCGTCGAGACGCTCAAGTCGGGCGAGCAGGCGGTCAACGACATCGTCGACCGCCTGGACATTCATCAGTCCGGCGTCTCGCGGCATCTGCGCATCCTCAGTGAGGCGGGGTTCGTCCAAATGCGCCCCGAGGGAACCAAGCGCTTCTATTCGCTCCGGCCGGAACCCTTTCGCGAGCTCGATGCGTGGGTGGCCGGCTATCGCATCCTGTGGGAAGGCCGGCTCGATCGGTTCGCCGCGGAGCTCGAGCGACGGCAGCAAGCGAAGCACGCGCGCGCGGCCAAACACAAACCGGGATCATGACGATGAGCCAAACCAAATCGACAGCTGCGGAGACGCCGGTCACGCCTCGCCGCCGGATCACGATGGAGCGCGTTTACAACGCGCCGATCGAGGAGGTGTGGGAGCTGTGGACGACGAAGGAAGGCATCGAGTCGTGGTGGGGACCCGACGGGTTCAAGACCACCGTGAGAGCGATCGACCTGCGTGTGGGTGGCGAGCTGCGGTACGCGTTCACCGCAGTAGCGAAAGAGCAGATCGCGTTCATGGAGAAAGCGGGAATGCCCACGACCACGGAGTCGCGGGTGCGATATACCGAAGTTTCACCGCCGAACCGGCTCCGATACACGCATCTCGCGGATTTCATTCCGGGCGTGGCGCCCTACAACGTCGATACCGTCGTCGAGCTCACGCAAACGGCGCAAGGTGTGCGAATGACGCTGACCTTCGACGCCATGCACGACGAGCACTGGACCGAAATGGCGGTGAAGGGCTGGACGATGGAGCTCGAGAAGCTCGCGAAGCTTCTCGCCGCATAGCCGCGGAGATTTTCTACATGTCGAACAACCCGCGGAAGGCGTGATGGTCGCGACCTGCGAGCTGAATGATCAGGAGTTCATCCTTCGCAACGGCGGCCCGTATTTCAAGTTTACTGACGCCGTCTCGTTCACAATGCAGTGCGACGATCAGAAGGAAATCGACTACCTGTTTACCCGGCGATGCTGGGGATGAGCAAATCGATATAGCTGCGTTGGAAAGAGCGTCGAACGCTGGATGAGCGTTGGTGAGGGTTTGCAGTCAACCGTCAACTCCCAACTCTCAAAGCCTCTCGATTATGCCGCAATGTCAGATGTGCAGTTCGGACACTTGGTCGCCGCCAAGGGAACAGCGAGTGTGCATCGCGGGCACGGCTTGCTCGAGGGCGTGACCGGCGCCGGCTTGGCGTACATCCGGTTCATTGCGCGCACGATCATGAATACGCACGCGGCAACGATCAGGAACGCAATGACAGTGTTGATGAAGCTTCCGTAATTGAGCGTCACCGCGCCCGCCGCTTTTGCCTCAGCAGGCGTGTTGTACGGCGGTGGCGTCTTGGCGCCGGCGTGCAGGGTGATGAACAGATTCGAGAAGTCGAGCTGCCCGACAAGTAGTCCGATTGGCGGCATGATGATATCGTCGACCATCGATTTGACCACCGCGCCGAACGCACCGCCGATCACGACGGCGACCGCGAGATCGACGACGTTCCCGCGCATGATGAAGGCTTTGAAGTCTTTCCACATGCTGGTCCGCCTTTCTGTCGAGTGGGAGCCGGTTGGTTGACGGACCCAACATATCCGGCTGCGCTTGTGACGCCAGTGGCAAGGCTACCGAACCTTGGGAAGCTTCAGGCGACTGAGAATCTGCTCGAATTCCGTGTTCCGCCGTAATGGGTCGAGCTGTGGGTCGACGGCGAGGTCCACGACCAAGGGATCGCCAGTGTCGACGGCGCGGTGGATCTCGATCAATGCGCGCGCCGTGTCGCCAAGCGCGACGTAGGCGGCCGCCATCGTCGTTGGAAGATCGCTCGTGGGGATCTGTCGCGCGCGCGACATGATGGCGAGCGCGCTGTCTCGACGGCCCGTTCTCGCCAGCAGAATCGCCAGCGTCAATCGACGGCCGGGATCCTCGCTGGTTCGCGGAGAGGTCAGCAAGGACTCCGCTGGAGCGAATTGTTTTGCGCACACGTACGCCTGCGCGATCCAGGTCAGACGGACCGCGCTGGTCGAGTGCACAGAGTCGATCGACTCCCGAACTGCCCGATTGCAGTCGCCTGCGAAATACGAGATGCGGCCGTACGATATGCGGCCGCCGTTCGGCTCCACGCCGGCGCTGTAGATGTTCGCCGAGTCGAGCAGCAAACGTGCGTGGTCGAATCGGCCCAGCGACCGCTCGATGCGGGACAACTCCAGATGCGCCGTGACCGACGTCGGGTTGAGCTTCAACGCCTGTTGAAGCTCACTGACCGCTCGCGTCCAGTCCCAGTCGTAGCGGAATGCCAGCACGCCCATCGCGACGTGCGCTTCCGCGCTCGTGCTGTCCAGTTGAATCGCGCGCTCGGCCGCGTGATGCGCGCGACGAAGCGCCTCGCTCGGACTCATTCCGCGCTCACCGTGCAACTGCTGTTGTTCGCGGAAAATACCGAGCCGCTCGTAGATCAGCGTGAGATCCGCGTACGCCTCGGCGTATGAAGAATCGAGCGCGATGGCCTGCTCGAGGAGCACGGCCGCGTTGATGAGTCCTTCGTTGTCTCGCGCGCGAAGTGCCTTGGCGCGCAACACGAGGTCGTATGCCTCCGGATTGCGCGTACCACGCCGGACGATCGCGCCGGAGCCTGCGAGCCGCACGCGCAGCTTATTGACGATCGCGCGCGCGATCTGCTCCTGCATCTTGAACACGTCGGCCGCGGGGCCGTCGATGCTGGCGCTCCACACTGGCGCGTCGCGCTTCGTGTCGATCAGTCGAGCGCTCACCCGGATCGTACCGTTCGCGCGACGAACGCTGCCTTCGAGGACGGAGCCGACGTTCAATCGGCGCCCGATGTCGGCGAGGCTCGAGTCGCCGCGCAGCGCGAACGACGAAGTGCGCGACGCCACGCGAACGTTCGGAATATCAGTGAGCGCGTTGAGCAGCTCTTCGGCGATGCCGCTGCCGACGTAGGCATCTGCGGAGTCGGCACTCTCGTTCGCGAACGGCAACACCGCGATCGACGGCAACTCCGGCACCGCAGCCGACGCGCGCCGGTTGATCGTGAACGCGACCGCGACAATGACCAGGACGACGGCTGCGCTCATCATAGTCGAAAATCGGCGGGACCTCGGACGCGCGGCCCGGGAGAGCTCTTGCGTAGCGCGGAGCGCCGTCGCGAGAGCGCTGCCCGTTGCGAAGCGATCTCGCGGATCTTTCGCCAACGCCTGGAGGACGACACTCGCGAGCTCTTCATTTACCTCGCTGCGCCGGTCGCGCGGCGAGGCCGGAGTCTCGTTCGCAATCCGCGACAGTGTCCCCGTCACTGTCGGAGCGGCGAATGGCGCCTCGCCGGCCAACAGCTCATACAACACGCTGCCGAGACTGAAGATGTCGCTACGACCATCGACCTCCACGCCATCGATCTGCTCTGGACTCATGTAGCCTGGCGTTCCAAGGAGGACACCGGTGCGCGTCAGTCGATCACCGCCAGCTTCTCGAACTGCGTGGGCGATGCCGAAGTCCGCGACGACTGCGTGGCCCTCGAGGAGGAGAATGTTCTCGGGCTTCACGTCGCGGTGTACTATGCCGCGACGATGCGCATGATCGAGCGCTTCGGCCACTTCGATCGTGAGTCGCACTGCCTCCGATACCGAGAGTCGTTCGCGCGTCATCCGCGCGCGCAACGTCTCGCCTTCCACGAACGGCATGACGAAGAACGGCGGTCCGTCGATCGCGTCGTCGGACGAGTCGTACAGCGGGAGTATGTGCGGGTGGGTCAGTGCGGCGACGACAGCGATCTCGCGGCGGAACCGGTCACCTCCGAGCGACTCGGCGAGCTCCGGCAGCAGGACCTTGAGGGCGACACGTCGGCGATGCCGGAGATCCTCGGCGAGATAGACCGTTGCCATGCCGCCTCGGCCGATCTCCCGTTCGATTCGGAAGCGGCCGTCAAGGGGTGGCAATGGCTGAAGCGGGTCCGGCGGTTCGGCGCTCGTGTCGTGCATGTACGGATCATGTACCCGCTGGCGGGATGCGTCCAGTTTTCCGTCGCCAAACTGGCGTCCGTCGATGCGAACGGCCACCTTTGATAAGCCCCAACACGCTCCTCCGGGCCTCAAGTGGCCCGTCTCCTTCCGCACCCCGACGAGGTTCCGTCATGCGGCGTTCACCCGCCACACTTGCATTCGTCGTCGCCTTATCAGCGGCGGCAACTCTCGCGCAGCCGGCACGTGCGCAATTCACCGACCCCGCGACGATGCGGCCCGGGCGAGACCCGAAACAGCCGCTCGACGAGGAGTACACGAAGAAGATCAAGGAATACACGACCGAGAGCTTCTTCCTGTCGCCGCTCGTCGATTACATGCCGGCGAAGGCCGGCGTGCCGACGCCGAAGGCCGAGTTGGGCGACATCGCCGGCGCGCCAGGCAAGCTGCCGTACTCGAAGGAGGTCTACGAGTACATGCGGATGCTCGCTAAGGCGCTGCCGAATCGCGTGAAGGTCTACTCGATCGGCAAAACGGAGGAAGGGCGCGAGCACATCGCGGTCGCGATCGCGAGCGAAGCGCTCATGGCCAAGCTCGACCAGAACAAAGCCAATCTCGCGAAGCTGGGCGACCCGCGAACGCTGCACATGGACGACAAGGCCGCCGCTGCGCTCGTCACGCAAACGGCTCCGGTCTACTACATCACCGGCACGATTCACTCGACCGAAGCCGGCGCGCCGACGGCGCTGATGGAGCTCGCGTACCGCATCGCCGTCGACGACGCGCCATACGTCAAGAACATTCGCGATCACGTCATCACGCTCATCACGCCGATCGTCGAGGTCGACGGACGCGATCGCGTGGTCGACATCTACAACTGGAAGAAGGCGCATCCAAACGACGTCGCGCCGAACGCCGTGTACTGGGGCCACTACGTCGCGCACGACAACAACCGCGACGCGATGGGCATGACGCTCAAGCTGTCGGAGAACATTCTCAATGCGTATACCGATTGGCACGCGCAGGTGCTGCACGATCTGCACGAGTCGGTCGCATACATGTACGACAACACGATCGGCGATGGCCCGTACAACTCGTGGCTCGATCCGCTCGTGACGAACGAATGGCAAATGATCGGCTGGAACAACGTGCAGGAAATGACGCGCTACGGCATGCCTGGCGTGTTTGCCCACGGCACGTTCGACACGTGGTCGCCCGGTTACCTGATGTTCATCGCCGCGACGCATAACGGCATCAGCCGCCTCTATGAGACGTTCGGCAATGGCGGCTCGGCGGATACTCAGGAGCGAGTTCTCGGACCGAACGACACGCAGCGCAGCTGGTACAAGCAGAATCCGCCGCTGCCGCGCGTGAACTGGTCGCTCCGCAACAACAACAACTACGAGCAGACGGGTCTCCTCGTCTCGCTCAACTACATCGCGAACAACCGCTATCAGATCCTCGAGAACTTCTACGAGAAGTCGAAGCGCTCGATCCTGAAGGCGAAGACCGAAGGCCCCGCGGCGTACATCCTCACGGCGAATGATCCGCGTCCGGGTGCGCAGGCCGAGCTGCTCCGCATTCTGCAGAAGCAGCGCGTCGAGATCTCGCGTGCGACCTCGGCGTTCACCGTCAGTCTTCCGGTGAAGACGGTCGCCGCGGGTCGTGGTGGTGGTCGCGGCGGACGCGGTGGACGTGGTGGTGCGGCGGACAACAACGCCGAGGCGGTGCAGCAGTCGTCGACGCCCGAGACGCGTGAGTTTCCGGCGGGCAGCTACATCGTTCGCATGGATCAGCCCTACTCGCGCATCGCGGACGCGCTGCTCGACTATCAGTTCTGGTCGCCGAACGATCCGCAGAAGCAGCCATACGACGACACGGGCTGGACGTTCCCCGAAGGCTTCGACGTGCAGGCGGTTCGCATCACCGATCCCAAGGTCCTCACGGTTGCGATGCAGCCTGTGACCGCGGAGATCAAATCGCCGGGCGGTGTGACGGGCAGCGGCAGCACGTTCCTCATCAACGCGAACGGCGACAACGCGCTCATCACACTTCGCTACAAGCTGAAAAGCGCCGACATTCAAGCGGCTGAAGATGGCTTCGATGCCGCGGGGCAGACGTTCCGGCGCGGCTCATTCGTCATCAAGGGCGTGAGCCAGAGCGATCTCGATGCCGCGACGAAGGAGCTCGGGCTCAAGGTTACCGCAGTCGCCAGTGCGCCGAGCGTGAAGATGCATCCAGTGCGTGCGGCGCGCATCGCGATCATGCACACGTGGCAGAGCACGCAGACGGAAGGCTGGTGGCGCTACGCGTTCGACGCGAACAGCATTCCATACGACTATCTCAGCACGCAAGCCATCGCGAAGATTCCGAATCTGAACGCGAAGTACGACGTGATCATCTTCGGACCTGGCGGCGGCGCCGGTCGCTCGATCATCGAAGGCATGCCGATGTGGCGGAATCCGATTCCCTGGAAGAACACGCCACTCACGCCGAATATCGGCAAGATCGATTCAACGGACGACATGCGTCCGGGGCTCGGCTGGGATGGTCTCCAGAACATCGAGCGCTTCGTGAAGAATGGTGGCGTCTACATCGGCAGCGTCGCGGCGGCGCAGTTCGCGATCGACTTCGGTCTCACGAACGGTGTGACGATGTCGACCGCTGGCCGCGGTACGGTGACGGGCACGTTCCTCCGCATGCGTCTCGTCGATGACGCGAGCCCGATCACGTACGGCGTTGCCGACGGCATCGCAGCGTACACGAACGACGGTGAGAGCTTCGGCGTGAGCGCGCAGCGTGTCGCCGGCGGGCGTGGGGGCGGCGGCGGGGGCGGGGGTCGTGGTGGCGGCGGCGGCGCGAATCGCGAAACGGGTCGCGGCCATCCGGACGACGTCGATGAAGTGCAAGGGCGCCCGGCGCTCGAGGATCGCTTCAAGGCTCCGCCGCGGCAGCCGGTGTCGCCGTGGCAATATGCGCCGATCACCGAGGAAGCGCTTCGGAATCCGCTGAACATCATTCCGCCGGATCAGCGTCCGCGCGTGGCGGTGCGCTACTCGCAGCAGGCGGATCTGCTCGTGTCTGGTCTGTTGAGCGGCGGTGGTGACATCGCGCAGCGGCCGGCGGTGGTGGATTCACCGCTCGAGAAGGGGCATGTGGTGCTCTTCTCGATCAATCCGATCTATCGCGGTGAGACGATCGGCACGTATCCGCTGGTGTTCAACACGATCATGAATTTCGACAACCTGAACGCCGGCCGGAAAGTCGATCCTCGCTGAGCAATCACTGCGAGGTCAAGAGGTGCCGCCCTCCGAACGAAGGGCGGCACTTTTTGTTTTCTGCACGCCAAGCGTCGCGATTCATGAACTTCATCATGAGCGCGGCCGGAATTGCGATGAACGTTCCAAAGCCCCCGACGAACACGCCGCATTTCGCATCGATGGTCGCGCAGGGAATCGTCCAAACGCGGGCTTCGCCGAGATGCCGTTCACATTCTCCATGGAACGGCCGAGCTTGGACGGCGGAGGCACCCCGATCATATATTGACACCATTGTCGTACCATTATAACCTCCGAGTGTCAGCCTCTGGGAGGGTTCGGTGCGTCGTGGTGACTTTGGTGTCGAGGTACTTCCCTCGTTTGATGCGCGTATGCGCGAGCTCGATTCAGGACACGTTCTCTCCAGACCTGGGACGGTCTATCGAGTGAGGCTTCGCAACTTCGGTCCACTCCACGCCGTCGTTGCGGTGGAAATCGACGGTCGAGCGATCACATCGGGCGGACTCGTACTTCGTCCGTGGAGCTACACGGATCTCGAGCGGCCTGTCGATGATGGCGAGACCGGACGATTCACGGTCGCGGCCGAAGGGGACGAAACGGTCTTCGGTCCCGACGGTGGTCGCGACAACGATGCGCTGGGATTGATTCACGCGAGCTTCCGTCGAGAACTGCCCAGCGGACGAGCCTATCGCGAGTTTCCGGTTGGAGTCACAGCGCCTGGCCGTTCCGTGTTTGGCGACGACTTTCGTAATCGTCCAACGCGCATCGATGCGCTCATGGCGCCTGGGCGCGCGGTGACTGAACCGCGAGTGGACGTCGAGCGTGCGGCGGGGACTGGGCTGACTGGCCACTCCGATCAGCAGTTCGTGACGGCGACGCTCGGGCCGCTCGAGGCGGAAGCAACCATCATCCAGCTGCGATTGGTCATCGGCAGCGAGGCGGCCATCGCGGCTGCGTCGGCGACGATCATCGAGGATTTGGCTCCGGCGCGACCAGCGGCGCGACCATGAGCCGCGCGAAATCATCCACGACCGATCGCCTTTCGATAGTCTCCACGTCATCAGAACGCGGCGAAGCCGAACGTGCCGCGCTCGCGCAGCTCGAGGAGTGGCGGCGGCGCGCGGTTCCCGACGAGAGCACACCGCTGGAAGCCGACGACCTCGTGCGATTGCTTCGCGATTGCGTCGCGACGCTCGGGCTCGATCCGGAGATCGCGAACGGCGTCAGCGTCAACACGGTTCACTACTATCGTCGGAAGGACATCATCGACCCGCCCGTGGGGAAGACCGCCGCCGCGCGATACGATGTCCATCATCTCTGGCAGGTGGCCGGCGCTCGCCTCGCCGGCGCGCTCGGGCTCGTGACGTTGGCCGAAGCGCGCGACGTGATTCGCGGCTCGCGTGTCGATGACGCGCTGTCGTTTCTCGCCGCGCGCGTCGCCGACGCGCGTGCGCGCGAGGCCGTTCGCGCGACGACGATTCCGATCGACGAAGCGCGCCGGCCGCTCGGCTCTCCGCATCTCGCACGCAACATTCCTTCGCCGGTGTCGGATGCGACCGTCGTGACACTCCCTGGCAGCGCGTGGTGCGTTTTGCCGGCGAGCCACGCCGCGCATCGATCACCTGACGAAGCGCGCGCGCTGGCTCGCGCGCTCGTCGAAGCGCTCACGCAACCTCGATCTTCGAGAGACTGACATGTCGACGCTCCATGTGCCCTACGTCGTCGAGCGCTCGCCGCGTGGCGAACGCACCTACGACATCTTTTCGCGGCTGCTGATGGATCGCATCATCTTCCTCGGCAGCGAGGTCAATGATGATGTCGCGAACATTCTCATCGCGCAGATGCTCTTTCTCGAAGCGGATGCACCCGGGAAAGAGATTCAGTTCTACATCAACTCTCCGGGCGGCGTCGTCACGGCCGGTCTCGCGATCTACGACACGATGCAACACCTCTCGTCGCCGATCGCAACGATGTGCGTCGGAATGGCGGCGAGCATGGGATGCTTTCTCCTCGCGGCCGGCGCCAAGGGGCGGCGCTCAGCGCTGCCGAACGCGCGCATCATGATGCATCAGCCGTCTGGTGGCACGCCGCGAGGAAGCGCTGCGGACATCGAGATCGCTGCGCGCGAGATTCTGCACAATCGCGCGAAGCTGTTCGCGCTGCTCGGCAAGCATACGGGGCAGCCGTTGGAGCGGATCGAGCGCGAGTTCGAGCGCGATCATTGGTTCTCGTCCGCAGATGCCAAGCGGTATGGGTTGATCGACAACGTGATCGAGTCGCGCGATGATGCGATGTATGAGAAGCTTCCGATGGCCGCCGATTAGTGCGTTCGCAGGTTAACGACGGAGCTCCGCGCGCGGGCTGAGGCGGCCATGTGCCCTCCACGCGACCAGTCAGTATTGCCCGAAACTGCCGGGCAATACTGCCTCGGCTCGCGCTCGGGCACACGGCCGCCTCAGCTCTCGAGCGACGTCTCGCCGAAGGCCCGCAACGACAGCAGTTCGCGAACGCTCGGCGCGCGAGCATGAGGGCGAAACGCTTAGCGCGCGTGGCCGGCGCGAAACTTGGTCGATGCGCGTGCGCACTCACTGCTGGAGATACGCAGGCGCCTGTGCGGACAGCTCCCCTTTCCGACGCAGTGCAACCGCAGTTCAGCGTAGGTCCGCTTAGCTTCAGGGCGTGGACCCCCTCTCGGACGTTCTGCGCGCGGTGCGCCTCACCGGCGCGTACTTCTACATGGTCGAAGCCACGCACCCGTGGTCGGTGCTGACCGTCGAAGCGAAGAAGCTCGTTCCGCGCGTGCATCCGGCGGCCGAGCATCTCATCTCGTACCACATTCTCACGTCAGGCGAGTGTTGGGGCGGCGTCGCCGGTGATGAGCAGATTCTCATGCAGGCCGGCGATGCGATCGTGTTTCCGCACGGCGATGCCAATCTGCTCTCGAGCAAGCAAAGTCGGCTGGCAGACGCCATGACGCTCAAAGCGACGCCGGAGCGCCATCCGAACACGGTGCTGGTCGGCGGCCCGTCGTCGACGAAGGCGACGTTCGTCTGTGGCTTTCTCGGATGCGACCTGCGGCCATTCAATCCCCTGTTGTCCGCTCTGCCGCGTCAGCTGATCGCACGGGGCGGTCCGGGCGATTGGCTCAGCGAGTTTCCGCGACATGCGCTCGCGGAATCGCGCGATCCAAAGCCGGGCAGCGAAACGATGCTCACGCGCATGGCGGAGTTGATGTTCGTCGAAGTGCTCCGGCGACATGTCGCATCGCTCGGTTCGCAGGAGACGGGATGGCTCGCGGGACTTGCCGACGACGTCGTCGGACCAGCGCTCCGCGCGTTGCACGAGCGGCCAGAGCATGCGTGGACGCTGCCCGACCTCGCGCGCGCGGTCGGCGCATCGCGCACGGTGCTCATCGAGCGGTTCTCGAGCGTGATCGGCATTCCGCCAATGCAGTACCTGACGCAATGGCGACTTCAGCTGGCGGCCGACCAACTCGCGCGCGGCTCAGCCAAGGTGGCCGCAATCGGCGCGCGAGTGGGTTATGAATCCGAAGCCGCGTTCAGCCGCGCGTTCAAACGCGCGACTGGCCAGAGCCCATCGGCCTGGCGGAGTGCTCGCCAGGCCGGGTAGTGCCTGCGTTAGTGGCCCTCTACGACTTCGACGATCTCATCAGCGACGAGGCCGTGTCCATCACGATGCACGGAGATCGCCGACTCTTTATCGGGCGCCTCGATCAGGCAGAAGACCTGTCCGGTCTGCTTGTTGTACCAGTACTGCAAGTACTTCACGTTGTGCTTGCCTTGCGTCTCGAGATCCTTCTGATGCGCACCGGCGACGGCGTCGTCGGTCAGCCCCGGAATGTGGTTGTGCACGTCGATGAACAGCGCCATCGTGACTCCTTTCTATATGTGTGACAGCGCGGAGCGAGAGTGTGCCGCGCCAGTGAAAGGAAGGCTACGGCCGAGATGGCGAGATGAGGATGACTCTGCGGCCGGATCGCTTGCTCACGCGTCCGAAACATCGGCTGGCGCGATGACGTACCTGTCTCGAGCTTCCAAAGACCTCTCCCACCGGCCGAGCCTATGCGCGCCCTCGTTCGTACGTCCGTCGGTTTGCTCACGCTGTTCGGAACGATCGTCCACGCACAGGAGCCATCCAATGCGGCTATCGCAGCGCGCGTCGACTCGCTGGCGCTTGCGTTCCTGAACGCGACGCACACACCGGCAATCTCAGTCGCCGTGCTCCGCAGAAAGGACACCGTCGTGATGAAGGGCTACGGACTCGCGAGCACGGAGCCGCGGCGCGAGGCAACTGCATCGACGATCTATCGCATCGGCTCGATCACGAAACAGTTCACGTCGTCCGAGATCATGCGGCTCATCGAGCGCGGAAAGCTCTCGCTCAATGATCCGATGTCGAAATACCTGCCTGACGTTCCGCTCCACGGGCACGTCGTCACGATTCGACAGCTGCTCAATCATACCTCGGGCATCCACAGCTATACGTCATCTCCTGAATGGCAGAAGACGTGGGCACAGGAGCTGACGCCGCGGCAGATCGTCGCGTTCGTCGACA
>Ga0070679_100001165_pt1 | contig 23040 bp, 19 predicted proteins | sample KBSC63BmetaG_FD_65652 | JGI IMG/M metagenome (GOLD analysis project Ga0070679, IMG submission 65652) | Corn rhizosphere microbial communities from Kellogg Biological Station, Michigan, USA - KBS C6-3B metaG | ecosystem: Host-associated > Plants > Roots > Rhizosphere | place: USA: Michigan... | reverse complement strand
CTTGATGGCGGGCCGAAGTTTGATCTGACGAAGCTCAACCCGGCATATCTGGCGCGGGTGAGACAGCGGGCAATTGATGCCGGATCGCGCGGAATTTATGTGTCGGTGATGATGTTCAACGGGTTTAGCGTGGACCGTAAGGGAGAGACGGACGGATCGAACCCGTGGCTCGCGCACCCTTTCAATGCTTCGAACAACGTCAATGGCATCAACGGCGACACTAATGGCGATCAGTCGGGGATCGAGGCGCAGACGCTTTCTATACCTGAGATCACGGCCCTGCAGGACACCTATGTGAAGGCGGTGATAGATGCGGTGAACGATCTGGACAACGTGATATATGAGATAAGCAACGAGAGCGATCCGTCGTCGGACACATGGCAGTACCACATGATCGACTTGATTCGCAGCTATGAGGCGACGAAGCCCAAGCAGCACCCGATCGGGATGACGGTGCCGTATCCGACTGTGCCGCAGGGATCCAACAATGATGTCCTGAACAGTTCTGCCGACTGGGTGTCAATGAACGGGAACGTCGACGATCCCGCTGTGGCTGACGGGACCAAGGTGGATCTATCGGATACCGATCATCTGTGCGGGATCTGTGGGGACCCGAGTTGGCCGTGGAAGAGTTTCACTCGTGGCCACAACACGCTGTTCATGGATGGCTACGATGGAAGCCCGGGAGTCGGTGATCCCATCTACAATCCTGATGACCCTCGCTGGCCCCAGATCAGAAAGAACATGGGTTACGCCAGGTCGTATGCGCTGAGAATGGATCTCGCAAACGACACGCCTCATCCAGAACTCTGTTCTAGCAACTACTGCCTGGCGGGTACCGAGTACCTGGTGCTCCTGCCGAGTGGCGGTAGCGTCAGCGTCAACCTCTCGGTGGTCTCCGGCACGCGTACGGTCGAGTGGTTCAATCCAGCGGATGGAACTACAACCGCCGGGGGTACGGTCGCTGGAGGAAGTACAGTTGTCTTCACCGCACCCTTCAGCGGAATGGCCGTACTCTTCATTCATCCTTAAGGTTGCTCGGCAACCTAAGGACGGGTCGCTGCGCCTCTAAATTGAAAGCGAGATCTTGCGCGCGCGAAAGGCTTCTGCGTATGCCTCTGGAGCCCGGCACTCCATTCCGCGCAGCCGCATCAGGCCAAGGAAAGTTTCCTCGCTGAACCAGTCCTTCGAGCGCTGGGTGCCGAAAACTTCGATTAGCGCCTTGGTCTTTCTGAGAGCGATGCTTCGGCTGACGGGGACAAAAAAGTTCGGCTGTCCGAGATCGCCGTCCCATTTCGGAATCTCATACTCGAGGATGATCTGATTCCTGAAAGTGTTCCAGGTCAGATCCGAGATTACCCGATGATCCTGATGCCGGTCGTCGCGGGCATGGGTAAATACGACATCCGGCCGAAACTCCCGGGCGAGAGTTTCGAACGAATCCTTGATCGCGGAAAATTCCGATGGAAAATATCCATCCCTGAACGCGTGAAGCCGGACGGCATCGCTGGCCTTCGGCCCCAGAAATCTTCGAGCGCCACGCCGAGCCTCGCTCGCTCGCGTGCCCGACGCGCTCCAGACCACCCAGCGAACGTCCAACCGCCGCCGACTGCGGGCGAGGTTCAGTATCGTAGCTCCGCAGCCAATTTCGATGTCATCCGAGTGCGCCCCGAGGCACAGGACGCGGAGTGGCGCAGCTGACGCCGGTATTTTGAGTTCGATCACTGCAATCTCCCTATGGTTCGATGCAGTGAGGGATCACCTGCGCCCCGCCGAATAGGGCGCGAGGGTCGAAGGGGTTCTCTGAGGAATTGACGCGGCACCTGACGGCCAAGACTTGATTGCCTTGCTCGGCGCCAGCAAATCCGCATCGCGCAAAGCAATCGCCGCTCGGCGAATCGTTGCGAATGGAAGGGATGCGCGTTCAGCGATATCGAGAAGGGAATTGCGGCCGTCAGAAAAGTTGAGGACCCATAACATCGCCATCTCGAAATCCGCGGGCGACTGGCCCCCTTTGTTTTTGTACAGTCCCCGCCGACCGAGCTGTGGCTCGCCCTTCGGTTTCAAATTCATGTACGACACGTCGTGCTCGAGGATCTCGATGATCGCGAGGGCCTTGTCCAGTGAATCCTGAAGCGCGTCGGCTTTCACAAAGTCGGGATTGTCAGCCGACGTGTGATACTCGGGGAAGCGACCATTGGGTGTTCGCGTTAGGCATCCTACCGGCAAATCGAATCCAGGCGAGCAGTATTGACGCTCATCGTAGCCGTAGGGTACGAAGTCGAGCGTTGTGTGCGCTCCCGCTCTTTCGAGCACATGGGCCGCAGCGCGATCAACCAGCGCGTCTCCGCGACGGCTTCTCTTATAGGTAGACATCCCGGGATCACCAAGGCAGGATAGCACAAGGCCGTGCCGGACGCGGCTTACTTCGGCATCGTGAAGCGCGAGCCATGTTATCGAGCCGATCGTTCCAGGGATGAAGAGAAAACGAAACGTATGCCGGCGAGGAATACCCGATAGAATGCGGGCGAGAAAAATCCCTACGGCGATTCCGGAGAGATTGTCGTTGGCGAGTGACGGGTGGCAACTATGGACGCTGATCAGCACTTCTTCCGTGCTCGTACCAGGGAGCACCACTTCGCCATAGGTCAGATTCCCCGGCTCCAGAGTGGAATCGATGCAAACATCGTATTCGCCCTCGGGGAGTGCATCGAGCACTTTCTGGCTCAGGCAGAAACCCCAATCCTCTGAGTAGTAGGTCGTGCGGTAGGGAATCAGATCGGGTTGAGCCGGCAATGTATGCAGCCGTGGTCGCAGCTCCGCGAGCGAGAGGCGGCCGCGAACTGGAACGCTATAGTTGACGACGTGCAGGTTTGACGCGCGAAAATCCACAACCCGCCGGCCTGCGTCATCGGCAATCCACGCGTCGCGGATGTTCCACTCTTTCGGAATTGTCCAGTCGAGAACCTGGGTGCCGGTGGGAACCTCGCTCACGTCGATCGGAATCAGCTGCTCGAGACGCTGGAGTGACTGCCGGAAGCCGTCTCCCGTAATGCTGCGGCAAATGGGATACAGCTCCCTGATAAGCCCATGCATCTCAGCGCCGGCACCTGGCGATGCAACGTAGGGAGAGGTCACCGGGAGACGAGCGGCGTGTAGTCGGGATATGAGCTATCCCTTGGATGAAGAATGGGTGCGTCCACTGGCCACTCAATGTCAAAGGCCGGATCGTTCCAGCGAACTCCGCGTCCGAAGGCGGGCTCGTAAAAAGCAGACATCTGGTAAGAGACTTCGGTTTCCTCTTCCAGCGTTACGAAACCGTGAGCGACTCCCTCTGGAATGTAGAGCGCCCGGCCGGATTCAGCGGTCAGCTCGACGCCGAAATGCAGCATGTAGCTCGGTGATTCGGGACGAAGGTCTATGATCACGTCCCAAATGGCTCCGCGCGTACACCGGACGACCTTGACTTCGCCGTGCGGCTCCGCCTGCCAGTGCATGCCTCTCAGCGTGCCACGCATTGGATTGTACGAGACGCTGCATTGAACGAGGGATTGATTCAGTCCCATCTGTTCCAGCTCCCGCTGGCACCACGTTCGGGCGAAGTATCCGCGTGCGTCCGATCGCTTCTCGAGATCGATCGTGAATGCACCGGCAAGCGGAGTGGCGAGGAATATCACGGGTAAACGACCACTTCCGGAATCGGGACGACGAAACGGCCACCCCAGTCGCGAATGCCGGCGAGCTGCTCCATGATTTCCGTTTTGAGGTTCCACGGCAGAATCAGAACGTAATCCGGTCGAGCTTCCCACAGCTTTTCCGGCGGGAAAATAGGAATGTGGGTGCCGGGAAGAAATTTCGCGTGCTTGTGGGGACTGCGATCAACGGTGAAGTCGACGAAGTCAGTCCGGATACCGCAGTAGTTGAGCAGAGTATTTCCCTTACCCGGAGCCCCGTATCCTACAACCCGCTTTCCGGCATTCTTTGCCTCGATGAGAAAAGAGAGAAGCTTTCGCTTTGTCTCTTGCACACGCGACTCGAATCCAGCGTAGTACTCGAGGGTGTCGACGCCGGCGTCCTTTTCACGTGCGCGAAGCGCCAGCAAGCGGTCGGTGACGCTCTTCGAGGTGTCCTCCTCGTGCGCCGCGTAAATACGAATCGAGCCCCCGTGCGTAGCGAGCTCTTCAACATCATAAATGGGAAGGCCATGCGCGCCGAAAATGCGCTCCACGGCGTAGAGCGAGAAATAGGAAAAGTGTTCGTGATAGACCTGATCGAACTGATTGCCATCGATGGTCCGCAGCAGGTGCGGAAATTCGATTGTGACGACCCCATTCGGCGCCAGGAGTATCTTGATACCGCTGACAAAGTCGTTGAGATCGGGCACCTGTGCGAGCACGTTGTTGCCGAGTATCAGATCGGGCGCGTGACCCTTGGCCGCCAGTTCGCGAGCCGTCTCCCGACCAAAGAACCTGACGACGGTTGGCACTCCCTTCTTTTCGGCGACCGCTGCCACGTTTGCCGCCGGCTCGACCCCCAGCACCGGGATGCGCCTTTGCACGAAGTACTGCAGCAGATAGCCATCGTTGCTCGCGAGCTCCACAACCTCGCTGCTCGAGGTCAGCCCCAGCTGCTCCACCATCTGATCCACATAGCGCTTGCAGTGGGCGAGCCATGTGTCTGAGAACGACGAGAAGTACGCGTAGTCCGTGAATATTTCCTCGCCACCGACGTATTCTTCGAGCTGAACGAGGAAGCAGTTCTCGCAAACCCAGACGAGGAGTGGGTAGAACGGCTCCATCGTGTTGAGGTTTTTCGCGGGAAGGAAGCTCTCGCACAAGGGTGACATCCCCAGGTCTACGACCCGGTGTCGCAATGAGGTGCCGCAAAACCGGCAACTCCCCGGTTCGGGCGCCTTGAGAATGGCGGAAGGCCAACTGTTCAAGCTTGGGGTCGCTTCTATCGCGGTCATCGGGTCCATCGCCTCCAAAGGCATACTGCAAGGTGTACGGTTTGAGCAGGTGCGGAATGCACCACTGAGGTCATCCGGTTTGATGCTGTGCCACGCCGGCCTGTGGCGATAGCTGTGCCGCGAGCGTGGAGCATTTGAGCTGCGCTATAGGTGTGTCCCGGGCGCCTGGGCGAGGGCAGGGAGGCACCTAACTCCAATGGTGTTGCTCCCTATCGAAAACATGTCGAATCGGCGCCACAGATCCGGCGCGTTCGCCTTGTTCCCTTCGCTTTGGGGGTGTTCCGCGACATCTGGTACGGGCGCGTGAGTTGCCTCTTCCCGCCTCGACGGCCGCACCCCGGTGCCCATGCCAGCGCCAAATAACTCACACGTACCGCCCTTTAAGGGAGGGGACGAAAATGAATTCGGTTTTCTTTGATCCCGCGCTCAGCGATGACGAGCGGCGCAATCTGCTCTATAGCGGCCAATTGTTCGTGCAAACCGCGTCGCCAGGCGCAAAAAAACTGGTGGCGCTGGCAAGGGAGATGATCGAGGACGCTTTCAAGGGAAAGGATCCCGAGCTGGCGCAGCACGAGATGCCGGTCGAGGAGTATGCCGTGCTGCTGACCGATCTGAAGCCGCGGTTCATTCATCATCCCGAATCCAAGTCGTGCATTCAGGAGATTCTGAGCGAGGCCGGCTGCGATCCTGAACAGACCTACTTCGATGTCCCGCGCATGCGGACCTCGACCAGCGAGAACTACCTGACGTCTGGAATCGCCTACGCATTCCATCCGCATCGCGACACCTGGTACTCGGCACCCATGTGCCAGATCAACTGGTGGCTTCCGATCTATCCGATTCTCCCGTCCAACGCGATGGCATTCCATCCCGCGTACTGGAACCGTCCGGTGAAGAACGGATCGCGGATCTACAACTATGAAGAGTGGAATCGGACCAGCCGCCTCGAGGCCGCGAAGCACGTAAAGACCGACACGCGCGTGCAGCCCAAGCCGGAAGAGCCCATGGAGCTCGATCCTCAGCTCCGACTGCTTCCCGCGCCCGGCGGCATGATCATGTTCTCAGGTGCGCAGATGCACTCGAGCGTGCCGAACGATTCGGGCCGCACCCGGTTCAGCATCGACTTCAGAACGGTGCATCTCGGAGACGTTCTGGGTCGCCGCGGAGCCCCGAATATCGATTCGGAATGCACGGGCACAACGATGCGTGACTATCTGCGCGTTTCCGACCTTGCGCACATTCCCGAGGACGTGTGCCTCAGTTACGAGGGAGGCACCCCGCTGGTTGGCGCCGCCGACGGCGCCGAAGTGCTGGCAGGTGCGGCATAAAAATGCGCGTACTGATTACAGGGCATAACGGTTATATCGGCTCCGTCCTGACGCCGATGGTCCGCGCCGCCGGCCACGATGTCGTTGGACTCGACACATTCCTCTTTGAGGGCGGAACGTTTGGCCCCGATCGCCCGCAGCCCGAAGGACTGCGGATGGATCTGCGCGACGTCCAGGTTGAGGACCTGTGCGGCTTCGACGCGGTTATGCATCTGGCCGCGCTCTCGAATGATCCGCTGAGCGACGTCAATCCGCAGTGCACCTACGACATCAATCACATTGGTTCTGTCCGTCTCGCTCAGCTCGCCAAGGAAGCCGGCGTCAAACGCCTGATCTTCGCGTCGTCCTGCAGCTTGTACGGCCTGGCCGGCGACGAGATGCTTACCGAGGAAGCTGCCTTCAATCCGATTACGCCGTACGGCGTGACGAAGGTTCTCTTCGAGCGCGACGTGGCGAAGCTCGCCGACGATGATTTCAGCCCGACGTTCCTGCGAAACTCAACCGCTTATGGAGTTTCCCCGCGACTCCGCGCCGACGTCGTCGTGAACAATCTCGTCGCCATGGCATTCACCACCGGCGAAGTTCTCATTCAGAGCGACGGCACTCCCTGGCGCCCGCTCGTCCACATCGAAGACATCGCAAGTGCGTTTATCGCCGTCCTCCACGCGCCGCGCGAGCTCGTGCACAACGAGGCTTTTAACGTCGGCCAATCCGAGGAGAACTACCGAGTTCGCGACCTCGGCGCTCTCGTCGAGCAGGTGATTCCCGGCAGCAAAGTCAAATACGCCGAAGGTGGCGGCCCCGATCCGCGCTGTTATCGCGTGGACTGCGAAAAGATCAAGCGCACGTTGCCGGAGTACCAGCCCCAGTGGAACGTGCGTCGCGGCATGGAGCAGCTGCGCGACGCGTTCGAGCGCTTCGGCCTTACCCGCGACGAGCTGATGAGCGATCGGTACTTCAGGATAAAACGAATTCGAGCGCTCCAATCGCAGGGACTGCTCGACGCGTCATTGCGTTGGACTTCGGCGGAAAGCCCACTCCTCATGGAGACCGTTGTATGAAAGTCGTGATTTTCTGTGGCGGACTGGGAATGCGCCTGCGCGAAGCTGGCGACGACATTCCGAAGCCGATGGTCCCGATTGGAAACCGCCCGATCCTCTGGCACTTGATGAAGTACTACGCGCACTACGGCCACACCGACTTCATCCTTTGCCTCGGCTACCGGGCGGACGCCATCAAGAAGTTCTTTCTCAACTACGAGGAGACGAGCTCGAACGATTTCGTGCTCTCGAATGGTGGACGGGAGATCGAGCTTATGAATCGCGACATCTCCGATTGGCGCATCACGTTCGCCGACACTGGGGTGAGCGCGAACATCGGTCAGCGGCTTATGGCGGTGCGTCAATATCTCGCGGGAGAGAAGACCTTCCTCGCGAATTACGCCGATGGCCTTACCGACATGCACCTGCCATCGGTGATCGAACGGTTCGAGGGCGGGGGAAAGATCGCCAACTTCGTGAGTGTGCGACCGAACCTGAGCTTTCACGCGGTTTCCGCGCGGGCCGATGGGCGAGTCCGCGAGATCAAGCCGGTGATGGAGACCGATCTGCGTATCAACGGCGGATTTTTCCTGTTTCGTCGAGAGATCTTCGACTATATGCGTCCCGGCGAGGAGCTGGTACAGGAGCCCTTCGATAGACTCATTAACGCGGATCAGCTACTCACCTACGCGCACGACGGGTTCACGGCTTCGATGGACACCTTCAAGGACAAGCAGCACTTCGACGAGCTGTACGCTAAGGGCAAAGCGCCCTGGGAGGTGTGGCGGCAAGGATCTCATGCTGCGGAACGTCTCGTGGCCAACGCGCCAGTGAGGCATCCTGCTATTCCGTCGTTTGGGCAACACACCGATGGCCTCGCCGTGAAATACAGCGGCGGAGATTTTCTCAGTCTCGTCGCCCGGAATCCAGCCGAAGCGTTCGGCGCGCCGGCCAAGTCGTAGTCGGCGTGCTTGAACGCACCGCGTCCTTGCGGCCTGGTGCGGGCGAGCACGCCGCCTGAGAATGCGAATGAAGACGAATCGCGATCGACCAATCGTAATTGGCGGGGGTATCGTTGGGCTTGCAACAGCTCTCGCTATGGCTGAGCGCGGCCTTCCGCCCATTTTGCTCGAGGCCGAGGACGGACTCGCCCGGCATCAGACAGGACACAACAGCGGCGTCATCCACTCCGGTCTGTACTACAAGCCCGGTTCCGCCAAAGCGAAGACCTGTCGCGAAGGTCTCGAGGCGATGTATCGCTTTTGCGCGGAAGAGAACATACCTCACCGCCGATGCGGGAAGCTTGTCGTCGCGATCCGTGAAGATGAATTGCCCCGACTTGCTACGCTCGAGGAGAGAGGCCGCGCCAACGGGGTAGCCGTGCAGCGCCTGTCACCTGAGGAGATTCGCGAGCGCGAGCCGGAGGTGCGGGGGCTGGCCGGACTCTGGGTCGAGGAGACCGGCATCGTCAACTATTCACTCGTCTCCGCGCACATCGCGCGTCGATTTGAGAAGCTCGGCGGCGAGATCCGTCTTGGTCATCGCGTTCTTGCGATTCGACACGAGAATGGAACTCGCATCGTCGAGACGACCGGCGGCGTTGTGCGTTCTTCGCTTCTTATCAACTGCGCCGGATTACAATGTGACCGAATTGCCCGGCTCGCCGGCGTAGATCCCGGAGTCCGCATCGTCCCGTTTCGCGGCGAGTATTACACGCTGAAGTCGGAGCGCGCCTCTCTTGTTCGCGGACTGATCTACCCTGTTCCGGACCCGGCAATGCCATTTCTCGGCGTTCACTTCACGCGCGGCATAGACGACGTAGTCGAAGCGGGTCCCAACGCCGTGCTCGCGCTCAAGCGGGAAGGGTATGCGTGGAGCGATTTCTCCTTCACCGACGTTGCCGACATGGCAGCGTTTCCCGGATTCTGGAAGATGACACGTACACAATGGCGTACCGGCCTTTCGGAGATGCGTCGATCACTCAGCCGGAAACGGTTTCTCGAGTCCCTGGTCTCACTCCTTCCGGCTCTTACCGATGCCGACATCGAGAGCGGAGGAAGCGGAGTACGAGCGCAGGCAGTCAGTTCCGACGGCCGGCTTGTCGACGATTTTCTCATTCAGAATCTGCCGGGAATGGTCAACGTGCTGAACGCGCCTTCGCCGGCGGCGACCGCCTCGCTCGCTATCGGCCGTGAGATCGGCGACCGAGCGCTTGGCTTGCGGACGGCGGCATGAGCGCAGCAATCCAACCAAATCGTCCCGAGTTGAGCCCGAACGGCGCGTCATCGCCTCCGGTTTCCGTGGTGATCTGCACCTGGAACCGCAGCCGGCTTCTTCGGCTCACGCTCGAGAAGATGACTCAGCTCGAAGTGCCTCCAGATACGGTATGGGAGCTCATCGTCGTGAACAACAACTGCTCGGACGATACCGACTCCGTTCTGGCGGACTATCGTGAGCGGCTGCCTCTCGTGCGTCTCTTCGAGCCAAAACCCGGAAAATCATTTGCCGGGAACCTCGCGGTTCGCGAGGCGAAGGGCGAATACATCATCTGGACTGATGATGATGTGCTCGTCGAGCGCGATTGGCTCAAGGCATATATGACTGCTTTCGCGAAGTGGCCGCAGGCCGAGATCTTTGCGGGGGCAATAGACCCGTGGTTTGAGGAAACACCTCCGCGCTGGCTTGAGTCGGTGTTCCCGAAAATCGCGGCGGCCTACGCGGCTCTCGACTACGGTCCCACTGGTTTCGATCTGACGTTCGAGACGTATCCCTACGGGGCGAACATGGCTCTTACGCGAAGCGCCCAGCTGCGAGAGCCCTACGACACGCGCTTGGGGCCCCGTCCCAATAGCGGCATCAGGGGAGAAGAGATGATCATGGCGCGTCGCCTCCTGGCGGCGGGCTCGACAGGGCGGTGGGTACCTGAGGCCAAAGTTCGCCATTTCATCCCACCACATCGGCAATCGCTCAGCTATCTGCGCGAATACTTCTTTGGATCCGGTGAGGCGCTTGGGCTATTGGGCAGGAACGACACCGGCGAACGGCTCGTGTTCGGTCGGCCATTGTGGCTATGGAAAGAAGCCGTCGGTGCCGAGCTCGCCTATCGCTTTGGGAGAGTATTCCGATCGCCCGAGAACTGGATCGAATCCTTCCGCGCCGCCAACGTCGCGCGAGGTCGAATCAAGCGATACGTGTCCGGTAGAACGGTCTAGGCGCTAAGACTGAAGGGTCGCGGCTGTCGGCACCGGGATTGGCTTCCGGACGACCTGCTCGAGGAGAGCGCTCAGCGCCGCAGCAGGCGCATCCCATGAAAACGCGTTGAGAGCCGTCGTCCTTGCAAGAGTTCCGAGTGCGTCTCGGCGGCTCTCGTCCCGCAGCAGGCTCACGATCATGTCGGCCATCTCCTGTCCTTCTCCGGTTAGCAGAAGGTCGGATGGCGCGTGTGTGAGGCCATTCGTTGCGATTGGCGTCATGACGGCCGGCGTGCCCACCGCCCAGGCTTCCAGGACCTTGTTCTTGATGCCGCATCCGGTGCGCATGGGCGCCACCGCCAACCAGGCGAGCGTAAGAAAAGCTCGAACGCTCTCCACGTCTGCATGGACCTCGATGCCCGGTCTGCTTCCCAGTGCCGCTACTTCCGGGGCCGGGCTCCGTCCTACGATCTGGAATACGGCGTCCGGGATCGACGTCCGAATTTTCTCCCAGATCTCGTCGGCGAAATACACAACCGCATCGATGTTCGGCTGGTAATTCATGACACCCGTGAACATCACGGTGGGTCGCGTGGCGCGAGCAACTTCCAGAGGGGCCGAGACCTCAACGCCGTTGGGAAGAACGTGGACGTTCTTTACGCGCAGAAATCGGCGGAGCACACCGGCGTCTGCTTCACCAACGACGACCATTGCTTCCGATGCGTGGCGCATGCTGAACTCATAGCGCGCCAGGTAGCTGAACTGCGCCAGGCGCTGCCTCAGGGTGTTTCCCTTGTGGGAATGAAGAAGCAGCCGCCAGGCCGATAGTGTCATGGAATCCACTCGATCGCTCACCGACGGCGGAAGCTCCGGTATACGCCTCCGCAGGTATTCCATTCCGCCCCATAGCAGCGTGGCTGCTGGGCGATGCGCTTCCACCGCGGCCGCGACGGTCCTCACGACTGGCTCGATGTCGTACTGAGACGGTACGTACATCCACTGTGCGAGGCGCGGAAAATTTATCTCGGCAGCCAGGTGGACTCCGTTCGAATCACCAGTCTCGCCCCCTGCCGGGCAGACGAGCACGATCTCCCAACGGGTGGCGAGTCGCTCGAGCAGCCGCGAGACGCGGAGCGACATACCATCCCTGACCGGCCATGGTGATACGGGACAGATGGCAAGGAGCGTTTGACGCTGAGCGATGTTCGGCGACCGCACGCTAGCTGAAAGGTTGGAGAAGGGGATTCCGATGCTCGACGTGATTTCGCCAGTAGGACCGGTCATGAGGCCGCTGGCGCGCGAGTACGATAGGCCATTATTTCGGGTCTGGGTGCGACAAGATCGCGCGACGACATCTCTGGCGGCGTGTTCACAGTTCTGGTCAGAAGGTGTCCCTGTTTCGAGGTCGCTCCGCCTTCCGGGGAAGAGGCGGGTCGCGTCGGTCGCTTTTCTGAGGTCGCGGAATGCAACCTAGGGGCCGTGAGGCGCGATGCCGGTGTGACACCGCACGCCAAGTCTAACTCATTGTCATTGCGCGCCTTATGAGTCCGGTGACGGTACCCAACCTATTGGTCTTCCGACTGGAAAACATCCGGCTGTAGCGACAGAGCAACACGACTGCTACTCGGGGCCACTCCGTCCAGGACCGTTAATCGGCATTCGCGACGTGCCTCCCGAGACTATGAGCGACAGACATACGCCGACCACGATCGCGGCCGATGTGGCAATCCAGTCTCTGAGGGGCGCCGCTCGAATGCCAAACATGTGGGGAACAACGACCAAGCCTACGTAGAGTACCAGACTTGAGAGCGCGGCGAAACCGAGCACTCTCCGGCGGGTCGGGGATCGTGAACTCAACGCCGCCGTCGACGCCCAATACGCCGCGGGCGACAGCAACAGAGCAATCCAGAGCATACTGAGCGCGGCCTCGGCCGGCGTGCCCTCGATTGCCCACCGTAATGGCATCAGCATCACCCATCCGAGGGACGAAGTCACCGGGATTCGCGTTCCGTATTTTGCGTGCTCTCGCTGTGCGGTGAGCGAGACGTCGTGTGAGTCATAGTTCGCGGAAAGGGCGAGTGTATCGTCCAACGCGAGAGCGTCGGTCTCTGCACCTCGAAAGACGCGACCAAGGGCGAAGTACGGTTGACGGAGTCGGAGCACCGCAGCGCCGGTACGAATCCCGAAGATGAGATCGCGACTCAGCTGCGCGATTAGCACGATCTCGCTTCCGTGAGAATCCACAACGCGTACGATCGGGGCTATCTCGTTCGGTGTTGCGGCTGGAACGATCGTCGTCGCGACCTCTGCCCCGTGCAACAGTTCGTCGCGGACCTGGGCGCTATTCTCCAGACGGGTATCGGCAATCCTGGCGTCGCCAATTTGTGTTCCCAGCACGACCCCAGTGAAGACGGCAAAATGGCCTAGTGCTCTGGCGATCTGCCCGTAATACTGGGTGGACGGGAGCGACACGAGGAAACCAAAGCTGGAGACCGCCTGGACGGTCAGCCACAACGCTGCGAACGCTCCGGCCAGCCTGCTCGCCGTGCGAGGGAGCGGACGCAGCCAAACCGCCGCGTACCGGGCAATCATGAAGCCGATGGCGCCGCCGAGGGTGTTGCTGATCACATCTCCGAGCGTGGAATCCCGGCCGGGAATCAGGAGGAATTGTGTGGTTTCGATCGCGGCCGAGAGAACGCACACGGCGACCACTGCGTTCCGTCCGCGCAGGCCGTAAAGCGCCAAGCCAATCCCCAGCGGAGCAAATAACACGACGTTGAGGATCGCATCGACGCTTCCGAACGATCCGCAAATCACGCAGAAATGCGATTCAATGGCCCCCGGTGGCTGGGGGAGCAAGGTCGCGAACGCTATCACGATCAGCGACGCGACAGACAAAAGCAGTCCTACTCTGCGTAGATGTGGCGCGGCGGCAACACTAATGTCCATTCGGATGGTTGAAGCCCCTCAGGTAAACGTATGGCATTGAAGCTTTCTCCTTACGCCACAAGGAGATAGCTGGCCTCCACCAACTGATCCTGTGCCCCCGGCGACTGGCATTTGAAGTGCGAACCGCCACGTAGCGCAGATTCAGCGCCGCGCTCCGTCTCCTTCGTCACCATGCATCCAAATACGACCTCGCATTTCTTCACTGTCGACGTCGAAGAGTACTTCCAGGTAAAGGCACTCGAGTCTGTCGTCTCGCGCGAGGACTGGAATTCTTGTCCAAGCAGGCTCGAGCGGAGCATCGATCAGTTGCTCGCGAGCCTCGATCGCAACGGCGCCACCGGAACATTCTTTGTGCTCGGTTGGGTAGCTGAGCACCTGCCTGAAGTGGTGCGCGCGATTGCCGCATCGGGTCACGAGGTCGCCTCGCACGGCTACTGGCATGAACGCGTAACCGCACTTTCGGTCGATTCGTTCCGAAAGGATCTACGGTCTTCGAAGGCGATACTGGAAGATCTGATCGGAGTAGAGGTGATTGGATATCGAGCACCCAGCTTCTCGATCATCCCGGGAGGGGAATGGGCCTTCGATGCCTTGCTCGCCGAAGGATACAAGTACGACTCGAGCCTGTTCCCGATTCACCGGCGTGGATATGGCTACCCCGGCGCCCCCCGCGTTCCACACATCATCGAACGCGTGGAAGGACGACTCGCGGAATTCCCCCTCGCGACTACCAGCATACTCGGCTACCCAGTCCCCAGTGCAGGCGGCGGATACCTCCGCCAGTTTCCCTTCGGAATAATTCGTCGCGCTTTCCGGGAAGCCACCGAGCGCCGTGAGCCGGCCACGTTCTATATCCATCCCTGGGAGATCGATCCTGACCAGCCGAGGCTCCCGGTGTCGACGCTGAATCGCATTCGGCACTATCGAGGACTCGCCGGCGCGCTCGGGCGGATCGAGAATCTCCTCGAGGAATTCACCTTCACGGCCATCGCGCCATTTCTCAGCACTCTCGATCGGCATGATGCGGCCCTCGTAACGGCGGGCGCCGCGTGACGGTTCGCGTCGAGATCTTCGGCACAGCCGAGGAGTGGGACGAAACGACCGGCTCCGAGGAGGAGTGGAACGCGTTCGCCGAGAAGCAGAAAGGATATACGCACTTCCACCAGCTGCGTTGGCGGACGGTCGTCGAGCGCGTCTTCGGTCATCAGTGCGTATACCTCGCGGCGCGCGACACAGTGGGGACGCTCGTCGGAATTCTTCCACTGGTGCGTGTGCGAAGCGTCGTCTTCGGACACTACCTCGTTTCGATGCCGTTCGTAAACTATGGCGGCCCGATTGGAACCGAAGCCGGTATTCGAGCGCTTGTTGACGAAGCGGTGGCGCTCGCTCAACGCGATCGCGTGAAACTCCTCGAGATGCGGAGCAGCATTCCGCTGGACACCGCGCTTCCCGCGTCGCACCGGAAAATTACGGTGTTGCTCGATTTGCCCGGAACGTCGAGTGAGCTCTTCAGCCGATTCAGCGCCAAGCTGCGCAGCCAGATTCGTCGGCCGCAGAAGGAGGGAGTCACCATCGCCTTCGGGCCCGACCAGCTGGAGCCTTTCTTCTCGGTGTTCGCGCGTCACATGCGCGACCTGGGAACGCCAACGCAATCGCTCGCCTTCTTTCGCGAAATTGTGAATCAGTTTCCAGACGATACCTGGATCGGATGCGCTTACCTCAACGGACAACCGATCGCCGGGGGTTGCGGGTTCCGCTTTGGCGAAGAGTTCGAGATGACATGGGCCTCATCGCTGCGTGAGTACAATCGCGAAGCTCCCAACATGCTTGTCTACTGGGCTTTCATCGAGCGAGCGATTGACGAAGGTGTGAAGGTGTTCAACTTTGGCCGCTGCACGCCTGGTGGGGGGACGCACAAGTTCAAGATGCAATGGGGCGGACGCGAGCAGCCGCTGTGGTGGTACGGAGTTTCCGCCTCTGTGGGCGCCACCACTCCGTCGCCGAAAGACGGACCCTTTCGATGGGGTCCGCGGATCTGGCGGAAGCTTCCAGCCTCGATTGCCACGAAGGTGGGGCCATCGATCGTCCGCTACATCCCATGACCTGGCGCCGGCATCCTCCGGTCCTTTCACCGGTGTCAGCTCGCGCCTTGTTCGATGGGATGGGTGCAGCGATCGGATTTCGACCGGACTCGTCCGCCACGGTCGCGGCGATGCTTCGCCGCCGCTACGGCGCTGTCGATGCGCTCCTCACCGACAGTGGCACATCGGCGCTGATCCTTGCATTGAAGAGACTGCTCCCGAAAGGCGGAACGGTCGCGTATCCCGCTTACGCGTGCATCGATCTCACAACCGCTGCGCTCGGCGCGGGAGTGCACGTAAGACTTTATGATCTGGATCCGGTGACGCTGAGTCCGGATTTGAATTCTTTGCGGGCGACGATCAAACGCGGCGTTGATGTCATCGTCCTGGCGCACTTGTATGGGTATCCGGCGGACGTGCTGAGCGCGCAGACGCTAGCATCAGAGGCGGGGATACCGGTCATCGAGGATGCGGCACAGGGTGCTGGCGGAAAATTGCATGGGGAGCTGCTCGGCAGTCTTGGGGATGTCGCTATTCTCAGTTTCGGCCGCGGGAAGGGGACAACCGGTGGCTCCGGCGGAGCGGTGCTCGTGAAAACCGCTCTACTGGCCAACTGGACTCGGCAAGCGCGCAATGATCTGAGGGCTGGTTCGAGAGGAGGCGCGGACGTGTTGAGTCTCGCCGCTCAAGGGCTCCTCTCGCATCCATCGCTCTATCGTCTTCCGGCTTCGATCCCTTCCTTGAAGCTTGGCGAAATGGTCTATCATCCGCCCCGTTCGCCCCGGGGCATGTCGACGAGTAGCGCGGCCGTCCTCAGTCGGACGATGGATCTGCATGAGCGCGAGGTATCCGAGCGGCGTCATCGCGCATTGTGTCTTCTCGCATCAATGACAGCGACGCGAGATGTCACTCCGGTTAGATCTATCTCCGGCGGTGAGTCGGGGTTTCTGCGTCTCGCACTGCTCGATTCGATAGGCACGCGGATTCCGGACGCTTCACTCGGCGCACTGCGCGGATATCCGATGACGCTTGATCAGCATCCCCAGCTCTGGCCGGTGCTTCTTTCAGGAGAACGAGCCGGAAATGGATCGCGCTTTTTGCGCGACAGGCTCTTCACTGTTCCCACTCACGCGCGCGTTACCCGGGCTGATCTGGCCAGGCTCGCCAAGTGGCTGGAAGGAACTCCCGTGATTCGCGTCGGCGCAGCGAACGCATGAGCGCAAAGGTTTTAGAGACGACTGGGGCGCGGCGTATTGTCAAACGGGCATATCGCGCAGCGCGCAACCTGCCCGATCGGCTGCTGCACCGTCGCCGCTACCGCGACGTGCGCCGTCGATTGTCTCGATCCGGTAAACCGCGACACATCCTCGTTGTCTGTTACGGAAACGTTTGCAGAAGCCCTTATTTGCAGGCGGTACTTCAACGCGCGCTCCCGGGAACCGCGATAACGTCGGCAGGATTTTTCGGCAGCGATCGGCCCGTTCCTGAGGCATCTCTTGTGGTCAGTGCGAAGCGCGACCTCGACCTGTCGCGTCATCGTTCGCGGCCGCTCACCCCGAACACAGTCGGCGGCGCAGATCTCATCGTTGTTATGGATGCAAATCAGGCACGCGAGATTGCCGTCCGTTTTCGCGTGAATACCGCGCGGATTGTCATCGCCGGTGATCTCGATCCACGGTTCGAGGAAAGTCGCGGCATCACGGACCCGTGGAATCAATCGACCGAGGTATTCGAGGCCTCCTTCAATCGGCTCGACCGATGCGCGGTCGCGCTGGTCGACGCGCTTCAGAGCGCTAACTGACGCCGCCCCTGGGCGTTTCATGCAAGCCGCGGGATTGACGGTTGGGCGCAAAGGTCCACCCCACCATCGCTGTTGCAGACACACCACACTTCGCGATTTCGGGCGGTTCATTGACGGCGTGGCGTGACGTCGCATCGCATTGATATGAAAAGAGTTACGTGCAGCGCGCGTCGGTGATTAACCGACGTCGGTGCCGGGTGCCAAGCTTGCACTCCGTGGCCGGGCCGGTCCGATTGATTGGGCTACGCAAGAGTCAGATTCCGACCCTTTCACCACCGCTCGCCAATGACCGGCATGCCCTACGATTTCGAGATCGACGCCACGCCTGAGACGCGCAACGCACCATACGTCGCGGCCTCGCTACTGGACCATCTGCCGGAGCAAGTCAAATGTGCGGCATAGCCGGCATTGCGCGTCAGGCGCCCAGCGGAATAACCACTCAGGCCTTGGGCCGGATGGCCGCTGCAATTCGGCACAGAGGCCCGGACGGGTACGGATTCTATGCCGGACGGAAGGTCGGGCTTGCGCACGTTCGACTCGGAGTCACGGATAGCGGCGGCGCGGGACAGCCTCTCACCAATGAGGATGGCCAGATAGTCGTCACCTCGACCTGTGAAGTCTTCAACCATCCCGAGCTTCGGCACGAGCTCGAAGCCCGCGGTCACGTCTTCCGTACGAGATGCCACGCGGAGGTGTTGGTTCACGGGTACGAGGAATGGGGCACCGAATTGCTGGGGCGACTCGACGGCCAGTTCGCGTTCGCGATCTACGATCGAAATCAGGAGACGGTTTTCGTCGCGCGGGATCGGTTCGGGGTGCGCCCGCTGTTTTACGCCCAGCGGAATGGGGATTTCTATTTCGGCTCAGAGATCAAGGCGATCCTCGCCACGGGTGAAGTCGACGCGGCGCTGGACCAGCGTGGGCTTGATGAAGTTCTGAGATTGGGCGCAGCTCGGCCGCCACGCACGGCGTTCAGCGGAATCGCCTCACTCGAGCCCGGCACGTACGGGATCTGGAAGGATGGCGCGCTGTGGCTTCGCCATTACTACGAGCTGGACTATCCGGAAACGATAGAAGAGCCGGATGATGTAATCGAACAGCTCGACGAAATCATGCTTCGCAGCGTCGGTATGCGATTGCGCGCCGAAGTTCCGGTCGGGGCATACGTGAGCGGCGGATTGGATTCGTCGATCGTCGCGTCTCTTGCGCGCAGCGCATCTTCCCATCCGGTTCGGAGTTTCTCGATCACCCATGCGGCCCCGGAGTACGACGACAGTCTTCTACAGGAAAGGGTCGCAGCAGCGGTGGGCAGCGTGCACACGTCCTCCGTGATTGAAATGGTCACCATCGCGCAAAGCTTTCCTGACGTTCTGTGGCATTCCGAAACGCCGCTTCTCCGCACTGCGCCCGCGCTGATGTATCATCTCGCGAAGGTGACGAAGGAATGCGGTGTCAAGGTCGTGGTCGCGGGTGATGGTGCTGACGAGATATTCCTCGGCAACGATCTCTTCAAGGAGACCTCCGTGCGGAGGTTCTGCCTGCGCCAACCCGAGTCAAGAGTCCGTCAGCGGTTGTTCGATCGCGTGCAGTCGGGGATGTCAGGAGAATCGAGTTCTCCCGAGTCGGTGCGACGCTCACTATTGGCCGCGGCCGAGCCGAACGATCCGCTCTTTTCGCACATGCCGCGGTTTCACGGAACGCAGATCGACGACTTCTACACGCCTGAATTCAAGGCTGGTCTCGGGGGCATCGATGTGATCTGTGAGTTGCGGGCATCTCTGCCGACGCGATTCTTCGGATGGTCGCGCACGAATCAGGCGGCGTACCTCGAGATGACGACTCGCTTTTCGCCCTACGTTCTCAGCTCCCAGGGCGACCGGATGACGATGGCGCACGGAGTGGAAGGACGATATCCGTTTCTCGACCATCGTCTGTTCGAGTTCGCATCCGCGCTTCCAGCGGGATCGCGGCTGCGGGGACTCCGTGGCAAGGAGGTCCTGGGTCGCTGGGCCTCGCGGATACTTCCGAGTCAGCGTGAAATGATTGGACGACCGCGTCATGCTGCGCCGGAGATTCAGGCCTTTCTGCTTCCGACATCGCCCTCGTGGGTCGGCGATCATCTCACCAGCGAAGCGCTGTCGCGCGTCGGAATTTTCTCGGCGTCCGCTGTTGGCGGACTCGTGAAGCGCTGCAGTGCGACGCTCGGCGCAAGTGGCGAAAGTGAGGCCCTCATCGGAGTGCTCTCGACCCAACTGTGGCACCATCAGTTCATACAAAGCGCGCTCCAGATCGCCCCGCTCCCAGTAAGCCAGGCTTCAGTGCTCCTCGGGGACACCTTCCCGGTTGCGGCGTCAGACTCCCGCTACGCACCCAAACCATGCTGATACCACAACAGGAATTCACACCAGGCGTGTCCGAATCCGGCATCCTCAGTCGCATTCGTACCTTCGTACAGCAGAATTCCGTTTACTCGCAGCAGGAATTCGTCCTCGCAGAGGATGACCGATTCTTCGAGAAGGCCGCGGTCAACTCCAAATACGTGAAGGCGATGGTCGGTTTCGTGGAGGATGAATTCGGAGTTCTCATGTCGCCGTCCGAAATCAGTGAAGAGAACCTTGGCTCTCTTCGCGCTGTGGCCCGCTTCGTCGCGAGCAAGCAACCCTTCGCCGTCGGTTGAGGCGATAACGTGAACATCGCTGAGCGGTGAACCCATGAGAGCGCAATCATTTGCCGCGACAGCACCAGCCTCCCCGCGATCGAGTCGCTTATCGCGTAAGGCAAGGGCCTTTGTCGCGACCGATGGAGGGCGGCTCTCACTGGTCCGCGATCCGCTTCGGCTGCTGCTGTTCGCATTGACGGTCCTGACTGTCAGCCAGCTTCATCAACACTATCCGATGATGATGAAGCTCCGCCCGGCGTTGCTGCTCGTCGTTGGATCGACCGGCTACGCGTTCCTGAATCCGCGATATCTCACGCGTGAAAATGTGTTGGATGTCTGGCCGATGCGCCTCGTGGCGTTTCTCGGCATTCTTGCGTGCTGCTCCGCGGTTTTTGGAATCTCACTGGGCGCGACTGCTTCCTTCGTCATCGGCGTCTACGTGAAAGTAATCGTCTACTGTTTCCTGCTGGCCCTCAGCATCAGGCAGGTAAGGGATTTGTTCACCCTGGTCTGGGCGTACGTGGTTGGCTGTGGGATCCTCGCGTTCTTCTCGCTTTTTATCTTCGGGATTGCCCGGACGAATAGCGGGTTCGCGCGACTCGATCACCTTTACATGTACGATGCGAACGATCTCGGCGTCATCATGATGGTGGGCATACCGCTCGTCATGCTGCTTCTCTCCGTGTCACGCGGCTCACAGCGGTGGATGCTGATTTCTATTCTCGTTGCCATCGCCGCGACGATTGCACGGTCCGGCTCCCGAGGCGGCTTTCTGGGGTTTATCGCGGTCGGTGTCGGCTCCCTCCTGCTTGCGAACGGGGTCTCGCTCAGCAAAAGGATCGCTCTCATTTTGCTTGCGCCAATCGCGCTGGCGCTCGGCGCACCCGCCGGATACTGGAAGCAGATGGGAACTGTCATGCAGCCCAAGGCGGATTACAACTATTCGACCATTGATGGACGAAAGGCTGTAGCCGAGCGCGGCATCGGGTATATGGCGAAGTACCCCATTTTCGGCCTTGGGATGAACAACTTTGCGCGCGCCGAATGCACAATCTCGCCGAAGCTTGAAGGTCTCAGCCGGACCGGCCCCATTCGGTGCACTGCGCCGCACAACTCCTACGTCCAGGCCGGTGCTGAGTTGGGAGTTCCGGGACTGATCGTCTGGGTATCGCTCGAGCTGGGACTCATCGTCGTCCTTTTGCGACTGCGCCGTCGCCTGCCGCGAAAATGGAAGCGTGGGACGGGCGCGGAGCGCTTTCTCTATGGAGCGACGACGTTCTTTCCGCTTTCGATGATCGGGTTTGCGGTCACTTCATTCTTCGTCTCATTTGCGTGGATGGAGCCGCTCTACATCATGGCGGCGTTTACTACAGGTCTGTACGTATCGCTCCGCGAGCACGCGCGGTTGCAAAATGGCGGACAGGTTCAGGCATCGACGCCGTCGGTCGCCGGACAGTCAGGACGCGGCTGGCGCGTGGCGCGCAGCGCGAGCCGCGCCCAACCTCTCGTGCGACTTGGGCTTTCAGCAGAATCGGATCCGTGCGCCGCATCCTGAAGGCAAGAATCGAGAGAGCACTCTCCTCGGCGCCCGCCGGCAGGATTGCCCGGGATCGAATTCGAGGAAAGCGACTGATACTGGCCTATCACGGCATTGTGCCTCATGGAGAAACGCCGGCGGGCGAGCGTGCCCTGTTCGTAAGCCAGCGGAACTTCGCGGATCAGCTCGATGCCGTTGCTTCAATTGCCGATGTCGTCGCCCTAGATCGGCTCGACGCACCCGGCAACGGACGTCCGCGCGTCGCGATTACATTCGACGACGCATACAGGGGCGCGGTGAACGAAGGGATAGCCGAGCTCGTAAAGCGGGGGTTTCCCGCAACCATTTTTGTAGCTCCCGGACGTCTGGACGATCACATCTTCTGGTGGGATGCGCTTTCGCACGGGAGCCCGGAGCTTGACAAGACCGTCAGACACCACGCTCTTCATCGACTCGGTGGATCAGACGAACGAGTACGGACATGGGCGTCGAAGATTCGACTGCCAGCATCTGACGCGCTACCCGCGTACGCTCAAACGGCCACCCGCGCCGAGTTGCAGTGGGCGCTCAGTCATCCCGAAATAACTGTGGGATCTCATACCTGGTCGCACGCGAACCTCGCCGCGCTCGACGACGCGGAGGTCGATTCCGAAATTCAGCGCTCACGGGACTGGCTGCGCGCCAACTTTGGAGAAAAGGCCATTCCCTGGATTGCGTATCCGTATGGTTTGGACTCGGACAAAACGCACAAACTCGTGGCATCCGCTGGATACTCCGGCGGGCTGCGCATAGGTGGCGGCTGGCATAATCTGACAGAAGCGTCGACCCTCGCCCGCCCACGGCTCAACGTTCCAGGAAGTCTTTCCATCGCAGGATTTCGCGCCCGTATGCTGGGAGTGGTGCGGCCGTGACGCGACCGACTGTAATAGTGACGGACGGAGAACAGCGGGCCGCGTTGGCCGTTGTTCGCTCACTGGGCGCCAAATACCGGTGTGTTGTAACGGCATCATCGACGTCTTCACTGGCGGGCGGGTCGAAGTTCTGCGCACGGAGTGTGGTGGTGCCCGACGCCCTGGAGCGTCCCGGCGATTTTGCCGATGCCATAGTTGCGCTGACGGCCGCGGAGAGGGCGGCACTCGTGCTGCCGATATCAGAGGCCTCGCTTCTTTCGGTGCTTCCGGCCAGGGCTCGACTCCTTCCGGCCGTCGTACCGTTTCCTGACTTCGACGCTTTCAGCGCTCTGTCGGACAAGCAGCGGCTCCTCGAGGAAGCGTCCCAGCTTGGTATCGCAATTCCGGCGCAGCAAATTATCTCGAACAGATCAGCGATTGGGAGCATCGACCTTGACTCGTTGCAATATCCGGTCGTACTGAAACCCGCTCGCTCAGTCAGTCTCGATTCTCGTCTCCGTGCCAAGGTTTCGGTTTCATATGCATCCAACGCGGATGAATTGAGCAGGCGTGTGCGCACGTTGCCCATGGGGGC
>Ga0070679_100001164_pt1 | contig 23041 bp, 17 predicted proteins | sample KBSC63BmetaG_FD_65652 | JGI IMG/M metagenome (GOLD analysis project Ga0070679, IMG submission 65652) | Corn rhizosphere microbial communities from Kellogg Biological Station, Michigan, USA - KBS C6-3B metaG | ecosystem: Host-associated > Plants > Roots > Rhizosphere | place: USA: Michigan... | reverse complement strand
CGCACCAACAGCGACCGCCGGCTGCGGCAGCGTGCGTGGTACTACACGCGGATATTTGCCGATCCGAAAGACGAGCACTCCATCTACGTCCTCAACACCGGCATGTACCGGTCGACGGACAACGGAAAAACTTTCCGCAGCATTCAGGTGCCGCATGGCGACAACCACGATCTCTGGATCGCGCCAAACGATCCGCAGCGGATGATCGAATCGAACGACGGCGGCGCGAACGTCTCCTTCAACGGCGGAAAATCGTGGACGGAGCAGGATCAGGCCACCGCGCAGTTTTATCACGTCGTCACCACGACGCACTTTCCGTATCGGGTCTGCGGCGCGCAGCAGGACAACTCCACGCTCTGCGGACCGAGCCGAGCGAGCGGCGGGATCTCGATCGACGACTGGTACGACGTCGGGGGCGGAGAAAGCGGCTACATCGCGGTGAGGCCCGACACGCCGGACGTCGTCTTCGCGGGCTCTTATGGCGGACTGCTGACGCGTAAGGACATCAAAACCGGTTTCGAGCGCGATGTGAATCCGTGGCCCAACAATCCGATGGGTCACGATGCGGCCGACGCGAAATACCGCTTCCAGTGGACTTTCCCGATCGTAATCTCGCCGCACAATCCATCGCGGATGTACGTCGGCAGCAGCGTCATCTTCCAGAGCGATGACCAAGGTCAGACCTACAAGGTGATCAGCCCCGATCTGACGCGTCACGATCCCCGCACCCTCGGCGCCTCGGGCGGACCGATCACCAAGGATCAGACGTCGGTCGAGTACTACGCGACGGTGTTCACCATCGCCGAATCGCCGCGGACCGCCGGAGTAATCTGGGCCGGTTCCGACGACGGACTCGTTCACGTCACCAGGGACGGCGGGAAGACCTGGGCGAACGTGACGCCGCGCGGACTGCCCGAGTGGGCACGCATCTCGATGATCGACCCATCGAATTTCGCGACCGGCACGGCTTACCTCGCCGCAAACCGGTACCAGCTCGACGACATGAAGCCGTATCTGTACAAGACGACCGATTACGGCGCGACGTGGACGGTGATTACGAGCGGCATTCCAGCGACCGAGTTCACGCGCGTGGTGCGCGAGGATCCCGAGCGCGCGGGATTGCTGTACGCCGGCACGGAGCGTGGAGTCTGGGTCTCGTTCGACGACGGCGCGAGCTGGCAGTCGCTGCGCAGAAATCTTCCGATCGTCCCGATTCACGACCTGGCGATCAAAGAGGGCGACCTGATCGCGGCTACCCACGGCCGATCGTTCTGGATTCTCGACGACTTGTCGGCGCTTCGGCAGATGTCGCCGGCGGTGCCGCGCGAAGCCGCGCATCTGTTCAAGCCGCGGAAGGTGTATCGCGCCAGCTTCGGCGGGGGTGGTGGGAACGGAGCCGCGGGCGGTCATCCTACCGGTGCTAATCCGCCATCTGGTGCGGTGATCTACTACTGGCTGGCGCAACCGCGCCAGGTCGTGACAGTGGATTTTCTGGATCCACAGGGCAAGGTGATCCGAAGCTTCACCAGCCAGCAGGATCCCAATGTTGCCGCGGACTCGGTGCGCGCCGACAGCATCCGCACCGCGCGGAACGATAGCCTGCGGCGCGCCGGATTGCCGCCCGACACCGCAACGCGGAGCGAAGCTCGCGGCGAGGAAACGGCGGGCGAAGACGGACCGATCCGCCGGCCGCCGCCGCCGCGAGTTCCCAACAAAGCCGGGCTCAACATGTTCGCCTGGAACCTGCGGTATCCGGACGCATCGGTATTCCAGAACATGATCATGTGGGCAGGGAGCGTCGCCGGCCCGATCACGTTGCCCGGTACCTATACCGTTCGGCTCAACGTCGGTGGGCGTCGATTCACTCAGCCTTTCACCGTGATCAAAGATCCACGCAGCAGCGCCACCGACGCCGACCTCAAGGAGCAGTTTGATCTGCTGATGCGCATTCGCGACAAAACCAGCGAGGCGAATGATGCGGTGAAGACGATTCGAAACGTGAAGGCGCAGCTCGCCGATCGAAGCCGGAGAATCACGGGGCCGAAGGCGGCGGCGTTCGCACAGCTGGCTGCCAATCTGACAACAAGGCTCGACGCGGTAGAGAGCGAGATCTATCAGGTCAAAAACCAGTCAAGCCAGGATCCGCTCAATTATCCGATCAAGCTGAACAACAAGATCGCCGCGCTCGCCGGTGTGGTGGGCGGCACCGATGCAAAGCCGACCAGCCAGTCATATACTGTCTTCAATGATCTTTCCGCGCAGCTCGACCGCCAGCTCCAGGCAATGCGAGGGCCACTGCTCGTCACACTACCCGTGATCAACGCGACACTCAAGGAAGCGGGCTTGCCGCCAATCGTGGCGACCGCCACCGAGCCAAAGACTACGATTCAGGGGGGCGCCGCCGCTCCGCTGGACGACAGCGACGATCGATGATTGCATCACCCCTGCGCGTGACGCTCCTCGTGCTCGGCGCCGCCGCGGTGGTGGCGAGCGGCGCATGTAGCCGCGACGAAAACGGATCGGCGACCCAGATCCGCGTCATCGATTCGACCTACACTTCGTCGTGGGCGCCGATGGAAGACACCGGCGTAGTCTACCGAATCGAGGTCGTATCTCCGGTCGGATCTGACACGATTCGCAACGTCATTCCGCCGGCGCCAATCGTCGTCGGGGACACCCTCGTCGTCGGACTCGTTCAGGCATCCGAGGACAGCTCGACACCGCAGCGCCAGATTTTCCGGCTCCGCCTCGGCCAGCACCGCGTCGAGACGACACCCATCCCGGATGATGTCTGGCCGTCGTATCAGGATGTCCTCATCTCACCCGACGGCCGCTTCCTCGCCTACGTCGCGGAGGACAGCACCCCGGCGAATCCGGGCACTTATGCGATTGTGCGGGACATGAAGTCCGGCCGCATCGTCGTCAGGGGCCCGGGCGGTGGCGGCTGCGACTGCGATGAGGATTTCAACCACGCGCGCTGGTTTCCGCCGGACAGCTTCGAGATCGCGGTGGCACACAAGAATACCAGCGGGACCTGGGAACGCTTCTCCGGCAAGGCATCGGTTGCGCGCGTCCACGTCGACACTTTGACCGACGAGCCGGACTGGCATTGACCGATCCGAAACGCTCCTTCGTACGCCACATGCTCGCAACCATCGCCTACCGTGCGGCGAAGGTCGAGCGCGATCCGCCGGCCGGCTTTGCCGATTTCTCGCTTGGCAAGGGCTCCCGCACGCCGGTGGAGATTCTCGCGCATATGGGCGATCTCCTCGATTGGGCATTGCGGATGGCGCAAGGCGGCTCCGAGTGGACGCCGGCGAAACCGGGATCGTGGCGAAAGGAAGTCGAGCGGTTTCACGCGTCGCTCCTCGAGCTCGATCGATTCCTTGCATCGGAGACCCCGCTCAAGATGAGTGCGGAGGAGCTTTTTCAGGGCCCGATATCCGATGTGCTCACCCACATCGGACAGCTGGCGATGCTGCGGCGCCAGGATCTTTCGCCGGTGCGCTCGGAAGTCTACGTCAAGGCAGACATTGCATCGGGCAGAGTAGGTCTCGAGCAGTCGAAGAGCCCGTTCGAGTTTGACGGGCCGCCGGCCGCAGCGTAGCTATCCGCATGCCGACAGCGCTCCTCCCATTTAAGCTCGCGCTCTGCAACCGCGGCGCCTTCGAGAGCGTAGGGCTGGTCATGGAAATGACCGTTCAGGCTCCGGCTCCCGCCGCGGCACCGACAGCGCCAACGGCTCCCGCGACGCAGGCCCCGACCACGGGCGGACCGTTCGTCTTCGTGCCTGCCGCTCCAGGCTCGCGCCCGGTGACCATCGAGGTGCCGCGCACGGCGCGGGATATCGAAGCGCTCAAGGCGCGTCGCGAAGAGCTCTCCAACCAGCTCTCATCAGTCGACGGCCGTCGCGGCAGGTTGATGAGTCAGCTGAAGCAGGCCACCGATCCCACCGTGGTAAAGGGACTCGAGGATCGCATTGCTTTGCTCGACGCGCGCCAGCTACAGCTAGAGACCGATATCCAGACCACCGGTCAGGCGCTGAGCGGTCCGGCTGCGGGGCTGCTCGCCAGCAGCGGGATGCCCGTGATCGGCGGTCTGCGCCAGAATCAGGTGATGACTCTCTCGGTCCTCTCGATAATCTTCGTTCTCTTTCCGCTCGCCGTCGGCGTCGGGCGCGCGATTATGAAGAGAGCCGTGCGGCCCGGTCCGGCCCCGGCAGTATTCAATGAGACGGCCCAGCGGCTGGAGAGACTCGAGGCGTCAGTAGATGCGATTGCGATCGAGATCGAGCGGGTTTCAGAAGGTCAGCGCTTCGTGACGAAGCTTCTTTCCGAAGGCCAGCCGGCGCCATCGCTCGGCGCCGGCCAGCGTGCTCCGGAAAAAGTTCGCGGCAGCTAGACCGCTGGCGGGCCCTGACGCGCCTCGCCCTCACTCAACGTTTGCTGCCTGATGGCGGCAGCCCCCATCAATCCGCCGAGTCCCATCGACTCTACTGCGGTGCTCGGCACCAGCATCAACGCGCCCTTCTCCTTGAGTCCTTCGTACAGAATGTTCATCGCGCGCAGATGCAGCGCGGTCGGATTGTTCTGATACGATTTCGACGCCTCGAAGAACAAGTTCGCGATCTCGACTTCGGCCTGACCGAGAATGATGCGCGCCGACTTCTCGCGCGACGCCTGGGCCTCGCGCGACATCGCATCCTGAAGCGAAGTCGGAATGACGATGTCGCGCATTTCCACGGATTGCACGGTGACGCCCCACGGATTTGACCGCTGGTCGATGAGCGCCTGGAGCTCGCTCTCGATGCGCTCGCGTCCGCGCAGCAGCTCGGTGAGTGAGGTGCGGCCGATGATGTCACGAAGAGCAGTCTGTGCCGCCCAGCTCACTGCCTGGGTGTAGTCCTGGACCTCGAGGGCTGCCTTCTCGGAGTCGTGAACCATCCAGAACAAAACCGCATCGACGTTGACCGGCACGGTATCGGAGGTCAGGGTCTCTTCCGCGGCGAAGCTCGTAGTGATCACGCGCTGGTCGATGTAAATCGGAATCGTTTCCACGAACGGCGTGATCCAGAAGAGACCGGGCCCGCGCAGGCCGGTGTATTTGCCGAGCCGTAGCACGACGGCGCGCTCCCATTGTTTCGCGATCTTAGGCGACTGAGAGAAAAAGACTCCCACCACGACCCAAATGAAGATCCAGGCCGGATTCTTCGACGATGCCGTCATCAGAATTCCGATCACGATCGAGAAAAGCAGAATTGCAAATGCAACCACGTTTGCACGACCCTGCGGCCGCGAAGCCCGCGCGGCGCGGCGTGCTGCGAGAACTTCGTCCATGCCAGGCATTTATTTCTTCTCCTCGTTTCTGAGCTGATCGATTAGCTCTGGTAAAGTGAATCCCAACAGGGCTGCGTCCCCAATGAAGCGGCGAATGAGCTCGCGCAGCTCGCGTTCGCGTTGTGCCCGGGCCGGTTGCGGGATCGGCGTCTCTCGAACGAAGGTGCCGACGCCGCGTCGCGTCTCCAGAATCCCGTCGCGCTCGAGCTGGGTGTAGACCCGGGCGACCGTGTTGGCGTTCACGGCGAGGTCCACCGCCAGCTGCCGAACTGTCGGCAACTGACTTCCGGGCTCGAGCTCCCCAGTCGCGATCGCCGCTCTGATGGACCGGTCCAACTGGGCATAGATCGGGGTAGGGCTGGCTGAATCGACATGGAAATTGGCCATTGTGCACTTGTACTATTACATTGGGACAATACGCGGTCAATAGTCGGATAGTTTCGCGCGCTAGGAGAGACCCGATTTGGTGGATTTGGCGCCCGCCAGCGCCGGGAACTGCAACAGAACGGGTGCCAGAGCTAAGTGGCGTAGCTGTTAGGGCTTAGTTCACACCGTCGGGACGTCAGGGGCGGATTCGCGGCACAGACCGGCGGCGTCCGTACAACGGGGACCGAAAAACCGGTCCCGACGTAGTGCACCATCAACTGGCCACTCTGCCACTGATGTCTGACACCCGTTCCGTTGCACTGGAACGTCTGGCACCCGTTCCGTTTCAGCTCCCGCGTGCTACCCCCTCGCCTGCCGATCCATCAACCCCACAATCTCATCGTACATCCGGTCCGCCTCCTCCCCCCCACTCCGGATCGCGCTCGATGCGCAGTGCTTGAGATGGTTTCGCATCAGCTCGCGTCCGACGCCGCGCAGCGCTTCGTGGACCGACGAGATCTGGGTGAGGATGTCGGCGCAGTAGCGATCCTCGTCCACCATCTTCTGCAGCCCGCGCACCTGGCCCTCGATCCGGCGCAGGCGGGTGAGGTTCCTCGACTTTGCTTCTGGATCGACAGCGAGCGCTTTGCGCGAGTCCGCCGCCGCATCGCGAACGGCGCAACCGCATTCGGCTGGCGTCGCGGCGGTTGCGGCCAGGTCGAGGGCGCGCTTCTTTGACTTCGGGCTGACTGACATCGTGTCCTCGCTCTAAAGCCGAATCGTACGCAGGCGCAGACTGTTGCCGACGACGCTCACCGAGCTCAGCGCCATCGCGGCGCTCGCTATGATCGGACTCAGCGTCCAACCGGTGACCGGATAGAGCACACCGGCCGCGATCGGGATTCCGATCACGTTATAGATGAACGCCCAGAACAGATTCTGCTTCATCGTCTGCATGGTGCGCCGCGACAGCGCGATCGCGGTCGGCACCGCGCGCAAATCGCTTCGCATCAACGCGATGTCACTGGCTTCGATCGCGACGTCGGTGCCCCTTGGCATCGAGATGCCGATGTCGGCCTGGGCCAGCGCCGGCGCGTCGTTGATCCCGTCGCCGACCATCGCCACCACTCTGCCGCGTTCCTGAAGCGAGCGGACCTCACTCATTTTTTCGGCTGGCAGCACCTCCGCTACCACGCTCTCGATGCCCGCGGCCCGCGCAATCGACTCGGCGGTGGACCGGCGGTCTCCGGTCACCAGCACGATATCGATCCCAAGCGCTGCGAGCTCGCTGACCGCGTCGCGCGACGTTGCCCGAATGGAATCGGCGATGACGATAACTCCCTGCACCCCTCCATCGATCGCGACGTAGATGACGCTGGCCCCGCTCTCGGACACCGCCCCCGGAATTTCCGGCACGCTCACGCGTTGTCTCGCCAGCATGGCTGCATTGCCCACCACTACGCGCCGCCCCGCGACGATTCCGCTGACCCCGGTGCCGGTGTAGGACTGAAAATCTTCGACGTCCGCGAATCTCAGGCTCTGTTCGATCGCACGACGCACGATCGCCGCCGCGAGCGGATGCTCCGAGTGCCGCTCGAGCGAAGCCGCGATCCCGAGAATCTCTGCTTCGGTCGCGGTTCCAACCGCGAGCACCCGCACCACGGTCGGCGCGCCTTCCGTCACGGTACCGGTCTTGTCGAGAACGACGGTATCGACATCGCCGGCGCGCTGGAGGATCTCGCCACCCTTGATCAAGAGCCCGAGCTCGGCGCCGCGCCCGGTCGCCACCATCACCGCCGTCGGAACCGCCAGGCCCATCGCGCAGGGGCAGGCGATGATCAGAACCGAGACCGCGGCGGCAATAGCTCTTGGGAGCGCCGCGGTGTCGGCGAGAAAATACCAGGCGACGAAAGTCGTCACTGCAATGCCGACGACCACCGGAACGAACACTGCGCTCACCCGGTCGGCCAGACGCTGGATCGGGGCGCGCGAGCCCTGTGCGTCGCGCATCAGCCTGACTATTCGCGCCAGGACGCTGTCTTCGCCGACGCTGGTAGCGCGATATCTGAAAGCGCCGGTGGTGTTGACGGTTCCACCGACGACTTTCTCGCCAGCGGACTTCGCGACGGGCATCGGCTCGCCTGTCAGCATCGATTCATCGATCTCGCTCGAGCCATCGACGATCTCGCCATCGACCGGGATCCGCTCACCGGGACGCACTATCACCGTGGCGCCCGGTTTCACCTCCGCCAGCGGGATTTCCAGCCAGCTGCCCGCGCGCTCGATCCGCGCGACTGGAGGAAGAAGCGTGACGAGCTTTCTCAGGGCGTCGGTGGTGCGCCGCCTCGCACGCGCTTCGATTGCCCGGCCGGCGAGCACAAGACCGATGATGAACACCACCGCCTCGTAATAGACGTCGGGCGCAATGCCGTTCCGCGCAAACGCCTCCGGCACCAGAGTCGCGACGACGGAGTAGACGTACGCCGCGCCGGTGCCAAGGGCGACGAGGGTGTTCATGTCCGCGGATCCATGGCGGGCCGCCTTCCACGCCCGGCGATAGATGTCGTGCCCGGCCCAGAGGAGAATTGCCGACGTGAGGCCAAGCAGCGCGTAATTGGTGGATGCTCTGGCCAGCGCCGACATCGATAGCGCCATTGTCATCACGCCTGCGAGAACGCTCACCGCTGCCTTGATCGTCAGATCGCGCGCTTGTTCTATCTCGGCGCTCTCGTTGCCGGCAGGAGCAAGCGTCGCCGGTGCTGCAGCTGGCAGCTCGGCGTCGTAGCCGGTGGCTCGAACTGCCTCGACCAGACGCTCCGCGGTCACCGCGTCCGGGTCGTATCGCACGGCGGCGCTGCCGGTCAAAAGATTCACATTCGCATCGACCACACCCGGCTGCGCCGTCAACGCGCGCTGGACGCGCGCCTGGCATGCCGCGCAGGTCATCCCCGAGACCGGGAATGCTATCGTCGTTTCGTTGTTCTCTTCTGTATCAACCGAAGTAGCCACGTGCACACCCTCCACGTGGCTGAATCAACATACCCCCCTCCCCTATGTCAAGCCTTACTGAATGACGCGGTCGAAGCGCAGTGGATTGGGAACGTCGAAGCTGAAGTGCCACCACTCCTGGTCGTAGTTCACGAATCCCTCGGCCTCCATCGCCGATTTCAGCTGCTGCCGGTTCGTGGCGGCCACGCCGCTCGCGTTAGCCGTGTGAGCCGCGGCGGAGAAGGTGTCGAACGGCGTCCCCATCTCCAGCTCGCGCCCGCTGGCGAGATCGATGAGCGTGCAATCGATCGCGAGGCCGAGGTTGTGCCGCGAGCGGCTGGCGATGTAGCCATCGGTGAGTAAGTCGGGCCTGTTCACGCGACTGGTCCAGTCCACCATTGCGAGCGTCGCGCGGACCGGACGATACGCATCGAAAACCTTGATGCCGAGTCCGCGCGGTTTGAGGTCGCGCTCGACGCGCACGAGGGCGGCCGCGGCTTCGCGTCTCAAAAACGCTCGATTGGCGAGATAACCCGGCAAAGGGGCGCCGGTAAAATTATTGGTCGTCGCGTACCTCAGCTCGACGACGATCGCGGGATCGAGTGAACGGACATCGGTGAGCAGCGTGTCGGCAACGGCGTCGGCGGCGACCGCGGTCTCTGCGGTGTTGACGGGCGGCGCCGTTCGGGTCGCGACGCCAGCGCCGGGCGTGGCGCACGCATTCAGCGTCAGCAAAAGCGCGACGGCGGTGGAAGTGGTGTGCATGATTCGCATGCTCAAGGATAACGCGGGGCCGTGCGCCGGCACGAGCCATTCCTGTCACATCGCGATTGGCGCATATTGGCGCATGCCAAGCTCCGACGCGCTCACCCCTTCGCCCGTCTCGCACGCCGCGTCGCGCGGTCATCGCGCCGCCGTCTTCGCCAGCTTCCTCGGCTGGACCCTCGACGCGTTCGATTTCTTTCTCGTCGTCTTCGCGCTGACGGCGATCGCAAAGGAGTTCGGCAAGACGGACGCGCAGCTCGCCCTGACTCTTACCATCACGCTCGCGTTCAGACCGGTCGGCGCATTCATCTTCGGTTTGATGGCCGACCGATACGGTCGAAAGCTACCGTTGATGATCGACCTCGTTTTCTTCTCGATCGTCGAAGTGCTGTCGGGGCTTGCCCCGTCCTACACCGTGTTTCTGATCCTGCGGGCGCTTTTCGGCATTGGAATGGGAGGCGAGTGGGGCGTCGGTGCATCACTGGCGATGGAAAAAGCGCCAACGGCGCGACGTGGCGTGCTGTCCGGCTTGCTGCAGGAGGGCTACGCGACCGGTTACCTGCTTGCCGCGGTCTGCTACTTCTTCGTTTTTCCGCGCTGGGGGTGGCGTCCAATGTTTTTCATCGGTGGACTACCGGCATTGCTCGCGCTCTTCGTACGCTATCGGGTGGAGGAATCCGAGGTCTGGCAGCGCACCCGACACAAGGACTGGAGCAGCCTCGGGCGCGGGATCGCCTCGCACTGGAAGCTGTTCCTGTATCTGACGCTGTTGATGGCGGGCATGAACTTCGTGTCGCACGGCACCCAGGACATGTATCCGACTTTCCTGCAGCGGGACTGGGGATTCTCGCCGCAGAAGCGGGCGGCGCTGACGGCGTTCTCGATGGTCGGCGCGATCATCGGTGGCATCTCGTTTGGCTACCTCTCTGACCGGATTGGACGGCGGCGGTCGATCGTTCTCGCTCTCGTGCTGGCGATCCTGATCATTCCGGTATGGGCGTTCTCACCGTCGCTAGCGGGTCTGGTGATCGGGGCGTTCGCGATGCAATTCATGGTGCAGGGCGCGTGGGGGGTGATTCCCGCGCACATCACGGAGCTCTCTCCCGACTCGGTGCGCGGCTTCATGCCGGGGTTTGCGTACCAGTGCGGCGTGTTGATCGCGAGCTCGGTCGCCTATCTCGAGGCGGTTCTTGCTACGCGTATGAGCTACGCTCAGTCAATGGCGATGGTCGCGGTAACCGTGTTCTCGGCCGCGGCGATTATTGCCTGGCTCGGACGCGAACAGCACGCGGTTGAGTTCGGGCGGATCGCCGCAGACGATTCTAGCAGAATCGCCGCCTCAGGCTGACTCGATCTTACCGGCCTGAGCGACGAGACCATCGAGCAGCGCTTGCACGTGCTCCGCTCCGGTTCGAGGATTCATCATCGTCACGCGCAAGACGGGGCGTCCACCGAGTGTCGTGGCGGTGATCCAACCGCTGCCTTCCCTGTTGTAGAGCGGACGCAGCGCCCGATTCAGTTCGTCGATCTTCTGCGGCTCCGACGGACGGCTCGATCGCGGGCCGAGGTATCTGAAGCAGAGGATATTGGATTCCGGTTGGTGGAGATTCTCGAAATCGTCCCGCTCTTCGATCGCATCATAGAGTAGCCGCGCGGTATTGCACAGATGGTCGTAGAGTCTTCCCAGGCCCTCTGATCCGAAGCGCTGGATGACGAACCACAGCTTGAGAACATCGGCCCGGCGCGAGCACTGAAAGCTGCGGATACCCTGGTCCAGGATGCGCGTCGACTTGCCGGCGTGAAAGAGGTAGGGCGCCGACTGCGCGAACGCTCTCTCGAGATCCCGCTCGTCGCGCGTGAGCACCATTCCGGCCGCGAGAGGGAGGAGCATCATCTTGTGAGGATCCCAGGCGAGGGATCGCGCGTGTCGCAGTCCGGCGAGCGCGCGCGGCGGGTTCGCTGACAACAGCGCGCTCGCGCCGTGAGCACCGTCGACGTGCAGCCACAGGCCCCGCTCGGCGCAAATCTCTCCAACGGTAGCGAGATCGTCGAACGACCCGGTAGCGGTCGTTCCTGCCGTGGCGACGACTGCCATTATCCGTCTGCCTTCATCGCGCAGCCGGTCTAGCGCGCCGATCAGAAGATCAATGTCGATGCGATAGTCACGCGAGGCGATCGAGATGCCGCGGCGTTTGCCAATTCCCAGCTGCCCGATCGCGCGGGTGACCGCGTAATGCGCGTGCTCGCCGTAAACGACCACCGGTGGGTCGGCGCCGACACCATCCTCCCACGCCCCCGGTAGAGCGGCGTTCCGGGCGGCGAGCAGCGCGGTGAAGTTTGCCTCCGTTCCGCCCGACGTCATCGTGCCTCCGGCACCGTCGCCGAATCCGGCAAGCGCGGCGAGCCACGCAACGATGCGGTGCTCGATCATCGTCGCGGTCGGCGACATCTCCCAAACCGCGAGGGACTGGTTGAGCGCGCCGATGACCGTCTCCATCCAGATGCCGACCGGAAGCGGCGCGGACGTCTGATGGCCCATGTACATCGGGTGGTAGTACTTGTTGGCATCGGCGATGACATCGCGCTCGAGCCGCGCGAGAATTTCCGCTACCGGCCGGCCGGTGCGCGGGAAATCTTCGTCGAAGCGCCGCGCCAGCTCGTCGGGCTGATGGGGCGTCGATACCTGACCGTCGCCCCCGCGAGTCGATTCGAAATACCTGGCGGTGACCGCGGCGAACTGCTCGCCGACATCTAGTGCGGTGTCTGCCTCAAGCTCGGTGAGAATGTCATCGATCATTCCGCAAAATCTAGCAGATCATCGAACGCGTCCGCCCCGGTAATTCCTCGCCGGAGCGCGCGTCTGGTCGGTCAGCCGTCGAGGAGCCCGTTCTGCCGCACGAAGTCGGCGAGCTCGCCGCGCGATCCGACGCTCAGCTTGAGGAAAATGTTGGACAGGTGGGTGCTGACGGTGCGCGCCGAAATCTGCAGAGCGCCGCCGATCTCCTTGTTGGATTTTCTCCCCGCGACCATGCGCGCAATCTCGATCTCACGTCCCGTCAAGCCGGCGGCGCCCGGCGTGACGGTCTTGGGCGGGGGTCGGACGCCGCGCTCGCGCATCTCTTCGCGCGTACCGCTCAGCTCCGCGGTGGCCCCCAGCTTCGCGAGGACATCATGCGCCTTGCGAAGCTCTTTCATGCCTTCTTCCCGCTCGCCGACCTCCATCAGCGCGCCGGCGAGCCGTCGCCTGATCTTCGCCGCTTGGGGCGGAAATGGAATCGCCTCCAGCTTTTCGACCGATGAACGGAGCAGCGGAATCGCGCGGCGCGGCTCACCATCTCGAAACCACGCCAGGAGCCCGTCGCACGCATCGACGTAGGCGAGCCCGAGCCGATGATTGAAGCGGCCGGCATCCTTCCTCATTCGCTCGAGGTGCATCGCTGCGCGATCGAAATCGCGCGCGGTGAGCGCTGCCTCACCGACCATCGGCAGCAGCCACTGCAGCGACCACACGACGTACCCCGTGCGATCGGCGATGGCGAGCCCCGCTTCGCCAATTCGCACCGCTTCCCGGGGATTACCCATCTCCAGGTGGTACGATGCGAGGCCCAGATGCGCGGGGACAATCGAGGGCACGTCGAGCGCCCGATCGCCAGCGCCCTCGAGCGAGCCTGCTTTCTCGCCGCCCGCAAGTTTCCACGCGAGGTCGAAATATTCTTTCGCCTTGTCGACCGAGCCTCGCCACAGGTAGATCAGCCCGGACCACACATACAGTCTCGGGAGCAGCATCTTCTGACTGAGCGATTTTGCCAGCGTGATGGTCCGCTCGGCGGTCTCGAGTGCGGCGTCCCAGTTACCGACGCTGGAGAAGTATTGCACCGACAATTCCGCGGACCAGAGCGGCAGCAGCGGCGATCGCATCTGATCGGCAAGCCGCTCGCTGGCGGTGATATGCGTTACAACCGCCTCCGCGTCCCCCGACACACCGGCGAGCAGCGCCATCCCCCAGTGCGCGGTCCACTCCAACATTCGCTGACCCGAAGCCGCGGCGTGGGCGAGCGCCTTGGTGCCATGCTCGTGGGCGAGCTCGAGCGGTCCCGTCCAGGCGTACAGGAGCAGCAGCGCCCGATGAGCGCGCGACAGCAGCGCATCGTTGTTCAGTCTGCTCGCCGCGGCGGACTCCAGGGCGGCCTCGACTTCGGCCTGCGCTTCGCCGAGGCGGCCGAGATCCTGGAGCACTATTCCCTTGGCCAGTCTCAGTCGCACCATCGTGGTGGGGTCGGCGTGCTCGCCCTCGCTGAGCCCCGCCTCGTAGCGTGACAGCGCGTCGGTGTACTTCCCACTCCAGTACGACGCCAGGCCCATTCGGTGCTCGATGTCGGCGAGGGCGCGTCGCTCCCCCCGTTCCGCGGCCTCGGCCCGGGCCCGCTCCCAGAGCGCCATCGCGGCGTCGTATTCTCCAAGCCGCTGTCGCGTACGCGCGAGAGTGGTGATGATGTCTTCCCGCGGCGCATCCACCATCGCGGGATCGCGGTCGAGGTGGTCGAGCGCGGCAGCGAGGTAGTCCGCGGCCTCCCGATTCGCATACTTCTCGAGCGCAGCGCGCCCTGCGGCGTGGAGGTAGCGCACCGCTTTTCGCGCCAGCGCCTGTGAATGCGCCCGCGCGAAATGGAGCGCCAGCTCGTCGGCGTGTGCGAACGCGCTGTCGCCGTAGAGACTCTCCAGCGCCTCGGCAATCGTCGCGTGCAGCAGTCTCGCCCTCGCCTGGCCCAGCTCGGCGTAGATCACCTGCTGCAGCAGCGGATGGGTGAAATCGTAGTAGATGGCGTCGACGTTGCCCGTCTCGACCAGCACGCGTTGCGCGAGCAGCTCGTCGATGGCAGCGACGATGTCGTTCTGAGACAAGTCGGAGACCTTCGCCAGGGTGTCATACGGTGCGCGGGTTCCGATCACCGCGGCGAGATTGGCCAGCGTTCGCGCGTTTACGGACAAGCGATCGATGCGGGCCTTGATGACATCGCGAATGGTCGACGGAAGGCGCAGCGTTTCCATCTCCCAGCCGGTCCACCGACCGTCCTTGCGGACGAGAGCGCCCGACTCTGTCAGCGACTTGAGGGTCTCCTCGACGAAGAAAGGATTTCCGCGCGTCCACTCATAGAGGATTGCCGAGAAGTGTCGCGTAGCCTTGCGGTCGGCGCCGAACATCTGCTGAACGAGATCCTCGACATCGCTCTGCGTCAACGGGGTTAGTCGATGCACGGTGAGCAGGCCGAGTCGCTGCAGCGACTGCTCGGTGCTGCGCAGCACCGGATTCGAGTCACGCTCCGTCTCGTTGTAGGTCGCCAGCAGGATCAATTTCTGCGAACCGATCTGCCGCGCGAGGAAGTGCAGCAGCTCGAGCGACGACGCATCAGTCCACTGCAGGTTCTCGAGGACGATGAACAGCGGCTGCTTCGCGGACAGGCGGCCGAGGAACTGAGTGAAGTTCCACAGCAACCGCGCCTTTATCTCGGATGGATCGCCGCCGGAACTCCCGCGCTCGCGATCGGTTGCCCGGCCCAGATTGGGAAAGAGGTACCCGAAGTCCGCCGACGCGCCGCGGGTGAGAATGGAGAGCGCCGCCGGATCCATCTTCTGTACCACCGGAAGCAGCGCGTCCGAGAAGAGCGCGTAGGGGACACCGGTCTCCACGGGGTACGAGCGGCCAACCGCTACGTTCCATCCCCGTTTCGCGGCGCGCTCCGCCGCTGCGGCGGCGAGGCGCGTCTTGCCGATGCCGCCTTCGCCGACGATGAAAACGGTCCGTCCGGCTCCCTTCGCCGCCTCGTCGATTGTCTGAGAGAGAAGCGCCAGCTCGGCGCTTCGACCGACCAGCGGTGCCTCATCAGGCTTTGGCATGAGCGCCTAATGTACGAGCGCCATTTTTTGCGAGCCAGTACCGGCCGGCAGATGGCGGACCGCGAGCTCGCGGAATCGGGAGTTCCCCTCCCAACCGCTCGGCGCTCGAACGCCTGCATGGTTCATTCGTTGCGATTCATTAGGGTATGGGAGTAACCGATCTGAGGGCCACCGCGCACGTGTTGAAGGATGTCGAGGCCGACTACCGGCCGCTGCTCGACATGATTGGCGACGCCCCGTTCGTCCTCCTCGGCGAAGCATCACACGGCACCCACGATTTTTATCACGCGCGCGCCGAAATCACCAAGCGCCTGATCGTCGAGAAGGGCTTCACTGCGGTAGGCGTGGAGGCGGATTGGCCCGATGCGTACCGCGTCAACCGCTATGTCCGGGGCGAAGGCGATGACAAAAATGCCAATGCCGCGCTCGAGGGATTCGAGCGTTTCCCGACCTGGATGTGGCGCAATACCGTCGTGCTCGATTTTGTCGAATGGCTGCGCGACGAAAACTCATCGCGTAATGAGAGCGGCAAGACGGGTTTCTTCGGCCTCGATCTCTACAGTCTCTTCAACTCGATGCGGACCGTCGTGGACTATCTGGAAACGGTCGACCCCGATGCGGCCCGACGCGCGCGCTACCGCTACTCCTGCTTCGAGAACTTCGGCGAGGACAGTCAGGCGTACGGCTATGCAGCGAGCTTCGACCTGACGCGCTCGTGTGAAGACGAAGCGGTCAACCAGCTCATAGAGCTGGAACGCCGAGCGATGGAATACCTGAGCCGCAGTGGCGGCGACGATTTCTTCGATGCCGCGCAGAACGCGCGACTGGTCAAGAACGCCGAGGAGTATTACAGGTCGATGTTCAGGGGCCGCCAGTCTTCGTGGAACCTGCGCGACAGCCACATGGTGGAGACAGTGGACGCGCTTGTAGCCCACCACGAGCGGCATGGACGCACACCAAAGATCGTAATCTGGGCGCACAACTCCCACCTCGGCGACGCCCGCGCGACGGAGATGGGCACGCGTGGCGAGCTCAACGTCGGCCAGCTCATTCGACAGAAACACGGCGATAACGCGGTTTTAGTCGGGTTCACCACCTACACCGGGACCGTAACCGCAGCCCACGACTGGGACGACCCCGGCGAGCAGCGCCGGGTGCGACGCGCCCTTCCGAACAGTTATGAGCTCGGGTTTCACGAAGCCGGCCTCCGCTGCGTTTTTCTCGACCTGAAAGGCGCTGCCTCGAAGACCGAGTTGATGAAGTCTCCGCACCTCGAGCGCGCGATCGGCGTCGTTTACCGACCGGAAAGCGAGCGTGTCAGCCACTATTTCCTCGCCGACATGCGCCGTCAGTTCGACGCCGTTTTCCATTTCGACGAAACGCGTGCCCTGGAGCCGCTTGAAAAGCCGGAGCGGTGGCACGACATCGAACCGCCGGAAACGTTCCCGTCCGGGATCTGACCTACTCGTCTTCCGACGTTTTTTGTCTGGACGAGAGGTCGAGCATCTTCGTCGCGCCCAGGTAATCGACGGTCGTAAGGTCCCCAAGCTGCCGCAACCGGTGGACGATGCCAGCGATGCTGGCGGTTGCAGCCAGGATCTCGTGCGAGATTTCCGGCAGCTCCTCGGGATTTGTGTCCTTCTCGAGGAGCTCGGCGTTCAGCATCAGCACCGTCAGCGCGTTGTTTATCTCATGCGCCACGGCAATGGTCGTCTCGACGATTCCTGCCAGCCGCGCGCCTTCCGCACGCTCCTCTTCCATCGCGCGCCGCAAGGTGATGTCCTCCATCTGGCCGATGAAGTACAATGGCCTGCCCGCCGGATCGTGCACCGCGGAGACCCCGAGGGAGACCCAGATCACGCGGCGGTCCTTGCGCACGTACCGCTTGATGCGGTGATAGCTGCCGATCTCGCCCGAGATCAATCGCTGCAGCTGCTCGAGGTCGGTACCGACATCGTCGGAGTGCGTCATGTCGGCGAACCTGCGGCCGCGCAGCTCCTCCTCGGTGTAGCCAAGCATCTCGCACAGCGCCTGATTCGCCCTGACCCAGCGGCCCTCGAAGTCCACGAACGCCATTCCGTGCGGCGACTGACGGAACGCGTTGGCGAACCGTTCCTCGCTTTCGCGCAGTGCCCGCTCCACCTCGGTGCGCCTGGTCATGTCGCGAATCAACCCGAGGAATGCGCGCTGGCCGCCGAATACGATCGGTATCGACACGATCTCGGCGGGAATCACCGTCCCGTCTCTCGAGACAAAGCTGACGTCGACGGGAATACCGATCTTCTCGCCCCGCGCAAGCTCCAGCAACCGGCGCTCGACCACGCGCATCGATTCAGGAGCGACGAATTCCAGTATCCGCTCGCCAACCAGCTGTTCGGGAGTGGACCCGAGCCGCTTCGCGGCGAACGGGTTCAGGTAGAGGAACTTCTCGAAGGTGTAGACAATGACCGCCTCGGGCGCGAATTCGATCATCGCGCGAAAATCGGCGGTCGTCGGTTCAATCGCCATCAAATGCGAATATACTGCTAGGTCAAGGGAGCCTTCGTTATTTTGGATTGACGCAGCAAGGACGCGAAGGCAAACACGGCATCATTCGCGCCGTCCGCTCGACATCCCCACAGTGAGGAGCACTGCACTGAAAAAAGGCTCACGCAGCGAAACAAAAAAGCGCAAAGCGATCGCGGCGCCATCGGCGCAGGATGCGTCGGATCGGGCGCGGGAGCTGGAGCAGGCCGACAAAACCGCCGGCTACGTGGCGCACGAGCTCAACAACCTGCTCACTGTCATTCAGATCAACACGGAGTTTCTCCTCGACGCGGCGCGAGACAACCCGGACAGCACCGAGGAGCTCGCCGATATTCAGCGCGCTGCGAGGCGGGCATCCGTTCTCGCGCGACAGCTGCTCGCGTCGTCCCGGCACGAGCCCTTCGATGCCATGGTCGCGGAGGAGAGCCTCAAAAAGAAGGCGGCCGCAAAATCAGCGACTGCCACTCAGAACGCACCGCGCGTTGCGGAGACCATTCTCCTCGTCGAGGACGAAGCCGCGGTAAGATCGCTCGCCAGGAAAGTGCTCAGCCAGCGGGGCTTTCGCGTGCTCGAGGCATCTGACGGCGCGATCGCGCTGCGCATCGCCGCCAGTCATGTCGGCGAGATCGATCTTGTGCTTACGGATGTGGCGATGCCGAACCTCGGCGGCCGCGGAATGGTCGAGGAGCTGCGCGAGCTGAGCCCCGCACTGCGAGTCCTCTTCATGTCGGGCTACGCCAGAGAGGAAGTCTTCACGGACAAGTCGAGCGACTCCCGGACGCCGTACCTGCAGAAGCCGTTCACCAGCGACACCCTCTACTCCCAGGTCAGGGCCGCACTCGGCTACGCCGAGTAGCGAGCTCGCCGGGCGCCCCGACTAGGCCGCGGCGAGCTGGCTGGTGCAGTGCGGGCACCGACTCGCCGCCGCGTCGATCTCCATCTTGCAGTACCGGCACTTCGGCGCCGCCGCGGCCGGCTTGATGAAGATCCTGGAAATCCGCCACGCCACGAAGCCGATGATGATGAAGTTGATGATGGCGGAGAGAAAATCACCGATGCCGAACTTTATCGACCCGACGCTCCAGGTCGCCTTCTGCCATTCTCCTCCCGGTCCGATCGCCACTATGATCGGCATGATGAAGTCATCGACGACTGCCTTCACCAGCGCGTTCAGCGCCGTGCCGACGACCACCGCGATTGCCAGGGCAACGACGTTCTGCTTCAGCAGGAACTCCTTGAACTCGGTCAGCATTGCCATCGATGTCTCCTGGGTCAGGTTGAGAGCGAGAAATTAGCACGCTCGAGCTGCGCCGCGCGAAGCGAAGCGAATCGGCGGATGGCAGCGATGCCCGCGAGCGGACCGAGAGCCAGTATCGCGAAGCTCCAGCGCCAACCCGCGCGCTGGGCGATCGTGGGCACGAGCTGCATCGGAAGCATGGTGAGCAGGAATCCCAGAGAAGTCTGCACCGTGAGAGCGGTGCCCACGGTGTGAGCGGGGACCGATTCCGTTACCAGAGTGCTGAACTGCGCGCTGTCGGCGATGACGAAGAATCCCCACGTCATCGCGAGAGCTCCCAGCACCCAGAGCGGGCCTCCGAACAGAATCCCGCTGAGGATGCAGCAGCTACCGCTCATGATCAGCGAGATCGTGACGAGGCGCGGTCTGCCGCGCCGGTCAGCGAATAGGCCGCCCCAAACGGAGCCGAGCCCGCCGATCGCGATGGTGAGGAACGCGAGCAGGGAGATCAGCCGCGGTGCGCGCAAACGACCGCCCGCGTGCATGGCGACGCTGGCGCCGAGAAAGTAGGGGATCCAGGTCCAGAACGCGTACAGCTCGAACATGTGTCCGAGGTAGCTACCCGTGGCGAGCCGCCATTCGCGGACCTTGAGCACATCGATCACGTGACTCCAGGAGAACGGCCGCGCGGCAAACGGGAACGGCCCGTCACGATACCCGAAGCCGACCAACGCGGCAGCGACCAGCGCGCCGACGCTCGAGGTGAGAACGACCGGACGCAATCCCACGTGCGGAAGCGCCCGCACCAGGTATGGCGTGGCCTTGCCGACAGTGAGGGCCCCGACGATGACACCGATCGCCAGTCCCCGCTCCGTCCGAAACCAGGTGGCGATCATCTTCATCGCGGGTGGGTAGACGCCGGCCAGGAAGAAGCCGGTTAGAAACCGCATCACCAGCGCCGAAGGGTACCCGGGGGCGACGAGCACCAAAGCGTTGACCAGTCCCCCGAGCAGGGCGCTGGCGCTGAACAGACGCCCGGCCGGGATCACGTCGGCGAGGTTCAGGATCGCGGCAACCGCCGTCCCGGCGACGAACCCGAGCTGGACGACCGTGGTGAGCCAGCCCGCCTCTGAAGTGGTCAGACCCCAGAGCGATCGCAGCTGCGGGGTCACGGCGCTGGCCGAAAACCACAGCGACATGCCCAATAACTCGGCAAAACCGAGTAACGCAAGCACCCGCCAACGCGTCGAGTAGGTGTCGGGCGACATCGTCAAAAATTAGCCTCCTTTACCAGCAACTTCGACACTGCGTTGTACGGTTTCGAACTATCACCTGAAATGCGTCGCAAAACTCGATTTCCGCTCTGCCGGAACGCGTAGCTGACCGCACAGTCATGACCAATCCACCGCCCGCAGCGCCGCCAACGACGCCCGCAGCGCCCTCGAGCTCCGCAAAGCCGACGGTGGCGACCCTGTCGCGCGAGCTCGCCGACTTCCTGGTGGAGCTTTCGATAACGCTCAACAAGCACGCGATCTATCCGCAAAGCCATCCCCTCCTGGATGTAGCAGTCGACGGGGTCGCCGGCCGCCTGGCCGCGCTTTTCGTCGGGCATCGCGAGTCACTGTCCATCGGCGTCGCCCGCCGACAGCTGATCATCGAGGGCGTGGCCACCGATCCGCTCAACCCGGTGCTCAAGGAGCTCGCGCAACGCCTCCACGATCATCACGTCGGCGCGGTGAAATTCGTGCGCGGCATCACTCGCGAAGAGCTCGGCTCAGCCCTGGCCGCGCTCGCCGTCGATCCTACTCGCTCTGAAAAGCCCATTGGCCACGACACCGAGCGACTGGGCACGGTCTGGCAGCATGTGCGCTTCTTTCCGCTAACCTACGACCGGTTGCAGCTGATCGAAGAAGACCCGCGCAATGAAGCGCCGGCTCCGGGTCAGATGGCCGCTGGCCGGGCCACGCAGCTCTGGATCGGTCTGGCGCGCGCCGCGCTAGTGTCCGACATGTCACTCGCGAATGTGCCAGACGATGACGACGCCGACGACGCCGCCCTCGAGCCGGCCGCAGTCGCTCGCGCCATCGACGAGCACCAGCGCGAGGAAGCCTACGACCAGGTGATCGTCGGCTACCTGCTCCAGATCGGCGAGGAGCTCAAGACGGCAGAAGGCCCTGAAGCGATCGGACTGCAGCGCCGGGTGTCGCGCCTGGTGGGGTCGCTCAAGGAATCGACCCTCGAAAAATTGCTCGAGATGGGGGGCGACAAGGCCCAGCGCCGAAAATTCATTCTCGACGCGTCGCAGGGCGTCACCGTCGAAGCCGTGATCGATCTGGTGAAGGCCGCGTCAGCCGCGGAAGGCCAGACAATCTCGCACTCGATGCTGAGAATGCTTTCCAAGCTGGGTCATCACCCCTCCATCACCGGCTCCCGCGGCTACACCGATCCCACTCTCCGCGACGTGATGAAGCGACTCGTCGATGACTGGAGTCTCGACGATCCCAATCCCGAAGCCTACCGCCAGGCGCTCCAGGTAATGTCGTCGGCGCGCAAGGGAACACCGGTCAAGACCAGCGACGCGGTGGTGACCGAGTGCGAGCCGGAGAGAATGGTTCAGATCGCGATCGAAATCGGCACGTCGGGACCGCAGATCGAGGCGGCGATGGCGGAGCTCGCCCAGGCCGGTCGAGTCGACCTCCTCCTCGACATGGTCGAGCGCGCGCCGAGCGCGGAGTCTGCCGCCCCCGTCTCGGAGTTCCTGCGCAACAAGCGGGTATTCGAGTCGCTGTTCGAGCAACCCCGAATCGACATGCCCCTGGTTGGGCGTTTCGTGCAGCGAATGGGGAGCGAGGCAGTGCCGACCCTTCTCGCAGCGACGCTTTCCTTTGACGATGCCAAGGTCAGGTCGCAGCTCTACGACATCCTGCAGACGATGGGCGATGTGGTGGGCGAAGCGATCGCGGCCAGCATTCCCGGCGCGGCGCCAGTCGTGCAGCGCGAGCTGCTCGCTCTGCTCGGACGCCTCGGCGCGGTGCCGGCCGGCTTCTCGCCACGCGGCTTCCTCGCCGCGGGTGATCCGCTCGTGCGCCGCGAGGCAGTACGACTTCTGCTGCGCAATCCAGTCGATCGCGACGAGACGATCATGACCGCGCTCTCCGACCCGGACGACCGCGTCGTCTTCGCCGGACTGACGGTCGCCCAGGAGCGGTGTCCGCCAGCGGGCATCGATCTGATCAGACAGCGGGTGGACCGCGGTGAGCTCGACTCCCAGCTGCGCACGATGGGGATCAGGATCGTCGCGCAGAAGCGCACTGCCGAGAGCCTCGCGTGGTTCCTGGGCTTCGTGATCACTGAAGCTCACTGGCCGCGGAAGCCCAAGCTCAGGCCATCGACACCTGAAATGCTCGCTGCCCTGAGCATGATCGCGACGCACTGGCGAAATGACCCCGCCGCTGATACCGCGATCAAGCTGGCCGAGCAAAGCCGCGATCCGGAAGTGCGCGGCAAGATTGCTCGAAACAAACCCTCCGCCCACCCGAAGACTCCCTCCGGCAATGAGTGACCCGATCCGCTTTCTCGTCTCGTTCGGACAAGCCGTCTCGACGATGGCGCTGTACAACGACGGTCACCCGGCGCGAGAGCGTGCCGTCGACCGGTCGTATCGGTGTCTGCGCGATCTGCAGGAACACGACAAGCACCCGCGGTTCTCGTTCCTTGGCGAAGAAACGGTTTATCAGGACACGCCGCTGCGCGAGCTAGGCGACTGGGAATGGGCGGCCCGGCTCGCGCAGGCAGGGGTGCAGCGCATCGAGCTGGATACGGAGGTAACGCGCGAGCAGTACGAGGAATTCCTCGAGGAGATCATGGCGCGGATCACCCTGTCGGTGATCGACACCTCGGAGGCGCGGCACAATCGCCCCACCGGAAT
>Ga0070679_100001163_pt1 | contig 23048 bp, 22 predicted proteins | sample KBSC63BmetaG_FD_65652 | JGI IMG/M metagenome (GOLD analysis project Ga0070679, IMG submission 65652) | Corn rhizosphere microbial communities from Kellogg Biological Station, Michigan, USA - KBS C6-3B metaG | ecosystem: Host-associated > Plants > Roots > Rhizosphere | place: USA: Michigan... | reverse complement strand
CTCGTCGCTTTGATGTGTGGCGGATCGGAGTCGTGCGTGGAGCAGATGGTCGGGCACTGAAACGCTCGATCGTTCTTGGAGGCCTCGCGGGTGCGTGGTTGGTGACCGGAGCGCGCGCCGGACGTGCGCAAGCGTCGGACACGACCCGCGTTGGCCATCCGAGGAAATGGAACGTCGCTGAAGGCTCGTCGGGTTCGGCTCGACTCGAGCTTGCGCTGCTCTACGACGTCAGCGGCTTTCGGCAAGACTCCACCAGCGTCTCGCAGGTGACTCGAGCGCCGACGGTCGGACAGATTCGCACTGATCGTGTGATCGTCGCAGGAACGATCGGCCGCTCACATCCTTCGCGCTTCATCGCCGCCGCGGACTACAGCGGCATTCAGGCGGGCGATAGACCGGCGATCACGGTCCAGGACCTCGCCGTCAGCATTCCCGCGGGGCCCGTGTGGTTCGCGATCGGCCGACAAAAAGAAGGCATCTCGAACCAGATGCTCGCGAGCACACGCATCCTGCCCGATGTCGAGCGATCCGCCGCGGTGCTCGCGTTCCTTCCGACGCGCAACGACGGTCTCCGGCTATGGGGGACGATCACCACGAAAACGAGCGGCCGCGGTGGATGGACCATCGGCGTGTTCAACGACTTTCTCTTCAACGGGCTTCCGCTGCCGGAAAATGGGGAGCAGGTGTCCGGCCGATTGTTCTGGGCGCCGTTCGTCAGCGCTGATTCCGTGCGCGTCATTCAACTCGCGCTCAGCGGGCGCTGGACGGATGATCGTGACGGCACCATCGGGTTCAACGCGAAGCCAGAGGTGTTCGAATCGCCAGACTTCATGAACACCGGAAAAATCCCCGCGTCGGGTGCCGCGCTCGGAGACGCCGAGCTGTTGTTGCAACAGGGCGGCGTGTCACTCACGGCCGAGCTGTTGCCCGTCCGCGTGACCGGCGCGCAACCGCATTCATTGACGTTCGGCGGGGCGTACGCACAGGTCGGGTGGCGACCCTGGGGCCAGCCGCGCGACTGGGATGAAGAGACTGGCGCGCTCGGGCGAGTTCGCATGAACGAGCATCGCGTCGCACTCGAGGTTGGCGCACGATACACGCGCGTCGACCTCTCGGATCAAACCATCGACGGAGGAGTCTTCGATCGCGCGAGCTTGGCGCTAACGCTGTACGGGCCGCACGATCTTCGCGTGCAGGTCGACTACGGCTACGCGACGCTGGCGAGGAACGGCGGAGTGGGACGAACGCAGCTGCTCACGACGCGCTTTCAGTGGGAACTGCGATGATGGCGCGCCGCGTGCTTCACGCACGCCGCCATGGCCGGCGCTGCTGTGGTCTGCCGCGCGGAATCCACCGCTCGGCGTATAACCGGCCGCCGATGACCAGCGCCGCGACGACGAGTCGCCAGAGAACAGGGCCGCGCAATACTTCGGAAACCGGAGATGGCATCGGGAAACGAAACCGCGAGGTGACACGCACTGGTGTATGGATAGGCGGTGTCACGAGGCCAAACTATTGGACCGTCTGCTCATGACGCCGGTGGATGTGGCGCGGGAGATCGTCTTCCAAGGAGCGCAGTGGGTTCGGCTTGGTCTCGAAACTGTCGGCGCGGTCACGATTGCGTTCGGCGCGATCACCACGCTTGTCTACATGGCTCGTCAGTCGGCTGCGCATCAGCGTGTCAGTTTCACGGCCTCACGGTCGGTGCTCTCGCGATATCTCGTACTCGCGCTGGAATTTCAACTCGCGGCAGACATTCTCGAGACGGCGATCGCGCCGCAATGGAACGAGATCGGACAGCTGGCCGCGATCGCCGCGATTCGAACGGGACTCAACTACTTCCTGAGCCGCGAGATCAAGGAAGAGGAAGAGCACGTCACCCACGCGGCAACGTGAAGAGACGTACTACAGCGCCGACGCAGGCAAGCGAGGCGAGTCCGAGCAGGAACACACGCAGCCGCGGCCCGCGCATCTGCTGGGCTGTTCCCGCGAAGAACATGACGCTCGCGAGGATCACGGCCGTGAGCACATACGAATCGCCCGTCGTATTGGCGTATGCGCTCAGCGTCACCGTCGAGTCTGCCTCCACCTCGTAGGTGTACGCGCTGTCGGAGGAACTGAGGTGATACGACGACAACACGAAGGGCGTGGTTGCCGCCGACTTCGAGTGGAACGGATCGCTCGCGATCCACTCATCGAACGCAATTCTGAACTCGGGGCGAAAATGCTGCTCGAGAAATCGGCGCAGTGTGGAATCCCCACGAAATTCCTCGGTCATCCAACTGTTGAACAGCCCGACATCGATCGCGACGAGCTGGCCAGCGCGCGTCGAGGCGCGAGTTGATTTCGCGCGGAGGGCCATCGATTCGTTCGCGTACTCCATTTGATCGCCGCTCCACAGCGTGGCCTGGAAGCTCGCCCACGACGTCGCCAGCGCGGCCACCGCGAGGAGCACCGTCCCGATGACCTCGAGACGGTGCTGGGTGACCTCGTTCACGGACTCGGCCGAATCACGCAGCGAAAGCCGACGTGCGACGTCGACGTGTCGATGGGTTCCGGAAAGCGAGCAGCCGGACGGTAGCGCTGGCAATAGTTCGGCGAGCAAAGGTGTGAGCCGCCTTTCAGCACGCGGCGCGGGATCCGCACGCCAGGCACACGCGGATCGATGCTTCCAAGCATCGTTCCGCCACGCGGGTTCGTTGGTATACAGCACGTTTTCACGGGATCGGCCGGGTGACTCGGCCGGTACCAGTCCGTCGTCCACTCCCACACGTTGCCGATCATGTCGTTCACGCCGTATCCGTTCGACGGGTATGTGCCGACCGGCGACGTGCCCTCCCAACCGTCAATCAGGGTATTCTCATGAGGAAAATCGCCTTGCCAGAAGTTCGCCATGGCGCGGCCATCGGGCATCAGGTCGTCGCCCCACGCGTACGGCGCCGACTCGAGTCCGCCGCGCGCCGCGAACTCCCACTCGGCTTCGGTCGGCAACGATTTGTGTTCCCAGCGAGCGAACGCTTCGGCATCCGCGAACGTGACGTGCACGACCGGATGATCACCAAGTGAGGCGATCGTGCTCGCGGGACCCTGCGGGTGTCGCCAGTCGGCGCCGAGCACGAAATTCCACCAGTTCGCAATGTTCGATAGACTGACGGGCTTTGGCGGCCGGATGAAGACAAGCGATCCAGGAAACAGCATCTCCGGAAGCGCGCCGGGATAATCCGCGGCGTTCGGCGGGAGCTCGGCGAACGTCGTGTGACGGGTTGCGGCGACGAATGCAGCGAATCGATCGTTGGTCACCGGAGAGCGATCGATCCAGAATCCGTCGACGCGAACGCGGTGAACGGGCCGTTCTTCAGGATAGTGCGTGTTCGACCCCATGCTGAACTCGCCGCCAGGAATCCACACCATGTCGGGCGCCGGCGGTGGACCAGGTGGGGCGAAGATCGAAGTATTCGGGGCGACGGTGGGCGTGATCACGGGGGGAGCATGATTCGCCATGTAGCGTCTCCTCAAGCAAGGATCAGGCGTGCCGAACCATGTCGAGCACGCCCGTCAGTGTGTCGGCGGACAGCGGTTTGACCAGATGTCGATCGAACGCGCCGGCCTCCACGCGCGCGCGAATGTCATCCGTTCCCCAACCCGTCATCGCGATCAGGTAAGCGTCGCGCGTCTCCGGCATCGCTCGCAAACGTTCGGCCACGGCGAACCCGTCGAGATGCGGAAGTGACAGATCGAGCAGCGCGACTCGCGGGCGAAACTCGGCCGCGCACGCGAGAGCGCCGAGCCCGTCGAGCGCGACGCGGACGCGGTAGCCGAGCGCTTCGAGCAAACGCCCGATGCTGAGCACGCAATCCACCTGATCGTCGACCACCAGCACCCGCATCCGCGAGCTGCCATCATAAAGGTCTCGCGGCGCGTCGATCATGCAGTCGTCTCCCGAGAAATGGAGGCGAGTCCGCTCTCGCCATCCGCATCAGCGTCCGTGCGTGCGCGCGACGACGTCCGACGCGCTGCGCCGACACCGGCGAGCAACAACCGCGTCGACGGAACGTCGCGTCCCCAGGGCGCTCCGCGCTCTAACCGCCAATGAGCGCCGAGCAGGTGAAACGTCTGGCGATGCTGGGGTTCTTTCCGGAGGTACACGGTGCCGCGGCCGCTGAGGATCGTCGGCGGAAGACGATGGACCCAGTCTCGAAACTCGAGTCCATCCACCGCCGCCTCGCTGACGAGACACCACGAGCGATGCTGTTCGCCACGCGGCGCTCCGGCGCGAAGCGGCGCAGCGTTGCGAACCGGCGCCGGGACGAAGTCCGCTGTCCACTCGCCAACGACCGTACGGCCGTCGACGCCGTCCGGACCATCGGGCGCGCCGAGGAGCAGGGCAGGCGAGATCCGACAGCGATCGCACCACACGACGCGAACCCCTGGGGCCAAGCGCTCGAGCGAACGCTGCGCCGCGTCGGCCTCATCGTCGCCGGCGAGATCGATCTTGTTCAACAGGACGACGTCGGCGACGCGCGCGTGCTCGCGCAGCTGTGCCTCGGTGGCGCTGTCGTTCGTTCCCGCGCGAAGCGTCGTCGCGTCGAGCACGACGATTGTGCCGTCGAGACAATAGCCCGGCATGTAGCCATAGCCGCTCAGTCGCCGAGGATCGGTCCACCCCGCGCCATCGAGCAACACGTGCTCAGGGCAATCCGGATCTTCAGCCAGCGCAGCGAGGGCCGCCGCGCCGTCGTCGTCCGAGCGAACGCACACGCATCCGTTGTGCAGTATGAGACGTTGGCCGTCGTGACGCGCGATCATCGCCGGATCGATGGCGTCCTCGTCGGTGATCACGGCCGCGAGCCGCCGACCGCTGGCGTACTCGAGCAAATGTCGAATGAGCGTCGTCTTTCCGGCGCCTGGCGCGCCGCCGACGACGGTCAGGGAGATGCGAGAATGCTGATCGACCGAAGCGTAGTTGCCGCGCATACGCCCGCCTCGATGGGACGCAGTGAGTCTCAACGGTCGGAGGTTGGCCCGCGCGAGGCCCAAATCCTATTGGCCGAAGAGCCAATGCTTGCGGGAGCGTTCTGACGCCAAAATCGTTGCTCATGGAGCTCGATGACGTCTCGAAGTCCGGTGCCGCACGACCGAACGACCCCGCGGCGCACGAGACGAAGAGCGAACTGGAGCGAGCAGCACGAATGGCGCTCGCCGGAGAATTGGTCACAGCAGTGACACATGATCTCCGCCAACCGCTCACGGCTATCGAGATGAATATCTCGGCCGCGAGCGCGCTGCTTCGTCGATCATCGCCCGTCATAGCCGACGCACTCGCCGCGCTCGATGACGCGCTGGTGCAGCAGCGACAAATGCGCGATTCGCTTCAGGCTCTGCAAGATCTCGTCATTCGTCGTGCGCCCCGCCGAGAAGCGTGCAGTGTCGCGGCTGCCGTACGCGACGCCATGACGCTCGTGCAGGGCGACAGTCTGGCTCGCCACGTCTTTGTCGAAGTCGACGTAGACCCATCAGTGCCCGCGGTCTCCGGAGATCCCGTGCTGCTTCGTCAGGCGCTCGTGAACGTTCTCGTCGACGCGCTCGAGGCGACGTCGCTCAGCAAACGCAGAGATGCACCGATCACGATCGCCGTGCGTCGCATCGACGACTCGGTCGAGATCGCGGTGAATCATTTCGGCGTACGCGCCGCCGGTGCTGGCCTCGATGATTGGGGGCTCGCCCTCGCACGATCCATCGTCGCGGCGCATGGAGCGACGATCGCCCTGACCGGCACGGCCGAGACGGGTGTCTCCGTCGTCACGAGGTGGCCCGCTTATGAGGGATGATGCACCGCTCGTCGCGGTGATCGACGACGACGAGGCAACCTGTCGCGCCGTCGCACGCTATCTCGACGCCGAAGGCTATCGCGTGCGCACGTACACCACGGCGCGAGAGTACCTCGACGAAACGGATGCCGCCAGTCCCGCGTGTGTGCTCGTCGACATTCGCATGCCCGTCGTCGATGGACTCGAGTTGATCCGGACGATGCGCGATGGCGGAGGTGATGTGCCCGCGGTGTTCATGACCGGCAGCGGCGATATCCCGACCGTCGTCGAGGCGATGAAAGAGGGCGCGCTCGATCTGCTTGCGAAGCCATTCTCGGCCGAGACGCTCTCCGCCGCGATCGCCGCGGCAACCGACTCCGGCCGCAAGATTCGCGAAGAGCGCCGAGCGCTGGCGGAAGTGTGGCACCGACTCGAGCGCCTCACGCCACGCGAAGCGGAAGTGTGCGCGTTCGTCGCGTGCGGTCTCTTGAACAAGCGTGTTGCTGCACGTATCGGGACCAAAGAGAAGACGGTGAAGGTGCATCGCGGCCGCGTCATGCAGAAACTGAATCTGACGTCGCTCGCGGAGCTCATCCGGCTCGTCGATACCGTGCAGGCCGAACGCAGCCGGCACTCGATCAAGCTGGACGGTCTGGACGTCGTGCGGCCGCGTACGGTCGACATCATCATCGACATTTTATCGACGCAGCGCGATGTGTCTGCGACGGCGCCGATCGAATTTGTGGACCAACGGACAATGCCTCGCGTTTAGTGGCGGTCGTAGCATGGCAATACACCACCCAGGAGCGAGGCGGTCGACATGTACTCCGAGACGCACAGCGAGTGGCCGCTCCCGACGCACGAGCTGATGCCGGCGCTCGACCTGGCGATGTCGCTGGCTCGAGCGGACATGGCGGTGCTTCTTCTCCATGACGAAACGATTGGCGCGCTCTTGCCCGCGCTCGCGCAAGGCATCAGCGACGACCAGATCGCGTTGATCGGTGAACATCGGCCGGGAACGGATCCCTTCGGAATCGCGATGTCCGAGCGGCGACGGGTCTACGTTCGCGATGCGTGGGAAGAGCGGGAGTCGCTCGGGCCACTCGCGCAGTCGCTCGGATTTCGTTCGATGGACATCATCCCGTTGATTGGCCTCGAGGGGCAGATCGTCGGCGAGATCGTGATGATGTTCCGGCAGGCGGGTGGTGCGTCGCGGCGCATGGTGAGCCTGATCGAGCATTGCGCGCGGCTCGTCGTCGTCGGCATTCAACACGCGCGGCGGCGGGTCGAAGCGGAACGCGCGCGCGACAATGCCGAGCAGACCGGACGCGCAAAGATTCAGTTTCTCGCCCGGATGAGTCATGAGCTCCGCACGCCGCTCCAGTCGATCGCCGGCTACATCGACCTGCTCCGTGTCGGAGCGGCCGAGCCGTTGACGCCGCGGCAAGCGCGATTGTTGGCACGGGTACACGACAGCGAGGAGATCCTGGTGCACGTCATCGACGATCTGATCACATTCTCGCGGCTCGAGGCCGGCCATCTCACATATCACATCGGCCCGGTGCCCGCGGAAGAGGTCCTTCGAATCACGCAGTCCGTAATCGCGCCGCTCGCCAGCGATCACGGCGTCACGCTCGAGGTTGGGCCGTGCGCGGGAATCTTTGTGGCCGCGGACGGCGACAAGCTGAAGCAGATTCTCGTCAACCTCGCGGCGAACGCCGTCAAGTTTTCTCAGCGCGGCGGCATGGTGAATCTGTCATGCCGAGCCGACGGTACGGTCGCGAGCTTCCAGGTCCGCGACAACGGTCCAGGCATCGACTCGGCGAAGCTCCGCGAGATCTTCGAACCGTACGTGCAGCTCGAGACGCCGTTGCTGGATCGTTACGGCGGCACCGGCTTGGGGCTCGCCATCAGCCGCGAGTTCGCCACCGGGATGCATGGCCAGCTCACCGTCGCGAGCACCATCGGCCGCGGGTCGGAGTTCACGCTGCGACTTCCTCGAGCGACGCCGGAGGGCGACGCCATTCCGACCGCATCATCGCAGCAACTCGAGGCACCGCCGCCCGCATGACCGAGGACGTGCAGCTGGCGCGCCGCCGATCGCCGTGTGTCGTCCTCGTTGCGGACGATCACGACGATACACGCGTCGCCGAGCGCATCGTCCTCGAAGCCTTCGGCTTCGTGGTGAAGGAGGCGCGTACTGGACTCGACGCCTTGGCGATCGCGCAAGCGAGCCGGCCCCGCATCATTCTGCTCGATCTCGTGCTGCCGGAGATCGACGGCCGCCAACTGGCGCGCATGCTTCGCGCCGATCCGATGACGCGCGACGCGGCGCTGCTCGCGGTGTCCGCGTCGACGAGTCCCGAAGTTCGGCAGGATGCGCTCAGCGCCGGTTGTGACGCATTCGTTGCGAAGCCGGTGCCTCCGCTGTTTCTCGTGCGGATGGTGCGGGCGCACGTGCGGCGCGAACCGTCGGCGAACGTCCTCTAGGACTTTGATCCACTATTGGGAGAGTAGGCTGAACGACGACTATTGCGCTCCAAGAATTCCTCTCCTCATGCAGACACTTGAATCGGTCGAGCCGGCAGCTTCGCCGCTGACCAAACGCCAACCCTCTCCGTTGTCCGGCAGCTCCGCCACCGTGCGCTCGCTGTCGACGTCGGACCTATATCCACCTTTGGTGTTGGTGATCGACGATCACGATGACAGTCGTACGATCGCGCGCTTAGTGCTCGAAAGCGCGGGATTCCGCGTCATCGATGCCCGTACGGGATTCGAGGGCTTACGGCTCGCGCTCGACGCGAAGCCACTCGTCGTGCTGCTCGATCTCGTATTGCCCGGCGTCGACGGCTGGGAGATCGCGCGCCTGCTGCGCCTCGAATCGTCGACGCGCGACGCCGTCATCGTCGCGGTGACCGCGGTTGCGTCCACCGAAGATCATGATCGCGCGCTGCTCGCCGGCTGCGACGAAGTGCTGACCAAGCCCGTGCCGCCGACGACCATGCTCGATACGGTTCGCCGGTACGTTGGACTTCCGGTTCCTGCCGCGGGACGCTCCTGCTGAACAGCCGAGAAGAGCGAGCGGCTACGTCGTAACGCCGGGTCGCCAGGGACTCGGCGCCTGCGACGTGGGGTTGCGCGGAGCCTTCGACGACGACGCATCGAGCGTGTCGTACATCCGCACCAATTCGGCGAGCGATTCCGCGTGCATCTTGGTCATCACACGGCCGCGATGCACCTTGATCGTCTTCTCCGTGGTGCCGAGCGTGGCGGCGATCTGTTTGTTGAGGCGTCCCGACGCGACCCACCGAAAGACTTCTTGTTCGCGACGCGTAAGGGTCGCGGCGCGCGCCCGCAGCGTCTGCAGCGTGGCGTTCTTCTCTCGCTCCCGGCGTGCCACGTCCGCGGCGCGCTCGAGCGACACGAGCAGCGTCGCCTCATCGCACGGCTTCTCGAGAAAATCGATCGCCCCGCCGCGAATCGCGCGCACCGAGGTCGACACGTCGCCATGTCCCGAGAGAAAGACCATCGGGATTCGTACGCCGCGCTCGGCGAGCAGCTGTTGCAACGCCAGCCCGTCCGTGACGGGCATGCGCAAGTCGACGAGCAGCATCTCCGGAAGTTGCTCGCGCAGCGACGCGAGAAATGCATCGGCCGATGGATACGTCGAGACATCGTATCCGCAGAGCGTGAGCATGCGCGACAGCGATCGCAAGACGGTTGCGTCGTCGTCCACAAGCGCAATACGCCACGGCCCGCCGGTGTCACCGCTGCTTCCGGTCATGCGACTTGTGATGTGAAGAGGCTGGATGCTGAACCCGAAATAAACATACTGTCGCCCAGGCATATCCTTCGCCAGCGGACGAAGACGTTGGACGTTGGTCCTACATCGGAAAACTCAGCGAAACCCCTCGGATCGTCGCAGGATGAATGCGGTCTAATGTGAGGCATGAGTGCGTCGAGCTCGTATCGAGTCCGCCACCGAATCGATACATCAGCACTTCAGCGCACCGATGTCTGTCGTGACTCCAGACCTAAGGGGTAGGCTGGACCGCCCGTTGTCAATCCGGACTTGCGCCAGCCGCGTACTAAGTCTCTCTTTGCACGCAGGGGGCTCAGGCGGGTAAAACGGGAGCAATGGTCGACGAGGCATCATTCGAGGCGGATTCGCCGCTCGCCACCACTGGTGAGCACGCGCGCATGCTCCGAGAGTCGGGCGAGCTGCACCGGCTGCTCGTCGAGCGGGTTCAGGATTACGCAATCTTTGCGTTAGACCGACACGGATATATCCTGACCTGGAACGCCGGAGCCCAGCGGCTCAAGGGCTACCGGCCAGACGAGATCATCGGGAAGCATTTCTCGATCTTCTACCCGGCCGACGCACTTGCCGCCGGTAAGCCGGCTGCCGAGCTGGAGACGGCTATTCTCGAGGGTCGCGTAGAAGACGAGGGTTGGCGCGTCCGAAATGACGGAACCCGGTTTTGGGCGAACGTGCTCATCACTGCGCTCCGGGACGATACCGGCGAGCTCGTAGGGTTTGCCAAGGTTACACGCGACCTGACGGAGCGTCGGCGATCTGAACAGGCGGTTCGCGAGATCGAGGATCGCTTTCGACTGCTGGTCGAGTCCATTCGCGACTATGCGATCTTCATGTTGGATCCGAGCGGGCGCATCGCGACCTGGAATGCCGGAGCGGAACGCATCAAGGGCTACACGGCAAACGAGATCATCGGCAAACCCTTCTCCACGTTCTATCCGCCCGCCGACGTCCAGGCGAACAAACCGGCGCGAGAGCTCGAGATCGCGATCGCCGATGGAGTATATGAAGAGGAAGGATGGCGCGTCCGCAAAGACGGCTCCCGATTCTGGGCCAGCGTCGTCATCACGGCACTCCGCGACTCCGATGGCCGCCTTGCCGGATTCGGCAAGATCACCCGAGATCTGAGCGAGCGGCGCCGCGCTCACGACCAGGCGCTCGAGGATGCGCGCCGGCTCGCGACGGAAGAAGCCCAGCGCAGTGCCGCCGAGACCAACGCCCGCGATCTCCGTGAGCTTGCGGACCAACTCCGCGCGCAGGCGGCGGAGCTCGAGCGCCGGAGCGCGGAGGCCGAGACGGCGAACCGCGCGAAGGGCGAATTTCTCGCGGCGATGTCGCACGAGCTCAGAACGCCGCTGAATGCGATCGGCGGCTACGCGCAACTGATGGACCTCGGCCTGAGTGGCCCCGTGACGCAGGAGCAGCGAGAGCAACTCCAGCGAATCCAGCGCAGCCAGCAACACCTGCTCGGCATCATCAACGATCTGCTGAATTTCAGCCGGCTCGAAGCCGGTCACGTGCGGTTCGAGATCGGACCGGTTGCACTCGGGGATATCGTCGACGCCGTCGCGGCGATGATCGCGCCGCAGGTTCGTATCAAGAACCTCCAATTAGAAATTGGTGTATTTCCGCCGTCCACTGTCGTGATGGGCGATCGGATGAAGGTCGAGCAGATTCTGCTGAACCTGTTGTCCAATGCGGTGAAGTTCACGCCGGCGGGTGGACGCATCACGCTGACGAGCGGCTCGGGTGCCGATCACGTCTGGCTTTGCGTGCGCGACACAGGCGTGGGCATTCCACCAGACAAGCACGAGGCCGTCTTTGCGCCGTTCGTACAGCTCGGACGAACACTCGCGACACCCAAAGAAGGAACGGGACTCGGTCTCAGCATCAGTCGCGATCTCGCCCGAGGAATGTCGGGCGACCTGACCGTCGAGAGTTATGAAGGCGCGGGAGCGGCGTTCACGCTCACACTACCGCGCGCGCGCCTCTGAACGAAACGATCGCTAGGCTGGCGATCGCGCGGCGATCGCGGCTGTTCGATCCATCGCCGCCCGCTGGAAGGCGCGCGAGCTGATCTCCGCGCCCTGCGTGATCATGCGCTCCACGATGCGTGTCGCCTCCGCCAGCGCCGGCTCGAGCAGATCTCGGCTGTGCAGGTGGACGAGTCGCTCCAGCTCTTCACGCAGGATGGCCCATTCGCGCTCGAGCCGATCCGCCGTCCAGCCCAGCTGCGAGCGCTGCCGGCCGTGGCACTCGGCGATCGATGCGTGAATGCGCGCCGCGTCGGCGATCTCGCTCGACGCGTCGCCCTTCATCTCCTCCAGGGAGATCAATGTCGACGCGATGACGGCGACGTATTCGATGAGGTGATTCGACAATTGGCACGCGCGCAACGCGTTCGCGCCATCGATGATCGGCTCGTCGCGCAGCCGCGTCGTGAAGGCGTTGATCAGCGATTCGAGATCGCGAACGAGCACCTTGCCAATGTCTCCCAAGCCGTGGAGGCGCTCCACGACTTTCTGGGATCCAGCGTGCCATCGCTCGCTGTGGCTCGATGCTTGACGTCCGTCGCGGAGCCACAGCGTGAACGTCGCGCCGTTGCCGGGCTCACTCGCGACGACCAGATCGCCGCTCATGAGTCGCGCCAGCCGGCGGCTGATCGTCAAGCCGAGTCCGGAGCCATCCTTCGATCGGGTGTGGCCTTTCTCGACCTGCACGAATGGATCGAAGATCGCGGCGAGCTTCTCGCGCGGAATGCCGCGGCCCGTATCCGACACTCGGAAGAACGTCCACGGCCCAGACCCGAACAACTTCGCGCCGCTCGACGCCCGTTCCGCGCTGCCGCATTCGACGTGCACGCGGCCGCCGCTCGGCGTGAATTTGATCGCGTTGTTCAGCAGGTTCACGAGAATCTGACGCACGCGATCCTCGTCGCCTTCGAACGTCGTGTCGCAATCGGCCGGCATCTCGGACGTCAGGGAGATTCCGTGGCCGTCGGCGATCGGCAGGACCAGCGTCAACGCGCCTTCGATGACGCGACGTGAATCGCCGATGCCTTGATGCAGCGTGAGGCGCCCCGCTTCGACGCGCGCGAGATCCAGCACTTCGTTGACGAGACCCAACAGGTGCTGTCCGCTCAACTGAATGCGCGCGACCTGGCGACGCTGTCCCTCGGTGAGCGGTCCACCGATGCCGAGGTCGAGAAGCTCCGCGTAGCCGATCACCGCGTTGAGCGGCGTGCGCAGCTCATGGCTCATGAGCGCGAGGAACTGCGACTTCGCGTGGCTCGCTGCCTCTGCTTCCGATCGGGCGGCGCGCTCGCGGTTGAGCATCGCGGTGCGCTCCTCGGCGCGTTTGCGGTCGGACACGTCTCGCAAGGAGACGAGCAGCGCAGAACCCCCCTCCCATTCAGTGTTGACGACGCGAAGGTCCGCGGTTACCGGCGGTTGTCCGCCCGGACGCACGACTTCGACTTCGGCGCTGTCGCCCGCGACGACCGGAAACCCGAGCTCCTGTCCACAGAGATCGGCAGACGAGCGGCCGAAGAGTCGCTCAGCGGCCTGGTTGGCGAAGCGAATGATCCCGTCCGCGTTGACGATCGCGATACCGTCGGGCAGCCGATCGATGATCGATCGCAACCGCTCGCGATCCGATCGACGTTCGCCCCTTCCACCTCTCTGATGCCTCGCCATCCCGTTCATCGTTGCGTGAGTTCGTGCGACGCGTTGTCGGTGGCACTGATTTTCAAACTCCGTGCCTTGCCCACAATCGCTCTGGTCCGGAAACTGCGATCCGTCCGCGCATCGATGATTGCGTCGATACCGTCAACATGCCGGAGGCGTCGGACGTGACCACCCCCAGATCGGCGACCAGCTCCGGTGAGCCGTTGGTTCTGAAGTTGTTCATTTGCGGGGCGAGTCCGCGCGCCGATTCGGCCGTCGCGAATCTCCGTCACATCTGCGAGCATGATCTTCAGGGGCACTTCACTCTGGAGATCATCGATGTCCTCGAGCAACCGGATCTCGCTGAGGAATCGAAAGTGCTCGCGACGCCGACGCTCATCAAACTGCTTCCACCACCTCTGCGTCGAATCATCGGCGATCTATCCGACAAGCAGAAGCTGCTCGTTGGCCTCGACGTCGCGCGATGGATGGAGCGATCCACCCCCTACACCTAGTCGCCATGAGCCACGCCATGGACGCGGAGCTCATCAAACTTCCAACGGGCCTCGAGAGCTTCGATGTCATCTCGAAGGGAGGCCTTCCGAAGGGTCGGACCACGCTGGTCTCCGGCACGGCGGGGAGCGGCAAAACGGCGTTCGCCGTCCAATTCCTCGCCGCTGGCATTCGAGCCGGACAGCCTGGCGTCCTCGTGACGTTCGAGGAATCGATCGGCGACATTCGCGCGAACATGCGCGGATTCGGTTGGGATCTGGCGACGTGGGAACGGGAAGGGAAGCTCGCCGTCGTCGATGCATCGCCGGACCCGAACATCGAAACCGTCGAAAGCGGAATGTTCGACCTCGGTGCGCTGCTAGCGCGAGTGCGGCGCGCAGTGGATCGGGTCGGCGCACAACGCGTCTCCGTCGATTCGCTCGGCGCCGTGTTCTCGCAGTTCTCCGATCAATCAATTGTGCGGCGCGAGCTGTTTCGAATCGCCTGGTCGCTGAAAGACATGGGTGTGACCGCGGTGCTCACCGCGGAGCGCACCGACGACTACGGTTCCGTCGCTCGCTTTGGCGTCGAAGAGTTCATCGCCGACAACGTGATGATCCTGCGCAACGTGCTCGACGGCGAAAATCGCCGCCGCACCGTGGAGATCCTGAAATTCCGCGGCACCGACCACCAGAAAGGCGAAGTGCCGTTGACGATCGTCGCGGGCATGGGTGTCGTCGTCATGCCGCTATCCGCGATGCAGCTTCGACAGAAGTCGTCGGATGTGCGAATCTCGTCCGGCAACGGCGAGCTCGATCAGATGTGCGGCGGCGGTTTCTTCCGCGATTCGGTGATTCTCGTCTCGGGCGCCACCGGTACCGGAAAGACGCTCACAGTTGCGCAGTTTCTCAAAGGCGGCGCTGCGGTCGGTGAGCGCTGTCTCTTGCTGGCCTTCGAGGAGAGCCGCGAGCAATTGTTTCGCAATGCGATCGGATGGGGCATCGACTTCGATCGAATGGAACGCGATGGCCTGCTGCGCGTCGTCTGCGAGTATCCGGAAACCGAAGGACTCGAAGACCGCCTGCACTCGATTCAAGACATCATCGAGGAGTTCAAGCCGAATCGCGTTGCGGTCGACAGTCTGTCGGCCCTCGAGCGCGTCGGGACGATCAAAGCCTTTCGGGAATTCGTGATCGGATTGACGTCCTTCATCAAGCACAAGGAGGTCACGGGCCTGTTCACGGCGACGACGGCCTCGCTGATGGGCGGCACGTCGATCACCGAGGCGCACATCTCCACCCTGACCGACTCGATCATTCTCCTGCGCTATGTGGAGATGTTCGGCGAGATGAAGCGCGGCATGACCGTGCTCAAGATGCGCGGCTCGCTGCACGACAAACGCATTCGGGAATTCAAGATCGACGGCACGGGCATGCACCTCGGCTCACCCTTCCGAACGGTCACAGGGATCATGGCTGGTTCCCCCGGCTACGTGTCGCCGAGCGAGCTGGAGTGGGTTTGGTCCAAGTTCGACGAGGGCAGCCAAGCGTCACTCGCCGAGCTTACCGAGGTCGGCGAGCGCCGGCGAGGTACGGACCGCCGTCGGCCCGATATGCCCGGGAACGGGGAAAATGGCCCGAACGTTGCAACGTGATGCCCGTTTGATCGGACGCACGACGCGGCGTCGCGCGTGACGCTCAGACTGCAGGCTGATGCACAATGCGCCAAGAGACCTCTGGTGCGCGATTCGGGTCGCGCGTGGTCGTTGACCGATCCACGAATGCCCAGTGGGTGGTCTTCGAGATCCGTAACGCGTCGTATGACCGGCGAGATGGTCGATCGCTCGTCTTCTCCACCGACGGCGTCATGCGCCGTGTCCGCAACTTTCCGACGAACTGGCTCGAGCTTCCGGATCAGGACCTTCTGGAGTTGAGCTATCGGCGGTGACTACTCCGGTTCGTGCTCGAAATCGGAGTGAATGATCGGGAGCGCGACGAAGAACTTGGATCCGCCGTCTGGAAATTCCGCCCACGCTCGGCCGCCGGCGGCTTCGACCGTTTCGCGTACGATGCTCAAGCCGAGTCCGCTCCCTTCCACGGGCGTCCGATCGTCGTGCGCGCGGAAGAATCGCTCGAAGAGTCCGCCGCGTTTTTCGGGCGGCACGCCGTCGCCGTTGTCCGCGACGCACACGATTGCCTCGTCTTGTTCGCCGGTCTTCGCTTCGTTCGCAGTCACCTCGACGCGGGCCGTGCCGTCGTCGCGACGTGCGTATTTGATGGCGTTCGACAGGTAGTTCCCGAGTGCGAGCTCGACCACGGGCGCATTGACCTCCACATCGGCGATGTCCGGTGCGATTCGCACATCGACCTTCGCGGCGGCAGCGGCGTCGCGTAACTGGCGCACGGCCTCGGCGGCAGCCTGCGGCAACCGTACGTGCCGGTGCTCGCGCGACTTGCCGTCGAGGTGGGAGAGCGCGGCCAGATTGTTCACGGTCACCGACACGGACCGCGCTTTTCGCTGAATGATCTCGGTGAATTTGCGCCGTTGCTCGGTGTCTTCCTTCGGCAGGCTCGATAATAGATCCGCCGCGCCGAGTATCGCTCCGATGTTGTTTCTGATCTCGTGCGAGATCATCCGGTTGAACGCCCGCAAGCGATCTTCCCGTTCGGCAACCCGTTCGTCGGCCAATCGCAGAAAGTGCGACATCGTCGTCTGCTGAATGATCTCGATCGCCCGAAAGAGATGCTTCGACGTGGTGAGCATCTCGCTGGGATCGGCCGGCGTCGGCAACTCGGTCGCCGCTTCCGACAGGAAGTGGAACAGAATGCTGCCGAGCACTTCGTACTCCTTGAGGAGCTCGTAGGCATCGAAGCCCTGGGCGTGACGCAGCTCACCCAGCTCGACTGCTTCGGCGAGGACAGGCGTATCCCCTTCGACGTCCTCCGCGGGATTCTCCAGATAGTCGGCGATCTCGCCGAGAAGGAGCGGTACGTGATCCAGAAGGTCCTTCGTCGGAAAAACGCGATCGCGCGGAAGAGTGACCCGAGCGGTGATGCGCTCGAGCCAGTGCTGCGCGAGAACAGTTCGCGATTCACGGAGCCGCGCCGCGAGCGCTTTGGCGAGCGCGCTTCGCTCCGGCGGCTTGTCGGCATGTTTCACCAACCGAGCTCCTGAGGCGATGCCCCGATACCGATTGGCATTTCGGGGGCCAAGTGCGTCGCTCCGGGCGAGCGTGCGCAGCCGCATTGCGTCGATCGTTCATCGGCGCTCTTATTCGATCACAGATTGAGTGCGCCGCGGTGCTCATCGTCGAATCGCTCGCCGCCGAGCGGTGACAAACGATTGGCCAGCGAAGGGACCACAATGGCTTTGGACGGACACGTGTACACGGTGCCCGACGGCGTCCAAGGGTTCGATGCCAACGTGACGATCAGCGCGAGCGTCGCGCGTGCTTTCCGCTCCCATGGTTATCGGTTCTGCATTCGCTACGTTCGTCGCGAAAAGCATCACCCGGCGGATGTGACCGCGGATGAAGCGGCGGCGCTGCTGGACGCAGGACTCGGCCTGATGCTCGTGCAGTACGTCGAATCCGAGAGCTCGTGGCAGCCGAGCGCCAACAAGGGAGCCGCAAACGGAACGACGGCGGCGTCGGAAGTCGAGAAGCTCGGCGTGCCCGCCGGCGTTACGGTATGGTGTGATCTCGAGGGCGTCGACGTGGCGACGCCGGCGCAGGCGGTCATTGATTACTGCAATCGGTGGCACGCCGCGGCGGCCGAGGCTGGGTTCGTTCCCGGACTCTACGTTGGCTATCACGCCGGCCTGAATCCAACGCAGTTGTACCGATCGTTGCGGTTCACACACTACTGGGGAGCGTACAACCTCAACGTCGATCAAGCGCCGATCGTTCGCGGGCTGCAGATGAAGCAGTCGGAGCGCGAAGCGGCCGATCTCGTGGCAGGCGTCAGGCTGGCGTTTCAGGTCGATCGAGTTCGTGCGGACAAGCTGGGCGGCCGGCCGACCCTCGTTGGCCCGGAGTTTTGGCTGGAGCAGCTGTAAGCGGCGCGGAGCAAATCATCCGCTCGTCCGGCGAAACGCATATGAATAAACGTTAAACGTCGCGAGCGCCGTCGAGCGTGGTGACCGGCACCGACCGCTCGGCCCGACGGACGCATGCGCGCAAAGAATTGTGCATTGCCGCGTGTGAGGTGCCGCGGCACATAGGGCATGGAACTCGCGTCACCAGCGCCGCCACAACCGAGAGAAGATCCCGACATTTTCGACGCTGTCGCAACGGCCAGATCTTCGGCATACCGACGAGCGTCAGCGAGCTCGAACCGAATCGACGTGTGCGTATTGCGCTGATCTCCACGCCCTTCGTAGCCGTTCCTCCGCCCCGGTACGGCGGCACGGAATTGATCATTCACGAGCTTGCCGAAGGATGGACACGTCGAGGGCAGCAGGTCGAGCTGTTCGCGACCGGCGATTCGCGGACGGCGGCACAACTCGAGTGGCTGTATCGAGAAGCGCAGTGGCCGCCTGAGGTCCTGACCGATCTCAACCATGTGTCGTGGTGTGTCGAGCACATTCTGCGCGGACCGTCGGTCGACATCATCCACGCGCATTCCGCCGCGGCGCTCGCCTGTTGCCGCCTCGTGCGCGACATCCCGATCGTGTACACGATCCACCATGCGCGTGAGGACCAGCTCTCGTCGTTCTACCGTCACTATCCCGACGTGCACTACGTCGCCATCTCGAGCGACCAGCGCCATCGCGAAGTCGACCTCCCGCATGTCGAGGTGATCCATCACGGGCTCGACCCGGCTCCGTACCACGCTGTGCCGACCCATCCGGACGAGTACGTGTGCTTCATCGGGCGCTTCGCGTGCGTGAAGGGACCGCATACCGCGATCGACGTCGCTCGGCGCGCACGCATCGCCATTCGCCTCGCCGGCGAGGTACATCCGCCCGATCAGGAGTGGGCGGATGCCGAATTGAAGAGCCGCCTCGCCGAGCCGCACGTGACCTACGTGGGCAGCGTTGGATTGCGCGAGAAGGCCTCGCTGCTCGGAAATGCACGTGCCCTCCTGGCTCCGATCGAGTGGCACGAACCATTCGGGCTCGTGTTCATCGAAGCGATGCTGGCCGGGTGTCCTGTCGTCGCGTTCGCACGGGGTAGTGTTCCGGAGCTCGTCGAAAACGGAGTAACAGGCTTTGCTGTCTCGAGCGTAGATGACATGGTCGACGTGATTCGGTCCGGTGGGGCGATCGAGAGCATCGATCGCGCGCGCTGTCGCGCTCGCGCTGTCGAACGCTTCAGCGCCGATCGAATGGTCGACGACTATCTCGCACTGTTCGAGCGGCTCAAGCGCTCGCCCGATTCACCCGGCCCGCGAGAATCACCCGACCCACGCATGGTCGCCTGAGGATGACTGGCACCCCGAAAGAGAAGACGTCGCGCGTCGTTCGGACGAGCGATGCTGCCGCGCAACCGCGCGAACACGACACGCCGCACGTCATCTCGATGGAAGAAGCGGTCGGATACTCGCGGATTCCGCGCGACGGCGAGACCCCGCTGTCGGGCACCATCGCGATCAAGCACGATCGAATCTTTCTCCTGACCGACCAGTTTGGGAACGTCGCGCCACCGGGGAACTGCTCGCTCGGCTTGTTCGAGGACGATACACGGATCGCGAGTCACTACGAGCTTCGCGTCGCGGGAACGCCGCAGGCGAAGCTGTCGACCGAGGTCGTCCATCCCTATCACGCGCAAATCGATCTCGCCGTGACCGATCACGCGTTCGGCGGGGACACCTGGGACCCGAAGCACGCCATCTATCTGTCGCGTGAGCTGATGATCGAGGATCGGCTCATCGAACGACTCACGCTCACGAACTTCCTCACTCGCGCGATCGACTATTGGGCGGAGCTGTGGTTCGCTTGTGATTTCGCCGACATCTTCGAGGTGCGCGGCTGGAAGCGCGACGAGCGCGGCGAGTTCTTCGCGCCAACCGTCGAGCCTTCGGCAATTCGGCTGGCCTATCGAGGGCGCGACGGTCTCGTGATGCGCAGCGCCATCGAGTTTCGTCAGACACCCGACTTTATCGACGAGCGCCGGGCACGTTGGTCGTTTCGCTTGCTGCCTGGCGCTCCCATCGCGCTCGAGTGGGCGGTCAGTGGGCAGGTCGCGGCGCGTCGCTCGCCCGAGCCGTCGCGCGAGATCGCCCCGGCAGCGCGCCGGAAAGAGCTCGCCGAGGTGTACACACGATGGCGTTCGGAGTGTTCTGGCTGGCGAAGCAACGACGCGGCGTTCGATGCGACGCTCGCGCGCGCGACTGACGATCTGCGGTCCTTGTACATCAGCGACGACGGCGAGGAGGTCATTTCGGCCGGCCTTCCCTGGTATGCGACGGTGTTCGGTCGCGATTCGATCATCACGTCATTGGAGGCGCTGCCGCTCAACCCGCGCATCGCGATCGATACGCTGCGCTATCTCGCGCGCCATCAAGGCACGAAGGAGAATGCATACACGGAAGAACAACCAGGAAAGATTCTCCACGAGTTGCGTCGCGGCGAAATGGCGCGCAGTGGTGAGATCCCGCACGTGCCGTACTACGGAACCATCGATGCGACTCCGCTCTGGATCGTGCTGCTGCACGAAACCTGGCGCTGGACCGGCGATGACACGCTCGTCAGCTCGCTCCTGCCCAATTTGCGTCGCGCGCTCGAGTGGATCGATCGCTATGGCGATCTCGACGGGGATGGCTTCGTAGAATACGCACGCACGTCGGACCGTGGTTTGGTGAATCAAGGATGGAAGGACTCCGGAGATGGCGTGCCGTATCCCGATGGACGGCATCCCGATCCTCCCATCGCGCTCGTGGAGGTCCAGGGCTACGTCTACGACGCCAAGCTGCGCTCCGCGACGCTCTTTGCCGCGCTCGGTGAGCCGGAGATGGCGCAGCGACTGTACGTGGAAGCCGAGTCGCTTCGCGACCGCGTGCTGGACCGCTTCTGGCTCGAAGAGCTCGACACGTTCGCCCTCGCGCTCGATGGAGAGAAGCGTCCGTTGCCGACAGTCACAACGAACGCCGGGCATCTCCTGTGGAGCCGCTTGCCGACGGCCGACCAAGCGCGGCGGATGGCGAATACGCTGCTTGCTCCCGACATGTTCTGCGGGTGGGGAATTCGGACGCTCAGCTCGCGTCATCCCGTTTTCAACCCAATGAGCTATCACGACGGGTCGGTGTGGCCGCACGACAACGCGATCGTCGTGATGGGGCTGTCGCACTATGGGTTGGCCGCGCACGCGCTTCCCGCCGTTGCGGCACTGCAGGATGCGGCCGCAACGGCCGCGTACAATCGACTGCCGGAGTTGTACTGCGGCATGAACCGCGACGGTGGGACGCGTCCAGTTCAGTATCCAGTGAGTTGCTCGCCACAGGCGTGGGCGAGCGCCGCGCCGTTCATGCTGCTGCAGGCTGTGTTGGGGATTTTTCCGGACGCCACGCAGCGCGTGTTGCACGTGCGCAATCCGCTCCTGCCGGCGCAGCTCGATAAGCTGGTCGTCACGGATCTACACGTAGGCTCGGCGCGGATCTCACTCGGTTTTGAGCGCCACGGAAGCCGAACGCTCGTCAACGTGTTCTCGATCGAATCGAGTGGGGAACCCATCCGGGTTCAGATCGACATCGGATGACGGGCCCACTACTTCGCCGCATCGCCACGTTCGCGGTGCACCTGTCCGTAGTTCAGGAGGGCCACGAGCACCACGCCGCCGATGGCGTTGCCAATCACGGCGGGCACGATGAAGCCAACCAGCGAGCCAATCGATGCGAGATTGCGCCACACGAGGTAGAACGCTTCCACCGAACCAACGATCGAGTGACGAAAATCGAGCCACGCGATTGGCGCTGTCGTCAACCAGATCAGCACCAGATGGCTGATCGCCTCCTGCGTCGACGCGAGAAGCCACGTAAGCAGCGCGATCAACCATCCAGCCATCACGCCGCGCAGAATGGTGAGGCCGAAGTCATCACCCGTGGTACGCTCGGCCATCGCGCGCAGACGCGCCGCAATGTCGGCGTTGGGAACGATCGCCGTGTGCGCCAACGCGAGCGCAAAGATCGCCGCGCCGATGAGATTGCCGATGAGGAGAACGGACCAGAGGTGCAACACTTTCGTCAGCGTCTCGCGATCTCGTTTATGCAGAAGAGGGATTACCGGCTCCAACGTGTTTTCGGTGAACAGCTCCGATCGCGCGAAGATCACGAACGCGAATCCGATGGGGTAGGCCAAGCCGGCCATCGCGTGGGCGTACTGCTCAGGCACCAGCGTTTGCGCAAAGCCACCGAACAGAAAACTGAACCCGATCGTGAGACCCGAGGCGAACGCCGACCACCAGAGTGAGCTGGTCGGCCGTTCCAGCTCCTTCTCTGCGGGACCAAGGACGTTGTCGTGGATCTCTGCCGCGGAGAGCCGTGTGCCAGCTTCCGGTTTCTCGATGGATTTCGGTTGATCGGGCAGCGCTTCCGAATGACCCTCGCTCGAATCGGCGGTCATGACGTTGCGGCGAGTATCATGGCTGGTGGCTCGCGGAGCCCCGCACTGCACGGCCCCTGCATGTGACAAGGGGTGCTTTCAAGCATTTCGAGGGCCAATCGCCGTCTGCATGTGAGAACACGCAGTCAGCTGGCCCAGTCGAATTCCGATGAAGCCCGCGTGCCTGGCACGTGCGATGCGGCCGGCAATCACGTCATCGGGCGCAGCGCGCGCCCCGCGAGCTACTCGTCGTCGTAATACCGATCGATGCACCAGCCCACGAGGTCGACCAACAGTCTATCGGTCGGCGTCATCGCGGGGCGCGCCTCGGCATCCATGATGTTCTCCGAGGGCCGGAGGCCGGCATCGTGCGCGATTCGCTTCACCGCGACGATGACGTGTTGCGGCGTCCATCCGAGCTCCTTCCCTTCGTCGACGTATCGAGCGACGTGGGCCCGCAACGCGATGCGGGTCGACCGGTCCAGCGGAATATTCAGCGCCGAGAGATGCGATCGAAGCTCGATCGCGGTCTGTTGAGGGGAGGGCATAGGCGCTCCGAATCGGGGCCAGACGCGCCTGCAAGAACGGGGCGACGTCGCGCGACATCAAGGTTTGTTTGCGTCATTCGCGCTCACTGATGACGCGACTCACATCGCCTTTGGTCCGATCCCATCGGCCGTCGCCGATCGTGCCGCGGTGGCGGAATCGGTCCGCAGTTTGCGGCGACAT
>Ga0070679_100001162_pt1 | contig 23058 bp, 25 predicted proteins | sample KBSC63BmetaG_FD_65652 | JGI IMG/M metagenome (GOLD analysis project Ga0070679, IMG submission 65652) | Corn rhizosphere microbial communities from Kellogg Biological Station, Michigan, USA - KBS C6-3B metaG | ecosystem: Host-associated > Plants > Roots > Rhizosphere | place: USA: Michigan... | reverse complement strand
GCCCATCGCATCGTTCGACGATCCGCGGCTCGCGCACATGAAGATCGGTGTGCACATGATGGGCGACGACTACGCCAACTCGCCCGCCGCGGTCGCGCTGATGCGTCGTCGGCTCGGGGGGAACATCGTCGGCTACATGATCTATGGCGACTACTCGAAGGAGAGCCCGCCGAGCCGACTGATCGATGCCGTGGCGCACGGCGACGTGGACGTCGCGGTCGTCTGGGGGCCGCTGGCCGGCTACTACGCGTCGAGATCGAGCGTGCCGCTCGCCATGCGGCCGGTGACGCCCGCAATCGACACGCCGTTCCTGCCGTTCGTGTTCGCGATCTCGATGGGCGTTCGCCGCGGCGACTCGACGCGCAAGGCGGTGCTCGATTCAGAGATCGTGCATCGACGCCCGCAGATCGACTCGATCCTGGCGTCGTACGACGTGCCGCTCGCGGGAGGGCGTCGATGAGAATTCTCTATCTTGCGGCCGCTGCCCTGGCGCTCGCCGGCTGCCAAACGGAATCGTCGTCGCTGCCGGCTGGCGGCTCCCCGCCGCAGAATGCGTACTTCATCGGCCCGCAGCCGGGCCCCGATCGCGCGTTTCCGCAACTGGTCAATCCCTACTCGGGCGATCGCAGCGTCCTCGCCGACGGGCGCCGCCTCTTCAATTGGTACAACTGCTCCGGCTGCCACGGTGATCATGGCGGCGGCGGCATGGGTCCGAGCCTTCGCGATTCGCTCTGGTACTATGGCGGCGACGAAGCGTCGATCTTCGCCTCCATCACCGAAGGGCGGCAGCACGGCATGCCCTCGTGGGGCTCCAAGCTGCCGGCGAACGACATCTGGAGAATCGTCACGTACATCAAGTCGATGAGGACCGCGTATGAGCCGGATCCGCCGCGATAGCACGTGCCTCGCGCTCGCGGGGGCGGTGCTCGCGATGGCAGGCTGCAACGCACCCCTGTCGATGTTCTCCACCGCGACCGACGACGCCGAGCGCGCCTCCCGGCTCGGCTGGTTCATGATCATCCTGTCGGGACTGATCTTCGTCGGCGTGATGATCACGATGATCGCGGCGATGCGCCGCAACCGGCACCGGAGCGCGGTCGACGTCGACCTCAGCGATCCCGGTGCGGGGTGGATCGTCTGGGGCGGGACGGTCATGCCCGGCATCGCGCTGATCGCGACGTTCGTGGTGGCCATGACCGCGATGGGACGCTTCCCGCACCAGCAGCCGGTCGTGACGATCCATGTGACCGGACACCAGTGGTGGTGGCAGGTCGATTACGAGTTTCCTGATCTTCCGGATCAATTTCGGACCGCGAACGAGATCCACATCCCGGTCGGCCGGCCCGTTCGCCTCCTGCTCACCACGGGCGACGTCATTCACAGTTTCTGGGTGCCGCAGCTCCAGGGGAAGCTGGATCTCATTCCGGGCGACACGAACGATCTGCGCATCCTGGCGCGACACGCGGGCACGTATGCCGGTGCGTGCGCCGAATTCTGTGGTACCCAGCACGCGCACATGGCACTGACTGTCGTGGCTGAGGCGCCGGAGACCTTCCAGCAGTGGGCGGCCCATCAATTGCAACCGGGTGCGAGCCCGACTGACTCGGTGACACAACTCGGCCAGAAATTGTTCGCAGGCGGACCGTGCTCACTCTGTCACACCGTGCGTGGGACGCCGGCGCTCGGCTCGGTCGCGCCGGATCTCACGCACGTGGGGAGTCGATTGACGATCGCCGCGGGCATGCTGCCAAACACGCTCGGAAACGTCGAAGGGTGGATCGCCAACGCGCAGTCGCTGAAGCCGGGAACGAAGATGCCCACGATCACGACCTACTCCGGCCCCGAGCTGCGCGCCGTGGCCGCGTATGTCGAGAGTCTCAAGTGACCACTGTGAGGGGAGTCGAGGACCGTGATGAAACTCCGTGGCTGGCTGAGCATGCTGTCGCTGTGCGCATTCACCACCGTGGCGTGCAAGGGCAATCCGCCACAGAGCTCACTCGACACGGCCAACGCGAAATCACCGCGAGCCGTGGCGGCCTCCGATTGCTCGGCGCTGCCGGGCGCCGACAGCCTCAAGAAATTTCTGAAGTCGGCGCCGGATTCGGGTGAAGCCGGCGGTCTCTTTCACGGCCGTGCCGAGTGGGGCGCGATCGTGAACCGCAAAGGCGAGATCTGCGTGGTCGTGCCGCCGAGTGATTCGACGGGAGGCTACTGGCCGGGGAGTCGCTCGATCTCGATGGCGAAGGCGTTCACCGCGAATGGATTCAGCACGGATACGGCGGCGTTGTCGACCGCGCGGCTGTATACGTTCACGCAGCCCGGGCATTCGCTGTGGGGCGTCGGTCAGCCGGAGCCGTTCAATCCCGTGTGTCTCGATCCGAACAACGATACGAAGATCTGCGGCGGCGCGATCGCGTTCGGTGGTGGCGTTCCATTGTACAAGAGCGGGAAGATCGTGGGCGGACTCGGGATCAGCGGCGACACGCCGTGCGCGGATCATGAGATCGCGAAGCGCGTTCGGCACATGGCGGGGCTCGATCCGGCGAAGGGGCCTGCGGTCGACGACATCCAGTATGCGAAGATCGATCATCCGTCGATCTATACGCATCCGCTCTGTCCGAACACGTGGCGGAACGGAACGAAGATCGGCGACGAGCCGCCTGCGGCTGGGTATTAGGGCGGTCCTCCTACGGCGCGAAGCGAGCGGAGGATCTGCTGTTCTGAACTCGTGAGTGCCACAGGACTGGAACAGCAGATCCTCCGCTCGCTTCGCTCGCAGAGGATGACAGCCGATGGCGCATCGTCTAGCTTTCTCTTTTGCCCGCTTTTCCTCTGGTCATGAATTCCCTACTCGCCGACGCCATCTTCTGGGTTGCCGTCGCGTGCTGTGTCGTGGCGCAGGTCGCAATCGTTCGATCGGTGCTCGTGTCTCCGGCGCGCGTGCCTGATGCCTCGCCGACGACTGCCGCCCGCCGCGCTGCGGAGATCGCCTGGGCCGTGCTGCCCGGCATGGCGCTCGCGGTCGTGTTCGTCTACACCTGGCATGCGATGCACGTAGCGCGTCTCATCGCCGCGCTCCCGCTCAGCCAATGAAGGCCGTCCGTCGTCTCTCGATCGCTGCCCTCGTGGTGGCGTGCTTGCACCTGGTGTTCGGTGCCATCGTTCGCATCTCGGGCTCCGGCATGGGCTGCGGCAACAACTGGCCCAAGTGCTACGGCTACTGGTTCCCGCCATTCAGCCGCCCGGATCTGGTGGTCGAAGTCAGCCACCGGTACCTCGCATCGATTCTCACGCTCACCGTGTGCTCGCTGGCGCTGGTGGCGTATCGCAATCGCCGCATCGCCGGCATCGGTGGCGAGGGCGGCGCGCTGCGCTCGGCGCTCGGTGCGGTCGGCGCCGTCTTCACTGCCGCGATCCTCGGCGGCGTCACGGTCAAGATGAGCAACGCGCCCTGGGCGACCGTGGCGCACTGGCTGGTCGCGATGACGCTCCTCGCACTCGTCGCGACAACCGCCATTCGCGCGGGCGCACTCGGCGGCACCAGTGCCCGAGTTCAGCGCGGAACCATGCGGGCCTGGCGCTCGTCGCGCGCTGCCGCCGTGATGGCGATCTTCGCGGTCGCGCTCGGCGGTCTCACGGCAAAGGAGCCGGGCGCGTCGGTCGGCTGCACGACCGTTCCCCTGTGCGGTCCCAATCCGGCCGTCGATGCGGCGAGCATTCACATTCAGATCGTCCACCGCACGATCGCGGTCATTCTGGTGCTGCATCTCATCGGCCTCGTCATCATGGTGCGGAAGCGTCGCGCATCCGAAGCGCCGATCGTCGTGCGCACGGCGCACATCGCGCTCGGCATGGTGCTGCTCCAGATCGCGATCGCATCCTCGATGATCCTGCTCCATCTGCCGCCGGTGCTGCGCTCGCTGCACGAAGCGACGGGTGTGGGCATCTGGCTGAGCTGCTTCACGCTCGCGTACCTCGCGCGGCGTGTGGCGCGTCCTGTCGCTGAGCTCTCGTACGACGCCAAAACGTCGGCCGCTGCCGAGGCGGTGCGAGCATGACCGCGGTCGCGGAGACGAGGGTTCGTTCGCTCACCCGCGATCTCATCGCGCTGACGAAGCCGCGCATCATCTCGCTGCTGCTCGTCACCACGATCGCACCGATGTTCGTCGCCGGACATCCGAGCTGGCCGCTCGTGCTTGGCGTGTTCGTCGCCGGGTATCTCATGGCCGGCGGCGCGAACGCGGTCAACATGTACATGGACCGGGACATCGACGACCGCATGTCGCGGACGCGGCTGCGTCCGATCCCGAGTGGACGCATGCAGCCGCGCGAAGTGCTCGCGTTCGGTGTGCTGTTGGCGACGACGGCGACGTGGCTGTTCGCGGTCGTCGCGAACGTGCTCACGGCGGCACTCGCGCTCGCGGGCTTCTACTTCTACGTGTTCATCTACACGCGGTGGCTCAAGCGATCGACGCCGCAGAACATCGTGATCGGCGGCGCGGCCGGTGCGTTTCCTCCGCTCGTCGGTTGGGCCGCCGTGACGAATCGCGTCGATCTCGTGGCCGTGTATCTCTTCCTCATCGTCTTCTACTGGACGCCGCCGCACTTCTGGGCGCTGGCGCTTCTCAAGCAGAAAGACTACGGGCGCGCCGGCGTACCGATGGCGCCGCTCGTGTGGGGTGAGAAGGAGACCAAGCGGCAGATGCTCTGGTACACGGCCATCCTGATTCCGCTGACGCTCCTTCCGTACGTCTTCAACGCGCTCGGCCCCATCTATCTGGGATGCGCGCTACTGCTCGGCGGCAAGTTCCTGTACGAGGTCGTGCGCGTCATTCGCACGACGGAGTGGAACAAGCCGGCCTGGCGCCTCTACAAATTCTCATTGCTCTACCTCGCGCTGCTCTTTGCCGCGATGGTCGTTGACCGCGGACTTCTCGCTTGACGTCACCCGCCGCTGAGCGCTCGCGGCCCTCTGATTCGACGCACGCCTCGCAGCAGGGCACTCGCAGCAGCCGCAAGCTCCGCTCGCCAAAACCGCTGGGCCGCCTGCTTCCTCGGTTGCGGCCCTATCGCCGGGAGCTCGCGATCGCCGGCGTGTGTCTGGTCGTTGCCGCGGCCGTCGGGCTGGTCTTCCCGCAAGTGGTGCGCGAGATGCTCGACGCGGCGTTCCAGCGCCACGATCGCTCGCTGCTCGACCGGATCGCGCTCGGACTGCTCGGCCTCTTCGCGCTTCAGGGCGTGATGAACTTCGTGCAGGTGTATCTGCTGACGTCCACGACCGAGCGCGTGATCGCGAAGCTGCGCGAGGACGTGTTCGCGCACCTCGTGCGGCTCTCGCCGGGTTTCTTCACCGAGCGCCGGACCGGCGAGCTGACGAGCCGTCTCTCCGCCGACCTCGCGGTGCTGCAGTCGTTGCTCAGCACGTGGATCTCGGAGATGTCGCGCCAGTCGCTGTTCCTGGTGGGCGGCGTCGTGCTGCTCACGCTCACGCATTGGCGGCTCACGACGACGACGCTCGCGGTCGTTCCAGTCGTCGTGAGCGCCGCGTTCATCTTCGGCCGCCGGCTCAAGCGCGCGAGCACCGGCGTGCAGGACCGCATCGCCGAAGCGATGGCCGGCGCGGATGAAGCGTTCTCGCAGATCCGCACGGTGCAGAGCTTTCATCGCCAGGCTGAAGAGACGCGGAAGTACGGCGAACAGCTCGCCGGCGTGGTGGACGCGGCCGTCGCGCGAGCGCGAATCCGGGCCGTGTTCTTCGGCGTCGTTGGATTCATCGCGTTCGGCGGCGTGGTCGCGGTACTGTGGCAGGGCGGCCAGCTCGTGCTCGACGGCGCGCTGACCCCTGGCGCGCTCGTGTCGTTCCTGCTGTACGCGATCACGGTGGCTGCCGCGGTCGGCTCCCTCGCGTCACTGTTCGGCAGCTATCAGGAAGCGCTCGGTGCCGCGACGCGCGTGTTCGAGCTGCTCGACGTCCATGCGACCGTCGCCGAGCCGAGGACGCCGCGACCGCTTCAGCGTCCGGTGCGCGGCGAGGTGGTGCTCGAGCACGTGAGCTTCCGGTACGCCCAGACGCTGCCCGACGTGCTCCACGATCTGTCGTTGCACATGGCGCCGGGCGAGGTCGTCGCGCTCGTCGGCCCGTCCGGCGCCGGAAAGACGACCGTCGCGTCGCTGCTTCCGCGCTTCTGGGACGTGACCGGCGGCAGCATCGCGATCGACGGGATCGACATCAGAGATCTCTCATTCGCCGACCTTCGCGGGGCGATCGGCATGGTGCCGCAGGAGCCCGCGCTCTTCAGCGGCACGATCCGCGAGAACATCGCGTACGCGCGTCCGGGCGAAGCCGGCCCCGCGCCGACGGATGCCGAGATCCTGGCGGCCGCGCGTGCGGCGCATGCGCTCGAGTTCATCGAGCGGCTCACCGAGGGATTCGAGACGCGCGTGGGCGAGCGCGGCGTGAAGCTGTCGGGCGGCCAGCGTCAACGACTCGCCATCGCGCGGGTCTTTCTGAAGAATCCGGCGATCGTGATCCTCGACGAAGCGACGTCGAGTCTCGATACGGAGAGCGAGCGCGCGGTGGAGGCGGCGATGGAGGATCTGCTGCGCCATCGTACGACGCTGATCATCGCGCATCGGTTGAGCACCGTGCGGCGTGCAGATCGGGTGCTCGTCCTGGACCACGGGCGCATCGTGGAGTCGGGCACGCACGACGAGCTGTTGTCGATCGACGGGCTCTATGCGCGGCTCTACCACGCGCCGGGGCTGGAGGTCTGATCGCCCGCAGCGCCTCGAGCCGCGGGCGGTAGCGAAACCGCTCGTCGCCCCAAGCTCGCCGCCCGCGTCAATGAGCGGCGATCTTCAGATCCACCTTCGCGGTCCCGCCCGCGGCAACTTGCACCTGCTGCTCCGCCGGCTTGGTCATTCCCTCGTGCCAGACCATCATCTTGTAGTTGCCCGGCGGCAATGAGTCGATCTTGAAGCTGCCATCGTCCTCGGTCACCGCGAAGTACGGCTGATCGAACACCAGCAGGTACGCGTGCGTCCACGGGTGGATCGCGCACCGCACTTCGACGATGCCCGGCTCCTTCGCCAGCTTCTCCGACGGCACGACCTGCCCGACGTTGAAGAACGGCATCACCGTGAGCGTGTCGTTGGTGCCGGCGCGCGTGAACACGAGGCGATGCAGCAGCTTGTCGTCGTTGAAGACGTTCACCGTCGTACCGACGATCACGGCGTCGACGCGCGGATCGAGAATGCACTTCTCGCTCGAGAGCGAGATGCGCTTCTCGATCGGGAACGCCTTGCCCGTCTGCACGTCGGAGATCCAGACCACCGCGTTCGAGATGCCCTTCGCGTTGGCGACGATCGGACCTTCCGCGGTGGTACCGCACAATTTCTGATCGCTCGTGACCGGAACCGTGGGCGACGGCGGCGTTCCATCCAGTCCGATGGTGCCGGAGATCGCGCCCATCGACGACATCGGCGCTGGGCGATAGTTGTTCACGCTCAGATCGACGGTGCCGGCGGCCGAATCGTCGGATTTAACCGGTGCGGTCCGTCGCCCCCCGCTCGATTTGCCGGGAGTCGAATCCTTCGAACACGCGGCTGCCAACGCGCCCATGAAGAGCAGCGCGAGGACACGGCGAGCGGCGAATGCAGTCACGATTCTGGCAGTAGGTGTTGGTGATGACCAGCCATCAGAGGGGCAAGCGACGCGCCAGACTGGCCTCGAGCGTCTGCGTGGTTTTCTTCGCGACGGCATGCGGCGGCGCGGTGAATCACGCGGGCGACGTCGCCGTCCAGCCAAGGACGACCGAGCCCATGCATGCGATATGGAACTTCGGCGTCGACGATTCGACATGGTCGGAAGTGATCGCACCGGACCGCCGGCCAACCGTCGTGGCAGCCGAGATCATCCAACTCGACAGCATCACCGGTCAGCCCGGCGTGCCTGTGGAGACAGCACCGACGGCGCTCGAATCGCCGGATCCGCTTGTCGTCGTGTCCAACTGGCAAACGCACCGGTTTCATCCCGAAGCCGTTCGGGTGCTTTCCGCCAACCCGAGCGCGCTCGCGCTCACGGCGGCCCGCATCGCGCATCGCGTCGAGGTCGACGATCCCTGGGGAATCGTGTTCGATTTCGAGGAGCAGGCGCCCGCGGATCTCCGGGGAACGCTCGCGGTGATGCGAGCCATTCGCGACAGCGCGCGCGCGCGCGTCCACGGTCTGCGCACCATCGTGGTCCTGCCCGCCGGCGACACCATTGCGTATCCAGCGCGTCCGTTCGCGGAACTCGCAGACTTCGAGGTTCTCACGTTCACCGACGAGCGTACGAACGCCTCGGCGCCTGGACCGCTCATCACCGTCGAGCGGATGAGCCGAACGCTCGGGCGGCGCGTGGCGGACGTGGGTGCCTCGCGGATCGTGGCGGCATTCCCGGCGTACGGCTACGTCTGGCGACACGACCAGCCCGCGCAGGCCGTGACGCTCGGCGCCGCACGGCAACTGGCGACCCATGCGAACGTCGACGTCATCAGAGATCCGGCATTCTACTCTCTACATGCGATCCACGCGCGCGACTGGGAGCTCTGGATCGGCGACAAGGACCTGCAACGCCGGCTCGAGGCGGCGGCCGGTGCGCTCGGCGTGACGAAGTTCGCGGCGATCGGTGTGGCACTCGCCGATCGCTAGACGCTTGTCGCCGGGTCAAGAGCAGTCGCTGAACGGGAACCTCTTCTCCTATTTCGTCCCGTGCGCCATCGCCCATCGCCCGCCACGCGCCGCCCGCCTCACACGATCATCAGATCGCGCTGATATTCGCGCGGCGTCACTGTCGCCTGCCCCGGCGTGATGAAGACATTGACCTCCGTCCGCATGCCGATCTTTCCCGGGATGTAGATGCCCGGCTCGATCGAGAACGCCACGCCCGGTACGATGAGCCGCTCTTCGCGCGTCTCGAGATTGTCGAGGTGCGGGCCGGAGCCGTGCAGATCGCGCGGATCGATCGAGTGGCCGGTGCGATGCGTGAAATACTCGCCGTAGCCGGCGGCGTCGATGACCTTCCGCGCCGCATCATCGACGTCGGCGCCCTTGAGCGTCTCGCCCGCCGACACTTTCGACTTCACGAAATCGATTGCCGCATCACGGGCGTCGCGAATGGTATTCCAGATCTTCAATGCTTCCTCGGACGGCTTGCCGATCGATGCCATCCAGGTCTGGTCGGCCCACACGCCGCCTTCCGCCTCGCGTGCCCACAGATCGATGAGAAGAATGTCGCCGGGACGAATCACCCGCGGCGCGCTCGACGACGGCTCATAGTGCGGATTCGCCGCGTTCTCCGTCGCCGACACGTTCGGGCCATGATCGGTGACGAGACGCGCGCGGCGAAAACGATCCTGAATCCACGCCATCACCTCGTGCTCGGCCAGCGGCTCCTTGCCGCGCGACCGCTCGCCCGCGAGCGTCATGGCCTCCTGCGCGATCTTCGCGATCTCCTCGGCCGCACGCAGGTGCGACTCGACGTTCTCGGCATTCCATGTCGCGTAGAAGCGCGTCACCAGCTCGCCCGACGAGACGACGGTGGCGCCAGCCTCGCGCACCATCTCGATCACTCCCGCGGGCACGCGATCGAGATACGGCACGGCGTCTCCGGCGGAGTACTCCATCGCGACGCGGCGGCCAGCGATGTGCTTCTGGAGAAGTGATTCGAGGCTGCGCCACGACGAGTAGATCTCGCGCGGCCACGACGACGGCCAGTGACGCCAAGGCCCTTGCTCGATCGCATGCGTGAGCGCGACCGGCGTTCCGCGCGTCGGCACGAACGCGAACGCGCGACGCGTGGTCATGCCGTCGAGGCGAAGCAGGCCGCCGGCGATGGGATTGAGACCACGAAAATCGTACAACAGCCAACCGTCGACGCCTGCGTTCGCGAGGGCGTTCTGGACGTCGGGAAGCGATTCTGGGCTGAGCATGGGTGGGGTTATGCGAGGCCTGCGGTTCGGTCGAAGCTGCGCCAGTCTGCGCGCCATTCACACGTACCTTCACCACGCGCGGAGCATCGGACGTGCTCCACCGCGCCGATGCTTCCGATCAACAACAGCAGCAGCTCGCGAAGGGACGCTTCGTAATACGTGCAGCCGGCGCCGCCCGGAGCGGTGTTGAGCGTGATGGAACGGGGCACTTCGAGCAGCAGAAAGCTACCGACCCGGCGTATGTTGCCGTTGAGATAGCGCGACGCGATCTTCTTCGCGCGGCGATACGCCAGCGGCCGCGCGACGGCGGACGGCAACAGACGCATCATCTTGCGAGAGACCGGCGAGATGGTCTTGTACGATTGCCGGCCCATGTACCGGCCGGCCGCGCGAAACACTTCCTCGGCATCCGGGCGGCGGCCGATGAGGCGCGCGAGGGCGATTGCCTCATCCTGCCCGATGCGATGACCTTTCCGCGCCGCCTCACTGTGTCGCTTGATCTGGACGTAGATCGTGTCGCTCAGCCCGAGCCGCTTGTTGCGGAGCTCATCGACATACTCGGCGTCGAATTGATCGCTCGGTGTGTCGACATTGCGAACCGCCTCGAGGAGACTCAGTGGGAGCAGCGCGTCTACAGTGGCAAGCATGTGCGTCGTGAAGGCAAGGAGCGAAGCTAGCCGCCCGCAGAGAGCCCTTCAAGGCAGCAACGGGTGAGTATGCGCGCCATTGAAGGATTCTTGTTGGCCGCCGTCATCGCGTTGCTGGCGCGCCGCGCGCGGTCGCTTTCGTCGGGCGGCGCCGTGGCCGCAACCGCGATCGGTACGCTCGCGGTCAGCGCGGGATGGAGTTGGGGCGCGCTGCTGATCGCGTATTTCGTCGCGTCGTCGCTCATCTCGCACCTCGGCCGAGCGGTAAAAGAGCAGCGAACGGCGTCAGTCGTCGCCAAGAGTGGCGAGCGCGACGCCGTGCAGGTGATGGCGAATGGCGCGGTGTTCGCCGCCGCGGCAGTCGTCATGGTGATTCACCCAGGCGCCCGGTGGGCGGCACTCGGCGCCGGCGCGCTCGCGGCATCCGCCGCCGATACCTGGGCCACGGAGATCGGCACGCTCTACGGCGGCGAGCCACGCGCGCTACTCGGCTGGCGTCGCGTGCCGCGGGGAACCTCGGGCGGCGTATCGTGGATTGGAACGGTTGCCGCCATCGCGGGCGCGGTGTTCATCGCCGCGGCGGCGATCGTGCTCGGATGGTCGCGGTCGTCCGCCGCCGCAATCATCGCGGGTGGCGTCGCCGGTGCATTCGTCGACTCGCTGCTCGGGGCCACCATTCAGTGTGCCGCCGGTGGTGCGAGCGCTGTGAACGCGAGACGGAACGTGACGTGCACGACTGCGGTGTGCAGACCCGTCCGCTCCGCGGCGTGCCGTGGGTGAACAACGACGTCGTCAACCTGGCCAGCGGCGCTGCCGGTGCCCTACTGGCCGCGCTCCTTTCGCGGTAGAGTTCTCGAATGCACGATGCCGAAGTGCTCGTCGTGGGCGGCGGTCCCGCCGGTGCGACCGTAGCCACGACGCTGGCGCGCGCAGGCATCGATGTGATGGTGACGGATCGCGCGCACTTTCCACGCACGAAGCCCTGCGCCGAGTACCTGAGCCCGCAGGCATCGCGGATTCTCGATGCGCTGGGTGCGCTGGACCGTGTCGAGGAGAGTGGCGCCGCAACGCTTGCCGGCGTTCGCGTGCGCGCGCCCAACGGCGCCGTCATCGCGGGCGATTTCATCGCGTCGCACGGCTTTCGCGGGTATCGCGACCGCGGACTGTCGGTGCGACGTGAAATCCTCGACGCCATTCTGCTCGACTGCGCGCGCAAGGCGGGCGCGCGCGTGCGCGAAGGTGTTCGCATCACCGAGTTGACGCGCGACGCATCGGGCCGAGCGACAGGCGCAACCGCGCTGATCGACGGAGATTTCACGCCGCTGCGCGCACGAATCGTCGTGGGCGCCGACGGTCTTCGCTCGATCATCGCCAAACGCGCCGGTCTTGCATACGCGCAGCGATGGCCGCGCCGGCTCGCGCTCGTCACGCACTACCGCGGCGTGGGCGAGATCGGCGAGCATGGCGAGATGCATGTCGAGCGAGACGGATACGTCGGCATCGCGGACGTTGGCCACGGACTCACGACGGTGGCGCTCGTGGTGCCCGCGACGCGCGCGCGAGAGATCGCCGGCGACCGCGCCGGGTTCCTCGAGCGATGGCTGCGCGAGCGTCCGCATCTCGCGAAACGGTTCGCGGGCGCCGAACGCGCGACGCCGGTGCTCGCGACCGGACCGTTCGCGTCGCATTCGCGTCGCGCGTGGGCGCCGGGACTCGCGCTCGTTGGCGACGCGGCTGACTTCTTCGACCCCTTTACCGGCGAAGGGATCTATGCCGCGATGCGCGGCGGCGAGCTGCTGGCCGATGCGATTCGCGAGTCACTCGCGGCGTCCACACCGGCCGCGGCCGACCGTGCGCTCTCGATCTATGACGCGCAGCGGCGACGCGAATTTCGCGGCAAGTGGATCGTGGAGCGCGTGATCGGTGCCGTCGTCGGGAGCTCGCCGCTCATCAACCGGGCGGCGCGCGGGCTCGCCGCGCAGAAAGACCTGGCGGATCTGCTCATCGGCGTCACGGGCAACTTCGTTCCGCCGAGCCAGGTGATTCGGGCCGGATATCTTTGGAAGGTTTTCGGCTGGCCCACCGTTCCTCGCACATGATCGACTCCGACACGTTCCGCAGCGTTCTTGGCCGCTTCGCCTCCGGCGTCACCATCGTGACGGCTCGCGACGAGGCCGGGCAGGATCATGGCATGACCGTCAGCGCGTTCTGTTCGCTGAGCTTGAGTCCACCGCGCGTGCTCGTCTGCATCGACCACACGGCGTCGATGTACGACGTGTTGAAGGACGGCACCGTGTTCGGCGTGAGCATTCTCTCATCTCCCCAGGAATCGTACTCCCGGCGCTTCGCCGACCCCGATGCCGACCGCTTCGATGGCATCGCCTACCAGCGCGGCGAGAGTGGCGTCGTCCTGCTCGAAGATTCGCTCGCGCATCTCGAGTGTCGCATCGTGGAACATCACGACGCGGGCGATCACACGATCTTCGTGGCGGAGGTGGAGCGGGGCGAGCCGAGCGACGGCAGTGGGCGTCCGCTGCTGTATTACCGTGGCGGCTACGCCCAGCTCGAACGATGATACGCGAATGAGCATATGCTGACGCCTGCGCGGCGCCGCGGCTTCGAGATTCTCGACGATCCGGCCGTCGACGCGGAGACGCGGCGCCGCTCGCTCCGCGACGTCTCCCGCTCGAACCGGCTCCTCGGCGGGCTGCGCGCCGCGCTGCTCGAGCTGCGTCCGGCGCTCACGACGGATGCGCCCATCACGCTGCTCGACGTCGGCACCGGCCTCGCGGACATTCCGTCGCGCGCGCGAACGCTTGCGCATCGCGGAGGCGCTCGCGTCACGATCATCGGCATGGATGCGGCGACGCCGCTGCTGACCGCGGCTCGCGGCCGGCTCGATCAGGCCGTGTGCGGTGATGCGTTGGCGCTTCCGTTTCGCGACGCGAGCGTGGACGTCGTGATGTGCTCGCAGATCCTGCATCACTTCGAGACGGCTGATGCCGAGCGCCTCGTGCGCGAGGTGGATCGTGTGGCGAGGCGCGCCGTGATCGTGAGCGATCTGCGGCGAAGCTGGGTCGCGGCGGGCGGCTTCTGGTTCGTCTCATTCCCGCTTCGCTTTCACCCGGTGACCAGACACGATGGCGTGGTCTCGGTGTTGCGTGGCTTCACGCGCGGTGAGTTGTCCGACATCGTGCGGAATGCCGTCGGCGTGACCCCGACGATTCGGCGACGACTCGGCTTCCGGTTGACCGCGTCCTGGCACCCATCGAGGGCAGCATGACCACAGACAGGTCGCCGCACACGTTCGGTCCGATGCCGACGGATCGTCGCATGACGACGGTGGACGAGCATCTCGTGCGCGCGCCGCTGGCGGTGATCTTCGCTCTCGCCGCCGATGTCGAGCGCTGGCCGGAGCATCTCGCGCACTATCGTTATGTCCGCTTCAGCGAGCGGCGATCGGATGGCGGGGGCACGGTGGAGATGTCGGCCAACCGCCCCTTCGGCGGCGCGGACTGGCCGACGTGGTGGATGTCGCTCATGGCGGTGACTCGGCCGGGCGCGACGCAGGTGCCGTCGATTCGGTTCCGGCATATCCGCGGCGTCACGAAAGGCATGGATGTTGAGTGGACCTTCACCGCTGTAGACGGCGGCACGCTCGTTCGCATCGTGCACGTGTGGAACGGACCATCGTGGCCGCTGATTGGTGACATCGCGGCGCGTGGGGTCATCGGACCCGTGTTCGTGCATGGAATCGCCTCGCGAACCCTTGCCGGGTTGGCGACCGCCGCCGAACGTTCAGCATCGAGCGGGGATCGCGGGGCATCACATTCCGAGGTAACGCGTGGCTGAGCAGCGACGGGTGGTCATGACGGGCATCGGCGCGATCACGCCGATCGGCATCTCGCGCGAGGCCATGTGGAACGGGCTTCATGCCCAGCGCTCGGCCGTGCGGGAGGTGAGCCGCTTCGACGCCTCGCTCTTCAAGAGCCGCATCGCCGCGGAGATCGTGGACTTCCATCCCACGGATTTCATCGAGGAGCGTCGCGCGCGCCGGCTCGACCGATTCGGCCAGTTCACGATCTCGTGTGCGCGGCTCGCGATCGAGGACGCGAACCTCGACATGGCCGTCGAGGATCGCGAGCGCGTCGGATCGATGATGGGCAGCGCACTCGGCGGCGTGGGCTACGCCGAGGAGCAGTTCATGGTCTTCAAGACCGAGGGCATTCGCTCCGTGTCGGCGACGCTCGCCACGAACGTGTTCGGCGGTGCCGCGAGCTGCAACATCGCGATCGAGTTCGGCGCACAGGGACCGAACAGCACGAACGCGATGAGCTGCGCGTCGGGCACCATGGCCGTGGGCGAAGGCTTCCGCCAGATCCGCGACGGCTATGCCGACGTGATGATCTGCGGCGGGTCCGAAGCGCCACTGAACCAGTTGTGCTTCGGCGCGTTCGCGATCATCCGCGCGATGTCGACGCGCAACGACGATCCGGCGCACGCCTCGCGGCCGTTCGACCGCGGCCGCGACGGCTTCGTGATGGGCGAAGGCGCGGCCATCATGGTGCTCGAGGAGCGCGATCGCGCCATCGCGCGCGGCGCGCACATCTATGCCGAGATCGTGGGATATGCATTCGGTAATGATGCGCATCACATGACCGCGCCGCGGCCGGACGGGTCGCAGGCCGCGCGCGCGATGCGCGGAGCGCTCAGGGACGCCCACGTCGAGCCGCACGAGATTCAATACGTGAATGCGCATGGAAGCAGCACTCCGCTCAACGATCCGACGGAGACGCGCGCGATCCGCTCCGTGTTCGGAGAGCACGCGGCCAGGCTGCAGGTAAGCAGCACGAAGGCGTATTACGGCCACGCGCTCGGAGCGTCGGGCGCGATGGAGACCGCGATCTGCGCGCTGTCGCTGGAGCGCGGCTGGCTGCCGCCGACGCTGAACCTCGAGGATCCGGACGACGGCTGCGATCTGGACTACATCCCGGCCGCGGGCCGAAACGGGAGCGTCGAGTACGTGATGAACAATTCGTTCGGGTTCGGCGGCATCAACGCCGCGCTCGTCCTCAGGAGAGCATAGCGGCACTCTCTTCGGGAGTTCGTGCGCTTTCGACTTGAAGGTTGCTCCGGAACCTGCGATTGTGTGGCGGTTCGCAGCCTCAACCGCACCTCACTCCCTCATCGATCATGAAAGACGCCTGGCGTCATTTTGCCGCCGAGTTCATCGGCACGTTCGCGCTCGTGTTCGTCGGCGGCGGCGCGATCATCACGAGTCCCATGCTGCAGATGCAGGCCGCGGTGGTGAACATCGCCTTCGCGCACGGGTTGATCCTCGCGTTGATGGTCACGGCGACCATGCGCATCTCCGGCCATCTCAATCCGGCGGTCACGGCCGGCTTTCTCGTGACGCGCCGCATCGATCCGATGATGGCCGTGGTCTACTGGATCGCGCAGTTCACGGGCGCGATCGTCGCCGCGTACGCGCTCAAAGCCCTGTACCCGGCGAACATCGTCGCCGCGACACGGCTCGGCGGCCAGTCGATCTCGTCCGACATCAACATGATCCAGGCGATCTCGCTCGAGGCGATCGCGACGTTCTTCCTGGTGTTCGTGGTCTTCGGGACCGCGGTCGATCCCCGCGCGCCCAAGGTCGGCGGCTTCGCGATCGGTCTCACCGTGACGGCAGGCATTCTCTCGATCGGCCCGCTCACGGGCGGGTCGATGAATCCCGCGCGCTCCTTCGGCCCGGCGATCGTGACGCACATCTTCGAGGGACAGACCGCGTACTGGATCGGGCCGTTGCTCGGTGGGATCGTGGCGGCGCTCGTGTACGACAAGCTGTTCCTACCGCGCGGAATCGAGCCGCCGGAGCATGGGCCGGTTGGGGATCAACCGCAGGTGGGGCGCGCGGTCTAGCCGAGTGTCGTCGTCCTGAGCGCCAGCGAAGGATCTATCGTGCCTGCCGCGTGGCTAGCCACGAGCACGGGACAGTAGATCCTTCGGTCGCTTCGCTCCCTCAGGATGACGGCGGGTCGCCCTCCAGCGAGCGCAGCGAGCGCTCGAGTCCTATCTTGCGCACATGGCCGACGCTCCGATTCCATCGCTCTCTCATGCGCGGGAGCAGAAGATCAACGAATTGTCCGCGCATTTCGCCAACGATGATCTATCGCTGGAGGAGCTGGAGCAGCGGATCGAACGCGTCTACAAGGCGAGCAACGTCGCGGAGCTCGAGGACATCACCGCCGACCTTCGCGCGGCCGCCGCGCCGCTCGAGACGCCAGCAGGACGGATCGCGCGCCGGACGAGCCATGCCGTTCAGGCGAGCGCGTCACTCGAGAGCGGCTCGCTCCGCGCCTTCATGGGCTCGGCCAAACGCGTCGGCGCATGGACGGTGCCCCGACGCCTCGAGGTCAGCGCGATCCTCTCGGACACTCATCTCGACTTCACGCACGCACTGCTGCCGCCGGGCATCATCGAGATGGACGTCCGCGCCATCGCCGCCGCGTTCAAGCTCGTCGTTCCGCCCGGCATGCGCGTCATCATGGACATGCACGCGGTGATGTCGAGCGTCGAGAGCCGCGCCGACGATCTCTCGCCGGACGGCGCGCCGGGCGAGGCCGGAACCCCGGTCGTTCGACTCACGGGCACCGCCTTCTGGGCCGACGTCAAAGTCGTCGTCCGCCGTCGCGAGCTGACCGCGTACGGCCGCGACGACGACGATGACGACGACGATTAGCCGAGCGCGCTGAAGATTCGATGCTCGGAGTGTCTGCTACGGTCCGACGCGCAGGTACGCATCGTCGTACCGCGCGATCGACTCGTTGATCACCCGCATCGCCACGTCGCTCTTCTCCCAACCGCGGATCTGCACGCGCTTCCCTTCCAGATCCTTGTACGTCGAGAAGAAGTATTCGACTTCTTTGAGCACGTGCCGCGGAATGTCGGCGATGTCGAAGAATTCCTCGTAGTACGGATCGTGGAGCGGCGCCGCGAGGATCTTGTCATCCGGCTCGCCGCGGTCGAGCATGCGCAGCACGCCGAGTGGGCGGACGTCGATCATGCACCCGGGGAAGGTCTGCTCCTTCACGAGCACGAGGACGTCGAGCGGGTCGCCATCCTCGTGCAGCGTGCGCGGAATGAAGCCGTAGTCGCCCGGGTAGTGCACCGCGGAATAGAGCACCCGGTCGAGCTTCATCAGGCCCGTCGCTTTGTCGAGCTCGTACTTGTTGCGGCTGCCGAACGGGATCTCGACGACGGCGGTGACTTCTTCTGGTGGCGTGCGCCCGGGCGACAGATCTCGCCAGAGGTTGATCATGCGCGAACCATCGTGCCCTTGTACGCCATCGGCTCCTCTTCGACGCCGAAGTTCTGCTCGTGCAGCTCGGCGATTCGCTCCATCTCGTCGGACGTGAGATCGCGCTGGTCCACGGCGCGCGCGAACTCCTCGAGCTGCTCGTTGTCGTAGACATTCGGCAGCGCCGTCACCACGCGCGGCTCGGCGAGCAGCCACTTGAGCGCGGCCTGGCCGAGGGTCATGTCGCGGGCGAGGAAGTCGAGCGTGCGGATCTTCTTGACGCCGTTCACGAGCCACGAGCGCGGCCGATGGCGGCGATGGTCGTTCTCGGGGAAGACGGTGTCCTCGGTGTACTTGCCCTCGAGCATTCCGGAGGCATGGGTCACGCGGATGTTGAAGCAGCAGTTGGGCGCGTGCTCCTTGGCCGCGTCGAGCATCGCGGTGCCCGGATGCTGCTCCAGCACGTTCCAGATCATCTGGATGGTATTGATGTCCGTCTCGCGCTCCACGAGCTCGACGGCCTCGTACAGCCAGCCGATCGCGGGTCCGAAGGCGGCGCCCCAGGCGCGAATCTTTCCCTCGCGCTGCAGTGCGCGCATCGTCTCCCAGAGCTCGGGATCGCGCACGTGTTCCATCTTCGCGTTGTGAAGCTGGAGGACGTCGATGTAATCGGTCTCGAGGCGCTCGAGGCACTTGTCGACCGCGAAGCGGATGAAGGCCGGGTCGGTGCGCATCGGGAGCTCGTTCTGGCCGCGGCGGGCGCGCTTCGCCGCTTCGTCGTAGATGTCGTAGCCGACCTTGGTGCCGATCACGACATCCTGGCGACGACCACGAAACGCCTCGGCGATCTGCCGCTCGGCACGGCCGTTTCCGTATGCGTCGGCGGCGTCGAAGAAGGTGATGCCGAAGTCGTCGAGGGCGCGACGCATCATCGCGATCGCTTCAGCATCGGATTTGGTGCCCCACCAGCCGGTGGAAATCGTCCACGTCCCGAAACCGATCTCGCTGACGCGGATCGAGGTGCCGGGGAAAACTCGATACTTCATGTCTGAGATTGGAAAGTGCGTGCGGACGACGGTCGCCCGCCTGAACGGAAACTAATCGGGTCCTACGCTCCCGCCGCTTCCTCGATCGCGAACCCGAACGCGCGTGCAGGCGCCGAGATCGCGACGCTGCGATACCCGTGCACTTTGGCCGTCTCGCGGAGCTCCGGGCTTTCTTCGCCGAAGAGCACCACGCCCGCGCCGATCGTTCCCGTGATGGCGTGGAAGCGCTCGTTCGCTTCCTCCTCCCGGCCGCGCTCGAGCATCACGACGTCCGGCCGGAGATGGAACAGCGCCGCGAGCGCGCCCTGATCCGGCTTGGGGAAGAGGGCGATGCAACCGGTCGATCGCACCAGCGTGCCGACGTCATCGGCCGTGGCTTGCGATCTGGCGAGAATCAGCACCGTATGGCGGCGATCAGCGGGCATATCCGCCAGGATGGAGGTTTGCTCAACGTCTGGCAAGGCAAGTACGACCAAAGGCTCATACTTTCGTGCAAATATCTTGCTGCTCAGCGCTCTGCCCGCAACTTCCGGGCGGCATCGCGCGCGAAATACGTGATGATGACGTCCGCACCCGCGCGACGAATGCCAAGCAGTGAATCCATCATCACGCCGTCGCGGTCGATCCAGCCGCGCTCGCCAGCCGCCTCGATCATCGAGAACTCGCCGCTCACCTGATACGCGGCGACGGGATAACCGGTCTCGCTCTTCACGCGGTGGATGATGTCCAGAAATGGGCCGGCCGGCTTCACCATCACCATGTCCGCGCCCTCCTCGATGTCGAGCAGCACTTCGCGCAGCGCCTCGTCGGAGTTGCCCGCGTCCATCTGATAGCTGCGCCGATCTCCGAATTGCGGCGTCGACTCCGCGGCTTCACGGAAGGGACCGTAGAACGGACCGGCGAATTTCGCGGCGTAGCTCAGAATGGGTGTGTCCGTGAATCCTCCGGCATCCAGCGCCGCTCGAATCGCCGACACACGTCCATCCATCATGTCGCTCGGTGCGACGAGGTCGGCGCCGGCGCGTACGTGCGAGACCGCTTCCTTCGCGAGAAGCTCGAGGGTCGCGTCGTTGTCGACGTCGCCGTTGCGGAGGACGCCGCAGTGGCCGTGCTCCGTGTACTCGCAGAGACAGACGTCCGTGATCACCACGAGCTCCGGAACCTCGCGCTTGAGCGCGCGCACTGCTTGCTGCACGGGCGCATCGTCGTTCCACGCTTCAGAGCCGACGGCGTCCTTGGTGTCGGGAATGCCGAACAGCAGCACGCCCCCGAGGCCGAGCGAGGCAGCCTCGCGCGCGTCGATGAGCATTTCGTCGACAGATGTTTGTGAAACACCCGGCATGGATTCGACCGGCTGGCGCACGCCTTCGCCCGAGCGAACGAAGAGCGGCAGCACGAGCTGCGACGGCTGGAGAAACGTCTCACGGACGAGGCGGCGCAGCGCGGCGGTACGGCGAAGCCGGCGCGGTCGCATGGTCGGGAACAACGGCATGGCCGAAAGGTAACGAGCCATGACGGCCGAAGGACCGGCTATGGCCGCGGCGTCATCCATCCGCAATACTTGCCCGATGTCACCCATCCCGGCGGATAACGAGCTGGCGCATCTCGCCGCGCGCATCCAAGTGGACGACGTCGCCGCGTTCGAGGCGGTCTTCCGGGCATTCCACGCGCCGCTGTGCGAGGTGGTCGACGGCTACGTCCGCTCACAAGCCGTCGCGGAAGACATCGTGCAGGATCTCTTCTTCGTGATCTGGCTCAAGCGACGCACGCTCGCGCGCGTCCCGCTGCGTCCGTATCTCTTCGCGGCGGCACGCAATCAGGCGTTGCGCCACCTGCGCCATGCAGCAGTCGTCCGCCGCTGGTCGTTCCGCGCAAGTCGCGATTCCGCCGTCGATTCAGGCGCGGCCGCGCCGATGCAGCCCGATCGCGAGCTCGAGGCCCGCGAGACGGCGAGCGCGCTCCGTGCGGCAATCGACGAGCTGCCTCCCCGATCGCGTGTCGCGCTCGTGCTTCGCACCGAGCACGCGATGTCCTACGCTGACGTCGCGATCGCGATGGGCATCACGATCAAAGGCGTCGAGAAGCTGATGTCGATCGCCAAGACGAAACTGCGCCAGCGGCTGGGCGCACATGGCGAAGCGTGGGTCGAACGCGCGTGAGCGGAGCGAGGTAGGGGTTTCGTGCGTTCGGGGATTCTCAGCACATGCCGATCCCCGAGCGCCCCGAGGGCCGCCGACAATGGCAGACCGATCGCGAGTGGGCTCGACTGAACGCGCGCATCGCGACGGTCGACACATCCCCTGCTCAGCGCACGTTCACGTGGCGTCCCATTGCGGCCATCGCTGCATGCATCATCGTCGCCGCGACGGCGCTCTTCGTCGCGCGTCACCGCATCGGCAGCACGCCGTCTCCACAGATCGTGACCACGACGGCCGGCCAGCGCATCGTCGTGCGGCTCGGCGACAGCTCGACGATCACGCTTGCGCCCGCGACGACGGCGCGCATCACCAGATCGGATTCGCGCCGCGTCGTCGAGCTCGATGGGATGGCGGACTTCCACGTCACGCACGACTCGGCGCATCCGTTCATCGTGCGGACGCGCGGCACACAGACCACTGACATCGGTACCGAGTTCACCGTGCGCGCGTATGCGTCCGACTCCAGCGTCCGCGTCGCCGTAACATCGGGCGTGGTCTCGCTTGCCGAGGCTTCCAATCCGGGCGCGGCGCTCACGCTGAATGCCGGCGACGTCGGTATCGCAGCGCCCGGACGTCCGCCCGTCCGAGAAGCGACCGACGCGCGCGCGATAGCGAGTTGGGTCGACGGCGGACTGTCGTTTCGGAACGAGCCTCTGAGTGCGGTCGCGCTCGAGTTGAACCGCTGGTTCGACGTCGACATACGCATCGCGACGCCCGCACTCGCCGAGCGTCGCGTGAGCGCGGTGTATCACGATCCAACTCTTTCCGGCGTCATCGATGCACTTTCCGCGACGCTCGGCATTCGCGCCGTGCGCAACGGTCGCGTCGTCACACTGTACCCGGCGGACCGGTGATGTCGATGCGACGACGCCTTCTCCTGCTCGCCGTGCTGTCGAGCGTTTCGGCATCTCGGCGACCGGCGCATGCGCAGACGCGAACGGCCGACTCGGCGTTCGCCGATCTGCGAACCGATGGAAACGGCATCCCAGCGCTTGCGGCGCATACGGCAGTCGCATTCGCCAGCACGACCGCGGAAGCTGCGTTTCGCGCGCTCGCCGACCAGGCGCGCCTCAATCTCACGCTCGATCCGGGCCTCCATGCGCTCGAGAGCCGGATCACGATTCCGGCGCACGAACGCACGATCGCGGCGGCGCTGTTAGAGATCGCTGATGCCACCGGCCTGCGGGTTCGCGTCTCGCGGGCGGCGCAACTCGTCGTTCTCGCGGCGCCTCCCATCATCGCGCAACGAGTGAGGGCGGCGGATACCGCTCGGTCGCCGGTTTCGCTGCCGGCCGTTCGAACCGAAGCCGAGCGCGTCGAGCGGCGTCAGTTCGAGACGACGGCTACGCTCGGGCAGGTCTCGATCACGCGTGCTGCACTCGCCGCGACGCCGGTCTTCGTCGAGCCCGACGTCATGCGGTCCGTGCAAACGCTTCCCGGCATCGCTTCGCGCAGCGACTACACCGCCGCATTCAACGTTCGCGGCGGTGAAGGCGATCAGAATCTCACGCTGCTGGATGGCTATCCGATCTACAATCCGTTTCATCTCGCCGGCGTGTTCAGCACGTTCATCGACGCGACCGTGGGTCGCGTGGATCTGAGAACGGGCTCGCTGCCCGCGGACTACGGAGGACGCCTTTCCGGGGTGCTCGACGTGCAGTCCGCCGAGCCGACTCGTTCCGAGCTGCACGGCACCGCGGATGTGTCGCTCGCGTCGACCTCGGCATCGATTGGAAGCGCGACGGCGGACGGAAAGGCGACCTGGATGATCGCGGGCCGCCACACGTACGCGGACGTCATCGCGAACGCGATCAAGCCGAACTCGTTTCCCTATCACTTTCAGGATGCGCAGGCGCACGCGGCATACACATTCGCAAATCGCCTTCGCGTCAGCGT
>Ga0070679_100001159_pt1 | contig 23071 bp, 20 predicted proteins | sample KBSC63BmetaG_FD_65652 | JGI IMG/M metagenome (GOLD analysis project Ga0070679, IMG submission 65652) | Corn rhizosphere microbial communities from Kellogg Biological Station, Michigan, USA - KBS C6-3B metaG | ecosystem: Host-associated > Plants > Roots > Rhizosphere | place: USA: Michigan... | reverse complement strand
CGGTGCCTGACCCCAAATCGGTGCCTGACCCCAAATCGGTGCCTGACCCCAAATCGGTGCCTGACCCCAATCCGGTGCCTGACCCCGAATTAGAAGTTGAGCCAGTAGGAACCCTTGATCAGGAGCACGTTCAGCGGGTGCGCGCTCGGGAGCTGGGCCAGGCCCTCGTCGCTCAGGCGCGCCGCCACCCCGTCGAAGCTCTGATTGCGCTGCTGCGCCCACACGAGATACAGCACCGACCCCGGCCGATACTCCCAACGCAGCACAGTGTTCGACCGATACTGCGCGACATCGAACGCGCCCGGGTCGCCGCCGTTGTACGGGGTGTAGCGGGAGTTCCACTGCTCCGCCCGGGCGTTGGCCACCTGGAGCCAGTCCGAGAAGTTGCCGCGGCTGGCGAACGGCTGCGCGTACACCTGCAGAGAGAGCGTCGGCGTCGCCGTGAACGACATCCGGAGGGTGACCGAGCGTGTCGTCTGGTCGAGCTGGGCAACTGTGTAGTGCGTGGTGTCCGCTCCCACGACGCCGAAGGTCCCGTTGTACTGCGTGGCGTTCAGGTTGTGCGCGAGCGAGTAGCCGATCGTGCTCACGAAGCGTGACGAGAATCGAAGATCCACTGCCGGCGACACGCCCCACGATCTCGAGTGTCCCGCGTCGCCAGTGGACCAGTTGACGGGCAGATACGGGACGATCTTCCGCCGCGGATCTCCGTCCACCTCGAACCAGCCGTTGGTGGCAACGTCGGCGCGCACAGCCGGCCCTCCCCGCATACACGTGGCGCAGAGAGTGCCGCCCGCGTTGTTGATCCCCTCACCCATGTGAAGCCACATGCTGTTGGGCAGCTCGAGGTGGTAGTTGATGTTCCCGCCGAGATCAGTCGGCGTGCCGTCCCAACTCCAATCCGCCCAATGATTGAAGTTGAGATTCCACGCGCGGTAATGGCGGCCCGGGCTATCCTGATGGATCTGGAACCACACGGATTCGTCGGTCTGGTTCGCCTGCGACAGGAAGCCGACGTCGTTCACCTCGAAGCCCGGCGAGAACCCCTGGACCACGAAGGCGCCGCGTGTCATGCCGCCGCCCAGCTTGTTGACGGACGCCTGCGCCGTGTAGCCCGTCAGCGACGTGCGCGTCGGGTCGTACACGATATCGTCATCGGGCCGCAGGTAGTTGTGCACTGTGCTCTGCTGCGTGAGCGCGATCGCGGCCGCCGAGCCGTCCACCTGGCTGAACGCCGCGTTCCCTCGCAGCTCGAAGTTGCCCTTTCCGAACTGGTAGCGGCCGTCCACGCCGCCGACCGAGGCGTTGTCGCGCAGGTAGGGCGTCGTGAACTGATCCATGTTCCTGTGGACGTTCGTGAGCATGAAGCCCACGGCGCTGCCGCCGTGGTTGAACTCGCGCTGCGCCCGCCCGACGAAGTAGTTGGCCTGTGGTTCGATGGTGCGTCCGCCAACTGACGTCTCGCGCTGCGTCACGGCGTCGAGCGCTCCGACTGTCACGCCATTCTCGAGGCGTCCCGTCAGCTTCGCCGCGCTCATGATCGCTGACGACGTCGGATTCTCCGCGTCCGCGTACACGTCGCCCAACTGCGGCGCGCGGCCAATGCGGCGCGAGTAGAACAGCCCGGAGCAGACGCTGTCGTTGCAGTTGAGATCGAAGCGGAAGTTGCTCTGGCCCTCCAGGAAGAAGGGGCGTTGCTCAGGAAAGAACGTCTCGAACGCGGACAGATTCAGCACGGCGGGATCCGCCTCGACCTGTCCGAAGTCCGGATTGATCGTCGCCGTGAGCGTGAGGTTGGACGTGATTCCGTACTTCACGTCGGCGCCCGCCGTCACTCGCGACTCCTGCCCGAAGCCTGTTGCCCTCGGCACGTTCGACGTCTTCGCCACGGTGTACGGCGCCACCTCCAGGCGCGCCGACGAACCGAGCCCCTTGAGACCCGTGATGGTGCCGAGCTGCGAGGCGAGGCCGGGACGGCTCCGGGAATACAAAGGCCAGCCGTACCGCTCCGGGTAGCGCGCCACGTCTCGCCAGATGCCGAACCCGAACGTGTTCGTGCCCCCGGGATGAAAGCGCAACTGGCTGAGCGGCACCCGGAACTCCGCCGTCCAGCCGAGCGAGTCCACCCGCGCCGCCGCATCCCAGACGGCGTCCCAGGACCCGTCCTCTTCGATGTCATTGAGGATGGCGTAGTCGCGCTTCACGCCCGCCGGATTGACGGCCAGCTCCACGCCCGTGCGCCCGTCGTGGTAGGCGTCGATCATGATCTTCAACTGATCCGATTGCGTCCGCTCGTCGCGGCGGCTCAGCAGCCCAACAATGCTGTCCGGGTGCGGATCGAAGGCGCGAATGAACACGAACAGGTTCTGCGCGTCGTAGGCCACCCGCGCTTCGGTGCGGAAGCGCGGGGTGCCGTTCTCCACCGGATCGAAGGTGCGGAAATCATCAATGACCTGAGCGCCGGCCCACACGGCGTCGTTGTCGCGGCCATCGATTACCGGGGGTACGCTCGCGAAGCTGGCGGCCGCCGTCGAGGATGCGGAGCGGGTCGCCGCCGGGAGCGAAGCGTCTGAACGCGGCGCTGACGCGAGCTCTTGAGCGGTCAGGCTCGCGGAGAGGGAGGCGAGAAGCGCCGCTTGGAAAAGCAGAGGGCGTATCAAGGCAAGACGGGTTTCGGGATGTTCGACATCGCGGGTGCGTTCGCGCGCGGGGAGTTCGACGCGGACCTCGGATGAGACACCGCCGCCGCGCCAATCGTTGAAGCGCGTCCTGCCTGCCGCCGACGCGACTCGCGCGCGTAAAGATTTTTCGGCGCGCGGCCCGCTTGTTTTCGCTCAGGTGCAATGGGTATGTTGACGCGCGCGCGTTCCGCCCGCCCCCGGGAGATCGGCTCATGACGCCACCCCAGCGAAATCCGGAAGATCGGCCGGTCGCGGCGCTCCTCGTGCCGGACGTGCTCGCGCTACTCGACGAGTCCCCCGAGAACCTCGGCGCCGAGACCGAAGAGCTGCATCCGGCCGATCTGGCCGATGTCGCCGAGCTGCTTCCCGAGGAGCGGCTCCAGGAATTCCTGAGCGCCCTCGGCCCCGCCCGCGCGGCCGACGTCCTCGAGTATCTCGACGAGGACCTCCGCACCCAGTTCCTCGAGGGCATCACGCCCCGACAGGCCGCGGAGCTCGTCTCGCAGATGACGCCGGACGACCGCGCCGATACCCTCGAGGAGATCAACGAGGAGCACGCGGGCGACATCCTTCTCGAGATCCCGCCAGAAGCGCGTCGCGAGACGGAACAGCTCCTCGCCTTCGACCCGGACACCGCCGGCGGCATCATGACCACCGAGTTCGTCTCGGTGGCGGCGGACATGTCTGTCGAAGCGGCGCTCGAGAGTGTGCGGGCGCTCGCGCGCGCCGGCCGTAAGGAAGCTATGTACGCGCTGTACGCGACCGACACGCAGAGCCGTGTGTCCGGCGTGCTCTCCATTCGGGAGCTCCTCGCCGCGGCGCCCGGGGCCAAGATCGCCGACATCGCGTGGACCGAAGTGGTGAGCGTCTCGCCGTCTGCCGATCGCGAGGAGGTCGCGCGCCAGATCGCCAACTACGATCTCGTGGCGATCCCTGTCGTGAGCGAGTCGGGCCACATCATGGGCGTGATCACCGTCGATGACGTCATCGACGCGATCCAGGAAGAGCAGACGGAGGACGTCCAGAAATTGGGCGGTATGGAGGCCCTGGACGAGCCGTACTCGACCATCTCGTTCTGGCGGATGATTCAGAAGCGCGCCGGCTGGCTGAGCGCGCTGTTCCTCGGCGAGATGCTCACGGCGACGGCGCTGACCGTGTACCAGAAGGAGATAGACAAGGTCACGGTCCTCTCGCTGTTTCTCCCGCTGATCATCAGCTCCGGAGGCAACTCGGGCTCGCAGGGCACGTCGCTGCTCATTCGCGCGCTCGCGCTGCGCGAGGTGTCAGTGCCCGATTGGTGGCGGGTGGCCCGGCGCGAGATCGCCACGGGCATCACGCTCGGACTCATCCTCGGGGTGATCGGCTTCGCACGCATCGAGCTGTGGCAGACCATCGCCGAGCACCATGTGGTCCTCTTTGGCCACCAGCTCGGCAACAACTACGAGCTGAGCTACGTGAACGGCGTCGCCGTGCTGCACCCGGGAACGCATCTGCGGCTCGCGATGACGGTGGCGACGGCGCTCGTGGGCGTGGTCGCGTTCGGCACCCTGATCGGCTCGATGCTGCCGTTCATTTTCCGGGCACTCGGCTTCGACCCCGCGAGCGCTTCGGCGCCCTTCATCGCCACCTTTGTGGACGTCACCGGACTGATCATCTACTTCAACGTGGCGCTCCGCATGCTGCTGCCGTACTTCAAGTGATCATGGGGACGGAGCACTTGAAACCCCGATCAAGGGGACGGAGCACTTGATCGGTCGATCAAGTGCTCCGTCCCCTTGATCGAAACGCCCTGCATTCGGGCAATAAAAGCAACTACATTTAATGGTCTCCCAATGAGTGACAACATGGAACGCCTCACGCTGTCGATCGAAGGGATGTCGTGCGAGCACTGCGTCCGCGCGGTTCGCGGGCGTCTCGAGCGCACACCGGGTGTGGACGTCGAAAAAGTGGACGTCGGCAGCGCCGCGATCCGATACAACCCGGCCGTCACTAGTGTCGACGACATCGAAGAAGCGATCGCAGACGAGGGGTACACAGCCTTCGTGGCCGGGGGATGACTCCGGCGGAGTATCCAGGATGATTCTGCTGCAACCGGCCGGGCCGAACCTGTTGGGCCCGCTGCACATGGGGCTGTTGCCGATCGTACCCATGCTGCTGCTCCCGTTCGTGCTCGTCTTCTTCATTCTTGTCTTCCCGCTCTGGGGAGCGGCCCTCGCCATTCTGGGCCTGGTATTTCTCCTGCTGCGCGGGATCGAGGCGCTCCTCGGCGCCATGGGCAAGGCGCCGAGCCACCCGCCGTCCGCGGCCGCCTACAAAGCCCTGCACTGGGTGCTGACGTTCGGCGGGTTTACCGAAAAGCACCTGCGCAGCGCCCAGCCCCGCTGACGGGCAGGCGAAAGATCAAAGGGTCAGAGCACTTGAAACGGTGAAGCCGTTTCAAGGTGCTCTGACCCTTTGATCAGGTGCTCCGCCCTTTGATCGCGATACAACGCTCCGCCGCGCAACGATCAAGGGGACGGAGCACTTGATCGCCCGATCAAGTGCTCCGTCCCCTTGATCGCGGTTTCAAGTGCTCCGTCCCCTTGAAACGTTCGAGATCACGATGGCCGCGCCGGTCAGCGCCACAAGCGCGAAGAAGAACCACTGGATCGCGTAGTTCTTGTGCGGGCCCTCGTCGAGCGGCGGCACGCCGACGCGCTGCGGACGGCCCGGGGCCGTGGTCGTATCGCCCATCTCCACCACGTAAAACCCGAACACCGGGTACGGCAGCGCACCGCGCGCGGTCGTCAGCGTCAATCGCGTGAGCGTGTGCGGCCGCGAACGATACGGCACACCGCCGTCGGTCGGCAGCGTCTCGGCGTAGCCGACGAATACCGAGTCGTTCTCCCGCCAGCGCGCCTCGTCGATCGACGCGGCATCCGGCGAATAGACCCAGCCCCTGTTGAGCAGCACGGCCGTGTCGTTGCCGGCGACGCGAATCGGCGTGATCAGATCCACGCCCGGCGCGCCGTTGTGCGTGCGCGCGGCGAGAATCAGCTCGTGCGCATAGTCCGGAACGCCGGCCACCTGCACGCGCCTGAAGCGCGATTCGGTCGTGTCGCGGGGCAGCGCGCTCAATGGCACCTGCGCCGAGTCCAGGCGCGAGACCACGAGCGCGTTGCGCGCGCGGCGCTCGGCGAGCCGGTGGAGCTGCCATACCCCAAGCCGCATGAAGAGCGCCGCCGCGAGCACGGCGAACGTCACGAAGATCCCAACGCGCAGACGCGACACGTTTATTTAGAAAAGTGTCATCTGCTCGCCGAGCTGTTCCGGCTCGACCGGAGTCTCGCCAATCAGGCGCTGCAGCTCGCGGGCAGAGGCAGGTGAGTGGCCCGCGAAGTGGTTGTTCACGTAGCCATAGACAATATGGCCTCCATTCGCCCGCTTCCGAAGCACGTCCGCCCAGGTCTCGAGCTCGCGCGTGCGGTCGAGCTGGAGCCGCGAGTAGTCCACGATGCTCTGGTCCATCCCCATCCACCGCACGTACATGAAGTCCGTCGTCGGCTGCTCGGCCAGCGACAGCATCTGCCGCCGCTGGAGCCAGCGCCCGTCGCTCAGCGTCAGGGCTACATGATGTTCCGCGAGCAGCGCGAGTACGCCTTCGTTGATCCACCCGCGCTGCCTGAACTCGATGGCAAAGCGGATGTCGGCCGGCAGCTTGGGCAGGAACTGCGCGAGCGCTGGCAGCTCGCCCGGCCCGAAGTCGGGGCCGAGCTGAATGAGGACCGGCCCGAGTTTCGGCCCCAGCTCGCGCGCCACCTCGAAGAAGGACTCGGTGAGATCGTCCGCCCCGCGCAGCCGCCGCTCGTGCGTGATCGCCTGCGGCAGCTTGAGCGAGAAAGTGAAGTCGGCTGGCGTGCGATCGAACCAGCCACGCACAGTGCGCGCGGCGGGGATCGCGTAGAAGGTCGAATCCACCTCGACTGTGTCGAAGGCGCGCGCGTACACCGTCAGAAAGTCCAGCGAGCGCGTGCCCGATGGATAGAACGGTCCCACCCACGCGTCGTAGTTCCAGCCCTGCGTGCCCAGGCGAATCGTTGACGTCACCCCAGAAATCGGCCGGGTCGAGAACCGGGTGTCAAGCCGAGTTCGGCTGCGCGGCTGTGCCGGGTCTCGATCTTGCGCCCCCTGGCCACGAACCCACAGGGAGCCAGCATGTCCGACGAATCCATAGACGGCCGCCTCGAACGCGCGAAGGATCGGGCGCTCGGCAGCCACGACTCACAGCCAAGCGTCGGCGACGAAGTGGGCGAGGCGGCTGGGGGCATCTCCGGCGTACTCGTGGGTGCCGGCATCGGCTCCGCCGCCGGCCCTGTCGGAACTCTGATAGGCGGCATTGCCGGTGCACTCGGCGGCTGGTGGGCCGGGCGTGCCGTCGCGGAGGCGGCGGGCACTCTTTCCGCCGAGGACGAGGACTACTACCGCTCCCACTACGAGTCGAATCCCATCATCGCCGATCGCGGATACGAGCAGGTGCGGGGCGCCTACTACCTGGGCCACATAGCCGCCAATAATCCGAACTTCGAGGCGCGCGAATTCGAGGAAGTCGAGCCCGAGCTGGAGCGCGGCTGGTCAGGCTCGAGCGACGGCCGCGGCGCCTGGGACAGCGTGCGCGCCTATGCCGCGGAAGGATTCAGCCGCGGAAAGTCGCGCCTCGATGAAGACGCTCGCCGCGCGCGCAGACAGAACGCACTGGACGAGGAACCTGAACGTCGAGAGTGAACTCCGCCGCGGCAACGCCGATCAGCGATACGTCTCGAAGAAGCCAGCACCCTGGCCGCTGATCGGCCGGCCGCCCACGCGTCCGCTCAACACGGCTCGCCCCTTCATCTGAACGAAATACGGCCGCGCGATCGCGCGGGCGGATAGGGCATTCCCGCGCTCGGCGCCCGAGCCGCGCGTATCGCTCACCGCTGCGTCGTCCACCATGAGCTTCAGGCGCAGCGTATCGTCTCCGCGAACGTCAACGAGCGTCGCGGTGGACGGCGTGCGGACCGAGTGTCCCGCCACGACGACGGTTCGATCGTCGCGATAGCGAATTTCCGTCGGCCGAAAGACGGCCAGATACCCGAGCGAATCCACGAGATACGCGAACAGTGGCTGGCCTGCGACAGCGCTGTCCGAGGGCTGAACCCGCCCGTACAGAATCGTGTATGCGCCGGCTCGAGCGGCCCCCCACTCCCACGTCACTCCCTTCCACACGCCCCAGTTGTGGTCGTGGTAAGCCTGCACTCCGCTCAACGACTGACAACGAGTGCCCACGCAGATGCGCCCCGACGCATCGGCGCGCAGCGCGGGCACCACGTATCCCGACACCATGTCGCCGGAACCGAGCGCCGCACCAGGGAAGTACGCGCCAGGGGCCGGACTCACTATGAGGTCCACGCTCGCGACGTCGTGGCCGGCGCCATCGGCTTCGGGGGCGCGGGCGGTGATCGCGTATCGCCCGTCCTCGAGCACCCGCAGGCCTGAGCCGCCGATGGCCACATCCGCGCGATTCGTGGAGAATTGCACCGCCGTCCGGGGCACCGACGCCACGAACTTCCGCACCACAGCCGGTGCGCCAGGAGTCACCTGATCGTGCGTCGTGATGAGCACCTGTCCGCCCCACTGCCCCGCCGGCACCGCGCCGCCCACGATGAACGAAACGAACACCCAGTGCTTCTGGTCCGGCGTGAGAACGTTGAAGTAGTGCCACTCAGCCCACGTCGGATCTCCGCGCACTGAATCGGGCGGCAGATGGAAATGATCGATCTGATTGCGGAGCTCGAACGCGCTCGGACTGCGCCACTGCGCGTCGAGGGCGTCGTCGGTCCATGCGCCCTGGGCAAGCTCCGGAGCGGCGCCGACGGCGCGCGTCAGTGAAGGAATGTCGCCCGTCGCGAGCACCGCCTGTTGCGCTCCATTCGGCAGCGTCACGTACAACAATTTTCCCGCGATCTGTGGCGCGGCAGCGGCGATCGCCGGCTCGAGCCGCGGTGCGGCGAGGAGCTGCCGATAGAGGAACGAGGCGTGGTCGATCGAGAAGAACAGCCCACCTAGCCCGCCTGTTTTGAGCACCTCGACATCAATGCCCTGCGGCAGCACCGTCACGTCACCGCCGCCGATCAGTTTTTCGTTGCGCGCCTGCGACACGAGCGCTTCGCCGATGGACAGCAGCACGATCATCACGGCGACGCCCACGCTGTACCCCAGCAGCAGAAACACTGAGCGCCAGGGTCGCAGCACCAGGTTGCGAAGCGCGAGCCGCGCGATCACGCTCCGCGCTCTCCCGTGTCGCCCACGATCCGTCCGTCGCGCATGTGGATCTCGCGCCGCGCCGCGCGCGCCAGATCTTCGTCGTGCGTCACCACGATGATGGTGGTCCCGTCGCGATTCACGCGAGCCAGCAGCTCGATCATCTCGGCGCCCGTCCCCGCGTCGAGCTCGCCCGTGGGCTCGTCCGCCAGCAGCAGCATCGGCTCGTTCGCGAGTGCGCGCGCGATAGCCACACGCTGCTGCTCTCCCCCCGAGAGCTGCGTCGGCCGATGCGACGCGCGCGCGCCGAGGCCGACATAGTCCAGCAGCGCCCGGGCGCGCGCGCGGCGTTCGGTCTTCGGACGCCCGGCTTCCGCCATGGGCAGCTCGACGTTCTCGGCCGCGGTGAGCGCCGGCATGAGATAGAAACGCTGGAAGACAAATCCCACACGCAGCAAACGGAAGCGAGTCGCCTCGCGGTCGGACATGCCGTCCACGTGCACGCCACCGATCGTCACCGAGCCCGTATCGGGAGTGTCGATCCCGCCGAGCAGGTTGAGCAGCGTCGATTTCCCGCAGCCTGAAGGTCCCACGATCGCGAGATACTCGCCCTTGCCAGCGCGGAACGAAACGCCGCGCAGAGCCGCCACCGTCGGCGCGTCGCCAGACATGGCGTACGCGCGAGTGACGTCGTTGACGACGACGAGCGGCCCCTGCGCGCCGGCCATCAGATCGCCTCCTCGCGGAGCGTGATCGCTATCGGCCGTGAAGCGCCGCGCCACGACGGGTAGATCCCCGCGAGCAGTCCCGCGCCCACCAGCAGCCCGAGCGCGGTCCACGCGTCGTGTGGCGCGAAAACGAAGAAGCGGATTTCCGCCGGCAGGCCCGGGAACCCCGAGAGAATGCCATTCAGGTATTCGCCCGTGAGCAGTCCGAGCCCGAGTCCCGCCGCCGTGCCAACGCTCATGAGCGCAACGCTCTCGAGCAGAATCTGCGACACCACGCGCATTCGAGCGACGCCAATCGCCCGCATCACGACGATTTCCCCAAGCCGTTCATTGACTGAAACGGTCACCATCGTCGTCACGAGAAGAAATCCGACCACGAGGCTCACCACGCCGAGGATCAGCGCGAGCTGCCTGAAGTAGCTGAGTCGCTGATCCACCTGCTGGAGCGCGGTCTCCGTGGAAATCGCGGAGACGCGCGGAAACTCGTGCTCGACCGCGGCGCGAAGATGCTCGACGTCCACGCCCGAGTCGGCGCGCACCATGGCCAGTGAGACGCGGTCCGTCGCCGCGGACCCCTCCATGCGCTGGAGGGTCGCGATCGGGAGGGCGACGGCGCGCTGCCCGGCCGGCGTGTAGATGAAATGCGCGCGTCCCACGATGACGAGCGGACGCAGTCCGGTCGTACCGCGCAGCTCCGGGTCGAATCCCGCCGAGGCCATCACAGTGTCGCCAACGCGAGCGCCGGCCGCCGCCAGAAAATCCGCGCTGCCAACGAGCTCGTTCACCGCGGCGGGTGCACGGCCGGCGACTATGTCATAGTCGCCCTGCACAGCCGCCACGCCGCCAAGCGCAAAGGCAGTGACTGCGTGGCCTTCGTGCGTCACGTGCAACTGCCCGCCGAGCACCGGGCTGACGGCGGCGACGCCCGGAATCGCGCTCAGTGAATCCACCAATCCGCCGCCGCCTTCGATGGACGCGTCCGTGTCGAACGGCAGCGTGCCCCTCGGCGCCAATCGGATCTGGTAGCCCGTTGTCACGAGGAGCGATCGAAACGATTCTCGCATGCCGCTCGAGAGCATCACCATGTCCAGCAGCATCGCGGCCGCGACGGCGACGCCGAGCATCGCGAGCAACGTGCGCGAGCGATGCAGGGTCAGCGAAGTCCAGGCGAGCCGCAGGAGCATTCAGCCGCGCGCCATGTGCCGGCGCGGCCGGCGCTCACGCCGGCCGCTCAGCAACGTGAGTGGCGGAACGCGCACCAGGCGCTGAGCCGCCGCGTACCCGGCCGCCAGCCCGAGCGTGATCGAGAGCAGCACGGCCAGCGCAACGATGCCAGGAGTGACGACAGCGAACGCCAGCGGCGTGCGGTACACACCCTGATAGTGCCAGTTCACTATCGCGGCCGACAATCGGCCAATCACCACACCGGCAAGACTCCCGATCGCCGCCACGGCCGCTGACTCGAGCATCACGGACTTGACGATGGAGGCCGCCGAGATACCCATCATGCGCAGCGCCGCGACCTCGCGGCGGCGCTCGTCCACCTTGAGGAGCATGATGCACAGCAGGAAGATGCCGCTCGCGACGATGGTGATCACGCCGATGGCCCGATGGAACCGGCTCACGACGAGAAACGTCCGCGACGTTTCGACGGCGATGTCCTTCGATCTGTAGGCCTGGAAGCCGAACGCGGACTGGTTCACATCCGCCACCGCGCGCGATGCGTCCACGCCGGGCCGCGTCGCAACCGCAAAGCGATCCACGCGGTCTCCGTACCCGATGAGCGACGCAAGCTCGCCGAGGTGCAGCCGCAGCTTGTACTCGGCGCGCGCTATCTCCGACGGATCAGCCGTGCGGCGGAGCACGGCGGCGATTGCCACCGTGTCGCCGACGCCGTTGGGTGATCCAGAGACCACGAGCCTGTCACCCAGATGGAGCGACGCGTCGTGCATCAGCCGCTCGTCCACGGCGACGCTCCGCACTGGCGGCTGTCTGCGCGGCGGCGCGGAGTCTATGACCTGAAGCAGCGCGAACAGGAGGAGCGCGGGCGCCATTGGTGGGAAGCTAGTCCCGCCCGGCGCCGCGCGGTGCGGCGACGCCGTGGATCAGTGAAGCCGGGAAATCCAGTGCGATGTCTCGGCCACCGATTCGCGCGTCTGCTCCATGCTGTAGCTCGGCTCGGTGAGCGCGGACATGCCGCGCTTGAGCAGCACGGCGGCGCCAATCAGCTCGAGGATGCCGGTGATGAGCACGCCAAACCACATGTGCCCGGCCATCAGCCGGCCCAGCAGGGTGGATAGAAAGATGGTGAACGCCACGAGCGCCGCGACACCGATTCCGAACGCGACGCCAAGCCATGCGGCCCCCCGCGCGCCCGTGGAGATGCTCTCTCGCATCTCGAGCTTGGCGAGCTTGACCTCGTCGCCGAACAGCCGCTTGGAGTCGTTGCCGAGTTGTCTCAGCAGGTCCGGAATGCCGACATCCGGATCCACAGGCATCTGGTTGATCGCCACCGCTTTCCCTCCTCTCCGCGTCGAGTTGCTTCAGACCGGCTGGAGTCGGGCAAGTAGCGTTCCGGGCGCGTGATCAGGACGGCGGAAGCACAGGTCCGCGAGGCGTGGCGCGCCGCTCGCCCCGCACCAGGAGCACCGGCACGCGGGTGAGATGCCGCACGTCATTGGCGACGCTGCCGTAGATCATGTCCTTGATGAACCGGTGGCCGTGCGTTGACATGGCGATCAGGTCGCAATGCTCGCGGTCGGCGGCGGCGGCGATCTCTGGAGCCGGGTCTCCTCCGGCGAGAATGCTCTCCACCTCGATGCCGTCGGCCGAGAGCGACTTGCAGGCCTGATCGAGGTACTCCCGGTCGAGCCGCATTTCTTCAGACTCGCGCAGGTTGAGCTGCTTCACGTTGCGTGCGGCCCAGCCATCGGCGACGTGGATGAGCACCAGCGACGCCCCGCAGAACTTCGCCAGCCGGCGAACGTGGTCCACGATGGCGTGGTCGTAATCCGAGTGCTCCAGCGCGACCAGAATGCGTGTGTACATCCCGCTCATGCGATGCCTCCCGCTCCCCCGCCTGACCAGCCGCGGATCATGGTGACAATCAGCCATCCATTCAGTACGGCGATGATGATCGCAACGCTCCAGGCGACGAGCTGAAGCCACTTCGGGTTCGCGAACTCGCCCATCTTCTTGCGGTCGCTGGTGAAGCGCACGAGCGGGACGACGGCGAACGAAAGCTGAAGGCTCAGCACGACCTGGCTCAGAATCAGCAGCCGCGCGGCGCCTGACTCACCGTACAGGATCGCCGTCAGCGCGGCGGGCACGATCGCCAGCAGACGCGTGATCAGCCGGCGCACCCACGGGCGGATGCGGATGTCGAGAAATCCTTCCATCACGATCTGGCCCGCCAGCGTGCCCGTGATGGTGGAGTTCTGGCCCGAGGCGAGCAGCGCCAGCGCGAACACGGCGCTCGCGCCCGCGCCGAGCAACGGCGTGAGCAGCTTGAACGCGTCCTGGATCTCGGCGACGCCCGTGTGGCCGCGCGTGTGGAACGTCGCGGCCGCCACGATCAGGATCGCGGCATTGATGAAGAACGCGAACGAAAGCGCGATCGTCGAATCGAGAAAGGCGAACCGCACGGCTTCCTTTCGGCCCTCGGTGGTCTCCTCGTACTTGCGCGTCTGCACGATGGACGAATGCAAATACAGGTTGTGTGGCATCACGGTCGCACCGAGAATGCCCACGGCCACGTAGAGCATCGCGTGGTTCGAGAGAATCGACCGCTGGGGCACCAGGCCAAGCGCCACCGCGTGCCATTCAGGCTTCGAGAGGATGATCTCGAATAGAAAGCAGATGCCCACGGTCGCCATGAGCACGACGACGAGCGCCTCCAGCATCCGCACTCCGCGATGCTGGAGAAAGAGCAGCAGAAGCACGTCGAGCGCCGTGATCGCGACGCCCAGCGGCAGCGGCACGTTGAAGAGCAACCGGATGGCGATGGCGGATCCGATCACTTCGGCGAGATCGCACGCGGTGATGGCGATCTCGCAGAGCAGCCAGAGCGCGATGCTCACGGGCCGCGAGAAGTGGTCGCGGCACGCCTGCGCGAGGTCGCGTCCAGTCACGATGCCAAGCTTGGAGGCGAGCCCCTGGAGCAGCACCGCCATCAGGTTCGACAGCAGCACCACCGAGAGCAGGGAGTAGCCGAAGCTCGATCCGCCCGCGAGATCGGTGGCCCAGTTTCCCGGGTCCATGTACCCGACGGCGACGAGATACCCGGGCCCGGCGAACGCGAGCAGCTTTCTGAGAAAGGTGCCGTGTCCGACGTCCACGCTGCGGTACACCTCCTCGAGGCTCGGCGCAACGCGCGATCGGCGCCAGCCTTCCTCGCCGGCGTCGTTCGCTACTGGATCGTTTGGAGGTGTTGGCGGAATACCGGGCAAAGACATCTAGCCAAGGTATTCGAGAAATTGCGCCAGCGCTCGATGCGTGAGGCCCCACACGACGTAGTGGTCATGGGTGAAGACGTCCACCTCTCGGGGACCGACGCCGGCAATCTCGACGATTCCACGGCCCCAGCGCTCGCGCTCCCGAACCGCCGCGAGCGGCACCCAGAACGCCTCCGCCACCTCGTCGCTCGCGACGGGCTGCACTGTCGGCGCGACGACAGCCACGAACGGACGGATCACGAGGGCCGGCAAGCGCTTGGTGATGGGCGTCATGTCATCGAGCGTCCCGAGGATCTGGCCGTCGCGCGCTATATCGATGCCGGTTTCTTCCCACGTCTCGCGGATCGCTGTCTGCGCGAGGTCGTGGTCGCCCGGCTCGCGCCGCCCGCCGGGGCAGGCTATGTGACCGCTCCACGGATCGCCCTCGAATTCCGCGCGACGGATGAGCAGCAGTTCCGGCTCCGAGTTCGTCGCCGACGCCCGCAGCACGAGCGCGATGGCTGCGTGCCGCGAATCGGGCGCCTCGATCACGCGCGCCGGCCGCTCGGCGAGCAGGTGCGCGAGATGCGCTATCTGTGGCGTTGCGAGGAGCGACTTGTATGGCACGATGGCGAACCGCTCTCGCGAGAGCTATTCCACTTCGCCGCCCTGCTCGGCCCACGCACGGAAGCCACCAGCCAGCGAGGCGAGCTTCGTGTACCCCATCTGCTGCAGCGTCTCCACCGCGAGCGCCGAGCGGTTTCCGCTGGCGCAGTAGACGACGACGTCGGCAGCGCGGGGGACCAGTGCCTCGACCTTTCCCTCGAGCGTGCCGCGCGACACGTGCACCGCTCCTGGAATTTTCCCCAGATTCGCCTCCTGTGCGTCGCGGACGTCGAGGAACATCACCGCCTCGCCCGTCGCGCGACGCTGGATCGCATCGGCCGCCGAGATCTCGCGAACGCGGCCCTTGGCTTCGTTGAAGAGATCCTGCCCGGACTTGGTCGGCATCGTCGTTCCTCTAGAGTGTCAGTTGAGTTGCACGCGCAGGGATCGCGCTTCGGTGTCGAGCTCCGCCGTGGCGCCAATCGGAATGGTCCACTGCGGGCCGCCGTGCCCCATGGGAATGCCGGCGAGGCACGGCTTGCCGGCCGCCTGCGCGAACTCGCGCAGCACGCGCCCCACACCCTCGTCGTCGTCATTCGTCTCGGCGGGCACGTCGCTGAAGCTGCCGAAGGCGATCCCCGCGACCTGCTGCACGGCGCCGCAGAGGCGGAGCTGAGCCAACAGCCTGTCAATTCTGTAAATGGACTCGTTCACATCCTCCAGCACGAGGATCCCGCCGGCGAGATCGGGGGCGTAGGGCGTGCCCGTGAGCGCGGCGACGAGGGCGAGGTTGCCACCAACGAGCCGGCCGGTCGCGCGTCCCGGTACGAAGGTGACGGCATCCGGCGCGACTCCGCACGGATCCTCGCCGCACACGACGGCCTTGCGCAGCGATCCGGTGCTCAAGGTGTTGTCCGGCTCTCGCGCCGTGGGGCCGTGGAACGTGACGAGACCAGCGCGCTGGCCAATCGCCGCGTGGAGCGCCGTGATGTCCGAGTAGCCGATGAGCGCCTTGGGTCGTGCGCGCCAGGCGTCGTAGTCGATCAGCGGCAGCACGCGCATGGCGCCGTAGCCGCCGCGGATGCACCACACGCCATCTATGTCATCGGACGCGGCCGCCCAGTTCAGGTCGGCCACACGATTTTCATCGCTGCCGGCGAGGTACGCCGAGCGGTCGAGAACGTGCGCTCCCACCACGGGTTCCCATCCCATGCGTTTGACCGACGCGACCGCGCGGTCGAGGTCTTCCTTGCCGCCAAGCGGTCCGGACGGCGCGACTAGGGCGACGCGAGCGCCGTTCGTTAGAAGTGGAGGACGATGCATGAGCATGGTTCGAGAACACGAGTCCGCTCGTGGAGCGCGGCGGGGGAGCGCGCATGGCAACGTAGACCGCGCCGTAGGGGTGGTCAACTCGCGCGCGGCGATCTCGAGCGCGAATAACTCATGCATATCACGCGACGTGGCACTTGGCGTGCGAACAGTATCATTTGCCTTGCCGGCGTGGATCGAGCGAGAGGGACGCCGGCGAATCATCGCAGTCGGAGGATAGGATCATGGCGGACATCTCAAAGAACAACTCGGATCAGAATTCGAGTGGCTCGTCATCGAGCAGCTCGAATCGGAGCGGGTTGAACAACAGCTCCTCGAGCACGAACAGCAGCTCGAACAGCAGCGACAAGAGCGGCTTCGGCGCCTCGAGCAGCCCATCGAGCAGCCCGTCGAGCCCGTCGAACAGCGACCGCTCGAGCACCGGCAGCACGGGCAACAGCTCGGATTCCAGCCGTGCTGATCGCCTCAGCGGCGACGGCATCGGCAGCTCTGCCACCAAGGGCGACCAGAGCAGCAGCTCGAACAGCGGCATGGGCGCCTCGTCGTCCAACAGCTCGGACCGCGGTCGCAGCTCCAGCAACAGCGGCTCCTCGTCGAGCAGCCGGAGCGGCAGCGTGAGCAACTCGAACAACCCTGATCTCAACCGCGGAAGCGGCATGAGCGGCTCCTCATCGAGCAGCTCCGATGAGAGCCACAGCGGCGGCATGAAGGGTTCGTCGTCGTCGCAGCAGGATCAGAGCTCGAGCGATTCGTCCAGCACCTCCGGCCGGAACAGCTCCAACCGCTGACCTGCTTCAAGGCGTTTCAAGGGGACGGAGCCCGTCAGACCGGGCTCCGTCTCCGATCAAAGGGTCAGAGCATCTTGATCGTTCCGATCAAGGTGCTCTGACCCCTTTGATCGTCGTACCTTTGGACGTTGCTTTCTCCAACCTCCATGCCCCTGCTGATCCCGTTGTGCTGCGCGGCGCCGTGGATCCTGGGCCCGATCGTCATCGTGCTGCGTTCCCGGCGATCGCGCGATCTCGCCGACGTGTCAGCGGCGCCGCCGGCCGATCCGCCGCTGGTCTCGGCGATCATTCCCGCCAGAAACGAGCGCAAACACATAGAAGCCTGCTTGCGTTCGGTCCTCGCGACGACGTACCCCGCGCTCGAGGTCATCGTGGTGGACGACCACTCGACAGACACCACAGGCTCGCTCGCCCGCGGCATCGCGGCAGTTGACCCTCGGCTCCGTGTGCTCGACAACCTCGCGCTGCCAGCAGGCTGGCTGGGAAAACAGTGGGCGTGCGCGACGGGCGCCGCGGCAGCGGGCGGCGAGATCCTGCTCTTTGCCGACGCCGACACTCGCCACACGCCGACGCTCGTGGCGCGCAGCGTGAATGCGATGCGCGCGAGCGCGGCGGATCTCTTCACGCTCGCGGGCCGGCAGGACATGCACAGTGCGTGGGAACGCCTCGTTCAGCCGCAGATATTCGCGCTGCTGGCGAGTCGCTACGGCGGCAGCGAACAGGTCACGAACGCGCGGCGCCCCGTGGACGTGATCGCGAATGGACAATTCATCATGATGCCCGCGACGGTGTATCGGGCGCAGGGCGGCCATGCAGCCGTGCGGGACAAGGCCGCCGAGGATCTCGCGCTGGCGCAGCGCTTCAAGGCGGCGGGACTGCGGGTTGTGCTGATGATGGCGACTGACTTCCTCTCGACCCGCATGTACGAGGGCCTGCGCGAGCTCGTGGCCGGCTGGGGCAAGAATGTGTTCGCGGCGGGGCGTGAAACGGCGCTCGGCGGCGCCGCCGGCCGCGCGGCGTTTCCCGTGTTGTTGCCACTGGTTCCACTCACCATACTCGCGCCGGCGATCGTGCTGCCCGTCGCGGCGGTCGGTCTGCTGCCTGCGGGGTGGCTCGTGTGGTCGGGCGTGTGCGTCGCCGCATCGCTCGCGTTCTGGATCTCCGTGTACGGCTACATGCGCCAGCGTGTGTGGTGGGCGCTGCTGTATCCGGTCGGAGCGGCGGTTGTCTTCTACATCATGCTGCGCGCGGTGCTGCGCGGCCGCCGGATCGAGTGGAAGGAACGCGCCTACCTGACGCAATGAATCGCGCCGCGCGATAGAAAGCTCCGGCACGCAATGAAACGGTAACGGAGATATTCGCGCGCGCCATTAGCGTCGGCCCGTGCTCACCACACGGGATGCCGCGCACCTGCTGCAGGCCGCCGCCGGCATGGACGGACTGGCCGCGATCGCGTTCGCCACCGGCTGCACTTCGCCGCCGGCGCCTCTCGACGACGAGATGCGACGCACGCTGCTTCCGCCATCGGACGTCGCGACTGCCGCCGTCTGCACGGGACCGGGAGCGATCCGCGCGCTCCTCGTCGAGGTGGCGGCGGGCACGCCGCTCAAGCCATTCGCCGAGGCTGCCGCGGGGCGGCTCTCGAGCCGGGCGCCGCACGTGCTGTGGCTCCTGCTCATCACCCAGCGCGACGGCCGTTCGCTCGTGATCGCCGCGTGGGCCGGCGACAGGAGCCCGCCGCGAATCCGCGCGCTCTTGTGCGACAGATCGCGCGTGGTGGACAGCGACGCGGAGTCGCTCCGTGCGATGATCGCGGCGACGGGCGACGGCGATCTGCTCACGCACGGACGGTGGGTCGAAGTGCTCGGCCGCGAGAGCCTGACGCGGCGCTTCTATACGGCGCTGTACGACGCAGTTCACGCGCTCGCCGCGACGGGGGGCGCGAAACGGCCGGAAGCAATGCACGAGCTGGCCCTGCTCAATGTGTCGCGCCTGCTCTTTCTCGCCTTCCTGCAGGCCAAGGGATGGCTCGATGGAGACGCTGCATTCCTGACGCGCCAGTTCGACCGCTGCATGGACGCGGGCGGCGGCTTCGAGCGCCGCGTGCTTCTCCCGCTGTTCTTCGGCACGCTCAACACGCCGCCGCGTCAGCGTGCGGCGCGCGCGCGGGCATTTGGACGGATCCCCTTTCTCAATGGCGGACTGTTCACCCGTACGCCTCTGGAGCGCGCCTGGCGCGACGTGTCGTTCGCCGACGAGGCCTACGGAGTTCTGCTCGGCGACGTGCTTGCGCGCTACAGGTTCACCGCGCGTGAAGATCAGGCGACGTGGAGCGAAGCCGCCATCGACCCGGAAATGCTGGGCCGGGCGTTCGAAGGCCTCATGGCCCACTCGGATCGGAAGGCAAGCGGCACGTTCTTCACGCCACAGAGCATCGTGCAGAGGGCGACGGCTGCCGCGCTCGAGGAATCGCTTCGCGGCCATCCGGACGCACGCGAGCTGCTCCCAGGCCTGGGCGGGGAAACGCTGAGCGTGGAGAACGCGTCGAAGCTGCGCCGGCACCTCGAAGATCTCACGGTCCTCGACCCCGCCTGTGGCTCCGGCGCATTCCTCGTGACCGCGCTCGAGCGCATCGCCAGGCTCCTCACCGTCCACGGTGACGCTCGACGGGAAACGACAGCCCGCCGGGCCGTGCTCGCCCATTCGATATTCGGCGTGGATTCCAACCCGACAGCCGTGTGGTTGTGCGAGCTGCGCCTCTGGTTGTCGGTGCTCATAGACTCCGATGAGACCAATCCGGCGCGCGTGGCGCCGCTGCCGAATCTGGACCACAACATCCGTGTTGGCGACTCGCTCGCCGGCGATGGCTTCGCCGCGCCGGTCGCGGCCCTCCCGCGCGGTGCGACGACGAGCGGATCCAGCGCGGCAATGCGCCAGCTTCGCGAGCGTTACACCCGCGCGACGGGTCCGCGCAAAGCCACGCTCGCGCGCGACCTGGCCCGTCGCGAGCGCGGGCGCTCGCTCACCGAGCTGGATCTCGCGCTCGACGCGGTTCGCGCACGCCGGCGCGACCTCGTTTCCGCGCGGCGCATGCCCGATCTGTTTGGAGAGCGCGGCAGCGCCACGCGCGATCAGCGCGAGGCCGCGCTGGAGCTCAGACGACAGGCCGCCGCGCTGCGACGCGCGCGCACCGCCATCGCCGCGGGCGGCGCCCTGCCCTTTTCCTGGCCCGTGTACTTCCCGGACGTCGCAGCCGCTGGCGGCTTCGATGTAGTCGTTGGAAACCCGCCGTGGGTCCGGCTGCACGAGATTCCTGTCGCGACCCGGGCCGCGCTCCGCGCGCGATTTCGCGTCGCCCGCGCCGCGCCGTGGATCGCCGAGCCCACGGGCGGGCCGCGCAGCCCGGGGGTTGGCCTTCAGCTCGATCTATCGGCTGTGTTTCTCGAGCGGTCCTGTGAGCTGGCCCGCGTCGGCGGCGTGATCGCGCTGCTGCTGCCGAGCAAGCTCTGGTCGTCGCTCGCCGGTGCTGGCGCGCGCCGGATAACCGAGACGATGGCCACGGTCCGCCGCGTCGAAGATCTCACGGGCGCCCGTGACACGTTCGACGCGGCCGTTTATCCCAGTTTGCTCATCGCGTCCCGCACGAACGAGCTCGGCGCCGTCGACGCCGGTTCTGCTGACGCCAGTCCTGCCGACGGCGCGGTTGTCTCTCTCGCCGTCCACCACCGCGACGCAGTGCTCGAGTGGTCCAGCGAGCGCTCCGCGCTCGCATACGACGCGTCGGCCGGCGCTCCGTGGATTCTCCTGCCAGCGCCCGTTCGCCGCCAGTTCGACGCCCTACGCACGGCCGGCGTGCCGCTCGGCGCGTCGGAGTTCGGTCCGCCGCGCCTGGGGGTGAAGTGCGGACACAACGCGGCGTTTCTCGTTCGCGTGCTGGATCGGGAGGGCGAGCTCGCCGCCATCGAAGACGAAGCCGGACGACGCGCCTGGATCGAGAGCGCGCTCCTTCGGCCCGTGCTTCGCGGTGAGGCGGTGACCCGCTGGCGCGTGACGTCCGGCGACGACGCGATCATCTGGACGCATACGGAGACTGGTGCGCCGCTGCCGGAACTCCCGCCCTTGGCAGCGCGCTGGTTCGGGATGCGGCGGCGCGATCTCGCCGCGCGAACGGACGCGCGGCGCGCCGCCCGATGGTGGAGTCTGTTCCGCACCGACGCGGGACGAGCGGCTCTGGCGCGCGTCGTCTGGTGCGACGTGGGCCGGACGCCTCGCGCCGCCTATCTCCCGCCCGGCGATCCCACGGTTCCGCTGAACACGTGCTACGCCCTTCGCTGCTCCAATCCGGCGGATGCCATGGCGCTCGTGGCTCTGCTCAACAGTTCCCTCGCGGCCGCATGGCTCGACGTATTGGCGGAGCCCGCGCGCGGCGGGTATCGCCGGTATTTCGCGTGGACTGTCGCACTGCTTCCGCTGCCGCATCCGTGGTTGCGAGCGCGAGGCGCGCTGTCCGCGGTCACGGCGCATGCTATGGATGGTCGCAGCCCGGATCCTCGCGAGCTTCATGAAATCGCGTGCGCCTCATATGGGCTTCGCACGGCGGACGCCGAGACGCTGATCGCGTGGACGACGCGTTGATCCACGACGTGGACGCCGGCAGAGCGCGGCGGTGCATCGCGAGCGCGATCGCCGGCGGCCTCGTAGAAATCCCGCGTGCCCTTGGCGGCGTCGAGCTTCGGGATCGCCAGCGCGCGCTCGCCGCCCGCGTTGCGCGTTTGCTCGATCAGCATCGGGGCGCGCTGCTCGCAGACCCGGTGGGCCTGGGAAAAACGTACGCGGCCCTCGCCGTCGGCCGCCGCTTCGACGAGGTGGTGATTATCGCACCGGCCAGTCTGCGCGAGATGTGGAAGTCGGCGTGCGCCCTCGCCGGGACGCAGGCGTGCATCGTATCGCATGAAGCACTGAGCGGCGGAACACCACACGTCCCCGCCGCCCCAGCCGGCACGCTGCTCATCGTTGACGAGGCACACCGCTTCCGCAACCCCGCGACTCGCCGATACGCCCGACTGACGGAGCTCGCCCGCGACGCGAGCGTGCTCCTGGTCAGCGCGACGCCGATCCAGAACCGCCTCCAGGACCTTGCGGCGCCGCTGGCACTCTTCCTCGGCAGCGAGGCGCTCACGCTCACGGCCGCGGACCTGGCTCGCTATGTGGTGCGTGAGAGCGCTGAATCACTCGCCGAGCGTCTGCCCGTGATTGTGGGGCCGGAGCGAGTGCCCGTGGCCGTCGAGCCCTCGATAGTCGGCGCGATCCTGGGCTTGCCGTCTCCGCTGGCGGCGAGCGACGAAGGCCTCGCGGCGGTGCTCGTCGCGCAGCTTCTCGTCCGCCGCTGGATGTCGAGTCAGGCCTCGCTCACCGAGTCGCTGCGGCGCCTGCTCACGAAGACCATCGCGCTCCACGACGCCGCGCTCGCCGGCAGGCGCATCACGCGCTCCGATCTTGGCTTGTGGAGCCTCGCGGAGGATTCGGTGCAGCTCGCGTTTCCGTCACTCACCGGCGAGGCCGACGCCGGCGGCGACGGACCCGCGACGCTTCATGCGCTCGAGGCACACGCCAAGGCACTGCGGGTGTTGCTTCGATGCCTCGCGCGTGCACCAGCCGCAGACGCTGCCCGCGCCCGCGCGTTGCTGGAGCTCAGGCAGCGCCACAGAGGCGAGCGCATAGTGGTGTTCTCGCAATACGCTCGCACGGTCGAGGCGCTGTTCGCCCGCTGTGCGCCCGCGGGAGGCATCGCGGCGCTCACGGCACGCGGGGCGCGCATCGCGACAGGCAGGATCACGCGCGCCGAGTGCCTCGGTCAGTTCACGCCCGAGGGCGATCGGTCGCGATCCAGCGCCGCGCAGATCGATTTGCTTCTCGCCACAGACCTCCTGAGCGAAGGTCTCAACCTCCAGCGTGCGTCCGTCGTCGTGCATCTGGATCTCCCGTGGAATCCGGCACGCCTGGACCAGCGCGTGGGTCGAGTGCGCCGCGTCGGAAGCCTCCACGAGCACGTGTCCGTCTATCAGATGGATCCCGTCGGCGTCGGCGGCGTCGTGGAGGCGCTCGAGGCGCGCCTGCGGGCAAAGCTCCGCATTGCCGGCGAAACAGTGGGTGTGACGCCAGGCGTTCTGCCAGCACACGAGAACACTTCCGTGTCCACGGCGTCGTGCGCGACCGCGGAAGCGCTCGGC
>Ga0070679_100001158_pt1 | contig 23071 bp, 17 predicted proteins | sample KBSC63BmetaG_FD_65652 | JGI IMG/M metagenome (GOLD analysis project Ga0070679, IMG submission 65652) | Corn rhizosphere microbial communities from Kellogg Biological Station, Michigan, USA - KBS C6-3B metaG | ecosystem: Host-associated > Plants > Roots > Rhizosphere | place: USA: Michigan... | reverse complement strand
CGCACCGCCGGATGCGGATCGGCGAGCAGCTTTCGCACTAGCGGATCCGAGACGTCGAGACGCGAGAGGATGCGCGCGCCGCGGAGCCGGCGCGTCCAGCGACGGTGCTCGCAGAGCCTTCTGGCGCGGTCGATGGCGCCCGTTTTTTCGGCTATGAAACGCAGCCGCTCTTTCCCCGTCCCGCTGACATTCCGAGAGATCTCGAGGAATGCCATCACCTGGACATCGTCGGGCTGCTGCGCGAGTGCCGAGAGTTCCTCGACGTTGATCGTTCCGCGGGTGATCAGAACGGCCACAGAATCGCGCGCGGCCTTGGAGAGGCGCCGCAGCCGGCGCTCGGTGAGATGCAGCCAGACACCATTAAGGAAAAAGAGCGCGACGGCGAACACCAGCAGGCCGACCTCGGCCAGCATGACGACCCGGATGATGTTGTCGCCGATCACGACTGACCCTGCTTGAGAACGGCCCGAACCTTGTGCATCAGCACCGGAACGCTGAACGGCTTGGGTATGTGATCGGCGGCGCCGAGCTCGAGGGCGGCGAGAATGTCGCGCTCACCCGTCCGCGCGGTGAGGATTACGACGTTGCTGAGTCGCGTTACCTCGCTTGCCTTGAGTCTGCGCAGCACCTCGAGACCGTTGAGCGCCGGAAGATCGACGTCGAGAAGAATGAGTCTCGCCTGAATTTCGGGCGATGAGCCGGTGAGCGCTGCAACGGCGGTCTCGCCGTCGGCGAAGGTCGCGACGCTGAGGCTGCGGCTCTCCATCGCGTGGCGGAGGAGCGAGACGAGCGCGCCGTCGTCATCGACCAGCGCGACATCGACGCGGCGGGTCATCGGCCCGGTTTGAGTGATGCCTGAAACTCCGACCCGATTGGTGCCGCCGTCGGTGCGCGACTGCTGCAGCGCCTTGTGCGCGGCGTCCCAGAGCGAAGCGACGGTGTCGCCGTCGGTCCGGTACTGGGCGACCCCCGCACTGCATGAGACGTGTACCCGCCGGCCATCGTCGGCGGTGAAATTCTGGGCGGCGATTTTGGCGCAGATCTGCGCGAGCTTGATCGCCGCGTGCTCCTTGGAGCTGCCGTACATGCCGACGGTGAAGTCGGCGCCGCCCCACCAGCCCGGGACATCTTCGCCGCGGAAGGATTTCGGGAGCAGCTCACCGATGGAGCGCAGAACGTTGTTGGCGGTGGCGCGGCCAAAGTTCGTCGCGAGACTGGCGAACGCATCGACCTGGAGCACCGCTACCGAGTACGGATCCGATTTTCTGCGCGCGAGTCGCAGGAACCGCTCGATCAGCTCGGTGGCTTTGCCTCCCGTCGCCAAACCGGTGAGGGGATCCGTCTCGTGTGGAGTGCGACGCGCCTTGATCCCGGTGAGCCGGCTCTCGATACGAACGGTCAGCTCGGCGGGTACGAAGGGCTTGCCGACGTAATCGTCAGCGCCGGCAGCGAAGATGCGCAGCACGCTCGCCTGGTCGGTGTGACCGGTGAGGAAAATGACCGGCAGGGCGCTCCAGCGTCGGTCATTTCGGATCGCACGGCAAAGCTCGGTGCCACTGAGCTTTGGCATCTCGAGATCGAGCAGGATCAGGTTGGGCTTCGTTTCTTCGACCGCGCTCCAGAACCGGAGCGGGTCGTTGAGCGCAGTGACGGCGAGACCACGGCGCCCGAGCAGAGAGGTCAGACCGCGCGACATCATCGGCTCGTCGTCCACCACGAGGACGCGACGGCCCTCGAGCTGTGCCGCCTCGAACGCCGACCCCGGACCTGCCGGCGTCGCTGTAGCAGCCGATTCGGCGGGCTTGGATGGTGGAAGCTGCGGCAGTCCTACGAGGCTCTCGCGCAGGGCGAGCAGATCCTGCGAGATAGGCACGCCGTCAACCGGTGAGAGAGATGCGGCAGTGAATCGGTCGATGAGGTCCCGCGCAACCCTCGCCGCCTTGTCGAACCCGAATCGTCCGGCGAGCTCGCCAATGTTCTGGGCGTACGCTTCCGCCGCCGACTTCAGCTCGGCGGAAAAGGTGTTGTCGAGCAGGGCGATCGCAGCGTCGTCGAGCTTGTCGATCTTCTCGAAAACACCGGGCTTGGCGCGCTCCCAGGCCTCGGACACCGCGGCAGCGATGTGCTCGCTGTGGGATGCCTGGAACGGCAGAACCTCTACACCCGCCAGCTTCCCCAACTGGCGAAGCATTTCCTCGGTGTCCACCGGGGAGAGGAAATACCGATCGATGTGAACGTCCTTGAGCGCGCGCAGTCCGCTTTCGGCGTGCTGCATCGAGAGCAGATAGGCGATGCGCATGTCGTCGCTGGCATCCTTGGCGCGACGCGCGACGTAGATCGAATCCTCAAGCGGGAGCGAGTCGCTGAGAATGACGAGCCGAGCCTCGCCGTGGGCAGCGGCGCGCCCCATCTGCTGGGGATTGTCGAACTCGCTAATGGCGACGCCACCGAGCCTCAGTCCGATCTCGCGGACCATTTCCGCGGGCAAACCCGCCACCAGGACTTTGACGGGCTGGGTCATGTCCTAGGGGGCGTAATGCTCCGCGACATCATTAGAGTGTCGGGGTCGGGGGCTCATAGGAGAGGGAAGAACATCTGGTGCCGCAGGTAACAGCGGTCCCCATGGTTAAAGCGCCGGCCCGCGATCGGGGCAGGACTACCCCGTAGTCATCCCGGCGACCTTCAAAACGGCGTTCCATTCGGCGCTGCCGACCTTCTGGACCGAGAGCCGGTTTCCCTTCTTGAGGAGCGGCATGCCCTCCAGTTGTGGAATCGACCGCATCTCGCTGAGGGTGACGGCTCGCGGAAGCTTCTCGACAGCGCGGATATCAACCATCGACCATGGCGTTTCCCCGCCCTTGCTGCCCGGGTCGTAGTGCGGATCCTTCGGATCGACAGCCGTGTGATCGGGGTATCCTTCACGTACGACTTCGACGATTCCGTGGATGCCCGGCTCGGGCCCTCCGGAATGGTAGAAGAAAGCGAGGTCGCCTTTCTTCATCTCGTCGCGCATGTAGTTGCGCGCCTGGAAGTTTCGCACGCCGTCCCAGTGGGTCGTGCGATTGGGTGAGTTCCAGAGATCTTCCCAGCCGAAAGTGTCGGGATCCGATTTCAGGAGCCAGTATTGTCTGCCCGTCTGCGCGGGTCGAGTCAGCTTCACCATTGGTGTTACGCCGTGGGTGCCAGTGGAACCTGAGCGTCGAAGCGCCGTAGATTGGTGTACATCATAACCATTTAGCCAGTAGGCCACGCGTCCATGCGTCACTCCAGTATCGCGAATGCGGCAATTTCACGAGCCGCACTCTCCCCTTTCGCCGCCGTTTTTCTTCTTGCAGTCCCGCTTCCAGCCCAGACGGCGCCCAGTCCGGCCCTTACCTACCCCGCGGCCGTACGCGGAACCCAGGTCGATGACTATCACGGCACCAGCATCGCCGATCCGTATCGCTGGCTGGAGAATGTCGATTCACCGGCGACGAAGGCGTGGGTCGAGGCCCAGAACAGGCTGACTGATTCGTTCCTGGCAACGATTCCCCAGCGCACTGCCATTCGAAATCGCCTCACTCAGCTCTGGAACTACGCGCGCTACTCTGCGCCGTTCAAGGAAAACGACCGCTACTTCTACTTCCAGAACACCGGGCTGCAGAATCAGAGCGTGCTCTACGTCCAGGACGGAAGGAATGCGCCGCCGCGCGTCCTGCTCGATCCCAATACGCTGTCGCCTGACGGAACCGTCGCACTATCGGGAACCTCTGCCTCGCACGACGGTCGGTACCTCGCCTACAGCCTTTCGACCAGCGGTTCGGATTGGCAGGAGCTCCACGTTCGTAGCGTCGACGACGGTCGTGATCTGTCCGACGTCGTGAAGTGGGTGAAGTTCTCCGGAATCTCGTGGACGCACGACAACAAGGGGTTCTTCTACTCGCGCTACGACGAGCCGGTGTCGGGCAACAAGATGACCAGCGCCAACAAGAACCAGAAGCTCTACTACCACCGCATCGGCCAGCCACAGTCTCGCGACGAGCTCGTGTACGATCGGCCCGATCAGCCCGATTGGCTGTTCGATGGGACGGTGAGCGACGATGGCCAGTACCTGATCATCACCGTGTCGCAGGGCACCGACGTCCGCACCAGACTTTACTTCATCGATCTCGACAACCCCGGCAAGCCTGAGATCGACAATCCGGTGGTGCGGCTGATCGACAAGCTCGACGCCGAGTATTCCTTCATCGGCAACCGGAAGACGATGTTCTACGTGCGGACCGACCGGAACGCGCCGCGCGGTCGCATCGTCGCCATCAGCATCGACAACCCTCGCGAGGAGCGGTGGAACACCATCATCCCCGAGAATCGCGATGCCCTCGTCAACGCGGTGATGGCCGGCGACGACATCGTCGCCAACTATCTGCAGGATGCTCACTCGAGCGTTCGATTCTACGCCTCGTCGGGCGACGACAGGCGCGATCTGCGCGACCGGCAGCGTCCCGATCAGCGCCGCTCCCCCGCCACCGTTTATGACGACACCAGCACTGCGCCGATCGTCGCGCGCGAGCGAGCGCAGCTGCTGGGCGGCGGGTTCGCTTATCGCGGCGAGCTGCGCTTGCCGGCAATGGGAACGGTCGGGAGCATCCAGGGCCGGCAGGGCGACGACGAAGTTTTCTATACCTTCACGTCGTTCCTGTATCCCACGACGGTTTATCGGTACGACCTGAAATCCGGCCAGAACGAAACCTTCCGCGCGCCGCGCGTCGCGTTCGACCCTTCGCCGTACGAGACGCGGCAGGTGTTCTACACGAGCAAGGACGGAACGCGGGTTCCGATGTACATCACGGCCAAGAAAGGCGTCAAGCTGGACGGAACCAATCCGACGATGCTGTACGCGTACGGAGGCTTCAACATCTCCGAGACTCCGAGCTTTTCAGCCGCCAACATCGCCTGGCTCGAGATGGGCGGGATCTACGCGCTCGCGAATCTCCGTGGCGGCGGGGAGTACGGCAAGGAATGGCACGAAGCGGGGATGCTTTCGAAGAAGCAGAATGTCTTCGATGACTTCATCGCGGCCGCCGAGTACCTGATCAATCAGAAGTACACATCGACGCCGAAGCTGGCCATTCGCGGCGGCTCGAACGGCGGGCTGTTGATCGGCGCGGTGGAGAATCAGCGCCCCGATCTCTTCGGCGCGACGATGCCTGAAGTCGGCGTGATGGACATGCTGCGCTTCCAGAAATTCACCATCGGCTGGGCGTGGACATCGGACTACGGATCGTCGGACGATCCCGAGCAGTTCAAGTATCTGCAGGCTTATTCGCCACTCCACAACATCAGGCCCGGCACATGCTATCCGCCGACTCTCGCATTCACAGCCGATCATGACGACCGGGTAGTTCCGGGCCACACCTTCAAGTACGTCGCGACGCTGCAGGCTGCTCAGGCGTGTGCCAATCCGATTCTGGTGAGAATCGAGACCAAGGCTGGTCACGGAGCGGGCAAGCCGACCACGAAACAGATCGACGAGACCGCGGATAGATTTGCCTTCCTCGTGAAAGAGCTGCACATGACGCCCGCTCTGCAGTAATGGACAGCTTCGTCGTCGGCGTGGACGCAGTCACCCAGGTGCTGCGTACCGCGCTGCTCTCAATCGCCGTCGTGTTCGGGTTGATCTGTCTGCTCGACTGGGCGGTTCGCACCAGAAAGATCAGTCCGTTCAACGCGTTCGCTCGCTTCTGCCGGCAGACCGTGGATCCGATCATTCAGCCGATCGAGCGGCGGGTGGTGCGTGCTGGTGGTACTCCGGCATCAGCTCCACTCTGGGCGCTGGCCGCCGTGGTGATCGGCGGGATCCTACTGCTCACACTCGTCGATTTCCTCACCCTCGAGGTCGCGACGACCATCCGCGCCTCGCAGGAGGGCGCCGCCGGCATCTTCCATCTGCTCGTCGGCTGGACCTTCACCATTCTCAAGATTGCGATCGTGGTGAGAGTGATCAGCTCGTGGCTGCCGGTCTCTCCGTACTCGGTTTGGGTGCGGTGGAGCTACCTGCTGAGCGAGCCGATCCTCGCGCCATTCCGCCGGATCGTCCCCACCCTCGGCGCCATCGACATTAGTCCGATCGTAGCGTACATCGTGCTGAATATTGTTCAGGGATTGATGCTCAGGCTGATGTGAGTGAGTTGGATGCGCGGAAGAACGGCGACACCGTGCGGTTCACGGTGCGGTTGCAGCCGCGCGCCTCGAGAAACGAGTTCGCGGGTTTACACGGAAGCGCTTTGCGGGTGCGCGTCACAGCTCCGCCGGTCGATGGATTGGCGAACGAAGCTCTGATCGATTTTCTTTCGAGGGCGCTGGAAGTTTCGCGGCGCAATGTGTGCATCGTCTCCGGCTTCACCTCGCGGACGAAGGTGGTCGAGATCCGCGAGGTAAACCTGGAAACGATTCAACGCCTGGCAGGCTGAGGAAAAGGGTGGCAAAAGTGATTCTCGTCGGTGCCGACGTCGCGCTGCTCGAAGGACTGGCGCAAACGTTGATTGGATTCGGCCACGACGTTCGGTTCGCCGGCTCGGTGGATGACGCCGCCGCCGGACTCAACGGAGACCTCCCCGCCCTGGCGGTGGTCTCCTCCGAAGCACTCGAGGAGGTCGCGCAAGGCGCGACGTTTCCTCTCACTCCCGGTGGCGCGCTGATCGTGTACTGCAAGTCCCACGACGAGCGGCCATTCCTCCCGCCCCAGCTGCAGCGCACGACCCTCGCTCATCTGGTGCTTCCGCTGGAGCGCAAACGATTGCTGGCGCTGGTGCAATCATTCGACGCCCGCGCGCACACCACCGGCCGGTCCATTCGCGAAGACAGCGGCGAAGACTTCGAGCTCCAGTTCTGATGGACGACGCCGACCTCGCATTGCGTCGGCGCGGCAAGTGAGCAGATCCGGCCGTCGGGTCGAGCCGGGCGCGCGCGCGTCGAAGCGCGAGCTCGAGCTCATCGAAGTGATCATCGATCAGGGTTGGAGCCGTGTGTCGGCGACGACCGGCTATTTATCGGAGCGCGAAGCCCGGTTTCTGATGGCGGCCGCCGCTCTCGCGCCGCAGCGCGGACGGAATCTGGAGATCGGCAGCTTCAAGGGACGATCGACGGTCGGAATTGCCTATGTGACGCGCGAGCTCGGGCTCGGCACCGTCGTCGCCATCGATCCGCACACATCTCCGTCGACGACCGATCCCGATTTAAAGGGGAAGAGCACCTCGTACGACGACTTCGTCGCCAATCTGAAGACGGCGGGGGTCTTTGACTGGGTGGAGATCAAGCGCCTCTACTCGCACCAGCTGGCAAAGACGTGGAAGGATCAGATTCGTTTCCTGTGGATCGACGGCGATCACACGTACGAGGGCGCGAAGGCCGACATCGACATGTTCAAGCCACACCTCGTCGACGGCGCGATCGTGGCAATGCACGACGTTCTCGGCACTTTCGAGGGAGCGCTGCAGGTTTTCGTCGAGGAAGTTCTCGACTGCGACGACTTCGGGCCGGCCGGCTTCAGCGGATCGATCGGTTGGGCGCAGTACCGACCGCGGGACGGGCGCCGGTTCCGAGTGAGACGCCGCCTGTTGGCCGCGCCGGCGCGCCGGCTGATTCCTGTTGCGAGGCGTGCGGACTCCGGCCTCCATGGATGGAATAAGTTTCTGTACAAGCTGTGGAGGCCGCTCGCGCCGCACGGAGACATCACCGTCGCGCAACTGGACAGACTGCTGGCAAGATAGGCCGCCGACTAAACGGCTGCGGATTGCGGACTAAAGGCTGCGGAACGACGGACCAACTGCCACTGCGAGTAGCTGACTGATTGCGGATTGGGACACTAAGTGCGGGCTGCGGAAGGACACGCTAGGGGTAACTCAATTCGCAGTTAGTTTCCTAACCCGTAGTCAGTCCGCTATTCGACCTGGCAGTCGGTCCGTGATTCCGCAGCCGCTAGTCCGCAATCCGCAGCCGGTGGTCCGTGATTCCGCAGCCTTTCCAGCCTTGCCGGTCGGACCGCTCGCCACTACTATAGTTGATAGGGCACAACGGAACCTCGTGGCGATTTAAAGCAACTTGCGGCCACGTTAAACAAACCGCTAAAGCGCTCGCCCGGCGCCTATGCGCGGGCTTTTTTTGTCTGAAGAATGACCGAACGACGCACCGAATCCCCTTACCTGCAAGCACTTGAACGTCGCGTCCTCGTTTACGACGGCGCGATGGGCACCAACATCCAGCGCTACAACCTCACGGCCGAGGATTTCGGCGGAAAGGAGCTCGAGGGGTGCAACGATCACCTCGTCCTCACCCGCCCCGACGTCATCAGCGCCATCCACGAATCGTTCCTCGCGGTCGGGTGCGATGTCGTAGAGACCTGCACCTTCCAGTCGACACCGCGCCGCCTGCACGAGTGGGGATTGGGCGACAAGGTTCGGGACATCAACGTCGCCGCTGCCAGGCTCGCGCGTGCCGCGGCGGACAAGTTCTCGACCCCCGACCAACCACGCTTCGTCGCGGCGTCGATGGGTCCGACGGGCATGCTGCCATCGAGCTCGGACCCGATGCTTTCGCAGATCACCTACGACGAGCTCGCGGCAAATTATTACGAGCAGGCGAAGTATCTCGTCGAAGGCGGCGTCGATCTCCTCCTGATCGAGACATCGCAGGACATCCTCGAGGTCAAGGCGGCGGTCGCCGGCATCGAGAAGCTCTTCGCCGAACTTGGGCGGCGCATTCCCATCCAGACCCAGGTCACCCTCGATGTCAGCGGGCGGATGCTGCTCGGCACCGACATCGCCAGCGCGATGACGACGCTCGAGTCGCTCAAGGTCGATGTGATTGGATTGAACTGCTCGACCGGACCAGAGCACATGCGCGAGCCCGTGCGTTATTTGTCGGAGCACGCGACGCTGCCGCTGTCGGTGATTCCGAATGCGGGGTTGCCGCTCAACACCGGCGTGGGCGAAGCGGTGTATCCGCTCGAGCCGGCGCCGATGGCGGCGGCGCTGTCCGAGTTCGTGAAGGACTTTGGCGTCCGGATCGTCGGCGGATGCTGCGGCACGACCCCAGCCCACCTGTCGGCGATTGTCGACGCCGTGCGGAAGGCCGAGCCCGAGGCGAAGCCCTCGCAGCCGAGCCACGTCCCGCGGGTGAGCTCGGCGATGCGGGCGATCACCCTGCACCAGGATCCGCCGCCGCTCCTCGTCGGCGAGCGCGTCAACGCCCAGGGATCCCGCAAGGTGAAGCGTTTCCTGCTCGCCGACGACTATGAAGGGATCCTCGAGGTCGCCCGCGAGCAGGTCGATTCCGGCGCCCACGTGCTCGACGTCTGCGTCGCTCTGACCGAGCGCGCCGACGAAGCCGAGCAGATGTCGAAGGTCGTGAAGCTTCTGTCGATGAGCGTCGAGACTCCGCTGGTGATCGACTCCACCGAAGCCAACGTCATCGAGGCGGCGCTCGAGCACATCCCCGGGCGCGGCATCGTCAACTCCATCAACATGGAGAACGGCAGGAAGCGCATCGACGCCGTGGTGCCGCTGGTGAAGAAGCACGGCGCGGCAGTAATCGCGCTCACCATCGACGAAATCGGGATGGCCAAGACCCGCGAGCGAAAGCTCGAGGTCGCGAAGAAGATCTACGACATCGTCGTCGGCGAGTACGGTCTCGCGCCGGAAGACATCATCTACGACGCGCTGACCTTCACGCTCGCGACCGGCGACGCCGAGTGGATCGACTCGGGCAGGGAGACCATCGAGGGCATCCGACTTATCAAGCGCGAGCTTCCGGGCGTCTCGACCATACTCGGTGTCTCCAACGTGAGCTTTGGTCTGTCGCCTGACGCTCGCGCCGTTCTGAACTCGGTGTTCCTGCATCACTGCGTCCAGGCTGGTCTGGACGCGGCGATCGTGAACCCCGCGCACATCAGACCCTACGCGGAAATCTCGAAGGAAGAGCGCGAGCTCGCCGACGATCTCGTCTTCAACAAGCGCACCGATGCATTACAGCGCTTCATCGAACACTTCGCGAATACAGGCGCCGGCGGCGCGACCGCCCAGGTAGAGAAGGAAGATCCTACCGCCGGCATGAAGCCGGACCAGCGCATCCACTGGATGATCCTCCATCGCAAGAAAGAAGGGATCGAGGAACAGCTCGACGCCGCCGGCGTGCGTGAAAATCCGGTGCGCGTGCTCAACGAAGTTCTGCTGCCCGCGATGAAGGAAGTCGGCGACAAGTTCGGCGCCGGCGAATTGATTCTGCCGTTCGTGCTCCAGTCCGCCGAAGTCATGAAGAAGGCGGTGAAGCATCTCGAGCAATTTCTCGAGAAGGCGGAAGGATTCACCAAAGGGAAAGTCGTGCTCGCGACCGTCTACGGCGACGTCCACGACATCGGCAAGTCTCTCGTCAACACCATCCTCTCCAACAACGGCTACACGGTCTTCGACCTCGGCAAGCAGGTCCCCGTCAACACCATTCTCGACAAGGCCGTCGAAGTCGGCGCCGATGCGATCGGTCTGAGCGCGCTGCTGGTTTCCACATCCAAGCAGATGCCGCTCTGCGTCCAGGAGCTCGACAAGCGCGGAATGCAGATTCCCGTTTTGATCGGCGGCGCTGCGATCAACCGCCGCTTCGGCCGCCGCGCGCTGTTCGTCGAGGGCGAGCGCCCATACGATTCCGGAGTGTTCTACTGCAAGGATGCCTTCGAGGGGCTGGAGACGATGGATGTCCTCCAGGATCCGGAGAAGCGACAGCCGTTCGTCGTAAAGAATCTCGACGATGCGCGCAACGACGTCTTCCTGCGCACCACTGTCGGTAAGGACATCGCTGTCGGTGATGCCGCTGGGCAGCGCAGCGACGTCGCCGCCAACAATCGTGTTCCGTCGCCGCCGTTCTGGGGCACCCGCGTCATCCGCGACATCCCCCTCGACGAAGTCTTCGATCTGCTGGATCTCGACGAGCTCTATCGGCTGCAGTGGGGCGCGCGCGGCTCGGGCGACCAGTACAAGACCACCGTCAAGAACGAATTCGAGCCGACCCTCGCGCGCCTCAAAAAGGACGCGAAAAAGAACGGCTGGATCAAACCTGAAGTGGTGTACGGCTACTTCCCGGCGCAGTCGCAAGGCAACGACGTCGTCATCTACGATCCGGCGGCGTACTCCAGCGACGGCGGCTCACTTCGTGAGATCGCGCGCTTCCATTTTCCGCGGATGGTCGGCCGCGAGCGACTTTGCCTTGCCGATTACGTGCGCAGCGTCGAGTCCGGCGAAGTCGACGTCGTGCCGCTCCAGGTCGTGACCGTGGGCGACGAGGCGACCAAACGCTTCGATAAGCTGCAGGCGGCGAACGAATACACCGAGGCGTTCTACTCCCACGGCCTTTCCGTCGAAACCGCCGAGGCCGTCGCCGAATGGGCGCATCGCCGCATCAAGACGGAGCTTGGCGTGGACAGCGGCAAGCGCTACTCCTGGGGCTACGGCGCGTGCCCGGATCTCGACGACCACGCCACCGTGTTCAAGCTCCTGCCCGCCCGCGAAGCGCTCGGCATGGATCTGACCGAGGCGTTCCAGCTGATGCCCGAGCAGTCGACGGCGGCGGTAATCATCCACCACCCGGAAGCGAAGTACTACGCGGTGCGCGGAACCGGTGGCAGCGTATCCAGCGAGGCGGAAGCAGCCGTTGCCTGAGAATCCGCTCGTCGCGCGCCTGCTCGACCCCCTCCAGGTCGTCGTCTTCGACGGGGCGATGGGCACCATGCTCTACAACAAGGGCGTGTTCATCAACCAGTGCTACGACGAGCTGAACCTCCGCGCGCCCGATCTCGTGCGCGACGTCCACAAGGCATACAGAAAAGCTGGCGCTGAGGTCCTCGAGACCAACACCTTCGGCGCCAACCGCTTCAAGCTCGCCCAGTACGGACTCCAGGAGCAGGTGGGCGAGATCAATCGCGCCGCCGCGAAGATCGCGCGCGATGTCGCCGAGGACGACCTTCTCGTCGCCGGCGCCGTCGGTCCCCTTGGTGTCAGGCTCGAGCCCCTCGGCCCGACCAGTCTCGATGAAGCGCGAGCCGCGTTTCGCGAGCAGCTCCAAGCGCTCCAAGACGGCGGCGCCGATGTGTTCATCCTCGAGACTTTCGTCGACCTGCACGAAGTCGAGCAGGCGATCCTCGCCGCGCGCGAAGTCGATGCGAAGATTCCGGTGATCGCGCAGATGACCATCGGCGCCGACTGTCACACGCCGTACGGCGTTCCCGTCGAGGATGTCGTCCAGTCCCTCGACGCGTTCGGCGCCGACATCATTGGTCTCAACTGCTCGGTGGGCCCGCAAATCATCCTCGACGCAATCGAGAAGATGGCGCCCCTCACGCGTCGCAAGCTGAGCGCCCAGCCCAACGCAGGGATGCCGCGAGATGTGAGTGGCCGCAGCATGTACATGGCGAGTCCGGAGTACATGGCGACCTACGCGCACCATCTCGTGCAGGCGGGCGCGAAGGTCGTCGGGGGGTGCTGCGGCACCACACCGGAGCACATCGCGGCGATGGTCGAAGGCGTGCGCCCGCTGTCACCACGACAAGCGCGGGTTCCAATGAAGGAGCGCCGCCAGTCGCACCCCGACGCGCCGCCGGAAAATCCCGGCGTCGAGCCGACGCCCCTCGCCGAGCGCTCCAGGTGGGGCCGCAAGATCGCGACGGGTGAGTTCGTTACGTCGGTCGAGATCGTGCCGCCCCGAGGCGTCGACGCCACCAAGATGCTGCGCGACACCGCCGCGCTCCGCGATGCCGGCGTCGATGCCGTCAACGTTCCGGACGGTCCGCGCGCGCAGAGCCGAATGGGTGCCCTCCTCACCAGCGTCCTGATCGAGCAGCAGGTCGGCATCGAGACGGTCATCCACTATTGCTGCCGCGACCGGAACCTCCTCGGCATGCTGAGCGATCTGTTGGGAGCGGCAGCGGTCGGTTTGCGGAACCTGCTGCTCATCACCGGCGATCCGCCCAAGATGGGTCCGTACCCCAACGCCACCGCCGTCTTCGACATCGATGCGATCGGATTGACCAACCTCGTCAGCAATCTGAACAAGGGGCTCGATCCCGGAGGGAACTCGATCGGCCAGCCGACCAGATTTGCGATCGGTGTCGGCGTCAACCCTGCCGCGATCGATCCGGCGCAGGAATTGAAGCGATTCGAGTGGAAGGTGGAGGCTGGTGCCGAGTACGCCATCACTCAGCCGGTATTCGACGTGCGGCAGCTGGAGAACTTCCTCAAGACAATCGAGCACACGAGGATTCCGATCGTGGCTGGGATCTGGCCGCTGGTTTCGTTGCGCAACGCCGAATTCCTCGCCAACGAAGTGCCGGGAGTCGTCGTTCCCACACCGATCATCGACCGGATGCGGGCCGCGAGCAACAAATCGAAAGAGCACGGCGTCGCCGAGGGCATCACCATCGCGCGAGAGATGCTCGAGCGGGTGCGCCCGTATGTGCAGGGCGTGCAGGTCTCGGCGCCGTTCGGTCGCGTCGATCTCGCGCTCGAGGTATTTGGGGACACGCTTGCTCCGGTTGCAGCGAGGACCGCTTGATGCCGTCGAAGCAGACTGTCGACGAGATCTTCGTCGCGAGATCGCGGTACTGGCTCACCAAGGAGTACCCGATCAAGCTGCGGCATTGCGTGAACGCGCTGCCGCCGAGCGCGGTTTGGGCCCGCCCCAACGCGACCTCCAACAGCGTCGGAAATCTGCTGGTTCACCTCGCGGGCAACGTCACCGAGTGGCTACTGGGCGGAGTCGGCGGTCAGACCATCAGCCGCAACCGCGCCGCCGAGTTCGCGCAGACCGAAGGACGGAACGGGTCGCGGCTGCTCGATGATCTGGAGGCGGTGCTGCAAAAGGCCGATGGAGTGCTGGCGGAGCTCACCGCTGAAGATCTCGTGAGGTCGGTCACCATCCAGGGGCGCAGCACAACCATCCTGAGCGCCGTCTATCACGTCGTCGAGCATTTCGCGATGCACACCGGACAGATCGTCCTGCTGACCAAGATTTACGCGCCGGACAAGATCCATTTCTACGAGGACGCGGGCGGTCTGGCGCGTCCGACCTGGCAGCGCGGGACCTCACTCGACGAGGCCGCGCACTAGTCTCCGGCCTGTACGACCGCCATTTTCAGGAACATGAAGGGCGTACTGATCGTCGATCACGGATCAAAGAAGGACGAAGCGAACGACATGCTGATCTGCATGTCGAATCTCCTCCAGACAATGGCCGGTCCAGAAGTAGTGGTGCGTCACGCGCACATGGAGCTGGCCGATCCCGACATCGCCAAGGGTTTTGCGTCGTGTGTGCGAGCAGGTGCAAACGACGTGATCGTGTTTCCATACATGCTCTCCCCGGGCCGGCATTCGACCGCCGATATCCCGCGAATGGTCGCCGAGGCGGCGCGCAATTTCCCGCACGTCAGCTTCAGCGTCACGCCGGCGTTCGGGGTCCACGAGAAGCTCGCCGAGCTGATTCTCGATCGCGCTGGAATCGAGGCGGTGAAGGCATTCGCCGGCTCGGAAGCCGATCGCTGCTGGGACCCTGATTGCTCGGAGACACTTTGCGGCGACGCGTGCCGGGCCCGCACCGCGCGCCAGACGGTTTTCCCCGGAGGAAATTCCTGATGTACAGGCATCGCATCGCCCTCGGCTCCCTCGCTCTGTCGCTGCTCCTCGCCGGATCGGTCCGCGCGCAAGCGCCGCTCCAGACCGTCCCCTTTGACCGCGCCAACCTCGATACGACGTGCGCGGCGTGCGACGATTTTTACGAGTTCGCCAACGGCGGATGGCTCAAGCGGGCAAAGATTCCCGGCGATTATCCGACCTACGGTGCCTTCGACCAGCTGTTCGACCAGAACCAGGCGGTCCTGCGCAACGTCCTCGACACCGCGGTAATGCGGGTGAAATCGGGTGAGTACAAGCCCGGCACCGGCCAGTGGAAGGTCGGCGCTTTCTACCAGACGTGCATGGACACCGTCGCCATCGAGCGGCTCGGTGCGGCACCGCTCAAGCCGGCTCTCGATCGCATCGCCGCGATCAGCAGCGTCGACGATCTGAAACGAGCGCTCGGTCAGCTGGAGAAGAATTATGGCCTGGCGCCAATCTCCGAAGGCTCGACCCAGGACTCCAAGGACGCGGCGAACACCATAGCCGGCTTGTATCAGGGCGGGTTATCGCTGCCGAACAGCGAGTACTACACCAAGACCGACACCGCGTCGGTCAACATGCGCGCCAAGTTCAGCGCGACGGTGTCCCGGATGTTCCAGCTGCTTGGCGATTCGCCCGCGAAGGCGAACGCCGAAGCCGCGACAGTGCTCGCCGTCGAGACGCAGTTCGCGAAAGGGTCGAAGACACCAATCCAGCTGCGCGATGTCGTGAACAACTACCACGGCATGACCCTCAGGCAGGTTGATTCGCTGACGCCCCATTTCTCGTGGGAGCAGTTCTACGCCGCGCTCGGCGCGCCGATCCCGACCAAGGTCAACGTCGCGCAGCCCGAGTTCTATCAGAATTTCGATCGGATGCTTACCAGCGTCCCGGTCTCCGACTGGAAGACGCTGCTTCGCTGGAGGCTTGTCAACGGAGCCGCGCAGGCGCTGAGCACACCCTTCGTGAAGGAAAACTTCGAGTTCAACAAGCTCTTCACCGGCGCGACCGAGATCAGTCCGCGCTGGAAACGGTGCGTGAATGCTACCGACAACTATCTGGGGGAGCTGCTCGGCCAGGAATTCGTGGCGCGCAAGTTCTCGCCTGCCGCCAAGGCCCGCGCCGTGGCGATCGTGGACAACCTGGTCAGCGAGCTGCGGACGCGCATCGAGGGTCTGCAGTGGATGGGACCCGACACCAAGCAGCAGGCGCTGGTCAAGCTCGACGCGTTCAGCAAGAAAATCGGCTATCCCGACAAGTGGCGCGACTATTCGGCGCTGACGATTCAGCCCACCGGTTACTTCGCGAACCTCCTTGCGGGCCAGCAGTGGGCATCGGCCCGGGACTGGGCGAAGATCAACAAGCCGACCGATCGCACCGAGTGGGGGATGACTCCGCCAACGGTGAATGCCTACGAGAATCCGCTGCTCAACGAGATCGTGTTCCCGGCGGGGATTCTGCAGCCGCCGTTCTACGACCCGAATGCCGATGATGCGCTGAACTATGGCGCGATGGGCGCGGTGATCGGACACGAGATGTCACACGCCTTCGACGATCAGGGCCGGCAGTACGACAAGTTCGGCAACATGCGCGACTGGTGGAGCAAGGACGACGCGGCTCGCTACGCGTCGGAGTCGAAGAAGATCGTCGACCAGTTCAACTCTTACACGGTGCTCGACACCGCCACCCACGTGCAGGGCGAGCTCACCCTCGGCGAGAACATCGGCGACTTTGGCGGGCTCACGGTTGCGTACGCGGCGATGAAACGCGCTCTCGCCGCCCATCCGCAGCCGGTGATCGACGGCTTCACCCCCGAGCAGCGATTCTTCCTCGGTTGGGCGCAGGTCTGGCGCGAGCTCGATCGGCCGGAGTTCCTGAGATATCTGGTCAGCTCGAACCCACATCCGCCGTCCAAGTGGAGAGTCAACGGCCCGCTGAGCAACATGCCCGAGTTCAAGGAGGCGTGGGGCTGCAAGGATGGCGATCCGATGGTGCGGCCCGAGGCGCTTCGTCCCCACATCTGGTAGCATCTGACTCGCAATGACGACTGAGACCGCCGCGACTTCGGCGCTTACCGCGCTCTCCGAAGAGGAGATCATGTTCCGCGACGCGGTCGCCGCGTTTGCCGAGGAGGAAGTGCGGCCGCGGGTGATGGAGATGGAGAAGGCCGGCAAGATCGACTCGTCGCTCCTGCCCAAATACTTCGAGCTCGGCTTGATGGGAATCGAGGTCCCCGATCAGTACGGCGGGGCTGGCGGCAATCTCTTCATGGTGACGCTGGCCGTCGAAGAGATCAGCAAGGTGGACGCGGCCTCGGCGATCGTCTGTGATGTCCAGAACACCCTCGTCAACTATCCCATCACCCGCTACGGCAGTGATGCCCAGAAGTCGAAGTACCTGCCGCAGCTGACGTCGGAAGTTCTCGGTGCCTACGCGTTGTCCGAATCGGGCTCAGGCTCCGATGCGTTCGGCCTCGCGACCCGCGCCGAGAAAAAAGGCGATCGCTGGCTGCTCAACGGCCAGAAGCTGTGGATCACCAACGGCGCTGAAGCGGGGATTTTCGTCGTTTTTGCCAACGCAGATCCGTCGGCCGGATACCGCGGCATCACTGCGTTCATCATCGAGCGCGACTTCAAGGGATTCAAGGTCGGCAAGAAGGAAGACAAGCTGGGCATTCGCGCGTCGAGCACCGTCGAGCTTCTGCTCGACAACTGCGAGGTGCCCGATGAAAACGTGCTCGGCCCCGTCGGTCAGGGCTACAAGATCGCGATCAATACGCTGAACGAGGGCCGCATTGGAATCGGCGCGCAGATGATCGGCGTAGCGCAGGGCGCGCTCAAGGCCGCGATCGATTACCTGCAGGAGCGCAAGCAGTTCGGCAAGCCGCTCGCCGATTTTCAGGCGATCCAGTTCCAGGTCGCCCAGGCGGCGACGGAGCTGGAGGCGGCACGTCTGATGGTCTACAACGCCGCGCGTCTCAAGGACGCGGGCAAGGACATCGCGCGCGAGGGTGCGATGGCAAAGCTGTTCTCATCGCAGGTCTGCGAGCGCGTCACCTCGTTGTGCGTCGAGCTGTTCGGCGGCTACGGCTACACCAAGGACTACCCCGTCGAAAAATTCTACCGCGACGCCAAGATCGGAACGATCTACGAGGGGACGTCCAATATGCAGTTGCAGACTATTGCGAAAGCGATACTCAAATAGGCAACTGCAAAAGAAGACTACCGGCTGGAGGCCGTGGACCACACTCCTGGAGGCCTCGGGCTAAAGCGCGTTGTTGTTCGAGCCCCAAGCCTCTAGCCGGCCCCGCCCAGGGCCGCAGGCCGGTAGTCTTCTTTTGCAGTTAAGGAGCTGTAACTCCCCGCAGAATTCCCTCCCTAACCCGCCGTGCCTTCGCCGACGCCCTCGGCTCCTCAACAAGCCTGGACTCGACCCTCGCCACAAAATGAAGCCGCGCCGAGAGTGTCTGCTGTGCCCCATTGCGCCGGATTACGACGGCCAGTGATGTCCCCTCCGGCAGGCGTGCGTAGCGGGCGCGAAATCGATCACTCCATTCGGGATCCTGGGCGTCGAACCCGCCGACCGAGATCAGATCGTCTCCGGGTTGCACGCCGGCAACCGCGGCGGCGCTGCCGGCGATCACGTCGGTAACGTGCAAGCCGCTCGAGTCCTGCAGGCTCGCGATGCCGAGCTGCGGCACCAGCGTCGTATCGCGGGCAAGCCGAAGACCCGCAAGTGGAAGGATGCGCTCATAAGGAAACGGTTCGCGGCCGTTGATGTAGCGCGCGTAAAAATCGGTCAATGATTTCCCGCGCGCCGCCTGGCTGATTGCGGCCCACCATTCATCGGACGTGAAGCCGCGACCGGTCTTGTAGGCGGCGCCGTACAAACCGCGCATCACATCGTCGAGCGAGCTGTGGTTGTCGCTCGCATCGCGAATCGTGATGTCGAGCAGCAATCCCGCCAGAGATCCCTTCGGGTAATAGATGTACTCGGTTCCATCGCGCGGATGGATCCACGTCGAGAGCGACGCGTCTTCCAGAGATGTCGGCGGCAGCGCATCGACCTGGGCGATCTTGTCGCCGGTCATCGAATAGAACTCCTTCGCGTCGACGACTCCACCGCGCACTTCGGCGAGATCGGCGTAGTAGTCGGTAATGCCCTCGCTGATCCAGAGCATCGTCGTCGGCTGCTCCGTGTCATACTGGTACGGCCAGAGATCCTGCGGCCGCAGGCGCTTGACGTTCCAGGCGTGGAAGATCTCGTGCGCGTAAAGCGACGGCAGCACGGGAGTGCCAAGCATGCCCGGACCCAGTACGTCGACGTGTGAGCTCTGATGCTCGAGTCCGCTGCCGCCGGAGTACGAGGGATCCGTGATCTGGAGGATGCTGTAGTTCCGCCACGGCACTTCACCGAAAACCTTGGCCTCGGCGGGGATGATCCGCTTCAGCGCTTCCCAGACGGCGATCCGCGGACCGCCGGTGACGCTGCCCGACGGATAGCTGGCGAACCGAATCCAGGTGCCCGAGACCTGTGCGCTGTCGAGGTCGAACTGGCCGACGAAGAACGGCATGTCGACCAGGTCGTGGTAGTTCGATGCAGCATAGCGATGCGGGCCGGCGCTCGTCATGCCGGTGGCAATCTTCCAGCCCGGCTCAGTGTTGACGGTGACCGCGGCGGGGAAATCGAATCCGCGGCCCTCCGGATATAGAAAGAGATTGGTGCCGTTGAAGAGCAGGAAATCGGGTCTCGCCCAGGTGTTGGCGTTGTCGAGACTGTCCGCGAGATAGTCGAAGTGCACAGTGATTTCCCCAACTCCGGTCGGCTGAATCCGCCATGTGTCGGCATCGACCTTGTCCCAGGCCAGCGCGTTGCCGGCCTGCTCGGCAGCGAAGTCGGTTACGGCGCGGGCGAAATTGTCGATCTCGTAGGCGCCCGGCGTCCACGCGGGCAGCGACAGCAGAACCGGTTCCGTCCCGCCGACCGTGAAATACATCGACGACATCACCTGACGCTGCTGCGCGTTGGCCCGCGTGAAGGTGACCTCGTAGCGAATGTCACTCAGTGGCGCGGAAGTCGCGACGGCTTGTGCCGCCGCGCTCAGCCAGGTCGTCGAAGCAGCGATAACGGGGACAAGAATGACGATGACAGGTTTCATTGACCGGTGATGGCCGTGAAGAAACGATCCGCGCGATCGAATGGCAGCCGGGCATAATGCAAGAGCCGTTCGCGTTAGGACTCTCCCCGGAGTGATGCTAGATTCGACGACAACTTTTTGACAACTGATGATCTCTCCTGACTCCCTCAACTTTCTCAAGAAGCTCCTCGACACCCCAGGTCCCTCCGGCTTCGAGGGCGCGCCAGCCAAGGTCTGGCGTGAGCACGCCAAACAATTTGCCACCGTCACCGGCGATGTCGCAGGCAATAGCCTCGCCGAAGTCAACGGATCAGGCAAGCCGACCATCATGCTCGCCGGCCACATCGACGAGATCGGCGTCATCGTCAACTACATCGACGACCAGGGCTACGCCTACATCCAGCCGATCGGCGGCTGGGACCCGCAGGTCCTGATCGGCCAGCGCCTCCGATTCATCGGTCAGAAAGGCGACGCGTTCGGAGTCGTCGGCAAGAAGCCGATCCACTTGATCAAACCCGACGAGCGCGACAAAGCGGCGAAGTTCACCGATCTATGGGTTGATCTTGGCGCCAAGACCAAGAAGGAAGCCGAGGCAATGGTGCTCGTAGGCGACCCCGGTGTCATCGACTCACGCGCGATGGAATTTCCGAACGGCAGACTGGTGTCCCGGTCGATTGACGACCGCATCGGCGCGTTCGTGGTGCTCGAAGCGCTGCGGCGCTACGCAGCCAAGCCGGCTGCGGCCAGGGTCGTCGCCGTCGCCACGACCCAGGAAGAGATCGGCTACCGCGGCGGCGGCGCCGGTGTCTGCGCGACCTGTATCGGCCCGCAGATGGCAATCGTGGTCGACGTCACCTTCGCGATCGACCATCCGGGCGTCGAGAAAAAGGAGTACGGCGAGGCAGCGATCGACGGCGGCCCGGTGTTGACGCGCGGATCGATCATCTCGCCGGTCGTGGTTGGACTGCTGCGCAAGACGGCGGAAGAGAAGAAAATCCCCTTCTCCCTCCACGCCGCCGGACGCGAGACCAGCACCGACGCCGATGCGATCCACATCGCTCGCGAAGGCGTGGCCACGGGGCTCGTGTCGGTGCCGAATCGGTACATGCATTCACCGAATGAGCTGGTCAGCATCCAGGATCTCGACCACGCCGCCGAGCTGATCGCTGCTACTTGCCGCGCGGTGACGTCGAGCACGGACTTCACGGCTCGCTGACACCTTCGCGTTGAATGGAAAGATCACTGAAGATTACCGGCTGATAGCAGTCGGCGGAGCAGCTCGCGGCTCCGAGCCCGGGTTGGATGAAAAGCACTGCCTCGGACGGAGCGCTCTTATCAAATTCACGCTCGGAGCTCCCAGCCGCTCCGCCGATAGCCCTCAGCTGGTACTCTTCAGTTTCATTCTCTGATCAGACCGCGCCTTGCCGAAGCCGATCCCCACGCCACGGGAAGAAGGATTCACAACCACTACCCAATCGCCTCTCTATTGGGTGAAGTACGGCCGCGCCGACGGGCCGAAGCTGGTCGTCCTGCATGGCGGGCCCGGCGCGGACCACTGCTACCTCCTGCCGCAGATGCTCCACCTCGGCGAGAAGTACGATCTGCTTTTCTACGATCAGCGGGGCGGCGGGAAATCACGCGCGGATGCGAGAATCCCGATAACCTGGCAGACCCACGTCGAGGACCTCGCCGCAGTTGTTGGGGAGTTCGGTCTCGATCCGCTTTCGATCGTCGGGTACTCGTGGGGCGCGATGTTGGCGCTACTCTACGTGATTCAGCAGAGGGGAAACCCGCATCTCCGCGCACCTGTGCGCCTGGGGCTGATCAGTCCCGCGCCGCTGACCAACGAGTACCGGCGGCAGTTCGAGGCGGAGTTCGCGCGGCGACAACGGAGTCCCGAGATTCAGAGCATGCGCGATGAGCTCGCGGCATCGGGGCTGCGCGAGCGCGATCCGCAGGCGTATCGGCAGCGCGCCTTCGAGCTCGGTGTAGCTGGTTATTTTGCAAATCCGGCGAACGCGACCGACCTGACACCGTTCCGAGTGGTGGGTCGAGTGCAGCAGTCGGTGTGGGAAAGTCTGGGCAAATTCAACCTGATCGACGATCTGAAGGACGTCCGCATCCCCTCGATTATGATCGCGGGGCGTGACGATCCGATTCCACTCGCGTCTTCCAGAGAAGCGGCCAGCGCCCTCGGCACGAACCTGGTGGTTCTGGACGACTGTGGGCATGTGCCGTACGTTGAACAGCCGGCCAGACTTTTTGCGGCACTCGACCTATTTCTTGATGAGACTAATCCGACCGTACGCAGCTGAACTTCAGGCATGACATCAGACTCCGGCGTAACACAGCACGCGATCAGCTCGATCACGGTCGACGGCAAGGAATACAGAGTAGCGCTTCGTCTCGCCTATGACGGCGTCGAGTACATCGGCCGACTCTGGTTCAGCGACCCCTCGAGCGACCAGATGGGCATTCCCGACCACGGCGCAGTACCCGGCCGGACCATTGCTGAAGCGGTCGAGGTGGCCAGAAAGCTGACCCCGCAGGACCTCGAGCGCCGCTGCCACCGCGCGCTGGCCGACAAGAGGCGGTACATCCGACTTCGCCGCGCGACCGAAGAGATCATTACCAAGATCAAGTACATGAACCGGGTTGCCGTGACCATGCGGCACGGCATGCTGGACAGCGAGGGCGCCAGCCAGGAGCTGGAGCTGATCCAGAAGCAGATCGAAGAGATCGTCAAAACCCTGCCTTTCCACGCCGGGATAGAAGAGACGACCTAGCTTTCCGCCCTCATATATTGAGGGTATGGATTCGCGTTCGGCCGCGCACGTTCTGTCCCAGATCGGCGCACTCCTCCAGGTAAAAACCGACCAGAAATTCAAGGCGCGCGCGTACAAGGGCGCGGCGCGCTCTCTGATCGCGCTCGACAGCGACGACCTCGGGCCCCTGCTTCGCTCCGGTGAGCTGGCCGACACTCCAGGTATCGGTCCGGCTACGCTGTCGGTGGTACGCGAGCTCGTCGAGACCGGCGAATCGTCGTATCTGAACCGATTGCGCGAGGGAATGCCCGAAGGATTCCTGGATCTCCTCCGCGTCCCAGCTCTCAACCTCGCCAAGGTCCAGCTGATTCACGACGAGCTCGGCGTCAATTCGCTTGAGGACCTCGAGCGGGTCGCCCAGAACGGACAGCTCGCCGAGCTGCCCAAGTTCGGAAAGAAAACCGCCGACAAGATTCTCAAGGGCATCGAGACCCTGCGGC